>Ga0182741_1003091_pt1 | contig 18158 bp, 13 predicted proteins | sample eDN5th37CBELigOP_FD_128874 | JGI IMG/M metagenome (GOLD analysis project Ga0182741, IMG submission 128874) | Enriched Organic Plus compost microbial communities from Emeryville, California, USA - eDNA 5th pass 37_C BE-Lig OP (version 2) (version 2) ... | reverse complement strand
GGTTCGTCGGCGTAGGCCTTCTCGTAGACGGCGCGGGCCTCGGCGGCGCTCACCCGGGTGGGGGCGGTGCAGGTGGCGAGGATGCCGCGCGGCATCGGTGCGAGGACGGGGGTGAAGGAGACCTTCACGTCGGTGCCGGCGAGGGCGGAGAGGTTCTGCTTGATCTCCGGGGTGTGGCGGTGGACGCCGCCGACGCCGTAGGCGCGGACCGAGCCCATGACCTCGGAGCCGAGCAGGTCGACCTTGGGGGACTTGCCGGCGCCGGAGGTGCCGGAGACCGCGACGACCTGCATGACCGGGTCGACGATGCCGGCGGCGACGGCCGGGGCGAGGGCGAGGGAGGCCGAGGTCGGGTAGCAGCCGGGCACGGCGATGCGGGTGGCGCCGACGAGGGCAGCGCGCTTGCCGGGCAGTTCGGGCATGCCGTAGGGCCAGGTGCCGGCGTGGTCGCTGCCGTACCAGCGCTTCCAGTCGTCGGCGTTGGCGAGGCGGAAGTCGGCGCCGCAGTCGATGACGACGGTGTTCTCGGGCAGCTGCTCGGCGATGACGGCGGAGTGGCCGTGCGGCAGGGCGAGGAAGACGACGTCGTGGCCGGTGAGGGTGTCGACGTCGGTGGGGGCGAGCACCCGGTCGGCCAGGGGCATCAGGTGGGGGTGGAACTCACGCAGCGTCGATCCGGCGTTGCCGCCGGCCGTGAGTGCCCCGACGACGAGGGAGCCGTCCTGGTAGGCGGGGTGGCCGAGGAGCAGCCGCAGGATCTCGCCGCCCGCGTATCCGCTGGCGCCGGCGACGGCGACCCGTAGCGGCGACTCGGGGCTGGCGGTGAATGCCGGTGAAGTACCCATGCGAACAATTATGCACGCTCATGCAAATGATTTCATAACGGGTGTCGTTTCCCGTCCGCACTCACTCCGACCGGATCGATCTGCGGATCTCCTCGAGGCGTTCGGCGGCGGCCGCGCGGCGCTCCTCGTAGCGTTCCTCGAGCGTACGCCCCGCCTCGGTGCCCCTCGCGAGCTCCTCCGCACCGAGCGCCGTTCCGACGCGTCGCTCGATCTTCTCCCGCACCGAGTCGAAGGTCGGCACCCCGGCGGCGGTGTAACCGGTGACCTCCTCGACGGTGGGCGCCCGGAGCCCGGTGTCGATGCCGGGCTCGACGATCTCGGCGTCGTACAGCCCGGCCGCGGGGAGCTGCGCGTCGTGCGGGGAGACGTCCGGATCGGTGGTCGGTTCCGGATCGATCGGCGGCACGTCGGGGATGTCCGGGCCCGGCGGGACGTCCGGCACCGTGGGGGTGCCCGGGCCGGCGGGGGTCACGTCGGGGGCGGGCTGTTCCGGACGGTCGGGCTGCTCCGGGGACGGCACCCGGTCGGCCTCATCCATGCTCATGTCTCCAGGCTACGTCCACCGGCCCCCACCGGAACCGGTTCGGTGCGAGCCCGCAGGTAGGCCTCGAAGGCCTGACGGCTGGTGCAGCGCGGCCGCACCCCGAGGTCCTCGCGCAGCCGCCGACGGTCGAGCAGCGCGGTGATCTGGTTGCGGACGGTCTCCCCCAGGCCGATGCCGATCCGCAGGATCACCTGTTCGAATTCGGGACGGTAGGTGCGGGTGGCAGCGAGCACCTCCTCGACGAGCCCCTTGTGCCGGCTGTGGGTGAACTCCTCGTTGCCGCGCAGCGGGTGCTCCTCGGTGAGCGGGACGGGATTGTCGGCGTGCGACGGCATCGGGAATTCGGAGAACTGCGTCGTCGTCTTCGACGAGATCAGGTGCGCATACCGCCGCTGTGTCTCCATGGATCGTAGGCTGGCAGGCCGCGACGGATCGACGCGCATCTGCAGGATGATGACGAGATGGCCGCGTCCGAGTCCGGACAAGGTCGATCGATCGATGAAATCGATCTGCGAACAATCGATGCGCTGCAGTGGTCCCCGCGTTCCACCAGGGATGCGCCGGCGGCCCGCTGGGGCCGGACACGGCGACGGTGGCGCGGCACTGGCGGCGTCTGGAACACGACCGGCCGGAGCGGACCAGCATCACGCCGGGCCCGCGGATCCTCGCGCAGGTGACGACCGCGTTGCCGGAGAGCTCGGTGGCTCCCGGGGTGACCGCCGTGCGCACGCACGTGGTGTCGGACCGGTTCACCGCGGGCGGCGCGTGGCGGCTCGACGCCCTCGCGTCCGACGAGCGGGGGTGGCCTGGTGGCGCACCGGATCCCCGGCGCACCTCCCAGCGGCGGAAGCGACCGACGGTCACCGCGACCGGGTGCTGGTGCTGCGCATCCACGAGCTCGCCGGGCACGTGCTGGACCGGTGGGGCCGCAGAGTCACCACGGTCCCGCCCGACGTGTGGTTGTCGGACGGGACCGGGGTGGATGCGAGCGGGCCGAACCCGATCGGATAGGGCTCAGGCGCGCAGTTCCGCGCCGACCGCGGCGGCCGCGGCGGCCACGGCGGCGTCGCGGGCCGCGCTGGCCTCGTCCTCGGTGAGGGTGCGGTCCGCGGCGCGGAACCGCAGCGCGAACGCGAGGGACTTGCGGTTCTCGCCCACCTGGGCGCCCTGGAAGACGTCGAACAGGCGGATGTCCTCGAGCAGCTCACCGCCACCGGACCGCAGCGCGGCCTCGACGTCCGCGGCGGGCACGGAGGCGTCGACGACGACCGCGACGTCCTGCAGCACCGCCGGGAACGGCGAGACGGTCGGCGCCGGGAACGACTCGACGAAGGGCAGCGCGTCGAGGTCGAGCTCGAAGGCGCAGGTGCGCGGCGGCAGCCCGGCCTTCTCGACGACCGCGGGGTGCAGTTCACCGGCGTGGCCGACGACGACCCCGTCGACCAGCAGCTCGGCGCAGCGGCCCGGATGCCAGGGCAGGTACTGCGCGGCGCGGCGCTCGAGCGTCACCCCGGCGGCACGGGCGATCGTCTCGGCCGCGGCGAAGGCGTCGAAGGCGTCGGCGGCGCGGCCGGGGCCCCACGGTCCGGCCGGCTCCCGCAGCCCGGCGAGCACACCGCCGACGTGGACCGGCTGCTTCGGCAGCGAGCCCTCGAGCAGGGTGATCTCCTCGTCGGTGGGCCGGCGGTCGACGGGCAGCGCATCCACCGGCCTGGTGTCGGCGGTGGGCAGCACGACCTGCGCGATCGTGTACAGCGACAGGTCGCGCTGGCCGCGCGAGACGTTGCGGCCGAGGATCTCGAGCAGACCCGGCAGCAGCGTGGTGGCCAGTTCGGGGCGGTCCGCCTCGAGCGGGTTGAGCACCTTGGTGGTGACGCGGCGCGGGTCGTCGGCGTCCAGGCCCCAGGTGTCGAACACCCCCGCGGGCAGGAAGACCGGGGAGAGCACCTCGACGTAGCCGTCGTAGGCCAGGGCGCGCGAGACCGCCCGGCGGCGCTTCTGCTTCGCGGACAGGCCGCGGCCGGCGGGGGCGGCGGGCAGCACCGACGGAATCTGCTCGAGTCCCTCGAGGCGCAGCACCTCCTCCACCAGGTCGGCGGGACGCTGCAGGTCGGGGCGCCAGGACGGCGGGGTGACGACGAGCTGGCCGTGGCCGTCCTCGCCGACCCCGACCTCGACGGCGCAGCCGATCTGGGTCAGGCGGCGCGCGGCGGTGCCGTTCGGGTAGGCCACGCCGGCCACCCGGTCGGGCAGGTCGATGTCCATCCGGATCGTCGGGCTCTCCTGCGGCACGACGATGTCGGTGAGCGTGGGCTCGACCCGTCCCCCGGCGATCTCGACGAGCAGCGCGGCGGCGCGGTCGACGGCGGCGCGGGCGACGGCCTGGTCGACGGTGCGCTCGAAGCGCTTGCCGGCCTCGCTGCTGAGCTTGTGGCGGCGGTTGCTGCGGAAGACCGCCAGCGGATCCCAGGTGGCGGCCTCGAGCAGTACGTCGGTGGTGCTGTCGCTCACCTCGGTGGTGGCACCGCCCATGATGCCGGCGAGGGAGATCACGCCGGAGTCGTCGGTGATGACGACGTCCTCGGGGTCGAGGTCGCGCTCGACACCGTCGAGGGTGGTGAGCTTCTCCCCCGCGCGGGCGCGGCGCACGACGAGCTCACCCTGCAGGGTGGCGGCGTCGAAGGCGTGCAGCGGCTGGCCGAGCTCGAGCATGACGTAGTTGGTCACGTCGACGGCCGGGGAGATCGGGCGCACCCCGGCGGTGAGCAGGCGGCGCTGCATCCACCAGGGGGTCACGGCGTTCGGGTCGATGCCGGTGACGCGGCGCACCGCGAAGCGGGTGGCGTTCGTCTCCGGCTCGAGCCGCACCGGGTAGGCCTCGCCGCCCTCGGCGGGCAGCGGCACCACGGCCGCCGGGTCGGCGAACTCCAGGTCGAAGCCGCAGGCCAGCTCGCGGGTCAGGCCGCGGAGGGAGAAGCAGTAGCCGCGGTCCGGGGTGATGTTGAGCTCGACGACCGTGTCGCCGAGGCCGAGCAGGTCGTTGGCGTCGGTGCCCGGCTCGGCGCTGCCGTGCTCGAGCACGAGGATGCCGGAGTGGTCCTTGCCGATACCCAGCTCGGCCACCGAGCAGATCATGCCGTCGGAGACCTGCCCGTAGGTCTTGCGGGTGGCGATGACGAAGTCGCCGGGCAGCACCGCGCCGGGCAGGGCGACGACGACGAGGTCGCCCTCGGCGAAGTTGCGGGCACCGCACACGATGCCGCGCGGCTCGGCCTCACCGACGTCGACCTTGCAGAAGCGGATGGGCTTCTTGAACTCGGTGAGTTCGGTGATCTCCACGACCCGGCCGACGACGAGGTTGTCGATGCGGGCGAGGGTCTCGATGTCCTCGACCTCGAGTCCGACCCGGACGAATCCCGCGTCGAGTTCCTCGGCGGTGACGCTCCACTCCGGGGTGGTGCGCTGCAGGATCTCGGTCAGCCAGGACTGCGCTACTCGCACTTGTGCTCAGCTCTTTCGTTCGGTCGTCGGTCGGTGGGGTCGGTGTCGGGAGGCGGTGCCGTGAGGCGGTGCCGGAACGGTGGGCGCGGTCAGCCCTGCACGCCGAACGGCAGGGTGAACCGCACGTCGCCCTCGACGATGTCGCGCATGTCGGGGATGCCGTTGCGGAACTGCAGGGTGCGTTCGAGACCCATACCGAACGCGAAGCCGGTGTAGACCTCGGGGTCGATGCCGGAGGCCCGCAGCACGTTGGGGTCGACCATGCCGCAGCCGCCCCACTCGACCCAGCCGGCGCCGCCCTTCTTGTTCGGGAACCACACGTCCACCTCGGCGGACGGCTCGGTGAACGGGAAGTAGTTCGGACGCATCCGGGTGTGCGTCTCGGGACCGAACAGGGCGCGGGCGAACGCGTCGAGGGTGCCGCGCAGGTGCGCCATCGTCAGGCCCTTGTCCACCGCGAGACCCTCGACCTGCGAGAAGACCGGGGTGTGGGTGGCGTCGAGCTCGTCGGTGCGGAAGGTGCGGCCCGGGCACACCACGTAGATCGGCAGGTCGCGTTCGAGCATGGTGCGGACCTGCACCGGGGAGGTGTGGGTGCGCAGCACCTGACGCGAGCCCTCCGGCGCGATGTGGAAGGTGTCCTGCATCGTGCGGGCCGGATGGTCGGGCAGGAAGTTCAGCGCGTCGAAGTTGAAGTGCTCGGTCTCGACCTCGGGGCCCTCGGCGATCTCCCAGCCCATCGCGACGAAGACGTCGGCGATCTCGTCGGAGATGATCGAGATCGGGTGGCGGGCACCGAGGGCGCGGCGGGTCGCCGGGAGGGTGACGTCGACGGTCTCGGCGACGAGCACCGCGGCGTCGCGCTCGGCGAGCAGCACGGCCTTGCGGTCGTCGAAGGCGGCCTGCACGACGGTGCGGTGCGCGTTGACCCGCTTGCCGGCGTCGGCGCGTTCGTTGCCGGGCAGGCTGCCGAGGGCACGCTTGGCGAGGGAGATGGGGGCCTTGTCGCCGAGATGCTCGATCTTTGCCTGTGCGAGCGCGTCGAGGTCGGTCGCGGCGGCGAAGGCCTCGATCGCGGCCTTCTCCGCGGCGGCGAGCGCGTCCTCGGTCAAGGCGCTCGGATCGACTGCCGGCGGGGTGCCGCCCTCTTTCTTGGCCACGACCGGTGCAACTCCTTCTTCGGGCGAACGGTGATGTCTGTCGGGTGCGGGCCGGGGCCGGAGCCTGCGGTGCACCGGGAAAATCCTATGTGATGGGTCGATCGGCCCGATGCTGCACCCGCGCGCTGGCGTACAGGCAGATCGAGGCGGCCGTCGCGAGGTTGAGCGATTCGGCGCGGCCGCGGATGGGGATCCGGACCCGATGGTCGGCGCGCGCGGCGACCTCCGGATCGAGCCCGTGGGCCTCGTTGCCGAACAGCCAGGCCGTCGGGGCGGTGAGCAGTTCGTCGGCGTCGTCGAGGTCGACCTCACCGTCGGCGGCCGTGGCGAGGATCTGCACCCCGGCCTCGGTGAGGGCGCTCAGCACCCGCTCGGTGTCGCGTTCCCGCGCGACCGGCAGGTGGAAGACGCTGCCGGCGGAGGCGCGCACGCACTTGCCGTTGTGCGGGTCGACGCTGTCGCCGGCGAGGACCACGGCGTCGGCACCGACGGCGTCGGCGACGCGGATCAGGGTGCCGGCGTTGCCGGGTTCGGCGATCTCGACGGGCACGGCCAGCAGCCGGGCGGTCGGCGAGACCGCGGCCTCGAGGGACACGTCGAGGGTGTCGCACACCGCGACCAGCCCGGGCGGGGTGACAGTGTCGGACAGCCGGGCGGCGGCGCGGTCGGTCACGATCCCGACACGCACCCCCTTGCGGCGGGCGGCGTCGACGACGGGGGCGTAGCGGGTCGCGGCGGCCTCGGTGACGAACAGGTCGTGGACCCGTGCGGTGGCGAGCGCCTCGGTGACCGAGTTCTCCCCCTCGGCGAGGAACCGTCCGGTCTTGCGTCGTTCGGCGGTGCGCAGCAGTTTCACAGCAGAAACGACCCGCGGTGTGCGCTCGGTGAGCGTGTCCACGGGTCGTTCCTGGGTGTTGTCGTCGCTCAGGGCAGCACTCAGGCAGCCGGGGCGTTGACGTCGGCCGGCAGCGCGGCCTTGGCGACGGCCACCAGGCCGGCGAAGGCCTGCGGGTCGGTCACGGCCAGGTCGGCGAGGTTCTTGCGGTCGACCTCGACACCGGCGGCCTTCAGGCCCTGGATGAAGCGGTTGTAGGTGATGTCGTTGGCGCGGGCCGCGGCGTTGATGCGGCTGATCCACAGCTTGCGGAAATCACCCTTGCGGGCGCGACGGTCGCGGTAGGCGTAGGTCAGCGAGTGAAGCTGCTGCTCCTTGGCCTTGCGGTACAGGCGCGAGCGCTGCCCGCGGTAGCCCTTCGAGGCCTCGAGAATCGAACGACGCTTCTTCTGGGCGTTGACGGCCCTCTTCACGCGTGCCACTGGTTATGTCCTGTCAGAGTTCGGGGGACGACGTGTGCTGTGTCCCCGGGGCGGATCGGTCGGGAAGGCTCAGAGCCCGAGCAGGCGCTTGACGCGGGGGGCGTCGACGTCGGCGACGACGGCCTTGCCGTCCAGGCGACGCGTCACGCGGGAGGACTTGTGCTCGAGCAGGTGGCGGCGACCCGCCTTCTGGCGCAGGATCTTCCCGCTGCCGGACACCTTGAATCGCTTCGCGGTGCCGCTGTGGGTCTTCGACTTGGGCATGGAGTCCTCAGTTCTTGTCGTGGGCGTACATCGGTGCTCGCATGCAGCACCGGGTGTGCTGCCGGAGCGGGCTAGTTGCTCGGAGCGTCGCCCGCCTCGGGAGCCGCAGCGGGCTCCGGGGACGGGGTCGCGGAGGCGTTCTTGCGGGGCGCGGCCTGAGCGGCTTCCTGAGCCTTCTGGCGGGTCTTCGCGCCCTTGTGCGGGGCCAGCACCATCGTCATGTTCCGGCCGTCCTGCTTGGGGGACGTCTCGATGAACCCCAGGTCGGCGACATCGGCGGCGAGACGCTGCAGAAGGCGGAAACCCAGCTCCGGACGCGACTGCTCGCGGCCACGGAACATGATGGTGACCTTGACCTTCGAACCCGATTCGAGGAAGCGCACGACGTTGCGCTTCTTGGTCTCGTAGTCGTGGTCGTCGATCTTCGGGCGGAGCTTCTGCTCCTTGATCACGGTCTGCTGCTGGTTCTTGCGCGATTCGCGCGCCTTCTGCGCGGCCTCGTACTTGAACTTGCCGTAGTCCATGATCTTGCAGACCGGCGGCCGGGCGTCGGGCGCCACCTCGACGAGGTCGAGGTCGGCTTCGTATGCCAGGCGGAGTGCATCTTCAACACGCACGATTCCGACCTGTTCACCGCCGGGTCCGACGAGACGGACCTCGGGAACACGGATGCGTTCGTTGATGCGGGTCTCAGCGCTGATGGGGCCTCCTAGGTAGAGCGGTGCGGTCGTTCTGACCGCACCGCAGCACGTGGCCCGATTCCTCGACAAGAAGACCCCGCCGTGGTACTCCACGCGGGGTCCGATACCGACCGGTCGACGGTGCACAGCCGAAACTGCACGACCCGTTCCACCACCGTCGAGGTGGCGGACCCCGGACGCTTCCGTCCGGAGGACCGGACCCCTGAGCTGCATCGATGTGCCGCCAGAGGTGGGAGTCGGACTCCACTTGCTGCCCGCGACGGGTCGTCGCAGGCGGTCGTGAAGATCAGTCTAGCAAAAGGGCACGTCGACCACGAATCGGTGCACGTACACCCCACCCCGGCAGCCGGGCGACGCGGTGGTGATGGGATGCTCGGAACCATGACGGACGCTCCCGAGACCCCCGATCAGGACGCTGCGCAGCCGGTGCGCGAACTCGCCGAGATCCCGGCGGTCGAGGTGATCAGCCGCGCCGCCGTGATGCTCATGAGCTCGGCCGCGGAGAAACTCGGCCTCGCCGACGAGAATCCCGACGAGAGCCGGCACCGGGATCTCGACGAGGCCCGCCGGGTGATCACCGCGCTCGCCGGCCTGATCACCTCGTCGGTGGAGTACCTCGGCCCGCACGCCGGTCCGTTGCGCGAGGGCCTGCAGGCGCTGCAGCGCGCCTTCCGTGAGGCCTCGGCGGTGCCGGACGAGCCGGGCAAGGGCCCGGGCGAGAAGTACACCGGCCCCGTCTACTGATCCCCGTCTACCGGCCGGGGTCGAGCATCGCCGCCGCGGTGGCACGATCGACCTCGGCACCGGTGGCCAGCGCGAACAGGCCGTAGCCGATCGGCGCGGCCTCCCACAGGTGTTGCGTCTGCGCCACCAGCCCCGGCCGGACCCGTCCCCCGGCGTCCACGTAGGCGTCGAGGGTGACCTGCAGCATCTCCGGTCCGGCCGCGCCGAACTGGATGACGAAATCGCGGGCCGGGTCGTCCACGCGTGCCGTCGTCCAGTCCAGCACCCCGGTGATCGCACCGTCCTCACCGAGCAGGACGTGCGCGGGATAGATCTCGCCGTGCGTCATCACGGTGCGGTCGGGCCAGCAGTCCTCGTCGGCGAGCCACGCGTCCCACGCCTCGACGAGCGCCGGGGCGACGGCGAAGGCGTCGCACACCCGGGCGATGTCCTCGGCCCAGGCCCGCCGCACCCGTTCGGGGTCGCGGACCTCCACTCCCCCGGCCGCGGCCTGCTCGGCGGTGATCGAGTGCAACCGCGCCAGCAGCCGACCCAGCCGGACCGCGTAGTCCGGGTCGGCCGGGTCCATACGCCAGTCTGGTTCACCGGCATCGGTGAGGACCAGACCGGGCGCGCCGGGCAGGGCCGGATAGGCGACGAGGTCGGCCGCGCGGACCTGCCAGTCCGGCACCGCGATCCCGTCGGCGGCGAGTACCGGGGCGACCAGGTCGAGGATGCGGATCTCGGCGGCCATGCCGTCGGTGACGTCGGGGCGGCGCGGCACCCGCAGCACCCACCGGCGACCCTCCCAGTCCGGGACCAGGATCACCCGGTAGTCCAGCCCGGCCTCGTTCACCACCGCGTGCTCGGCGGACAGGCGCAGCCCGTGCGCCGCGGCCAGGGCGAGGACATCGTCGATCGCGGTCATGCGATCACCATGTCACCCACCCCGGCCCCGGAGCCACCGAATTACCGGACGCGGTATCTCGGCTCGCGTCACCGACGCGGTGTCTCGGCTCGCGTCACCGACGCGGTGTCTCGGCTCGCGTCACCGACGCGGTGCCGTCAGCTCGCGGCGGCGACCTTCTTCTTCGTCGTGCGGGTGGCCCGCTTGCGCGCCGGGGCACGCTTCGGTGCGGGGGTCTCCCGGCTGAGGATCTCGGCGAGGAAGCGGCCGGTGTAGCTCTCCTCCACCTCGACGACCTGCTCCGGGGTGCCCTGCGCGACCACCGTGCCACCACCGGAGCCACCCTCCGGACCCATGTCGATGATCCAGTCGGCGGTCTTGATCACGTCGAGGTTGTGCTCGATGACGATGACGGTGTTGCCCTTGTCGACCAGACCGTTGATCACGCCGAGCAGCTTGCGGATGTCGTCGAAGTGCAGGCCCGTGGTGGGTTCGTCGAGGATGTACGCGGTGCGGCCGTTGGACCGTTTCTGCAGCTCCGCGGCCAGCTTCACGCGCTGCGCCTCACCACCGGACAGGGTCGTGGCCGGCTGCCCGAGCCGCACGTAACCCAGCCCCACCTCGACGAGCGTGTTGAGGTAGCGGTGGATCGAGGTGACCGGCTGGAAGAACTCCGCGGCCTCCTCGATGGACATGTCGAGCACCTCGGCGATGGTCTTGCCCTTGTAGTGGACCTCGAGGGTCTCGCGGTTGTAGCGGGCCCCGTGGCACACCTCGCACGGCACGTATACATCGGGCAGGAAGTTCATCTCGATCTTCAGCGTGCCGTCGCCGGAGCACGCCTCGCAGCGACCACCCTTGACGTTGAAGGAGAACCGGCCCGGCTGGTAGCCGCGCACCTTCGCCTCGGTGGTCGACGCGAACAGGGTGCGGATCTTGTCGAACACACCGGTGTAGGTCGCGGGATTCGAGCGCGGGGTGCGGCCGATCGGCGACTGGTCGACTTGCACGAGCTTGTCGAGCTGGTCGAGCCCGTTCACGCGGGTGTGCCGGCCGGGCACCTGCCGCGCGCCGTTGAGCTTGTTCGCCATCACCGTGGCGAGGATGTCGTTGACCAGGGTGGACTTGCCCGAGCCGGACACCCCGGTGACGCAGGTGAGTACCCCGAGCGGGAACGACACGTCGAGCTCGCGCAGGTTGTTCTCTCGGGCACCGACGACGGTGACCTGCCGCTTCGGGTCGATCGGGCGGCGGAGCTCCGGGATCGCGATCTCCTCGCGGCCGGACAGGTACGCGCCGGTCAGCGAGTCGGGATTGTCGAGCAGCTCCTTGTAGGTGCCGCTGTGCACGACCCGACCGCCGTGCTCCCCGGCGCGCGGTCCGATGTCGACCACCCAGTCGGAGGCGCGGACGGTGTCCTCGTCGTGTTCGACGACGATGAGGGTGTTGCCGAGATCCCGCAGCCGCGTGAGGGTGTCGATCAGGCGCCGGTTGTCGCGCTGGTGCAGGCCGATGGACGGCTCGTCGAGCACGTACAGCACGCCGACGAGACCCGACCCGATCTGGGTGGCGAGGCGGATGCGCTGGGCCTCGCCGCCGGAGAGGGTGCCCGCGGCGCGGGAGAGCGTCAGGTAGTCGAGGCCGACGTCGAGCAGGAAGCCGAGCCGGGCCTGGATCTCCTTGAGCACCTGGCCGGCGATCGCGGCCTCCCGGTGACCGAGCACGAGGCTGTCGAGGAATCGGGCGCAGTCGGCGATCGACAGCTCGCACACCTCGGCGATCGACTTCGGACCGAAGTCGCCGGCGGAGACGGTCACCGACAGGATCTCGGGGCGCAGGCGGGCCCCGTTGCAGGCCGGGCACGGGATCTCCCGCATGTAGCCCTCGTAGCGTTCCTTCGCCTGGTCGGACTCGGCCTGCTCGAGGCGACGGTGCAGGAAGGGCATCACGCCCTCGAACTCGGCGTAGTACGAGCGGACGCGGCCGTAGCGGTTCTTGTACCGCACGTGCACCTGCTCGGTGCTGCCCTCGAGCACGGCCTTGCGGACCTTCGCGGGCAGCTTCCGCCAGGGGGTGTCGATGTCGAAGCCCATGACGTCGGCGAGACCGGACAGCAACCGGCCGAAGTACTCGGCGCTCTGTCCCGACGACCACGGGGCGATCGCGCCGTCGGCCAGGCTCAGGTCAGGGTCGGGGACGACCAGTTCGGGGTCGACCTCCTTGCGGACGCCGAGACCGGTGCACTCGGGGCAGGCACCGTAGGGCGAGTTGAACGAGAACGACCGGGGCTCGAGCTCGTCGATCGACAGCGGGTGGGCGTTCGGGCACGCGAGCTTCTCGGAGAAACGGCGTTCGCGGTCGGGGGCATCCTCGTCGCGGTCGACGAAGTCGAGGACCACGACCCCCTCGGCGAGGCGCAGCGCGGTCTCGATCGAGTCGGTGAGGCGCTGCTGCGCGCTGGCCTTGACCGCGAGGCGGTCGACGACCACCTCGATGTCGTGCTTCTCCTGCTTCTTCAGCTTCGGCGGATCCGTCAGCGGGTGGACGACGCCGTCGACGCGCACGCGGGAGTAGCCCTGCACGGTGAGCTGCTCGAACAGGTCGACGAACTCGCCCTTGCGGGTGCGCACCACCGGGGCGAGCACCTGGAAGCGGGCGCCCGGTTCCATCTCGAGCACCTGATCGACGATCTGCTGCGGCGTCTGCCGGGAGATCTTCTCGCCGCAGACCGGGCAGTGCGGGGTGCCGGCGCGGGCGTAGAGCAGGCGGAGGTAGTCGTAGACCTCGGTGATGGTGCCGACGGTGGACCGCGGGTTGCGGTTGGTCGACTTCTGTCGATCGACACCGCGGGCGACAGGCCCTCGATGAAGTCGACGTCGGGCTTGTCCATCTGCCCGAGGAACTGGCGGGCGTAGGCCGACAGCGACTCGACGTAGCGGCGCTGCCCCTCGGCGAAGATCGTGTCGAAGGCCAGGCTCGACTTGCCGGAACCGGACAGGCCCGTGAAGACGATGAGACTGTCCCGCGGCAGATCCAGGTCGACTCCGCGCAGGTTGTGTTCCCGCGCACCACGCACGATCAGGCGGTCTGCCACGCGACATCCTTTCTGTAGACGGGGCCGGAGTTCGGCCCTCAGCCATGGTAGGCGCGGGTACCGACACGTTCCCGGGTCGAGCGATGCCCCACCTCTCCCTCGCGCGCGGGCGCGCGGCCTGCCTCTCGCGCGCGGGCGCGCGGCGGTAGGTTGGCGGCATGACGCAGCAGCCCGTGATCATCGAGGACACCTACACCGGCGACGTCGCTCCCGGCGGCCCCGCGCAACGTCGGAGGATTCCCGGCGCGAGCATCGTCAAACTCGCCGTCGGACAGATGAACAACAACGCCTACCTCGTCACCGACGACGCCACCGGCAAGTCCGTGTTCATCGACGCCGCAAACGAACCCGAGCGGCTCGTGCAGTTCCTCCGCGACAACGCCCCCGGACTCGAGCTGATCGTGACCACCCACCAGCACTGGGACCACTGGCAGGGACTCGAGCAGGTGGCCGCCGCGACCGGCGTTCCCACCGCCGCCCATCCCCTCGACACCGACCCGCTGCCGGTGAAGCCGGATCGTCTCCTGAACGAGGGCGACGTCATCGAGATCGGTGAGCTGAATCTCGAGGTGATCCACCTCGCAGGGCACACGCCGGGCTCGGTCGCGCTGGTCCTGACTGAGCAGGGCACCGGCCGGCACCACATCTTCACCGGCGACTCACTGTTCCCGGGCGGCGTCGGCAAGACGGCGGACGACGCGGCGTTCCGCTCACTGCTCGGCGACGTGGAGACCAAGATCTTCGGCCGCTTCGACGACGAGACCGTCTTCTACCCCGGCCACGGCAAGGACTCGACCCTCGGTGCCGAGCGCCCGCATCTCGGGGAGTGGCGCGAGCGGGGGTGGTGACGCAGCCGCGGAGATCGGTGTCGTCGGGGTCGGTGTCGTCGGGGTCGGCGTCGGCGGGGTGAGCAGGTCGCCGTCGGGGTGCACCGGCCGTCGGGGTGCGCGCCGGCCCGCGCGCAGGAATCTGCACCACCGATGCACGGAACTCCGCTTCCGGAACAGGGGCCGCGGATAGAATCGAAATCTGCGACGGCTCGGGGGGCTTCCGGTTAGGGGCGATCTCGGATGACCGATCAAGCGACACTGCTCGACTACCTGAAGAGAGTGACCGCCGAGCTCTACCAGGTGAAAGAGAAGCTTCGCGAGTCCGAGGCCGTGCGTCACGAACCGATCGCCGTCATCGGGATGGGCTGCCGGTTCCCCGGTGGTGTGCGGTCGCCCGAGGACCTGTGGCGCGTGGTCGAATCCGGTTCGGAGACCGTCACCGGCTTCCCCGAGGACCGAGGCTGGAATGCGGCCGCTCTCTACGACCCGAAGGCGGATCGGGCCGGCAAGACCTACACACTGCAGGGCAGCTTTCTCGACGACCCGGCGGGATTCGACCCCGAGGTCTTCGGCATCTCCCCACGCGAGGCGCTGGCCATGGACCCGCAGCAGCGTCTCCTGCTCGAAACCAGCTGGGAGACCTTCGAACATGCCGGTCTGGATCCGCGGTCCGTGCACGGTTCCCGGGTCGGGGTGTTCACCGGTCTGTCCGGCATCGACTACGCGGCGCGGGCCGGGGGCCGGCCACCCGCGGATCTCGAGGGGTACTTCATCACCGGCAACGCGATGAGTGTCGCCTCCGGGCGGGTGGCGTACAGCTTCGGTCTGTCCGGACCGGCGATCACCGTCGACACCGCATGCTCGTCGTCGCTGGTGGCCATCCATCTCGCCATGCAGGCACTGCGGGGCGGCGAGTGCGAACTGGCGTTGGCGGGCGGCGCGACCGTCATGGCGACGCCGGGGGTCTTCGTCGAGTTCAGCCGCCAGCGGGGACTGGCCCCCGACGGGCGCTGCAAGGCGTTCTCGGCCACCGCCGACGGCACCGCGTGGGGTGAGGGCGCGGCGATGGTCGCGTTGGAACGGCTGTCCGACGCACAGCGCCACGGGCGGCGGATCCTCGCGGTGATCCGGGGCAGCGCGATCAACCAGGACGGTGCCAGCAACGGCCTGACCGCACCGAACCGGCAGGCCCAGGAACGCGTCATCCGGCAGGCACTGACCGATGCCGGGCTCGGCCCGGGCGACGTCGACGTGGTCGAGGCGCACGGCACCGGCACCACCCTGGGCGATCCGATCGAGGCATCCGCCCTGCTGGCGACCTACGGCCGCGAGCGTCCCGCCGACCGGCCGCTGTGGCTCGGCTCGGTGAAGTCGAATCTCGGGCACACCCAGGCCGCCGCCGGGGTGGCCGGGGTGATGAAGACGATCATGGCGATGCGGCACGGCGTCCTGCCGAAGACCCTGCACGTCGACCGGCCCACCCCGCACGTCGACTGGTCTTCCGGATCCGTGGCCCTGCTGACCGAGCACCGGGAGTGGCCCGAACTCGACCGGCCCCGCCGGGCGGCGGTCTCCTCGTTCGGCATCAGCGGCACCAACGCGCACGTCGTCCTGGAACAGTCCCCGCCGGCCGAGGCACCGGCCCCCGACCGGACGGCGCCCACGGGTGAGTTCGTGGCCTGGTGCGTGTCCGGCCACACCGAGTCCGCGCTGCGCGCCCAGGCCGAACGGTTACGCGACCACGTGTCGGCCCACCCCGACCCGACGCCTGCCGCGGTCGCCGGGGCGCTGCTGGGCTCGCGTGCCACCTTCGACCACCGCGCCGCCGTCATCGGTGCACGGTCCGAGACCCTGCTCGGCGGTCTCGACGCGCTCACGCGCGGCGCCCCGAGCGCCGACGTCGTCACCGGTGTGGCGGTGGAGGCCGGGGACCGACCGGTGTTCGTCTTCCCCGGTCAGGGGTCGCAGTGGGTCGGGATGGCCGCGGACCTGCTGGACACCTCACCGGTGTTCGCCGATGTCGTGCGCGACTGCGCCGAGGCACTGGCGCCGCACACGACGTTCGCGCTGCTCGACGTGCTGCGTGACCGGGATCCGGCGTCGCTGGACCGCGTCGACGTGGTGCAACCGGCACTGTTCGCGATGATGGTCGGGCTCGCCGCGTTGTGGCGCTCCCACGGGGTCGAACCCGCGGCGGTGGTCGGGCATTCGCAGGGTGAGATCGCCGCCGCTCATATCGCCGGTGCGCTGAGCCTGTCCGATGCGGCGCTGGTCGTCGCCGCGCGCAGCCGGGTGATCGCGGCGTCGGCGCGGCGCGGCGGCGGGATGGCGTCGGTGGCGCTTCCCGAGGACGCGGTGCGGGATGCGATCGCTCCCTGGGCCGGTGCCGTCGAGGTGGCCGCGATCAACGGGCCGTCCACGACGGTGGTGTCCGGTCCCGTCGAGGCACTCGACGAACTGGTCGGGCGGTGGCGGGAGGACGGCGTCCAGGCCCGCCGGATCGCGGTGGAGTACGCCTCGCACTGCGCGGACGTGTCGGTGCTGCGCGAACCGATCCTCGACGTGCTGGCCCCGGTCCGTCCGCGCCGGTCGAGGATTCCGTTCTACTCGGCGGTGACCGGCGGCGAGCTGGACGGTGCCGCGCTCGACGCCGAGTACTGGTACCGGAATCTGCGCCACCCGGTCCGTTTCGAGCAGGCGACGAGAATGCTGGTCGCGGACGGGTACCGCCTGTTCGTCGAGTCGTGCAGCCATCCCGTCCTGACCGTGCCGATGCAGGAAACGCTCGACGCGGAGGGCGTCGCCGGTCGTGTCGTCGGCACTCTCCGGCGCGACCGGGCGGACCTGCGTCAGTTCACCGCCGCACTCGCGGACGCGTACGTCCACGGTGTGCAGGTCGACTGGGAGCGGGTGCGGTGGGCGCGGCGCCGCGAAGGGCAGCCGTGGGTGGACCTGCCCACGTACGCATTCCAGCACCGCCGCTACTGGCTGGACGCCCCCGCGCCGGAGGGTGATGTCGCGTCGGCCGGCATGGACACGGGTGGGCATCCGATGCTCGCCGCGTCGGTCGACCTCGGTGACGGCCGGGGCGCGGTGTCCACGGGGGTGCTGTCCCTGCAGCGGCTTCCGTGGCTGCACGACCACATGGTCGGCGACATCGTCGTGCTGCCCGGCACGGCTTTCGTGGAACTCGCGCTGCACGCGGGCAGCCGCGTCGGCTGCGATCGGCTCGACGAGCTCACCCTGGAGGCGCCGCTGGTGATCCCCGCCGACGGTGAGGTCGCGGTGCAGGTGAGTGTGCTCACCGACGCCGGGACCGGCCGATACGCGGTGTCAGTGCACTCGCGGCCTGCGGACTCCCCGCCGGACACGTCGTGGACCCGGCACGCCACCGGCACGCTCACGACCGCGGTCCTGGGCGGCGCCGATTTCCCGGAACCGCAGTGGCCACCCACCGGTGCCGCACCGGTCGACGTCCGCGGTCTCTACGACCTGCTCGACGAGGCCGGCTACGGGTACGGTCCGGTCTTCCGGGGTCTGCGGGCGGCGTGGCGCCGCGGCGACGACATCTTCGGCGAGGTGCGCCTGGGCGGTGAGGATCCGGCCGCGGTGGTCGCGGGGTACGGGATCCATCCGGCGGTGCTCGATGCCGCTCTGCACCTGATCGCGCTCGGAGCCACCGAGACCGGTGTGCGGATGCCGTTCGCGTGGCGGGACGTGCAGGTGCATGCCGTGGGCGCCTCCGCGCTGCGGGTGCACGTCGCCGGGACCGGACCGGAGCGCTATCGGGTGTCGGCCTACGACGCGGCCGGCCGGCCGGTGGTGACCGCGGACTCGCTGACGCTGCGGCCTCTCGGGGAGACGGGTGTTCCGGTCCCGGGGGCCGGCGCCGGCCTCTACCGCGTCGAGTGGGTGCCGGTCGCGCCGCCGGCGGACCCGATGCCGGTGGACCTGCTGCCGCTGCCGGAGGCGCTCGCCGGGGACGATCCCGCCGGTCGTGTTCTGTGGCTGCCCGCCACACCGGGCATCGAACCCGATACACCGGCCCGCGCGCACGCCGCAGCCGAGGCGACGCTGCACGCGGTGCAGTCCTGGCTCCGGGACGAACGCCTGGCCGACACCCACCTGCTGGTCACGACGAGGCACGCGGTGGTGGTCCGGGACGACGAACCGCCGGTCGACGATGTCGCCGCCGCACCCGTCCGGGGCCTGCTCGGTGCCGTGCAGAACGAGCATCCCGATCGCATCACCCTGGTGGACCTGGACGGACCG
>Ga0182741_1003090_pt1 | contig 18158 bp, 16 predicted proteins | sample eDN5th37CBELigOP_FD_128874 | JGI IMG/M metagenome (GOLD analysis project Ga0182741, IMG submission 128874) | Enriched Organic Plus compost microbial communities from Emeryville, California, USA - eDNA 5th pass 37_C BE-Lig OP (version 2) (version 2) ... | reverse complement strand
GCAGGTGCCGCTGCTGGACATGAAGCGCTACAGCCACCTGCTGGCCGGCGCCTCGTGGATGGCCGAGTACGGCAACCCGGACACCAGCGATTGGGAGTTCATCCGGACCTTCTCGCCGTACCACCTGTTCGACCCGGCCAGGACCTACCCGCCGGTGCTGTTCACCACGTCCACCCGCGACGACCGCGTGCATCCGGGCCACGCCCGCAAGATGGCGGCCAAGATGATCGACGCCGGCAAGGATGTGACCTACTACGAGAACATCGAAGGTGGCCACGGCGGCGCGGCCAACAACGCGCAGGCCGCGCACATGTCGGCGCTGGCGTACAGCTTCCTGTGGGAGCAGCTGAGCGGGAAGTGATGCCCAGCTGGAGTTGATGCAGAACAAACGCCACCGGAAGGTGGCGTTTGTTGTTTGAAGCCCCTCTCCCGCAGGCGGGAGAGGGGTTGGGTGAGGGTAGGGGCGAAGTCCTGGCGGTGAATGCATATGAACGCTTTCGAAGCCCAAAGCCCAAAGCCCAAAGCCCCCATCCGCCCTGCGGGCACCTTACCCCGCGGGCGGGAGAAGGGAGCCGCCTTGCGGCGGTTCATCTGCCAATCCTCAGCCCTTCGAGCGTTCGGCCTTTGCGGCGTCAGGGCTTTTGCCCCGCGGGCGGGAGAAGCGACCCGCTCGGTAACTTATCCCTGCCAGCGCTCCAGCCCGCGCGCGATGCGCGCCACCGCCTCCTGCAGCCGCGCCACGTCCTGCGTATAGGCGATGCGCACGTGCTGCTGGGCGCGGTGGTGGCCGAAATCCAGGCCCGGCGTGAACGCCACGTGCTCGGTTTCCAGGAAGTGCGCGCAGAAGGCCTGTGCGTCGTCGGTGAACGCGCTCACGTCGCAGTACAGGTAGAACGCGCCCTGCGGCTCCACGTCGATGCGGAAGCCCAGCCCGCGCAAGGCCGGCAGCAGGTAGTCGCGCCGCTGCTGGAACTGCGCGCGGCGCTGCTCGAAGACGGCGATGGTTTCCGGCTCGAAGCAGGCCAGCGCCGCATGCTGGGCCATCGACGGCGCGCTGATGTAGAGGTTCTGCGCCAGCTTCTCCAACTCGGGCATCGCCGCCGGCGGCGCCACCAGCCAGCCCAGGCGCCAGCCGGTCATGCCGAAGTACTTGGAAAAGCTGTTGAGCACGAAGGCGCCGTCGTCCACTTCCAGCACGCTGGGCGCGTCGAAGCCGTAGGTCAGCCCGTGGTAGATCTCGTCCACCACCAGGTGGCCGCCGCGCGCCTGCAGCGCGGCCGACAACGCGGCCAGCTGCGCGGCATCGAGCGTGGTGCCGGTGGGGTTGGCGGGCGAGGCGACCAGCGCGCCGACGCTGCCGGCGTTCCAGTGCCGGTCGATCAGTTCCGGGGTGAGCTGGTAGGCGCTGCCGGGGCCGACCGGCACCAGCTGCGCGGCGCCTTCCACCAGCCGCAGGAAATGGCGGTTGCACGGATAGCCGGGATCGGCCAGCAGCCAGTGCCGGCCGGGGTCGACCAGCAGGCTGGACGCCAGCAGCAGCGCGCCCGAGCCGCCGGGCGTGACAAGGATGCGCTCGGGGTCGATGTCCAGCCGGTAGCGGCTGCGGTAGAAACCGGCGATGGCCTCGCGCAGCGCAGGCAGCCCGCGCGCGGCGGTGTAGCGGGTATGGCCGGCGGCCAGCGCGGCCTGGCCGGCGCGCACGATGGGCGCGGCGGTGGTGAAGTCGGGCTCGCCGATCTCCAGGTGGATCACGTCGAAGCCGGCCTGCTCCAGCGCATTGGCGCGCGCCAGCAGCGACATGACGTGGAACGGGGCGATCTCGTGGCTGCGCCGGCTGTAGCCGGACGGCGTGGGGGCAGGGGCGTTCATCGCCGACATCATAGGCCGACGTGCCGCGGGGCGGTGCCGTCCCCGGCTCCCATGGCACACTGTCGGCCATCGCCCGGGCGGCCGCGTGGCCGTCCACACGGAGTCCGTGCATGAAACCCACCCTTTGCCTGTTGGTCGCAAGCCTGATGATGAATACCGCCGTCGCCTCCCAGCCCGTTCCGCCCGATGCCGAGAAGCGCCCCCACCAGGTCAGGGCGCCGTTCGGCGCGGTGCGCGAGGACGAGTACTACTGGCTGCGCGACGACGAGCGCAAGGATCCGGCGATGCTGGCCTACCTCACCGCCGAGAACGCCTACACCGATGCGTTGATGGCGCCGCTCAAGCCGCTGGAGGACGCGCTCTACGCCGAGATCGTCGGCCGCATCAAGCAGGACGACGCCAGTGTGCCGTACCGCGAGCGCGGCTACTGGTATTACACCCGCTACGAAACCGGCAAGGACTACCCCATCCATGCGCGCCGCAAGGGCGACATGCAGGCGCCGGAGGAGGTGCTGCTGGACCTGAACGCCATGGCCGAGGGCAAGGGTTACTTCGCCGTCGGCGACATGGAAGTGAGCCAGGACAACCGCCTGCTGGCCTGGGCCGAGGACGATGTCGGCCGCCGCCAGTACACCCTGCGCTTCAAGGACCTGGCCACCGGCGAGCTGCTGCCCGACGTGATCCAGGGCGTGTCGGCGAACGTGGTGTGGGCCGACGACAACCGCACCGTGTTCTACGTCGAGAACGACCCGGAGACCCTGCTCACCGTGCGGGTGAAGAAGCACGTGCTGGGCACACCGGCCAGCCGCGACGCGGTGGTCTACGAGGAAGACGACGACAGCTTCTACATGGGCGTGGGCCGCACCCGCGACGACCGCTACATCACCATCGGCGTGGACAGCACCGTGTCCTCCGAGCTGCGCTATGCGCCGGCCGCCGACCCGGCCGCGTTCACCGTGCTGGCGCCGCGTGAGCGCGACGTGGAATACGACGCCGACCATTTCGATGGCCGCTGGGTGATCCGTACCAATGCCGACGGCGCGAAGAACTTCAAGCTGGTCACCGCCCCGGACGGCGCCACCTCGCGCGCGCAGTGGCAGGACTGGGTGAAGCACGACCCGCAGGTGCTGGTGGAGGGCTTCGAGCTGTTCGACGGCTACACCGCCATCGCCGAACGCGCCGAGGCGCTGGAACGCGTGCGCCTGCTGTTCGCCGATGGCCGCAGCGAACTGGTCAGGGCCGACGAGCCGGCGTATTCGATGGGCCTGTCGGTCAACGCCGAGCCCGACACCGACTGGCTGCGTTACAGCTACACCTCGCTGACCACGCCGGCCACCACCTACGAGCTGAACGTGAAGACCGGCGAGCGCCGCCAGCTCAAGCAGCAGCCGGTGATCGGCTACGACCCGTCGCGGTACCAGACCGAGCGCGTGTGGGTGACGGCACGCGACGGTGCGAAGGTGCCGGTGTCGCTGGTCTACAAAAAGGGCTTCAGGAAGGACGGCAGCGCCGCGCTGTACCAGTACGCCTACGGCAGCTACGGCATGTCGATGGACCCGTACTTCAACCAGAGCGTGATCAGCCTGCTCGACCGCGGCATGGTCTACGCCATCGCCCACATCCGCGGCGGCGAGGAGATGGGCCGCGGCTGGTACGAGGACGGCAAGCTGCTCAACAAGCAGAACACCTTCAACGATTTCATCGACGTCACCCGCGCGCTGGTGGCGCAGGGCTGGGCGGCGAAGGACCGCGTGGCCGCCTCCGGCGGCAGCGCCGGCGGCCTGCTGATGGGCGCGGTCGCCAACCAGGCGCCGGGCGACTACCGGGTGATGGTGGCGCAGGTGCCGTTCGTGGACGTGGTCACCACCATGCTCGACGCCAGCATCCCGCTGACCACCAACGAGTACGACGAGTGGGGCAACCCGGAGCAGAAGCGCTACTACGATTACATGCTCGGCTATTCGCCCTACGACAACGTGCGCGCACAGGCCTACCCGGCGCTGTTCGTCGGCACCGGCCTGTGGGATTCGCAGGTGCAGTACTGGGAACCGGCCAAGTGGGTGGCGCGCCTGCGCGACGTCAACACCGGCACGCATCCCATCGTGTTCCGCACCAACATGGAGGCCGGCCACGGCGGCAAGTCCGGCCGCTTCCAGCGCTACCACGAACTGGCCGAGTCCTACGCGTTCGTGTTGTCGCAGCTGGGCGTGGCGCACTGACGGCGCCCGCGCCCGTGCCGGAACCGCCGCCTCCCGGACAACGCCCGGCGCGCCTGCGCTGGGCCTGGTGGCTGCTGGCCTACGTCAGCCTCGGCGTGGGCATCGTCGGCATCTTCGTGCCGGGGCTGCCGACCACGGTGTTCGTACTGATCTCGGCCTGGGCCGCCTCGCGCGGCTCCGAGCGCCTGCACCGCTGGCTGCTGGCCCATCCGCGCTTCGGCCGGGCCATCGCCGACTGGCAGGCGCATGGGGCGGTCAGCCGCAGGGGCAAGTGGATGGCCACCGCGACCATGCTGGTCTGCGCGCTGATCATGCTGTGGTGCGTGCCGCTGGCCTGGGTGAAGTGGTTTTCCATCGGCAGCATGGCCTGCGTCTGCGCCTGGCTGTGGATGCGCCCGCTGCCGCCGGCCGGATGACTGAATGGACGCGCCCGGCGGGCGGCGGCGCGGCTGCATTGACGCACGAGTGGATATACTCGGGCCATGAACAAGACGTCCCGCCTTCCGATGCTCGTTGCAGCCGCGTGCGTGCTGCTGGTCCTCACCGCCTGCGGCAACAAGGGGCCGCTGGTGATGCCGCAGAAACCGGTGCCGGTGGAAGAACAGGAAGTGAAGCCGGCCGACGCACAGCCCTCCGACCAACCGCAGGCCGACGGCCAGGCACAGGACACGAAGGCCGACGGCCACGACAATGAATAGGCCGGCCACGCCGCGCCTGCGTTTCACCAAGATGCATGGCGCCGGCAACGATTTCGTGGTGCTGGACCTGCGCGACGGCAGCCCGCCGCCGGATGCCGACCTCGCCGCGCGCATCGCCGACCGCCACCGCGGCGTCGGCTGCGACCAGATCCTGACCATCGAGCCGCCGCGCGCCGCCGGTTCGGTGGCGTCGTACCGCATCTGGAATTCCGACGGCTCCACCTCGCAGCAGTGCGGCAACGGCGCGCGCTGCGTGGCCGCCTGGCTGGTGCGCGATGGCGCGGCGCAGGGCGATGAGTTCCCGATCGACAGCCCGCTGCGCACGCATGCGGTGCAGCGGCTGGACGATGGCCATTACGCGGTGGCGATGGGCCGGCCCGAGTTCGAGCCGGCGCGCATTCCGCTGATCGGCTTCCCGCGCGCGCGCGAGGAATACGTGGTGCCGCTGCAGGGCGAGAACGTGCGCTTCGGCGCGGTATCGATGGGCAACCCTCACGCGGTGCTGGAAGTCGGCCTGATCGACGCCGCGCCGGTGGAGCGCATGGGCCCGCTGCTGCAGCAGCACGCCTCCTTCCCCGAATCGGTGAACGTTGGCTTCGCCCAGGTGCTGGACGGCGGCCATGTGCGCCTGCGCGTGTTCGAGCGCGGCGTCGGCGAGACCCTGGCCTGCGGCAGCGGCGCCTGCGCCGCCGCGGTGGTGCTGATGCAGCGCGGCCGGCTGGCGCGCGATGCGGTGGTGTCGCTGCCCGGCGGCGACCTGCGCATCCGGTGGCCGGCCGACGACGCGCAGATCGTGATGTCCGGCCCGGCGGCCTTCGTATTCGATGGAGAGTGGATGGGATGAACGACACCCTGGAGAAAATCGGCGCCCATGAAGTCGCGGCCTGGCTGCGGCGCCATCCCGGCTTCCTCAAGCAGTTCCCCGACCTGGCGCTGACCCTGGTGGTGCCGCGCGATGACGGTCCGACCGCGTCGCTGGCCAGCTACCAGCTGGAAGTGCTGCGCGACAAGAACCGCGAGCTGTCGCGGCGCCTGGCCGAGCTGGGCGCCAACGCGCAGGTCAACGAGCGCCTGGCGGTGCGCACCCACCAGCTGACCCTGGCGCTGATGCGCCAGACCAGCGCCGCCGACACGCTGCGCGCGATGGCCGCCTCGCTGGAAGAGGACTTTGCCGGCGACCTGGTGCGCATCATCAGCCTGCAGCCGGTGCCGGAGCTGGAACAGGCCCCCTGGCTGCAGTCCATCGCCGCCGGCGACGCGCGGCTGGCGCCGTTCCACGACTGCCTGCAGGACGGCGAACCGATCTGCGGCCGCCTGCAGCCGGAGAAGAACGAGGTGCTGTACGGCGAGCGGGTCGGCGAAGTGCTGTCCACCGCGCTGCTGCCGCTGCCGGGCGTGGGCCTGATCGCGGTCGGCAGCCACGACCCGAACCGCTTCTATCCCGGCATGGGCACGCTGTTCCTGCGCATGATGGGCGAGTCGCTGGTGGTGGCGCTGCAGCGCTTCCGCGCCGGTTGAGGCGGCCGCGGCGATGGACGCCGTCGAAGCATTCCTTGCCTACCTGCAGGTCGAGCGGCGCATGTCGGCGCATACGCTCGACGCCTACCGGCGCGATCTCACCGCGCTGGCGCAGTGGTGCGACGCGCAGGGCGCCGGCGAGCCGCCGGCGCTGGCCACCGACCAGCTGCGCGGGTTCATCGCCGCCGGCCACAGGCGCGGGCTGTCGCCGCGCAGCCTGCAGCGGCGCCTGTCGGCGATCCGCAGTTTCTACGCCTGGCTGCTCAAGCGCGGCGCGATCGCCAGCAGCCCGGCGGCGGGGCTGCGCGCGCCGAAAGCGCCGCGCAAGCTGCCGCAGGTGCTGGACGCCGACGAGGCGGTGCAACTGGTCGAACTGCCGACCGACGCGCCGCTGGGCCTGCGCGACCGTGCGCTGCTGGAGCTGTTCTATTCCTCCGGCCTGCGCCTGAGCGAGCTGTGCGCGCTGCGCTGGCGCGATCTCGATCTGGCCAGCGCGATGGTGCTGGTGCACGGCAAGGGCAACCGCGAACGCACCGTGCCGGTCGGTTCGCACGCCATGGCGGCGCTGCTGGCATGGCGCAAGGACAGCGGCGGCGAGGCCGACAAGCCGGTGTTCCCGGGGCGCGGCGGCGGCGCGATCAGCCAGCGCGCGGTGCAGATCCGCATCCGGCAGCTGGCGCAGCGGCAGGGGCTGTTCAAGCACGTGCACCCGCACATGCTGCGGCACAGCTTCGCCAGCCACATCCTGGAATCCTCCGGCGACCTGCGCGGCGTGCAGGAACTGCTCGGACACGCCGACATCGCCACCACCCAGATCTATACCCACCTGGATTTCCAGCACCTGGCCAAGGTCTACGACGCCGCGCACCCGCGCGCGAAGCGGCGCAGCCCCGGGTCGGACTGAGCGCCAGGGCGCTGCACGACCGGACGCAATGCGATGTCCGGATATGGCCGGCGGACGGATCATGCAGGCGGCATGCTGCGCGCCTGTCCCGCTTGCATTGATCCACCATGGCTGACTTCCTGCTTTCCGGCATCGATCCCGCGCCGCTGCACGCCCTGTTCGATCTCGACGACGCCCGCCTGGCCGCGCATGGCGCGGTGCGTCGCATCGCCGACAGCGCGCGCGGTTTCCCGTGCCGCGTCAGCCTGCGCAATGCCGCCGTCGGCGAGGAACTGCTGCTGTTGCCGTACTGGCACCAGCCCGCGGCGTCGCCATACCGCGCATGTGGGCCGGTCTTCGTCCGCCGCGGCGCGGTGCCGGCGCGGCTGGCGGTCAACGAGGTGCCGCCCTATGTCGCGCAACGGCTGATTTCGCTGCGCGCCTACGACCATCACGACTGCATCGCGGCCGCGGAAGTGGCCGATGGCGGGCAGGCGGGCGCATGGTTGCGTGAACAGCTGGACGATCCGCGCATCGCCTACGTGCACCTGCACAGCGCCCGCCACGGCTGCTACCTCTGCCGGGCCGACCGCGCCGGCTGAAGTCGCCTTCCGGTGAACCTTCATGTCGGCCGTGGTGCGCTGCCGGCTGCGGCGGAACGCGCAGACGATGAAGGGGCGGGTACGCGCGGCCCTGCGGCATCGGCTGCGCCGCGCGGGACTTAGAGCCGGCCTGAACCCTGCCGTGGCCGCCGGGCCGGCGATGCTTGAACCGCCCGCTGCTGCCCCCATTGTTGCCGGGACACCCCGGAGGCCCCAATGGATCCCAGCCAGAACCCGAATGTTTTCCACGCCACCACCATCTGCTGCGTGCGTCGCGGCGAGCACGTGGCGATCGCCGGCGATGGCCAGGTCACGCTGGGCCACACCGTGATGAAGGGCAACGCCCGCAAGGTGCGCCGGCTTGGCCGCGACGGCCAGGTGCTGGCCGGTTTCGCCGGCGCGGCGGCCGATGCCTTCACCCTGTTCGAGCTGTTCGAGGCCAAGCTCGAGAAGCATGGCCAGCTGACCCGCGCGGCGGTGGAGCTGGCCAAGGATTGGCGTACCGAGCGCCGCCTGGGCAAGCTCGAGGCGTTGCTGGCCGTGGCCGACAGGGAAACCTCGCTGATCATCAGCGGCACCGGCGACGTGATCGAACCGGAGGACGGCATCATCGCCATCGGCTCCGGTGGCTCCTACGCCCTGAGCGCGGCACGCGCGCTGCTGGCGCATACCGAAATGGACGCGCGCGCGGTGGCGACCGAGGCGATCAACATCGCCGGCGGCATCTGCATCTACACCAACCGCAACGTGGTGGTGGAGGAGCTGTAAGGCGACAGCGGGAACGGGAGCGGGGAACGGGGAATGAAAGATCCCCGTGGCCGTATCCCTCCCGTGCGCACACACCTTCCTTCCCTGTTCCCCCTTCCCACTTCCCGGTTTCTCCCCATGACCCACAAGATCGAAGTTTCCTCCGCCACCATGACCCCGCGCGAGATCGTGCAGGAACTGGACCGGCACATCGTCGGCCAGCACGACGCCAAGCGCGCGGTCGCCATCGCCCTGCGCAACCGCTGGCGGCGCATGCAGCTGCCGGCCGAACTGCGCAACGAGGTGATGCCCAAGAACATCCTGATGATCGGCCCCACCGGCGTCGGCAAGACCGAGATCGCGCGCCGCCTGGCCACGCTGGCCAACGCGCCGTTCGTGAAGGTCGAGGCCACGCGTTTCACCGAGGTCGGCTACGTCGGCAAGGACGTGGAGCAGATAATCCGCGACCTGGCTGACACCGCGGTCAAGCTGTACCGCGAGCAGGCCAAGGTGCGCGTGCGCACCCAGGCCGAGGAGAAGGCCGAGGACCGCATCCTCGATGCGCTGCTGCCGCGCCGCAGCGTCGGCATCGGTTTCGATCCGGAGGCCGCGCGCAACGAGCCGTCGGCGGCCGACAGCGAGACCCGCATCAAGTTCCGGCGCATGCTGCGCAACGGCGAGCTGGACGAACGCGAGATCGAGCTGGAGATGACCGCCAGCGTCAGCATGGACATCATGACCCCGCCGGGCATGGAGGAAATGGGCCAGCAGCTGCGCTCGATGTTCGCCAACCTCGGCAACGGCAAGTCGAACAAGCGCACGCTGAGCATCAAGGCCGCGCGCCCGCTGCTGATCGAGGAGGAGGCCGGCAAGCTGGTCAACGAGGACGACATCCGCAGCGCCGCCATCGAGGCCTGCGAGCAGCACGGCATCGTGTTCATCGACGAGATCGACAAGGTCGCCAAGCGTGGCGACAACGTGGGTGGCGGCGATGTTTCGCGCGAAGGCGTGCAGCGCGACCTGCTGCCGCTGGTGGAAGGCTCCAACGTGTCCACCAAGTACGGCACGGTCAAGACCGACCACATCCTGTTCATCGCCTCCGGCGCCTTCCACCTGGCCAAGCCCAGCGACCTGATCCCGGAACTGCAGGGCCGCTTCCCGATCCGCGTGGAGCTGGGCGCGCTCAGCAAGAACGATTTCGTGCGCATCCTCACCGAGCCGAAGGCGGCGCTGACCAAGCAGTACGAGGCGCTGCTGGCCACCGAGGGCGTCAAGGTGAGCTTCACCGCCGACGCCATCGAGCGCCTGGCCGAGATCGCCTTCCAGGTCAACGAGCGCCAGGAAAACATCGGTGCCCGCCGCCTGCACACCGTGCTGGAGCGGCTGCTGGACACGCTCAGCTACGAGGCCCCGGACCGCGACGGCGAGACCCTCGCCATCGACACCGCCTATGTCGACAGCCACCTGGGCGAGCTGGTGCAGGACCCGGACCTGAGCCGCTACATCCTGTAAACGAACCTCCTCGACGACGACGGCGCCTGCGGGCGCCGTCGTCGCATGCGCGGGTGATGCCGCGTCAGGCGTCCCAGCCGGCGCTGTCGGCTTCCTCCGGGAACGCGCCCGGCTGGAAGACGCCTTCGCGCACGTAGGCCTGCAGCACCACGTCCATCACCATCAGCCCGTCGCGCTCCAGGTCGTATTCCTCCGGTTGCGCCATGGCGTTGTACAGCGCGCCGGTCAGGCTGATGTGCAGCATGCGGCTGGCGGTGGCGGCGTCGACGCCGGGGCGCAGCTGGCCCAGCTCGCGCGCCCGTTCCAGCGCGCGGGTGACCATGTCCAGTTCCTCCTGCGAGTTCTGGCGCTGCATGGCCTGGATGCTCTGGCTCTCGCTGGACTGCTCGCAGCGCAGCAGGATTTCCATCAGGCTGCGCTGGCGCGGGTCGCCGGCCAGTTCCGCCAGCGACACGCGGATGACCGCGCGCAGGTCCTGGATCGGCGTCTGCCGCTGCGGCGCGTAGGTGCGCTGCAGGCGCTGCACGAAGGGCAGGCGGTCGCGCTCGATCATCGCTTCCAGCACTTCGGTCTTGTTCTTGAAGTGCCAGTACACCGCGCCACGGGTATAGCCGGCGCGCGCGGCGATCATCGCCAGCGTGGTGCCGACCACGCCGTGTTCGTGGAAACAGGCGACCGCCGCGTCGAGGATGCCCTCGCGCGTCGCCTGCGCGTCTTCCTTGCTCTTACGCGCCATCGCCCTGCCGTTGTGCACAGCCCATGTGAAACATGTCTGAATTCTAGCAATTTACAAACAGTCATGCATGTATGTATTCTTCCGCGCTCTTTTCCGTCATCCGATCGCGGTAATGTGCGCGGGTTTCCCTGCGCGCTGCCGCTGGCCGCCCGCTCCCCGGAGCGGAGCCGGCCGGGTCGTATGGCTTCCCCTTCCTGCCGAGTCTGCCCGCCATGAGCCGATCGATCCTCCGCCCTGTCCTCCTGTCACTGCTGGTCGCCGGCGCCCTGGCCGCATGCGGGGGGCAGCCGCCGCAACAGGCCGGCGGCCCCGGGCAGGTCACCGTCGTTACCCTGAAGGCCGAGCCGGTCACCCTGACCCGCGAACTGGCCGGCCGCGCCACCGGCTACCAGGTGGCCGAGGTGCGGCCGCAGGTCAGCGGCATCGTCGCCAGGCGCCTGTTCACCGAGGGCAGCCTGGTCAAGCAGGGCCAGCCGCTGTATCAGCTCGACGATGCCGCCTACCGCGCCCAGGCCAACAGCGCCCGCGCGCAGCTGGCCCGCGCCGAAGCCAGCGCCAGCGCCGCGCGCCTGGCCGCGCGCCGCAGCAGCGAGCTGGTCAAGAGCAGGGTCATCAGCGTGCAGGACGACGAGAACGCGCAGGCCGCTTGGAAGCAGGCCGAGGCCGACGTCGGCGCCGCCCGCGCCGCGCTGGACGCGGCCAACGTGACCCTGGGCTACGCCCGCATCACCGCGCCGATCAGCGGCCAGATCGGCAAGTCCACCGTCACCCAGGGCGCGCTGGTCAGCGCCGGCCAGGCCGAGGCGCTGGCCACGATCAACCAGCTCGACCCGATCTACATCGACGTCAGCCAATCCTCGGCCGAGCTGCTGCAGCTGCGCCGCGAACTGGCCGCCGGCCGCCTGAAGGGCGCCTCCGAACTGCCGGTGGACATCGTGCTGGAAGACGGCAGCACCTATGCCCACAAGGGCACGCTGGAGTTCTCCGAGGTCAGCGTCGACCCGGGCACCGGCAGCTACGGCCTGCGCGTGCGCGTGGACAACCCCGACCAGGTGCTGATGCCGGGCATGTTCGTGCGCGCGGTGCTGGGCAGCGGCGTGCGCCAGGACGCGCTGCTGGTGCCGATGCAGGGCATCGCCCGCGACCCGCGCGGCAACGCCAGCGCGATGGTCGTGGACGGCGAGGGCAAGGTGGCGCTGCGCCAGGTCACCGTCAGCCGCGCCATCGGCGACAAGTGGCTGGTGGAGGACGGCCTGAAGGCCGGCGACAAGGTCATCGTCGAGGGCCTGCAGAAGATCGGCCCCGGCATGCCGGTGCAGGCCACCGAGAAGGGCGCCGAAGCCGCCAAACCCGCCACGCCGGCCGCGCCGGCGGCCAGGCAGTAAGCGGAGACATCCATGGCTCGCTTCTTCATTGACCGGCCCATCTTCGCGTGGGTCATCGCCATCATCATCATGCTCGCCGGCGCGCTGGCGATGCTCAAGCTGCCGATCTCGATGTACCCGGACGTCGCGCCGCCGGCGGTATCGATCTCGGCCAACTATCCGGGCGCTTCGGCCAAGGTGGTCGAGGACTCGGTGACGCAGATCATCGAGCAGAACATGAAGGGCCTGGACGGGCTGATCTACTTCTCGTCCAACAGCTCCTCCAACGGCCAGGCCAGCATCACCCTGACCTTCGAAAGCGGCACCCACCCGGACATCACCCAGGAGCACGTGCAGAACAAGCTGCAGCTGGCCATGCCGCTGCTGCCGCAGGAAGTGCAGCGGCAGGGCATCAACGTCGCCAAGTCCAGCTCGGGCTTCCTCAACGTCGTCGGCTTCGTGTCCGAGGACGGCAGCATGGACGAGCACGACATCTCCGACTACGTCGGTTCCAACGTGCTCGACCCGCTCAGCCGCGTGCCGGGCGTGGGTTCGATCGAGGTGTTCGGCGGCAAGTACGCCATGCGCATCTGGCTGGACCCGAACAAGCTGCAGACCTACCGCGTCTCGGTGGACGAGGTGACCGCGGCGGTGCGCGCGCAGAACGCGCAGGTGGCCGTGGGCCAGCTGGGCGGCGCGCCGGCGGTGAAGGGCCAGCAGCTCAACGCCACCATCAACGCCCAGGACCGCCTGCAGACGCCGCAGCAGTTCCGCGACATCGTGCTGCGCACCGAAGCCGACGGCTCGACGCTGCGGCTGGGCGACGTGGCGCGGGTGGAACTGGGCGCGGAAACCTACGACTTCGTCACCCGCTACAACGGCAAGCCGGCCTCGGGCCTGGCCGTCACCCTGGCCACCGGCGCCAACGCGCTGGACACCTCCGAAGGCGTGCGCAAGACGCTGGATGAGCTGGCGGCCAACTTCCCGCACGGCCTGAAGGCGGTGATCCCGTACGACACCACGCCGTTCGTGAAGGTGTCGATCAAGGGCGTGGTCGAGACCCTGCTCGAGGCGATCGTGCTGGTGTTCCTGGTGATGTACCTGTTCCTGCAGAACTTCCGCGCCACGCTGATCCCGACGATCGCGGTGCCGGTGGTGCTGCTGGGCACGTTCGGCATCCTCGCCGCGCTGGGTTTCTCGATCAACATGCTGACCATGTTCGCCATGGTGCTGGCGATCGGCCTGCTGGTGGACGACGCCATCGTGGTGGTGGAGAACGTCGAGCGCATCATGTCCGAGGAAGGGCTGTCGCCGCTGGAGGCCACGCGCAAGTCGATGAGCCAGATCACCGGCGCGCTGGTCGGCATCGGGCTGGTGCTGTCGGCGGTGTTCGTGCCGATGGCGTTCATGAGCGGCTCCACCGGCGTGATCTACCGCCAGTTTTCGGCGACCATCGTCTCGGCGATGGCGCTGTCGGTGCTGGTGGCGATCGTGCTGACCCCGGCGCTGTGCGCGACCATGCTCAAGCCGCTGAAGAAGGGCGAGCACCACGTCGCCCACCGCGGCCTGGCCGGCCGCTTCTTCAACGGCTTCAACAACGGCTTCGACCGCACCAGCGCCCGCTACCAGCGCGGCGTGCGCGGCATCCTGGCGCGGCCGTGGCGGTTCATGGCGGTGTTCGCGGCGCTGGCGGTGGCGATGGGCGTGCTGTTCGCGCGCCTGCCCAGCTCGTTCCTGCCCAACGAGGACCAGGGCATCCTGATGGCGCTGGTGCAGGCGCCGGTGGGCGCCACCCAGGAGCGTACGCTGGAGTCGATCTACAGGCTGGAGGAGCACTTCCTGCAGAACGAGAAGGACGCCGTGGAATCGGTGTTCTCGGTGCAGGGCTTCAGCTTCTCCGGCATGGGCCAGAACTCGGGCATGGCCTTCGTCAAGCTCAAGGACTGGGACGAGCGCACGGCCGACCAGGGCGTGGGGCCGATCACCGAGCGCGCCAAGGCCGCGCTGTGGCAGATCAAGGACGCCTTCATCTTCGCCTTCCCGCCGCCGGCGATGCCGGAGCTGGGCACCGCCTCGGGCTACACCTTCTTCCTGAAGGACAACACCGGGCAGGGCCACGAGGCGCTGGTCAACGCGCGCAACCAGCTGCTGGGCATGGCGGGCAAGAGCGACAAGCTGGCCAACGTCCGCCCCAACGGCCTGGACGACACCCCGCAGCTGCGCCTGGACATCGACGTGGCCAAGGCCGGTGCGCACGGGCTGTCGCTGGACGCGATCAACAGCACCCTGGCCACCGCCTGGGGTTCGAGCTACGTCGACGATTTCATCGACCGCGGCCGGGTCAAGCGCGTCTACATGCAGGCCGACGACAGCTTCCGCATGAATCCGGAAGACTTCAACCTGTGGACGGTGAAGAACAACGCCGGGCAGATGGTGCCGTTCTCGGCCTTCGCCAGCCAGCGCTGGGACTACGGTTCGCCGCGCCTGGAGCGCTACAACGGCGTCTCCGCGCTGGAGATCCAGGGCGAAGCCGCGCCGGGCGTGGCCTCGGGCGATGCGATGCTGGAAGTGGAGAAGCTGGCCAGCCAGCTGCCGCCGGGCTTCAGCATCGAATGGACCGCGGTGTCCTACCAGGAACGCGAGGCCGGTGCACAGACCCCGCTGCTGTACACGCTGTCGCTGCTGATCGTGTTCCTGTGCCTGGCCGCGCTGTACGAAAGCTGGAGCGTGCCGACCGCGGTGCTGATGGTGGCGCCGCTGGGCATCCTCGGCGCGGTGCTGGCCAACACCTTCCGCGGCATGGAGCGCGACGTCTACTTCCAGGTGGCGATGCTGACCACGGTGGGCCTGACCTCGAAGAACGCGATCCTGATCGTCGAGTTCGCCAAGGAGAACCTGGAGAAGGGCGCGGGCGTGATCGAGGCGACGATGCATGCGGTACGCGACCGCCTGCGCCCGATCGTGATGACCTCGCTGGCGTTCGGCCTGGGCGTGCTGCCGCTGGCCATCGCCTCGGGCGCCGGTTCGGGCGCGCAGCGGGCCATCGGTACCGGCGTGCTGGGCGGCATGATCGCCGGCACCCTGCTGGGCCTGTTCTTCATCCCGCTGTTCTTCGTGGTGGTGCAGCGCCTGTTCAACCGCCGGCGCCTGGCCGGGAACGGGGAGCCGCCGCAGGCGTGACGAGCGTCATGGGGCCGGCAACGCGCCGGCACCCGCCTGAAACGACGACGCCGGGGCATGCCCCGGCGTCGTCGTTTCCACTGCCTGGCCGCTCAGTCGCGATGGATGACCGCATCCAGCAGTTGCGCTTCCTCGACCGCGCCCAGCCGCTGCGCGAACGCGGCCATGCGGTTGCACAGTTCGGCGCGGTGGTCGGGGAATTCGTCGGCCAGTTCGTTCTGGATCTGCTGGTAGGCGTCCCAGAAGGCGGCCGAGCGGTGGTGGCGGGCATAGTGGGCGCGCAGCCGTTCGCCGGCCTGGCGCAGCGATTGCCGATGGCGTCCATGTACGGGCGGAATATGCATCGCGTCACCTCGATGGCAGTGCCCCCCTGCACGGCCGAGCATAGCCCGTATCGATGACGGGCAGGTGGCAGGAGCACGATTGCCGCCTGCCGGGTGTGCGCTGCGTCACATCCGGCGCCGTTCCGGCGGCGCGCCGAGAGCGATGGCCTATGGCGGAGGGGCGCCGCAGCAGGTCCGGCGCCGGCGCGCGCCTATTCGCCGATGTCCTCGTTCCACAGCTCGGGGTTGGCGGCGATGAACTCGCGCATCATGCCGATGCAGCGCTCGTCGGCGAGGTCGATCACCTTGACCCCGTTGTCGCGCAGCCAGTCGATGCCGCCGGCGAAGGTCACCGATTCGCCGACCACCACGGTGCCGATGTTGAACTGGCGCACCAGCCCGGAGCAGTACCAGCACGGCGCCAGGGTGGTGACCATGACGGTGTCGCGGTAGCCGCGCTGGCGGCCGGCCTTGCGGAAGGCGTCGGTTTCGCCGTGGATCGACGGGTCGCCTTCCTGCACGCGGCGGTTGTGGCCGCAGCCGAGCAGGCGGCCGTCGTTGTGGTACAGCGCCGCGCCGATCGGGATGCCGCCCTCGGCCAGGCCCTGGCGGGCCTCGGCGATGGCGGTGTCGAGCAGGGCGCGGTAGTCGGGCGTGGCGATCATGGGGCGGGCATCCGTCGGGTGGCCGGCCATGATAGCGGCCCGTTCCCGCGCGCCGCCGCGCCGCAGGCGCGGGAGTGCGATAATCGGCCGCATGAGCGAATCCCCCTACAAGAGCGGCACCACCCACTTCGGCTTCCGCGACGTGCCGGCCAAGGACAAGCAGAAGCTTGTCGGCCAGGTATTCACGTCGGTGGCCGACAACTACGACCTGATGAACGACCTGATGAGCCTGGGCATCCATCGGTTGTGGAAGCGCTACTTCGTGGCCACCGCGCAGGTGAAGCCGGGCGACCGCGTGCTCGACCTGGCCGGCGGCACCGGCGACATCGCGGTGCTGCTCAAGGAGCGGCTGGGCGCGGAGGGCAGCGTGGTGCTGGGCGACATCAACGCCGGCATGCTGTCGGTTGGCCGCGACCGCCTGACCAACCGCGGCCACGTGTCCGGCTTCGAGTGGGTGCAGCTCAACGCCGAGGCGCTGCCGTTCCCGGACCAGAGCTTCGACCTGGTGACCATTTCCTTCGGACTGCGCAACGTCACCGACAAGGACGCCGCGCTGCGCGAGATGTACCGCGTGCTCAAGGTCGGCGGCCAGGCGCGCGTGCTGGAGTTCTCCGAGGTCACCGCCGACTGGTTCAAGCCGATCTACGACTTCCACTCGTTCAAGGTGCTGCCGACGCTGGGCAGGCTGTTCGCGCGCGGCGACGCCGGCAGCTACCAGTACCTGGCCGAGAGCATCCGCAAGCATCCGCCGCAGGAAGAGCTCAAGGCGATGATGGGCGAGGCCGGCTTCGCCCGCTGCCACTACAAGAACCTCAGCGCCGGCATCGTCGCCATCCATTCCGGCTACAAGATCTAGGCCGAAGGCGCGGGACGGCGGTCGCCGGTTCCCGCGGCCCTTTCCTCACCCCGTGTTCCTCTCCACCGTTTTCCGCCGCAAAGGTAATCCCATGCGTTCACCCTTCCTGATGCTGCCCCTGGCCGTCGCGCTCGTCGCCGGCTGCGCCAAGGACCCCGCCGCTCCCGTTGCCGATCCCGTCGCCGAGAAGCCCGCCGCCGCCGTGAACACCATCAGCCGCAGCCATGACGAAAGCTCCTACGCCGAGCCGGACAAGGTCGTCGTCAAGGACCTGGCGCTGGACCTGAACGTCGATTTCGACCAGAAGCAGATCGGCGGCACCGCCACCTACGCGCTGGAGTGGAAGGACAAGGATGCCCGGCAGCTGGTGCTGGACACTCGCGAACTGAGCATCGCCAAGGTCGAGGCGCTGGCCGCCGACGGCGCCGCCACGCCGCTGCAGTTCGAGCTGGCGCCGGCGGACAAGGTGTTCGGCAGCAAGCTGACCATCCAGGCGCCGGACCAGCCGGCCAGCGTGCGCATCACCTACCACACCGCGCCGACCGCCTCGGGCCTGCAGTGGCTGGAGCCGTCGATGACCGAGGGCAAGAAGCTGCCCTTCATGTTCAGCCAGTCGCAGGCCATCCACGCCCGTTCGTGGGTGCCGCTGCAGGACACCCCGAGCGTGCGCTTCACCTACAGCGCGCACGTCACCAGCCGCCCGGACGTGATGGTGCTGATGAGCGCCGACAACGACCCGAAGGCCGCGCGCGACGGCGACTACAGCTTCAAGATGCCGCAGCCGATTCCGTCCTACCTGCTGGCCATCGCCGCCGGCGACCTGGTGTTCGAGTCGATCTCGCCGCGTTCGGGCGTCTGGGCCGAGCCGGCCATGGTCAACAAGGCCGCCAAAGAGTTCGAGGACACCGAGAAGATGATCGGCGCCGCCGAGAAGCTCTACGGCGAATACCGCTGGGGCCGCTACGACATGCTGGTGCTGCCGCCGT
>Ga0182741_1003087_pt1 | contig 18187 bp, 18 predicted proteins | sample eDN5th37CBELigOP_FD_128874 | JGI IMG/M metagenome (GOLD analysis project Ga0182741, IMG submission 128874) | Enriched Organic Plus compost microbial communities from Emeryville, California, USA - eDNA 5th pass 37_C BE-Lig OP (version 2) (version 2) ... | reverse complement strand
GGGCGAGGTCACGCAGGTGGCATGCGAGGTCACCACGCGCACCGCGCGTTCCAGCAACTGGATGTCGGCCTCGTGCTGGCGTGCCACATGGGGGTCTTCGAAGAACGCCACGCGCTGGCATTGCCGCTCGAGCACCAGTTCGGCGATCTGCGCATCGCCGCCCAGCGGGCCGCTGAGGTAGCGGTGCACCCACGGCTTGTCGGCCGGCCAGCCGCGCGACCAGGCCAACTCGTTGAGCCGCGCGCCCGTGGTGCCGGTGGCGACGCGCCGCGCGAACTGCGACAGCAGGTCGAAATGCTCGGCCGCGAAGGCCACCATTTCTTCCTTCAGGGCATCGTGCGCGATCAGCGCCATCGTCTGGGCACTGAAATCGAAGTAGCGGGATACCGCCGGATCGGGCGCCAGCCCGGCCAGCATGCGCTCGACCTCGACCCATTCGATCGCGCCCGCCAGCGTCGAGATGAACGGCCGGCCGTGCGTGATGCATTGCCGCTTCAGCGCCAGGGCTTCGGGGAAAATGGACGATGGGTCGACCGGGTCGATCAGGTAGATGGCGCCGTCGAAAGGCGCCTGGCCCTCGCGGCCCTCGGTGACGCGCGCCACCAGTTTCATCAGGCCACCCTCGCGCCCGTAGGGATAGCGGATCAGGCCGTCGTAGCCCTGCAGCATGCCCTCGCGCAGAATGGCGTCGTGGGTGCGCCCCACGGTGTGCAGCTGCATGCCCAGCTGGCGAATACCGGCGGAACTGGCGCGCAGCCAGTTGAACAATGCGGCGTCGGGGGTTTCGTGGTGCAGGCGGTTGGCGGCGAGGCCGAAACGCAAGGCGGCGGTCATGGCGATCCAGGCTGGACAGTGAATGAAGCGCTGCCCGATGACAGCGTACGACAAGTGTATGCCGGCCGGGCCGAACGATTGCGGTATTCCGCTAATACACGCCCGGCCGTGGATGCTATGCCGCCTCGTCGATCCAGGCCATCTGGATGGCCTCGAGGATTTTCTCGCCGCTGCGGCCGGGATCGTCGTCAAAGCCGGGCAAGGCAATCACCCACTCGCGCAATTGCGTGAAACGCACCGTGGCGGGATCCACGTCCGGGTATGCGTCGGCCAGCGCGGCGGCGATTTCGTACGTATCGACCCACTTCATCAGTGTTCCTCTTTGGCGTGGTTGATCGTGTATTTGGGAATCTCGATGGTCAGGTCGGCTTCGGCCACCAGCGCCTGGCACGACAGCCGCGACGTGGAGCTCAGGCCCCAGGCCTTGTCCAGCAGGTCTTCCTCGTCGTCGGACGCGTCTTCCAGCGACGAGAAGCCTTCGCGCACGATGACGTGACAGGTGGTGCAGGCACACGACAATTCGCAGGCGTGCTCGATCTCGATATGGTTGTCGAGCAGCACGCGGCAGATGGACGTGCCCTTCGGCGCGTCTTCGATCACGGCGCCTTCGGGGCACACGTCCGGGTGGGGCAATACGGTCAGTTTGGGCATACGTTCGGGCGGTTCGATCAGGCGATTTCGTCCAGCTTGCGGCCGGCCAGCGCCGCGCGGATGCCGCGGTCCATGCGCCGGGCGGCAAAGTCTTCGGTGGCATCCGACAGCGCCTGCACCGCGGCTCGCACGGCATCGGCATCGTCGGCTTCCTGCGCGGCCGCGGCGGCCTGCAGGCGTTGGTCGACCAGGCGGCGCTCGTCGGCATCCAGCAGGTCGCCGTCGGCCGCCAGCGCGGCGCGCACCGATTCGACCAGCTGGCGTGCTTCGACCTGTTGCTCGCGCAGCATGCGCGCGCGCGCGTCGCTGTCGGCCTGTGCCACGCTGTCGGCCAGCATGCGGGTGATCTCGTCGTCGGACAGGCCGTACGACGGCTTGACCGATACGGCGGCCTCGACGCCCGTGCTCTGTTCGCGCGCGGTAACGCTGAGCAGGCCGTCGGCATCCACCTGGAACGTCACGCGGATGCGCGCCGCCCCCGCCACCATCGGCGGGATGCCGCGCAGCTCGAAACGCGCCAGCGAACGGCAGTCGGCCACCAGTTCGCGCTCGCCCTGCACCACGTGCAGGCTCATGGCGCCCTGGCCGTCCTTGAAGGTGGTGAATTCCTGGGCGCGCGCCACCGGAATGGTGCTGTTGCGCGGAATGATGCGTTCGACCAGCCCCCCCATGGTTTCCAGCCCCAGCGACAGCGGAATCACATCGAGCAGCAGCCAGTCTTCGCCCGGCATGCGGTTGCCGGCCAGCAGGTTGGCCTGCAGGGCCGCTCCCAGCGCCACCACCTGGTCGGGGTCCAGGTCGACCAGCGGCTCGGTGCCGAACAGCTCGCCCACGGCGCGGCGGATCACCGGCATGCGGGTGGCCCCGCCCACCATCACCACGCCATTGACGTCGGACACGGCCAGCCCCGCGTCGCGCAGCGCGGCGCGGGCCCGGTCCAGGGTGCGGCGCACCAGCGGCTCGGCCAGTTGCTCGAATTGCTCGCGGGTCAGGGTCAGGTCCAGCACGCGGCCGTCCTGCAGCGTGGCGCGCAGCGCGGCCGACGGGGCCTGCGACAGCGCCTCGCGAGCCGCGCGCGCGGCCACCAGCACCGTGCGCCGGTCGGCCGGCGCCAGCGGCGCGTCGCCACCCAGGGCCGCGCGGGCGAATTCGCTGATGGCCCAGTCGAAATCGTCTCCGCCCAGGGCGGTATCGCCGCCCGTGGCGACCACCTCGAACACGCCCTTGGTCAGCCGCAGGATCGACACGTCGAACGTACCGCCGCCCAGGTCGTAGACGGCATAGGTGCCTTCGGCGGCCTGGTCCAGCCCGTAGGCGATGGCCGCGGCCGTGGGTTCGTTCAGCAGGCGCAGCACGTTCAGCCCGGCCAGCCGCGCGGCGTCGCGCGTGGCCTGGCGCTGCGCGTCGTCGAAATACGCGGGCACGGTGATCACCGCGCCCACCAGGTCGTCGCCCAGCACGTCTTCGGCGCGCTGGCGCAGCACCGCCAGGATCTGCGCCGAGACCTCGACCGGGCTCAGGTCGCCCTGCGCCGTGCGCAGCCGCACCATGCCCGGTGCATCCACGAATTCGTAAGGCGCGCCGCTGGCACGGGCGTCGTCCAGCGAGCGCCCCATGAAGCGCTTGACGGACACGATGGTATTGAACGGATCGGCGGCCTGCTGGGCCAGCGCCTGCCGGCCGATGGTCACCTTGCCGTCGGCCAGGTAGCGCACCGCCGACGGCAGCAGGGCCTGGCCCTCGGCGTCGGGCAGTACTTCGGGCGCGCTGCTGCGCACCGCGGCAACCAGGGAATTGGTGGTGCCCAGGTCGATGCCGACCGCCAGCTTGCGCTGGTGCGGCGCGGGCGATTCGCCGGGCTCGGAAATCTGCAATAAGGCCATGATTATGCTTCGGGTCTGAAGGCGGAAAGGCGGCGCGGCGCGGGCGAACCGGGTATCCCGCCGGCTAGGGCCGGGCGGCCTCGAGTTCTTGCGCCAGTTTTTCGACGAACATCCATTCGCGCACCTTGGCGCCGGCGGCAGTGTAGTCCTGGCGCTCGTCGAGCAATGCCGCCAGGGTCTGGCGCATCTGCTGCCGGGCCTGGGCCAGTTCGGCCTCGAGCGCGGCGAACGCTTGCGGGTCGCGGCGCGCGTCGTCCAGCATTTCGCGCCATTGCATCTGCTGCATCAGGAAAGAGGCGTCCATGGCGGTGTTGCTTTCGGTCTGCAGGTCCACGCCCGCCTGCTCGCACAGGTAGCGGGCCCGCAACAGCGGATCGCGCAACTGCCGGTAGGCCTCGTTGGCGCGCGCCGCCCACTGCATCGCCACGCGGCGCTCGGCCGGGCTGGCGGTGGCATAGCGGTCGGGATGCACCTGCGCGGCCACGGCCCGCCAGGCACGTTCCAGTGCCTGGGCATCTATCTCGAACCGCGCGGGCAGGCCAAACAGGCTGAAGTGGTCGTCCGCCGCCAAGACCTACACCGTGAACGACTCGCCGCAGCCGCAGGTCGCCTTTTCGTTGGGGTTGCGGAACTTGAAGCCCTCGTTCAGGCCTTCGCGCGCGTAGTCCAGTTCGGTGCCGTCCAGGTACGCGAAGCTTTTCGGGTCCACGAAGACCTTGACGCCGAAGCTCTCGAACACCATGTCTTCGGTGCCCGGCTCGTCGACGTACTCGAGCTTGTAGGCCATGCCCGAACATCCGGTCGTGCGCACGCCCAGCCGCAGGCCCACCCCCTTGCCGCGCTTCTGCAGGTAGCGCCCGACGTGCGAGGCTGCCTGCTGGGTCAGGGTAACGGCCATGTCAGTTCGCCGTCGCGGCCACGGCGGCGCCCGCCTCTTCGGCCCCGGCCGGCGCCGCGTGCTTGTCCTGGTAGTCCTTGACCGCCGCCTTGATGGCGTCTTCGGCCAGGATCGAGCAGTGGATCTTCACGGGCGGCAGGGCCAGTTCCTCGGCGATCTGCGTGTTGCGGATGTTCAGCGCCTCGTCCAGCGTCTTGCCCTTGACCCACTCGGTAACCAGCGAGCTGGACGCGATGGCCGAGCCGCAACCGTAGGTCTTGAAGCGCGCGTCTTCGATGACGCCCGACTCGCTGACCTTGATCTGCAGCTTCATGACGTCGCCGCAAGCCGGCGCGCCTACCATGCCGGTTCCCACCGACTCGTCGCCCTTGTCGAACGAGCCGACGTTGCGCGGGTTTTCGTAGTGGTCCAGAACTTTGGTGCTGTATGCCATGATGTTTTCTCCTGTATCGGTCGCGTGGCGGCTCAGTGGGCCGCCCACTGCACGGTGTTCAGGTCGATGCCGGCCTGGGCCATTTCCCACAGCGGCGACATGTCGCGCAGCTTGCCCACGCGGCTCTTGATCAGTTCGACGGCGAAGTCCACTTCCTGTTCGGTGGTGAACCGGCCCAGCGTGAAGCGGATCGAGCTGTGCGCCAGTTCGTCGTTGCGTCCCAGCGCGCGCAGCACATAAGAAGGCTCCAGGCTGGCCGAGGTGCAGGCCGATCCGCTGGAGACGGCCAGTTCCTTGATGGCCATGATCAGCGACTCGCCTTCGACATAATTGAAGCTGACGTTCAGGTTGTGCGGCACGCGCTGCTCGAGGCTGCCGTTCAGGTAGGTTTCTTCGATCTGCGACAGGCCCGCCCACAGGCGGTCGCGCAGCATGCGGATGCGTTCGTTCTCGGTGCCCATTTCCTCGCGGGCCAGCCGGAAGGCCTCGCCCATGCCGACGATCTGGTGCGTGGCCAGCGTGCCCGAGCGGAAACCGCGCTCATGGCCGCCGCCGTGGATCTGCGCCTCGATGCGCACCCGCGGCTTGCGACGCACGTACAGGGCGCCGATGCCCTTGGGGCCGTAGGTCTTGTGGGCCGAGAACGCCATCAGGTCGACCTTCAGCTTCTGCAGGTCGATCTCGACCTTGCCGGTGGCCTGCGCCGCGTCGACGTGGAACACGATGCCCTTTTCGCGGCAGATCTCGCCCAGCGTCTCGATGTCCTGGATGACGCCGATTTCATTGTTGACCATCATCACCGACACCAGGATCGTGTCCGGGCGCAGCGCCGCCTTGAAGGCGTCCAGGTCGATCAGGCCGTCGTCGCGCACGTTCAGGTAAGTGACTTCGAAGCCCTGGCGCTCGAGCTCGCGACAGGTGTCCAGCACCGCCTTGTGCTCGGTCTTGACCGTGATGATGTGCTTGCCGCGCTCGGCATAGAAATTGGCCGCGCCCTTGATGGCCAGGTTGTCGGATTCGGTGGCGCCGGAGGTCCAGATGATCTCGCGCGGGTCGGCGTTGACCAGCTTGGCGACTTCCTGGCGGGCGTTCTCGACCGCCTCTTCGGCTTCCCAGCCGAAAGCATGGCTGCGCGAGGCCGGATTGCCGAAGTTGTCGTACAGCCAGGGCACCATTTTCTCGACCACGCGCGGGTCGACCGGCGTGGTGGCGGAATAATCGAGGTAGATCGGGCGGGTGGTCATGTATTGCTACTCCTGCTTATACGGTGGCGTCTGCGGCGACGGTGGAGGCGGAAGCCGCGGCCGGGCCGGCGGCGCCCCGCTCCACCCGCACGGCGGTGCAACCCTGCGCCGCCTTGGTGGCTTCCTGCAGCTGGCGCAACCGTTGCTGGTCGACCAGGTCTTGCAGGGACACGGAATCGAGGTAATCCACCATCTTGCGGTTCAGCGTGGTCCAGAGTTCGTGCGTCATGCACTTGCCCGACTTGCCGTCCTTGCCGCTGGTGCAATCGTGCTTGCCGCCGCAATTGGTGGCGTCCAGGGGCTCGTCGACCGCGAAAATGATGTCGGCCACGGTGACGTTGCGCGCCAGCCGGGCCAGCGAATAGCCGCCGCCGGGGCCGCGCACGCTGTCGACCAGTTCGTGCCGGCGCAGCTTGCCGAACAGCTGTTCGAGATAGGAAAGCGAGATATTCTGACGCTGGCTGATGGCCGCGAGAGTCACCGGACCGCTGTGCTGCCGCATGGCCAGGTCGATCATCGCGGTGACCGCGAAACGCCCTTTCGTAGTAAGCCGCATGGTGGATTCCTGTTCAGACCGGCTTGACCGCCCGGGGCCCGGGCGCCCAATACCTGAGTAATTGGGTCAAGTATAGCAAATTCCCGAGTAAATTGCTAAACCATCGCAACCGCAAAAAACCGCGCCGTAGCGCGGTTTTTCGTGGCCGACCCGGCCGGATCAGGCAGCCTGGTATTGGGTGGCCCGCTTGCGGACCAGTTCCAGGACCCCTTGACAGGCGTCTTCCAGGTAGTCGAGCACTTTGCCGAAGCCTTCGGGGCCGCCGTAGTACGGATCGGGCACCGTGGCTTCCTCGAATTCGTTGGCAAAGCGCATCAGCAGCATCAGCTTGTGCTGGTAGGCCTTCGGGCATTGCTGCTGCAGCGCGGAAAGGTTGTCCCAGTCCATGGCCAGGATGAGGTCGAAATCGCGGAAATCTTCCGGCGTGACCTGGCGGGCTTCGCAGTGGTTGATCTCGTAGCCGCGCTTGCGGGCGGCGGCCTGGGCGCGGGCATCAGGAGCTTCGCCGATATGATAGGCGTGCGTACCCGCGGAATCCACGTGCACGACATCGCCCAAGCCAGCATCGTTCACCAAATGGCGAAAAACGCCCTCTGCGCTCGGCGAGCGACAGATATTACCCATGCAAACGAAAAGTACCTTGGTCATCATGGGTGCAAGTCTGAGGGAAAACCCGGAATATAGCAAGTTTTTTTTGCAATTGCGCAACCGGGGCAGCCCATCAAATCGATATTATTTTTATCAATCAAATCAATAAATTAAATAAATAACCAAAGATATTACATGAACTATTTGGCGGGCCGCCGGTAACAAAACCGCCGGTTTGGCCGCAATGCAGCAGCGGGGCCGCCGCGCGCCCCGGCGAACGGGCGCGGGGCTAGGCGTTGCCGTCGAGCAGGACGCGCTGCTTGAGCGCGTTGAGCGCGTCGCGCGCGGCCGCCGCCTGCTCGAATTCCAGGTTGCGCGCGTGGTCGGTCATGAGTTTTTCCAGGCGACGGATTTCGCGCGCCATGGCCTTTTCGTCGGTCAGCACCTCGGGGGCAATGGCGGCCTCCAGGGTGTCGTGCCGCACCGGCGCCACGATGCCGTCGATGAGCTCGCGCACGGCCTTGCTGACCCCGCGCGCGGTAATGCCGTGCTCGGCGTTGAACTGCAGCTGCTTGGCGCGCCGCCGTTCAGTTTCCTGCATGGCGCGCTGCATCGATGCGGTGATGGTGTCGGCGTACAGGATGGCGTGCCCGTTCAGGTTGCGGGCGGCCCGGCCGATGGTCTGGATCAGGCTGCGCTCGGACCGCAGGAACCCTTCCTTGTCGGCATCCAGGATGGCCACCAGCGAGACTTCGGGAATGTCCAGCCCCTCGCGCAGCAGATTGATGCCCACCAGCACGTCGAAGGTGCCCAGGCGCAGGTCGCGGATGATCTCGACGCGCTCGACGGTGTCGATGTCGGAATGCAGGTAGCGCACGCGCACGCCGTGCTCGGCCAGGAAGTCGGTGAGGTCTTCGGCCATGCGCTTGGTCAGCGTGGTGACCAGCACGCGTTCCTGGGCCGCCACGCGCAGCTTGATCTCGCCCAGCAGGTCGTCGACCTGGGTGCGCGCCGGGCGCACCTCGACCTGGGGGTCGACCAGCCCGGTGGGCCGCACCACCTGCTCGACCACGTTGTCGGCGTGTTCCTGCTCGTAGGCGGCCGGGGTGGCCGAGACGAACACGCACTGGCGCATGCGCGCCTCGAACTCTTCCAGGCGCAAGGGCCGGTTGTCCAGCGCCGACGGCAGCCGGAAGCCGTACTGCACCAGGGTTTCCTTGCGCGAGCGGTCGCCCCGGTACATGCCGCCCAGCTGGCCGATGGTGACGTGGCTTTCGTCGATGAACATCAGGGCGTCGGCCGGCAGATAGTCGATCAGGGTGGGCGGCGGTTCGCCCGCGGCGGCGCCCGACAGGTGCCGCGAGTAGTTCTCGATGCCCTTGCAGAAACCCAGTTCCTGCAGCATTTCCAGGTCGAAGCGGGTGCGCTGCTCGAGCCGCTGGGCCTCGACCAGCTTGCCTTCGGCGGTGAGCAGCTTCAGGCGGTCGCGCAGTTCTTCCTTGATGGTCTCGATGGCGCGCAGCACCGTGTCGCGCGGGGTGACGTAGTGCGACCCGGGGTAGACAGTGAAGCGCGGCACTTTCTGGCGCACCCGGCCGGTAAGGGGATCGAACAGTTCGAGCGATTCGATCTCGTCGTCGAACAGCGTCAGGCGCAAGGCCAGTTCCGGGCTTTCGGCCGGGAAGATGTCCAGGGTTTCGCCGCGCACGCGGAACGTGCCGCGGGTGAAGTCGGCGTCGTTGCGCGTGTATTGCATGGCCACCAAGCGCGCCAGCACCTCGCGCCGCGAGATGCGGTCGCCCGCGCGCAGGATGAGCACCATGGCGTGGTAATCGCCCGGGTTGCCGATACCGTAGATGCACGACACCGTGCCGACGATGACGGTATCGCGGCGCTCGAGCAGGCTCTTGGTGGCCGACAGCCGCATCTGCTCGATGTGCTCGTTGATGGACGAGTCTTTCTCGATGAACAGATCGCGGGTGGGGACGTAGGCCTCGGGCTGGTAGTAGTCGTAGTACGAGACGAAGTACTCGACCGCGTTCTTGGGAAAGAACTCGCGCATTTCGGCGTACAGCTGCGCCGCCAGCGTCTTGTTGGGCGCCAGCACCAGGGCCGGGCGGCCCAGCCTGGCGATGATGTTGGCCATGGTGTACGTCTTGCCCGAGCCGGTCACGCCCAGCAGGGTCTGGTACATCAACCCGTCGTGCAGGCCCCCGACCAGGCCCTCGATCGCGCCGGGCTGGTCGCCCGCCGGCGGATACGGCTGGTACAGGTGGAAGGGGCTGCCGGGAAAATCGACGAATCCAGGAGCGGTCATGCTAGACTGTCTCAGGGTAAACCCCTCATTATCCACAGCACCGCCTTCTGCGTCCACCTACCCTTTCCGAACCCTCATGAGCTCTCTTTTCGATTCCGTCGAACTTGCGCCGCGCGACCCTATCCTGGGCCTGAACGAACAGTACAACGCCGATACCCGCCCCGGTAAAGTCAACCTGGGCGTGGGCGTGTACTACGACGACGACGGTCGCATTCCGCTGCTGACCGCCGTGCGCAAGGCCGAAATTGCGCGCATCGAGGCCGCCGCCGCCCGCGGCTACCTGCCCATCGAGGGCATCGCCGGGTACAACAAGGGCGCCCAGGCTCTGCTGCTGGGAGCCGATTCGCCGCTGGCCGCCGAGGGCCGCGTCCTGACCGCCCAGGCCCTGGGCGGCACCGGCGCGCTGAAGATCGGCGCCGATTTCCTGCGCCAGCTGCTGCCCCAGTCGAAAGTGCTGATCAGCAACCCCAGCTGGGAAAACCACCGCGCCCTGTTCGAGCGCGCCGGCTTCCCGGTCGACACCTACGCCTATTACGACCCGGCCACCCATGGCCTGGACTTCCAGGGCATGCTGGCCTCGCTGCAGGCCGCCGCGCCGCAGACCATCGTGGTGCTGCATGCCTGCTGCCACAACCCCACGGGCGTCGATCCCACGGCCGAGCAGTGGCAACAGATCGCCCAGGTGGTCAAGGCCCGCAACCTGGTGCCCTTCCTGGACATCGCGTACCAGGGCTTCGGCGCCGGCCTGCAGGAAGACGCCGCCGTGGTGCGCCTGTTCGCCGACCTGGGCCTGACGATGCTGATCAGCTCGTCGTTCTCGAAGTCGTTCTCGCTGTACGGCGAGCGCGTCGGCGCCCTGACCGTGGTGGCCGGCAACCAGGACGAAGCCAAGCGCGTGCTCAGCCAGCTCAAGCGCGTGATCCGCACCAACTATTCCAACCCGCCCACCCACGGCGGCACGGTGGTGTCCACGGTGCTCAACACGCCCGAGCTCTATGCCCTGTGGGAACAGGAACTGGCCGGCATGCGCGACCGCATCCGCCTGATGCGCCAGCAGCTGGTCGACAAGATCAAGGCCGCCGGCGTGACGCAGGACTTCAGCTTCGTGCTGCAACAGCGCGGCATGTTCTCGTATTCGGGCCTGACGGCCGCCCAGGTCGACACGCTGCGCGAACAGCACGGCATCTACGCGGTATCCAGCGGCCGCATCTGCGTGGCCGCGCTGAACAGCCACAACATCGACACCGTGGCCAAGGCCATCGCCGCCGTCATCAAGCAGTAAGTAAGCGCGGCAGCCGCCGCCCCGAAGGCCCCGCTTCCCGGAAGCGGGGCCTTTTTCGTGGGCGATCGCAGGCGCAAAACCCGGCCCGGCCGGCGATGCTTGCTTTTTTGCGCAGTGTCGTCCAGAATCGCTGCTGTATATCCATACAGTTCGCACGGATCACCGCCATGGCCAGCAAGCTTACCGACCGCCAACAGGAAATCCTGGACCTCATCCGGCAAACGGTGGCGCGCACGGGTTTCCCACCCACGCGCGCCGAAATCGCCCGGGCGCTGGGGTTTCGCTCGCCCAATGCCGCGGAAGACCACTTGAAGGCCCTGGCGCGCAAGGGCGCCATCGAACTCACGGCAGGCGCCTCGCGCGGCATCCGCCTGAAAGACGCGGCCGATGCCGCCGACCAGACAACCGCCGCGCCGGGCGGCGCCGCGTCCGGGTCGTCCGCCATGGGCGGGCTGGTCGATGCGGTCGGGCGCCTGCTGCTGCCGCTGGTCGGCCGCGTGGCCGCCGGCAGCCCCATCCTGGCCACCGAACACGTCGAGCGCGAAGTCGGCATCGACCCTTCCCTGTTCGCGCAAACGCCCGATTACCTGCTGAAGGTGCGCGGCATGAGCATGCGCGACGCCGGCATCCTGGAAGGCGACCTGCTGGCCGTGAAGCGCGCGTCCGAAGCGCGCAACGGCCAGATCGTCGTGGCTCGCCTGGGCGACGACGTCACCGTCAAGCGCTTGCAGCGCCAGCAAGGCCGCATCGAGCTATTGCCCGAGAACCCGGACTTCTCGCCCATCGTGGTCGACGGCACCCAGGAATTCGCCCTGGAAGGCATTGCCGTCGGCCTGATCCGCACGCAGGCCCTGCACTAGCCTAGCCTAACCGGCACTCACGGGCACGCGGGCGCGGCCGCGCGCGGAAACATCCCCGCCCGCGACAACATGCCGGGCACGGGCCGGCCCAGGCTTTGCGCCAGCCACTGCGCGGCATCCGCCAAGGCCGCGGCCGATACCGTGCCCGCGCATTGCATCCGTTCCAGCATGTAGGCGACGTCCTCGGTCGGAATGTTGCCAGTGGCGCCAGGCGCGAACGGGCACCCACCGATACCGCCGATCGACGCGTCGAATACCCGCACGCCGGCCTGCATGGCTGCCAGCACGTTGGCGATGCCGGTATTGCGCGTGTTGTGGAAATGGCAGCGCAGCGCCGCATCCGGTAGCGCCTGGCGCACCGCGTCGATTCGCTGCGCGACATCCGCCGGCGACCCCACCCCGATCGAATCGGCCAGGATGATTTCGTCGGCCCCATGCGCGGCCGCCTGCCGGGCGATGTGCACCACCCGCGCCACCGGCACCTCGCCCTCGAAGGGGCAACCGAACGCGGCGGCCACCGTCATGGTGGCGCGCAGGCCGGCACCATGCGCCAAGGCCGACACCTGTTCCCAGCCGCGCAAGGTCTCGTCGCTGGGGCAGCCCTGGTTGGCCTGGTTGTAGCTGTCGGTGGACACCACGACGTAGTTGATTTCGTCCACCCCGGCGTCGACGGCCCGCTGCGCGCCCCGCACATTCAGCGCCAGGCCGCTGTACGACACGCCGGGCCGCCGCGGCACGGCCGCCATCACGGCCTCGGCATCCGCCATTTGCGGCACCTTGCGCGGGTTGACGAAGCTGGCCGCCTCGATGCGCCGCAGCCCCGCGGCCAGGGCCCGCTCGATCAGCTCGAGCTTCTGGGCGGTGGAGAAGATCTCGGGCTCGTTCTGCAGCCCGTCGCGAGGTGAAACCTCGACCAATGTCACAGGGGAAAATTTCATTGCCGTCCTCGGATTTACCCTTATTTGTATACAACGATACTTTACATCCTGATTTTTTAGCGGGATAGTCACCCTATTCTAGTAATTTCCCGCATTTATTGTATGCAACAACAACCCTCCTCCGCCCCCCAGCCAAAGGCGCCCACGGCGCGCCGGGCCACCGGCAAGGCGGTCGAGCATGCGTACGACAGCATCAAGGCGGCGATCCTGTCGCGCGAATTCCAGCCCGGCTCGCACCTGGGCGAAGCCGCGCTGGCACAGCGCCTGGGCATCAGCCGCACACCGATCCGCGAGGCTTTTCGCCGGCTGGGCGCCGAGGGCTGGCTGGAAATCCTGCCCGACCTGGGGGTACGGGTGACCGAATGGTCGGCCCGCGACGTGGACGAAGTCTTCGAAGCCCGGATGCTGCTGGAATCCCACATCGCCCGCCGTGCCGCCGAGCGCGTCACGCCCGAACAGATCGCCACGCTGCGCCGCCATGCCGAGCACATGGAAAGCCTGCAGGACGAACCCGTGGATGCCATCCTGGAAGAGCGATCGGCCGCCAACAATGCGTTCCACGACCTGCTGGTGCAGGCCGCCGGCAGCAGCAGGCTGCAGCGCATCCTGCGCCTGATGGTGGAGATCCCGGTCGTGAAATGGACCTTCAAGGGCTATTCGGCGGAAGAAACGCGGCGCAGCGTGGCGCACCACTTCGAGATCATCGCCGCGCTGGAAGCGCGCGACGGCGAGTGGGCCGCCTCGACCATGCGCAGCCACATCCTGTCGGCACGCAACGCGGTATTGCGCCGCCTGGCCGCCGACACCCCCACTTCTGCGGAGGATTGACAGCTTGGACACCCCTACTTTTCCCCATGGCCCCCTGCATGGCGTGCGCGTCATCGAGCTCGGCCAGTTGCTGGCCGGCCCGTTCTGCGGCCAGCTGCTGGCCGACTTCGGCGCCGAGGTCATCAAGGTCGAACCCCCCGGCGTGGGCGACCCCATGCGCGAATGGGGCCGCGAAAAGGCACATGGCAAGACGTTGTGGTGGCCGCTGATCGCGCGCAACAAGAAATCCATCACCTGCGACCTGCGCACCGAACAGGGCCAGGCCATCATCAAGTCGCTGGTCGGCAAGGCCGATGTGCTGCTCGAGAACTTCCGGCCCGGCACGCTCGAAAAGTGGAATCTGGGCCCGGACGTCCTGAAGGCCATCAACCCGCGGCTGGTGCTGGTGCGCGTATCGGGCTACGGCCAGACCGGCCCTTATTCCAGCCGCGCCGGCTTCGGTTCGATCGGCGAAGCCATGGGCGGGCTGCGCTACGTATGCGGGGATCCGTCTACCGCGCCGTCGCGCGTGGGCATTGCCATCGGTGACACGCTGGCGGCCATGCACGCGGCGCTGGGCACGGTCATGGCGCTGTTCGCGCGCGAGCGCATTGGCCGCGGCCAGATCGTGGATAGCGCCATCTACGAGGCAGTGCTGAATTTCATGGAAAGCATCGTCATCGAATACGACCAGGCCGGCTATATCCGCGAACGCAGCGGGCCGATCCTGCCCAATATCGCGCCCAGCAACGTCTACCCCACCGCCGACGGCCTGGACATCCTGATCGGCGCCAACCAGGACAGCGTGTTTCGCCGCCTGTGCCAGGCCATGCAGCGCCCCGAGCTGGCCGACGACGAGCGCTACGCCACGCACTGGGCGCGCGGTTCGCATCAAAAAGAGCTGGACGACCTGATCGCCGACTGGACCCGCACGCTCAAGGCCGCGGACCTGCTGGCCCTGATGGAACAGCACGGCGTGCCCGCGGGCGGCATCTACCGCGCCCCCGAGATGATGGCCGATCCGCATTTCCAGGCGCGCCAGGCCATCGTGCGGGTGCCGCATCCGGAACTGGGCGAGGTTGCCATGCAGAACGTCGCGCCACGCCTGTCGGAAACCCCTGGCTCGGTGCGGCATTGCGGGCCCGCGCTGGGCGAACACACTGAAGAAGTCCTGGCCACGCTGTTGGGTATGCCAACCGAGCAAGTGGCGCAACTCAAGACCGCCGGTGTCGTCTGACATATCGGCCCCAAGGAGGAGACCATGAAGAAAAAGCTGAAAGTCCTGGCCTGCGCCGCCCTGGCGCTGGGCATTGCCGGCAGCGTCCACGCCAAGGAAACCTTGCGCGTCACGCTGCAGATCCCGGCCAAGCACATCCTGGGCCAGAACGTGCTGGCCTTCAAGAAGATCGTCGAAGAGCGGTCGAAGGGCGAACTGGAACTGGAAATCTACGATTCCGCCCAGTTGTACAAGGGCACGGAGGTGCCGCAGGCCGTCAGCTCGGGCGCCATCGACATGGGCATCGTCGAACTCGGCGTCTACACCGGCACCATTCCGGCGGCGGGCGCTTTCTCGGTGCCGTTCCTGTTTCCCAGCGAAGCGGCCATCGCGAAAGCGACCGCGCCCGACAGCGCGGTGCGCCAGGCCATCGACGGCGCCATCCTGAAGACTGGCGCGCGCGTCATGTGGTGGCAGGCGTACGGGCTGGTGCAGATGCTCAGCAAGAAAGCCCCCGTCAAGCTGCCCACCGACCTCAAGGGCAAGAAAGTGCGCGTCATCAGCAAGCCCATCGGCGAGTTCGTGGCCGACCAGGGCGGTGCGCCGATCGTCATCGACGGCGCCGAGCAACTGATCGCGTATCAGCGCGGCACGGTCGACATCGGCATGTCGGGTACCACCGCGACCCAGTCGCGCCACATGTACGACGTGATGGACTACATCACCATGACCAACCACTCGGACGTGGAATTCCTGGTGCTGATCAACGACAAGCGTTTCCAGAAGCTCAAGCCTGAACAGCAGGCCCTGCTGCAAGAGGCCGCGCGCACGGTCGAGGCGGAGCTGCGCAAGAACACAGAACAACTCAACGCCGATGCCAAGGAGTTCCTGCGCACCAAGACCAAGATGCAGGTCGTGGACCTGACGCCGGCCGAGGCCAAGGCCTGGCACGACGCCGCCCAGCCCACCATCAAGCGCTTCGCGGAGCAGAACGGGCCGCTGGCCAAGCAGGTCGTCGACGCCGCGCTCAAGGCCCAGTAGTACCGGGTCCCCATCGTCGCCCGGCCGCGGCCACCGGATGCGTCCGGGCGACGCCTGCTTTATCGAGGAACGCATCATGCCCCTGCTTTCCCTGCTCGACCGGGTGTCGGATGCCGTCGGCCAACTGGCCGGCTGGATATTCTTCGCCATCGGCCTTGCGCTGACCTATGACGTGTGCGCAAGGTTCCTGTTCCTGTCGCCCACCGCCTGGGCGGGCGACGTATCGACCATTCTGCAGGTCTGGGCGGTCTACCTGGCCATGGCCCACGTCCTGCGCACGCGCAGCCTGATACGCATTACCGCCTTCGTGCGCCTGGGCTCGCCCGCGATGCGCAAGGCCGCCGATGCGTTTTCCCTATTGCTCATCGGCGTGTTCTCGGGCCTGATGGCCTGGTACAGCCTGCGAATCGTCATCGAGTCGATCGAACAGGGGCGACGCGCGGCGACGATGATCGAAACCCCGACCTGGGTGCCGGAGATCGCCATCCCGATCGGTTTCATTCTGCTGCTGCTGCAATGCCTGGCCGAGCTGGCGCGCGTTGCGGCGCGGCCCGCGCCGGCCTTCGACGAAGAAGAGGTATAGCCAGTGGCCACCCTCACCATCATCGCGATCCTGCTGGCCCTGCTGTTCGTCGGCGTGCCGGTCGCCTTCGCCCTGGGCGGGCTGGGACTGAGCATGTTGTGGCTCAAGGGCTTCCCCCTGACGATCGCGGCCCAGAACCTGACCAGCGGGCTGGACAACTTCATCCTGCTGTCCATTCCGCTCTTCCTGCTGATGTCGAATATCTTGCTGCGCGGCGGCGTGGGGCGCGACCTGTTCGGCGCCTTCCAGGCATGGGTGGGACACTGGCCCGGGGGCCTGGCCACCGCCACGCTGATGTCCTGCGGCATGTTCTCTACCATCAACGGCAGCTCGGTCGCCACGGCCGCGACCATCGGCACGGTGGCGATTCCCGAGATGACGCAGCGCGGGTACAACCGCCCGTTCACCTACGGGCTGGTGGCGGCCGGCGGCACGCTGGGCATCCTGATCCCGCCCTCGATCCCGCTGATCGTCTACGGCGTCATCACCGAGCAGTCGCTGGTGGCGCTGTTCCTGGCCGGCGTGGGCCCGGGCCTGCTACTGCTGGTGGCCTTCATCACGTATTCGTCGCTGTATTGCCATTTCGGCAAGGGCTATACCCCCCTGCCCCGGCAAGGCTGGCACGAACGCGGCGTGGCCACATTGCGCGCCATGCCCACGCTGATCATCGCCTTCGTGATCATCGCGGGCATCTATGTGGGCGTCTTCACACCCACCGAGGCCGCCGCCATCGGCTTTTTCTGCGCGCTGGTGCTCACGGGCGTGGTGCTGCGCACCTTGTCGCTGGAAAAGCTGCGCCTTGCGATCTCGGACACCATGCGCACCTCGGTCACCATCCTGTTGATCGTGGTCGGCGCGAAAATTTTCGGCCATGCCGTCACGCTGTATCGCATCCCCCAGGAAGTCACGGCCTTCGTCACCACGCACTTCCACCAGCCGCTGTATTTCCTGGTGGCCATCACCTGCGTGCTGCTGGTCGTCGGCCTGTTCCTGGAAAGCCTGTCGATGCTGCTGATCATGGTGCCGGTGCTGTACCCGTCGCTGGAGGCGCTGGGCATGGACCCGGTATGGTTCGGGATCTATTTCGTGATCCTGATCGAGGTGGCGCTGATCACGCCGCCCGTGGGGATGAACCTGTTCGTCATCCAGGCGGTGACCAAGGCCCGCATCACCGAGGTCGTGCGCGGCGTGGTGCCCTTCGTGCTGATCATGCTGGCCACCGCCTTCCTGCTGTACGCCTTCCCGTCCATTGCGCTGTGGCTGCCGCAGCTGCTGTAGGCGGCCAGCGGTCGATAGCAACGAAAAGGGGTGGCCCATGGGCCACCCCTTTTGCCGTTCAGGGCCGGCGTGCCCGTCCGTCAGTGCTTGAACATCGGGTCGCCGGGCGCGCCGGTTTCGGCGGGCTTGGCCACCAGGGGTTCCTTGACGGCCTCGTCTTCGGCCAGCGGCTCGGGCATCCGCTCCAGGGCCAGTTCCAGCACCTTGTCGATCCAGCGCACGGGCACGATCTCGAGGTGGTTCTTGACGTTGTCCGGGATCTCGGCCAGGTCTTTGACGTTTTCCTCGGGGATCAGCACCATCTTGATGCCGCCACGGTGCGCGGCCAGCAGCTTTTCCTTCAGGCCGCCGATGGGCAGTACCTCGCCGCGCAGCGTGATCTCGCCCGTCATGGCGACGTCGGCGCGCACCGGAATGCGCGACAGCGCCGAGACCATGGCCGTGGTGATGGCAATACCCGCCGACGGGCCGTCCTTGGGCGTGGCGCCTTCGGGCACGTGGACATGCATGTCGTGCTTCTCGAACACGCTGTCGGCGAAGCCCAGGCGACGCGCGCGCGAGCGCACCACCGTGCGGGCGGCCTCGACCGATTCCTTCATGACGTCGCCCAGCGACCCGGTGCGCTGGATGGCGCCCTTGCCGGGCATGTCGGCCACTTCGATGGTGAGCAGGTCGCCGCCCACTTCGGTCCAGGCCAGGCCGGTGACCTGGCCGATCTGGTTTTCCTTTTCGGCCATGCCGAAGGTGTAGCGCCGCACGCCCAGGTAGTTGCTGAGGT
>Ga0182741_1003085_pt1 | contig 18196 bp, 9 predicted proteins | sample eDN5th37CBELigOP_FD_128874 | JGI IMG/M metagenome (GOLD analysis project Ga0182741, IMG submission 128874) | Enriched Organic Plus compost microbial communities from Emeryville, California, USA - eDNA 5th pass 37_C BE-Lig OP (version 2) (version 2) ... | reverse complement strand
GGCGTGGGTTGGTAACATCAGCAATCGCCATGGCAACCAAGCCTTCTCGGCTATGTAACTCAGCCCTTGATAGACTTGGTGGAGGCGTTGCATTCCCCATCTGATTCGGAGATTCTAAACCAGGGGGAGCGTGGTTGTCGCAAGAATGAAGATTGCTACGGCTATCGTTATCACCAGAGTTGAGGAAGTGGGGAGTGTTGGCGCTATGTACATTGGGGGGAGGAAGATGCCGTTCGTTTATCGGGCTTCGGGATGCTTGGATGGGAGAGGACGAGAAAGGGGGTGGAGATATCAAGGATGTTAAATCACAACTCAATTGCTCGCCCTGCTTGAGGGCCTCCACAGCTGACATAACAGGAGAGCCATCCTCATTACTAAAGCTGGCGCCCGCCAGTGCAAATGAGGGTAGAGATGAGTGTTGAGGGGTTGAGTGCGAATGCTTCTGGTCTTGGCTGAAGCCATTCTGATTTATCGACGCCCTCGCCAGGAGTGCAGCCGTAGTGGGCGAATCGACGTAGCTTTTCACCTTGTCCTCTTCGAGCACGGGTGCAAATGAAAATGGAGTGGAATTGCAGAACGGACAAGTCGTAGAGAGGACCTCTTCGGTCACTTTGAGACGGAGCTGAGGTTTCAGATCATAAGATTCGGCAGTTTCCACGGGTGCCGCGGTGCCGCCCAGTACATCTGCTGCATTTCTGAGATGTCCCGAATGTGAAGGCGTTTCTGCTCGGAAAGGCTCTCGTGCAACTTGTTGAAGATGTTCCGATGGCAGTTTCTCAACGGTGCAAGACCAGATACCGGTTTTGTGGTGAACGTGTAATACAGCACATGCTACACAGCAATAGTTGTTGCAGCATGTTGAACGGTACATGCTCGTAAAGTAGTGAAAGCAAAATGGACAGAAGTATTTGAATCGGTCTCTCGCTCTGCCAACTGGTGTGCTTGGCATTCCTCCCACATCAGTTGGATCCAAGTTCTTCAACCAGTCCTGCGTTTCTGCTTCCAGTTCCTGCCCGCGTGATCGTGAGACCCGCTGCCGGCTGCCATTACGCCGCCGATGAGCCCTACCTCGGCGGTCTCGACTATCATGTGCATCGCCATCGCGATCTAACTGCTCAGCCACTCCCTCTGGCCTCGAGTCCTCATCCTCGGTTGAGCTCAGTTCTGAGTCATCCCCGGGCAGGCTTCGGTCCGAATTACTACTCTGTGATACGTCCTCACGTGGTTCATGGTCCGGCCGTTCATCTGGTCGATGCCGGATCTCTTCGCTGCCAGCATCTGCTTGAATTGCTCGAGCGTCGACCGCGACGGGGTCCAGACTGGAAGCTCCACAGCCCATGGTGAGACGGTTCTGTACCAGGAGTGTGCGTCGCGGGCGTCCAGCCCTGTGCCTTGCAAATAAATCGGCTTGCGCTCCTCTGTGGCTCCCAGACGCGGATGGAAACGGGCCGAGCAAGCCTAGGCCCTACGGGTTTGGTTTTCGGGGGCCACTTTTTAAGCAAGATGCGGTAGTTCCCCGCAATCTAAACTCGGTAAACGGTAATCTACACACCTTTACACTGGTCTGAATGGGTTTCAGACCCTCGCACACACCGCAAGTGCGCGAACACGCTGTGTAAAAAGTGTTGTCAATTCAAATTCCCAGCATATTCCAGCACCTCCGGTTGCGAAGGTGCGTGTGGAGTGGTGATTTCGCAGGGTGTATCTCTCGCGGCAGTTAGTGCAGCGCGTAAAGAGACATATACCTGGGTTTTCCAACGCCTGGACAAACACCTGCAGTTAGATCACTGCCCAGCACACACGGCATCGTGAGCGCAGGATATCCGTCTGAGCAAGAATCAGCCGCAACATTAGTGTAATAACCCTAATAGTTTCGACTCGTCGTGCCCCGGATCGTGTGTATTTAGCAATAAATAGTGGGAATGCACTGCCCGGAAGAGATGATTTACGGCTCCTCTTGTGCACACACTCTCGGCAATGTCGTGATCTTCTTCCTTACTGCTCGACTCACTCATGTCTCTCATCTCGGTGAGATGCCTGAGTGAAGCATGCAGTGGGCAGAGGGGAAGCAACATAGCCGCTGGAGGCACAACCGGCCCGCACCCCGCCGCGTTTCTGAGGTCACCCCTCTACCCCACGCGGAACTCCTGAAAGGGTGGAATAATCGTCGGGACCACACCGGCCGTGTGCTAGGCAGTGTACTGCCACCGGATCGGTATACGGTGCCGAAGGCAGGGTCCTCGAGTCGGAGTGAACCGATTCGAGGACTTGAAAACGTATACTTAGCAGTGCATGCCCGCGCTTCACCGCCACGCGATCCCACACGACTCAATCCAACTACAACAAACGGGAGGTGGCCTGCAACATGGCTGCGCCTGTCTCTTCTTCATATTCTGGATTACGGGACCTCGAACCCTGGCGCCAACTCACCACTGGAGTCGGTGTCTGTGCGTATGCCAGTTCTATGCACCACTCGTTGCTCTGCGCTGCATGACTGCTGTTCTAGTGTCAATCCTCGGATGCCGTGTAGAGTGTAATCTAAGGTCAGAAGGGCTCCATAGAAATAGGGATAACGTACGTACAGACATTTATTAGTACATGCATCGTACCGAGCAGAGGAAGAACTGTGCCAGATGCTTAGTAATCGAAACCACGCGAGATGATCTCCTTGGATCCGTCGCGAATCAAGATTGTGTGCTCGAACTGTGCAGTGTAGGCACCGCGAATCTCGTTCAGAGCAGGGCAAGGGTTGATCACTCCTGCATCCACCAACTGTTTAAGTGGCAGGCTGTAAGTGGCACCGACTTCATCCTCAAGCCATCGACGGCAGAAGGCAAGGGTACCGAACCTGGCATTGATGGTATTGAACAGGCTCTTAGCCTTGGCTGAAACTGAGCTCGGGCATACGCCAGGATGTCGGAAGTCCTGCATGTAGTGAGAAATCTCGCCCATGTCCTCGGTAACAAGGCCTCGACCTGCAATGGAACCGAAGGTTTCAATTGCGAAGAACTCATTCTCCTCCATCTTCGTTTGATCGTGATTGTTGTAGAGTGGCACCGACTTGCCGCCGTGGATTCGGTACGGCTTGATGTCGTGACCGTTGAGATTACGAAGGGCCTTGACAGGGTATGTACGACCTCGAATTTCGACTTCGTAAGACTCCATGACTTCGTTAATTGCACCGCCGATATCGCCAAGACGCATGTCAACACCGGCAACGCGGAGACCAGTTTCAGTGGCTTCTTGGATGGCCTGAACGAGGTTATCATAAACGGGATTGAAATGAACCGTGAATGCGCAGTCGATGATGCGACCATTGATATGCGTACCAAAATCAACCTTGAGGACATCATTCTCTCCAACAACAGTGCGGTCGCCAGGGTTCGGGGAGTAGTGAGCAGCGCAGTGATTCAGACTCAAACCAGTTGGGAAACCCCACCCACGCTCTAGTGAACCAGTCGCACCAAGAAGGGTCTTGGTGCTTCGTTCCAAGCGCTCTGCAATGTCAAGAAGCGACACACCAGGCTTGATAAAGCGTTGAAGGTCAAGACGGCATTGGCGGTGAACTTCAGCAGCCTCGCGAACTTCATTCAGGATCGTGTCGTCGATAACGTTAGCTTGAGCGCGGAGCTCACCAGGCGTTGTTCGGGCGGTGGTGCTGTTCATCTCAATTACTTCGCCTGCAGGGAAAATCTTATCCTTGAAGAGTTGCGCAACGGGGATGGTTGGAGGGGAAGTTTGCTTCACAGGTGCCTTGCCCTCTTCTGCGAGGGCCTCTCCAAGAGCAGCAACCGCAGCCGATGCTTCATCAGCAGTCTTACCTCGCTTGAAAAGGCCCCGTGCCGTGCATGGCTCCTGACTCACATCCTTCAATTGTGCAGCCGGGATAGGGGTCTCCTTCTTCCTTTTCTTCGCTGCTTCGGCCTCAGCAGCGAGACGAGCCTCAGCCTCGGCCGCTGCCTTCTTCTCGCTAATCTCGACCTTCTTCTCGAAATCCCTCAGCAACTCAAGGTCATCATCGTCACCACCCTTCTTGCCCTTGTTGCCGCCCTTGCCGGCCTGCTGAGATTGGTTTCCCTTCTTAGCCTTGGACATTGTGTCGTATTCTTGGTTCCTGTCTGACCGACTTGGACTAGACTGTTTGCTCGCGAGTCTTGACGATAGTCCAAACAATCCTGGACTTGAGATGGACTCTCGAGGTACCTATACATGGAGTACGAGTGGATTCCGGTCAATCAGCGCGTTCGCACATGCATATTCTGTGGGAGCGCCATTTGTAGGGCCTCTCCTCGCACCTACCCAAAGGGCTGAATTGCAGGATTTGTCTGGCCTACCACCCCAGACACAGAAGGATCAGACGAAACACCCTACCGAAACGATGGGAGTCCGTGTCCTGAGCAGGTCTTCCCCTGGTGAGCCTCAAGATCCGCAGCGAAAGCAGTGCTCAGCCTGTCTCTCTTCACTCATGTTTGCTGCTGTCTACGACAGGTGGGCAAAGGACTGGGGGATCTCGTTTAGAGAAAATACACACCTTGCAATATTCAACTAGAATCTACACCTTCCACACCCAGATCTTGCCCGCATTCGAGCATAACACTTCCTATCCGTGAAGGTTGCGTGGTCCGGATTCCCACTCCGAGGGGGCAAACTCGCAACTTTCTGCGACTCTCGCAACATTCTGCGTACATCCTCCACGCTCGGGGCTCAAATCGCGATCGGTCCAAGATTGTTTCGAGTACGATTCTGGGCGAGTGGGTGATATATATCACCACATACCTCGAGACTCACCTAGAGCTTTGTCTGTTAGTAACAAATACTTGCATATCTCTGGGACTGGCGTGCGGGCCTGGCACGAATTCCTCTTCCAACGGCTCGCTATCTGAAAGCGGTCAGTTGAACCAACCTGAGAGCCGTGCGCTTTGAGCGCCAGCTCAACAGTTTAGATACGTGCTTACGCATAGTATTGTATGCCACCTCCTTGCACTCTAGGCAGGACCCATCGATCTCGCGCTCCCCTCGCCTCGCGAGAAACACACCCAGTGAGAAGAGGAGAGAGAGGAGATCGTAGGTGAGCGTTGCATCCCTTGCATCTCAGGCGATCTGATTGTGGAATCGCCTACTACCCTGTCCTGTTTGACGTAAATCAATACCTCGTCTGTACTGTACTGGTGATTTGTTTGAACCTTCTGTAGATCTTACGAAAAAAGACCAATAGACAGCACCAGCTGAAGCGGCGCGACGAGCCGTTTGCTTGTACGTCACGATGGAGGCTGTGTCGAAAGTGGATGTGAGCACACATCACTGCAAATTCATCGGAAACCTCATAATTGACACGAGCATATCGCATAAGGAGCGACCTAACGGTGAGGAGGCGAGCAATGTTGATAGCTCTGGATACGAACGCACACTCCATCCCAACACCAAGTCGCTGATTGCAGTCTCCAACGTGTACGGTGCAGCCTTTGTTGTATCGCCGGATGGCCAGATTGTCATCTTCAAGACAGCAGATGCCCTTAGTAGCTTCCGCGGAGCAACCTTAGATGCGACCAAATCCTTCCCTATCCAAATCCCCATCATCCGAAAAACTATCCCTGACCCTTTAGTCACTGAGACGCTTCATAGGAGCGATGATGAGTATAAGGATGAGGATGCGGATGATGCTAAAACAGATGATGACGACCGCGCAGATCTGGTTTTCCACTGTGAGCTAGTAGGCAAGAGGGACGATGTTCTGGTGGTCGCAGCAACTAACCGGCTCTATCTTCTCTCTGTTCCTGCGTTGCTTGCCGATTCAGACGCGGGAACCATCGTGCTGGCGTCAACCAAGTTCCCATTCTCCATTCGCGATGTCCTTACGGTACCAACACCAGGGCTGCTTCTACTTGTGGTTCTCACCACATGTGGAAATCTGATTCAGTACAGATGTTCGCAATCCGACCCAGAGGACGGTCCCGATGCGCCTCCCTATTGGCTGTGCGCTGAGAAGGTCATTATCTCAGGTGAATCTGAAGCGGAGACTGTAGAGCGTTACGCCAAACGACACAAGATTCCAGTTGTTCATGCTGAATCAAGGCTCCCATCTCCTGTCACTGCCATCTGTGTCGTATCTCCCGCATCACTTGATGTGATCAGTCCAAAGAATCACGAAGATTTCTCGGCGATCTTTGAGCAAGAGTTGAAGGAGTATGTACTTTGGACAGGTAGTCGTGACCGCATTCTTCGATCTTTTACGCTAGCTGGTTTCGATCCGATTCCTTTTGAGGATGAAGCAGTCAGTTCAGAGCCCGTACCTCTCCCCTCTGATCTATCTGACGACGCTGATGCAGATCTTGCGGAAATCTACACGCTCGTACCACTCACACGAGGAGCTGGAGATACCGCAGCGGCACAGTCGCGATTGATGGTCGGAGTGCACGTTCCATTGTCTGCGACAGCCGAGGACGTGGACGGCGGATACTGTATTGCGAACTATATTTGGGACTCTTCCGGAATCGATGATGAAGGTGGTGTTCCGGATGACAAGCACTTGACCTACCTCGAGGATGTCTTTTCTGAACAGTTTTCGTCATATAACTCTGCTGCAAAGGAAAGCAGCTGGCTCCCCGCTGCCGTTCGACGACGCTTCTACCGACTCGCATCGTATGGACGAGAGGTACCTGATTCGCTGGAGGATATGTTCTGCCGACGAGTCCCCAGAATAATTGGTATCCGTGCAGCACCTTCCTGGCCGCAACTGGTCCTAGCGTCATCGACTGCTGACGCCCTCGAGCTGGTTGGCCCAGATCCACCGGAAGTCGTTACAACGATGGCGTCCCAGGATGCATGGGACTGCGGGGAGGGTCGCACAGCCGAGAGCCGATTCCGAGTTTGGTCGCTTGAGGAAGCTTCTCAACCACGTCTCGAAGGCCGTGATATGGAGGCTATGTATCCAATCGGAATTGCATTTGATGTGACCAACACGGTGTGCCCAACGGAGATCTCGGAAAAGGCAGGTCTTCTCCCTGCAGGTGAAAATGATGAAGTCTTTGCAGACCCTCGTCGTCGACAATATCCTGCACCAGTTCTACTCGTCCTTACTTCTGAGTCTAAGATTTCATGCTTTCAATATGTTGTGCAGGATTACCGACTACCTCACAAATGCATGCGGAAGCCACTCGAGTGGCCGACCGCTGTACAGGACCTTGACGACGTAAAAGCGCAGGCCAGCGAATGCCTAGCTCAAACACTGCTATCCGCTAGTGGACTGTATGCACTCCCCCCAGCGGTACCTTCGCACTTGGAACAGTTCCCGCCCCAAGGTCTCTTGAAGAAGTTGCAAGCCGAGGCGGAGGAAAAGGCCCGTGCAGAGGCTGAGGCTGCAGCTCGCGCAGCGGCTGAGTTGGAACGAAAACGCAAAGAGGAGGAAGAACAGCGTGCTCGGGAGGAGGAAGCAAGGCGCAGGGAGGGAGAAGCAAAAGCAAAGGCCAGCGAGGCTGAGCGTTCAGCTGCAGAAGCAGCCAAGGCCATCCTTGGACTCGATTTTGATGCAGATGCCAACACGGCTCCTGAGTCGTCTACACTAGCTTCCACCTTCCCTTCGTTAAAGACAAGCGCTGCCGCCCAGGCTGCAACGATAGTGAGTTCAAGTATGCTACGCGACCCCAGTGCGGCAGCCACAGCAGTAGTCCCTGCATCGGGTGAGAGTGAGCCGGAACCATCAAGAGCGTCTGTCCCACCTGCGCTTTACGTACCCATCGCTAAGGCAGCAACACTCGCACGTAAGGCTGCAGAGGCTGAGGAGATTCTGGAATCAAAGCGATTTGAGTTAGAACGGGGAATGGCACTCGTCAATCTCAACCACGAGATCACGAAGTTAAAGAGTCAAGGGGGTGAAATCGCCGATGAACTTCTGCTCATGGACCAATCGGGTCCTAGTTCAGTCGCTGGTCTTCCTGTTGCTGTCGACAGTGCCAGTTCGGCCCTTGTGTCTGAGGCGCTCCTGGCCAGTGCAGTCGCTGAGCGGAAAGTCACGACTGCGGTGGATGAAGTCCTTCGTGAGCAAGCAAACAAAACGACTGAAGATTGTCATGCAAGGTTGATCGCGATTTATTCAGGACTTGCAGAACAGCAAGTTGAGAAGTTTAGGAGCGAAACTGAAGCCGCGCTGAAGTTCCACCAAGAATGGGCACAGAAGCAAACACCACCAGCGCTCCCCGCGAAGGAGTCAAAGGAGTCGAAGCCAATTGCGAAGTCCATGCGCGTCGCACCAGATGTCAATGACTTTATCAGTGCTCGGGCCAAATTGGCGGGCGAGCATCCTGCCATCGCAGCCAAAGTTGCACAAGAAGAGTCAAGTGCAACTGGATTCTCTGCGCTGACTTCATCAGCTGCATCTGCAGCCAAAGCTGCTACAAGCAACGATCCGAGTTCCAATGCAGGAGCAGCAGCGACATCTGAGACTGAAGCAATCAAACTCGAAACCAGGGTTCGTGGTGACCTCCACCTCCTTTCGTCTCTTGCAACGATCGCAGCGGAGATCAAGCACACGCGTGCTCTTGCCGTTACTAATTCAAGCCGTATCTCAGCCTTCTTGTCCCATTCAGCCAGTGATGTGCTCAGACGACGTGCTCGGATTGACACTCTAGTCGAAACTCTTGCAAGGGTCAATTCGGCGACGACCAAATTGTACCAAGACGCGGAGAGCGCAACATCCCAGATGGCCTATGCACGTTCGGAGTGGGCCGATAAAGAGGCGAAACTCAAGCAACGTGCTAGCCTTCTGGCCGCACGTGAAGCCCTCGAATCAGCGCAGCCATATCTCTCAAGTGCTGATCGCAAGGCAGGCGAGCCTGCCGTGCCGCTCCTTGAAAAGCTCATCGTGCAAGCACCACTTGATCCGCACACGGCACGAATTGCCGACATCCTTAAGCGCAAAATCGCTACGCTGGAACGGAAGCTTGAAGGTATTCAGAGTTCGATTCGAGCGGTTGAAGCGACTCAACGTATGGAGACAGCGTTGTGCCGCGCCACACTTGCTGAAGGATCCGGCCAACTCCCTGAAAGTCTGACATTTGACCCGCAACCAGATGATAAGCGATTCGGTGCCCTGCTCGTCCCCGACAAACTAAAGACCCAGGCACCTTTAAGGCCCACAGAATCTGTGCTAAGGGCCCTCAATGCAGATCTATCAACAATTACTCAGTTTGAAGAGGAACTTGAGATGGAACTCTCAGCCCTGAGCGGCACTACTTCGGAGCGTGAAGCAGCCGCTTTGACGGCGTCGAGCTCGGACGACCACACATCCCAGTCACCTCAAGAATCGACCAGTGTCTTTATTCCTCCAGCAAGCTTTTCCGGCTCAGTCGCCCTGACCAATACGACATCATTCTCGGCTCTGGCTAAAACGAGTAGTGCTCAACGCCTGGTACAGCGTCTTGCCCAACGCCCACAGTATGGCAATCCCCGGCGATTGCGAGGTGCAGTCTTTGCCTCACCAAATCAGGCCCAATCAGCACTTGCTCCCTCACCAGCTCCCGAAGCATCACCAACCGCGGTGAAAACCAAGACTGAAGCCATTCCAGATGCAAGTCTATCTGGTCGCGTAACCCTTCGCTCTCCCAATCTGTTTGCAACGCCTCTACGTCATTTGGGCAAGCGCCACACTCATCCTATGAGCCCCGAGGAGTCAGACTCATATTCAAGAGAACGAGAGGATAAGGATGACATCAAGTCTCCCTTCGCAAAGGTCGCTATGCGCACGCTCCTGGAGGGGGCCTTGCTTAGCAGCCGGTACGAGGCGCATGCTGTCTTGCTCAGTAGAGTCGTGAACCAAATCGAGGCTCTCGTTAAGTCGGGTCCTAGGGCATCAGATTCCGATATTGAAAACTTAGCGGCTTTAGTCACGCAACTGCGTGCTGAGAGCGCCTCTGGTACTGCAACTCATGTCGTCTCTGTTAGTACGTCGCCATCTAAGGACACAACCATGGCCATGGTGTCAGCACCCATTGGTCAGGTCGCATCTACCAGCCCAGTAATGAATGAGCTTCAGGTTGCGATGGCAAAGGCCCAACCAGACGCTAGTGAAAACCTCGCACAGCTGACCGATCTTGTCGTAACGGCAGCCAAGGGCTCACAACCTCCCGGAAACTTCACCGTTAATGTGGAGCTGGGTGTGTTGGCCACAGAGGAGCGCAATGAGTTGTCGTCGCAAATCCGAACGGAACGACATCAAAGGACAGTCTTGCAGTCAAAGCTGACTGAAATCGAAACACATTTGCGAGAAAAGCAAGCTGAGGCAAGCGAATTAAAGTCGCATTACGAACAGCTCCGCACTACCCATTCCAAGTTGCTTCACGAGTCAGCCGTCACTAGCCAAGAGTTAAAGAAGCAGTACGAAGCTGAGCATGAGGAGCGCACGCGACTTGAGGCTGAATTGGAGCGTGCTAGGCGCGCCATGCAACAGATGGAAGAGGATACCCAGCGACTTCGATCCCAACTCACTCAAGTTCAAGAAGAACTAGCACTTTCATCAGATCACCATGCCCGCACAGCCCTGCAGGCCGAGTATGAGAGGAAGCTGAAGCATTTGGAACAAAGCGAGCTCGCTAGCAGAGAGAAAATCAATAATATGGCTGCAGAACTCGCGGCCCTTCGGGCACAGCTTCAGCAGGAACAATCGGCACGTGAGGAAGCAGCTGCTCAAGCACGAGCACTTGCGGCGGCAAGGGCTGAAGCAGAGGCGAAGGCACGAGCTGAGGCGGAGGCTAAGGCGAAGGCCGAAGCTGCTGCAGCAGAAATTCGAGCCCGACTTGAGGTTGAGGCACGACTCAAAGACGAGGCAGAGGCCAAAGCTCGAGCAGAAGCAGAGGCTAAGGCTCGAGCTGAAGAGGCTAAACAGCAAGCTGTAGCCGAAGCTCTAGCAAGGGCGAGGGCCGAAGCAGAAGCCAAGGCTAAAGCCGAGGCAGAGGCGAAGGCACGAGCGGAGGCTGAGCGCGAAGCTAAGGCTCGAGTGGAAGCTGAAGCCAAGGCACGCGCTGAGGCTGAAGCAAGGGCAAGCTCTCAGAACGAGGAAGGTATGAATGAGGATTCTTTGCCAAGCATGCAGCCTGAACCCCTGAGCCGGCTCGATAGCATGGCACACGGTCCAGACCCACTCCCTGAGTTGAACTTTAGCGAATTGTCATTGCCAGCTGGTCCATCCAAACCCTCGGGGGCTTTGCTTGGGTTATCTTCAGCCCCATCCCAGCCAAAAACCACATTCTCTTTTGGCCAATTGAGATCTGCGGGCGGATTTAAACAAGCAGGCGATCAAGGTAGTGTTGAAGGCGCACCGCCAACACCAGCAGCAGCAGGAGCCGCGGCTGCGGCAACCCCCGTCGGCAGTGGCGGTTGGGGAGGTCAAAAGCTAGCCTGGGGGCAGAACAAACCTGCAGCAGCCCCTGCGTCGCGTGTGACCTTTGCGTCCCGACCTACTCTTGGGAACGCATTTGCTAACATAGCTCAAAGCGCGACTCAGGCCAGTCAGTCGAAGTCGTTGGCTGGGGTATCGTCGAAGTTCAGGCCTCCAGGAGCACCGAGCCTGTTTGGTCAGCCTGCTAGCCAAGCAGCGGAAGGCCAGCTTGCTAGCCAAGCAGTGGAAGGCCAGCCAGCGAACGCAAATGCAGCCGCAGGGGCAGCGCCTAGCAGATTCGGCCAGCGCCCTCCAGCCGCTGGGGCAGGTGGATCGTTTGGCAGTCGATTTGGCTCGCGCGGTTCAGGCGGTGGAGGTGGCTTCGCCAGTCTTGCAGGTCAAGGCTTTGATGCCCTTGCTGGCGGTGGCGATGGCACGTTCAGGCGCTAGTCAGAGAAGATCAATTCATGAGAGCAATAAATGTATTCTTAGCCAAAATCACTTACCAAGCAGGTTTTTTCAAGTTGGGGTCGTATTCGCCGCATAGCTGTTGAAACGATTCATTGTCCGGAATACGGAAGAACTTGACAGACTCCTCGAGTACGGAGAGCGGCATGGCTTTGACGAGTGTGCCATTAAAAAGGATACGAACGATATGCGGATCATGGAACACCTTGTTTGATGGCTGGTCAGAACGAATATGGGGCAGTTTGGTGCCATCTACAGGGGACTCAAGGATGACGTCAGGATGTTTGCTTCTGGGATCAGTAATTAGCATCATCTCTTTGGACTGCTCGACCTCTTGTGCTGCAGTCAGGCGAGGGAATTGATCCCCATGCGCCTCAGGCCGCTCTCTCCATAGCTCGAGGACAATGTGCGAAGAAAAAGGAGGCCATGACACGAGTGGGATGCCAAGTGCGCCTGCTAATGGACAGAGGGTAGTGTCATGTCCACTGTAAATCCGCAGGGTTGGCTCTGATTTGGATCCCTTTGCTGCTGCAGTTGCATTGCTAACGAGCTCATGTACAAGTCGACCAGCGCGGAAATGGACAATGTCGAAGTGTCCACCCATAAGATGGTTGAAACGCCGCCATGCGGCATGCTCGATCAGAGGTAGGTACTTCGTTGGGACATCATCGCGCAATGGAAGGCCGTGGAAGGTACGAGTGTGAGCCCAGTCACCAATGCCAACCCAGTAAGGTCTTGGGTCAGCACCAAATGCTTTCTCCAACGCCTGCGCAAGTTGCTCAACGCCCGCGTGTGTTGCAAGGGATGCGGTGACCTCTTGCGAAGCCTCGTGATGCTTTCGAACCAGGTTTGAGCAGCAGTCGGTATCCACCCCAGTGCCAGTCGTGAGAACCGCGCGGCTTTCGATGAGGGAATCAGGAATTGTGCTACCAGGGAACATGCCTTCGAGCACGCGCTTTAGCGATAATTTGGTGCGTCCAACATCAGTAGTGTAGGGATCCACCTTACCAGTCGAGAAGCTCTCAAGGAAATCGCTCGTCACGAGACTTCCGTACTCCGCTCTGAACCTCTTTCCCAATTCACGGCACATTTTCTCGCCTTCGACGGTCAGCTGACCAGGCTCACATGGAACCATATTTGGATCGTTCACGTCTTGGTCACCGGTATGGCACTTGGTCCAGTCGCGTGCAAACGACTCCTTCGTTTCCCAAGGCATGATGCCGCACGTGGATCGCGCACCGTGTCGCATCACAATCTAGAGGGAGTGGTATCACAAGTGTAGAATTTAGGATGTGTCAAGTATGCTATACTCGGGAAGTGTACTTCAGACGAACCGTGTGCCATTGAATTCTAGCTACACATCACACGGACGACAATTCGTCTTACAAGTTGGAATGCCTGGACTTACCTGAGCATGCACAAGTTCATGCGTTGCATTCAATGAGTTCTCCGGAGCCGGCACCGGGGCAACTACGTTGGCCGTCTGAATGACGCTGCCTGGTGCAGCCGTACTATCCTCCGCGTATGCGCATCCACCCAGACGTGCAGACTGGGATTTCACAGCGAATGACGTTGCGAGACCCGTGGCACATCCGAGGGTGAGCAGGAGCTTAGCCGACCTCGCAAACATATCCTAGAGTGTAGCCTGGGGGGTTGATGGCTGCAAGCGTTAATGATTCATGCTCCGACCGCTGCTTCACCGTCTTTTCACATATGTGACAAAGTGAGCTAACACCATTGTGACCTCCGAATTCGGCTCTTTGCTAGGAGCCAGCCCGAGAGTGTTTTTCCGACATACTACTGGGGAAGATGCGTTTGGATGTGACCTACTCGCTGCCGACTGGAATACATCCAACACCCTCCCGACACACTGGAGGCGTCTACTGCTTGGTGCGTTTCCAGTCTCCGATCTGCGAGTAGTCAAGTTCCGCTGCTCAAGGAGCCAATTAAATGCGGTATCTTACTGAATTCTGGAGTCTCAGCCCACATACAGCCAACCGGTGAGCAAATCGCTCCTGCTCTGCCGCATACGACTTGAAATCCCGTCTATGTGTGCGGCCAAGCTCAGTTGCATCCAATTTTTCTGTGCCCGTAAATCTCGGGCTCAGGACATGTTTCAAACATCGATTTTATCTCGTGGTTTCCTCACACGGTATAAACGGAGGTGATATAGAACCGAGTTAATTCGATTACACAGATCTGAAAACGCCTATAACACTCGAAAAACCATGTCAAGTGACGAGTTCAATCCGTCATTTGACGACGATCCATTCGCAGAGATCGCGAGCTCATCCATCGCTGACACGCGCGCGTCTGGCGCGGGTCAGAACACGGCAGCGAGCCAGGGACAGGTAGAGACACCCGCAGAAGTCCAGTCCCAAGATATTGATCCCTTTGCCGACCCCTTCAGCGACATCGTCACGTCCGTAGCGCCCTCGGCCAGCCAACCTCAGTTCACTCCAGTCACCCAGGATAATAACACATTCTTGCCCTTCGGTAACGTGCCAGATCCAGTCTTTGATCCTGACTCTCCGCGTGTCCCGTCGAAAGCACACTCTTCAGACTCAGAGTCCGAGTCCAGTAGGTGTAGTGCCGACGGCAGCAACACCAAGTCCAAGCAGACTCCTAGTGGCAAGCATCATACGAAGGATAAGAAGGCAACAGCGACCGATAGCGAAAGTGAAAGTGAGGTTGATCCCAACGACCCTGAACTCTACAAACCAGTACCAGCCACAGTGGATGACTTGCAGGTCGGCATTCAACTGACAATTCGAGGAAGGCGAGCAGAGATCACAGCTGTAGATTTCCCTCTCGTGTTCTGGAGATATGTGGACGACACCGAGCCACTACCCACAAACACTACGCTCATCACACCAGGATACCGCGAATGGCATAGGAGCTATACTGAATGCCCCAGCATTTTCCAAATCACCCAGGCAGACCGAATTGCGTTTGCCAAGATGGCGCCGCACACCCGAGGTCGTGGCTTTGCTCGAGACGACGATGATGAAGACGAAGATCTCGACGACGACGACGATGATGATGATGATGATGATGATGATGATGATGACGATCTTACCCATGGCCATCACGATGACGATGACAGTGATGATGACGATGATGTTGGCTCGAGTCAGCTCTCGAGGTGGACCAAACACGGAGCAGCTGGTGTTTTCGTTTAAGTTTGGTGCATTCATAATTACTGTATTCGATGCCGTGTCACCAAGTACAGAAGCTGTCGCCTTCGCCTCTCCCCCATGTTAGTCTATGCCGAAGGCCTTCTTCATGTCAGCATGTATCACAGCATCAAGCAAGAGTTACGCCTCGGTTTCAGTTGTTGAATAAATCCAGTCTAGCATTTTAATAATCTACCGAGCGATATCCAATTAAACCAGGAGTCGTACACACGCGAGTGAGCGAAACTACTGTTTACCTACCTCCACACCACCATCCTCAGTAGAGGCTCCTGAGGCAGCCGCGGCCAGTTCGGCCTCCTCTTCCTTAGCACCCTTTGAGACATAGGATCTGGCGCCGAAGATAGCAGTGCCAATGCGGATCTGTGTGCTGCCACAAGCAATGGCATCCTCGTAGTCACCAGACATGCCCATGGATAAGACAAACGGCTCGGCCGCATCCTTTGACTCTGCATCCTCTCCAGACTTTCCCTCGAACAAGGATGGTACTGCAGTCTCCAACTCTTTCTTCAGCTGTGTCAACACTGAAAAACAGTCGCGTGGAGGAACACTCTCATCAAGGGAGCCAATTGTCATCAGTCCCACAACTTTTAGTCCGTCGCACTTCTCATGAATCGACTTGACTAGTTCAACGCACTCTTCGGGACGGCAGCCTGATTTTGAAGCCTCATGACTCGTGTTGACTTGAACGCAGACGCGAAGCGGCTTCGTAGGCTTGGGACCGTACGCCTTCCATGCGTTCGAGAGTTTCTCGGCGAGACGCAGCGAGTCAATTGACTCTACTTGGTAAAGGTTTGGGACACAGGCTAACTTTGCGACCTTATTCGTTTGGAGGTGGCCGATGAAGTGCCACTTGATGTCAGCGGGGCAGTGCTGGTACTTTTCAAGCAGTTCATTGACATAGTTTTCGCCAAAGTGGATCTGGCCAGCATCGTATGCCTCCTTGATCGAGTCAACAGGCTTGGTCTTGCTGACGGCAAGCAGGTTGATAGGATGTGTGCGGTTGTGCTTGGCCGCGAGGCTCTGGATGTTTGCAAGAATCGTGGTGAGCGCGTTGCGGACGTTGTGGGCTTGCGAGCTGCTCATGATTGAACCCAGACAGCGTCTATATGACTGAGTTTGCTAGTCGAGTGGTCCTGGAGTAGAGGTTTGATAAGGCTTCTGAGCGCTCTTACCTCGAGTAAGAGCGATGCACACCTAGAGCTGGCAGTAAGAAACATTTGGTGTGGTATAGGTAAGCAGATGCAGCCGTGGTTCCGTGCATACACAAAGTGGGTCTCGCAAACAGGCCCGACCTGTCGTCAGCGCGACACAATCTCCGCTCTCGACCGATTTTCGCTGGATCTCACTGAGAATATGTAGTCTCAGACAGTGTCTTTGCCATCTCCCAATGCTCTCTCTACCAGCAGCAGCCACTCACATGGTGTACAGGTGCCTCGCTTGCGTATATCCACCTGATCTGCATCAGATGCAAATGATGGAGACACCTTGCTTCCGTCCGATTCTTACGGGGTCGAAAAAATTGGCGTGAACCGAGCAGTCTCAACGCAGTCGAGTCGAGGAGAGGTGGAGAGAGCGGCGACAGATCGCTGTGCAAATTGACGGAGATATAGAGTGCCCTGTGTGCTCTCTATATGCATCCACACTGCGGGGCGCCGCTGCCGAGGAGCAGCGTAGGCGCAGAGAAAAGCGCAGTATCCGTTGGAGCTGGAGAGGAATTCCAGGACTGTGATCCAGAATGGAAAAACGCTGCCCGTGCTGGGTGCCGCACGTGCAGCTGCATGGAAGTCGGACCATTAAGTCCTGCGTGCTATGAATGCTACGAATCCTCGTTTTTTGCTTCCCGGTTCTCACCCCATGTCGGTTGTTTTCGCTGCAAACTATCCCCTAACTGAAACGTCGCAGAAAGAGCAGCTTTCAACCCCACGCGTTTAAGCACAACCTAGCAGAATGGTACGTTTCTGTGCATTATGTGGACAAGACACGGTGTGCCAAGCAATTACCACCCCGTCTAGCCTAACATATTTCATGTACTCATCCCAAAATCTCTCCCTTCCTGCCACGCGTCCTCTCCACCAATATGTTTGTTGCCATGTCTACCGCGACATGACACCACAACTCCTGCGCATTGAACGCTGGAACGCCTGATCTAACCGTCCACAGAGCGGTGAAGAAGTCAGTCTGCCACCCGCAGTTGCCCGCAGCGTGATGAAGGAGCTTCGCGCGATCCTTGCAGACCAACCTGAAGGCATTCGCTTAGTAATGCAGGACGATATGACCAATCTGTCCACCGTGATCGCGGACATTGATGGTCCCGAGGACACTCCCTTCCAGGGTGGCGTCTTCCGATGCAAGCTCGAACTCAGTGCACAGTACCCCAACGCTCCCCCGAAGGGCTATTTTCTCACCCGCATCTTCCATCCCAACGTTTCCAAATCGGGTGAGATCTGTGTCAACACGCTGAAGAAGGACTGGACACCTGACCTCGGCCTCAAGCATGTTCTGCTCGTCATCCGCTGCCTCTTGATCAACCCCAACCCTGAGTCCGCCTTGAATGAGGAGGCCGGCAAGCTCATGCAGGAGGACTACGAGGACTATGCACGACGAGTGGCACTCATGACCAAGATCCACGCCAAGCCAGCCAATGCCGCTGTCCCAGGAGCTGCTGATGCCAAGGGTGCAAGTGCAGCTTCAGAAGACGCTGAATCTGAAAGCAAATCACAAAATGCTAACATCAATGCCAGTGCTCCTAAGCCTGCTCCTAGCATCGTCAAGGCTGCTGCGCCAGTAAGCGTTGCAGTTCCAGTCAAGACGGCGATCAAGCCTGTCTCAACCGGCGCTGCTCCAATCGCAGGAGCTCCACTGGCAGTGAAGAAGTCAACTCTAAGACGGTTGTAAACTTTACTCCACTGTCATACAATACATATGCTCAGTACTTTAGACTCAGGATCCCACATTGTGTGTAACGCTCAAACCAGGGTCCTCTGCTTAACCACACAACATTCAAATGCGCACATGGATTACGATCAACATAAAGAGACTTTTAGTTTATGACACTCCATTAAGTAGTGCTATCTTTTGTGAGCTGGCTAATTTACTGGTTAGCCTTGAAGGTCTTGCGAGCACGGCGTCCCATGCGGCCAGTAGCAGAGAAAGGCGAGCAAGG
>Ga0182741_1003084_pt1 | contig 18203 bp, 20 predicted proteins | sample eDN5th37CBELigOP_FD_128874 | JGI IMG/M metagenome (GOLD analysis project Ga0182741, IMG submission 128874) | Enriched Organic Plus compost microbial communities from Emeryville, California, USA - eDNA 5th pass 37_C BE-Lig OP (version 2) (version 2) ... | reverse complement strand
CGCCTTCTCGAAGAACGGCGGCAATCTCGGCGCGTCGGGCTCGGTGACGCACGGCTTCGACCGGCTCGGCCTGATCGAATATCCGGCGAGCGCCGGCGATGCCGAGAAGGTGCTGGAAGCGGCGATCGAGGCGGGCGCGGAGGACGTCGAATCGGACGAGGACGGGCACCAGATCTGGACCAACATCGACGATCTGCACGGCGTCGCCCGCGCGCTCGAGGCCGCGCTCGGCGAGGCGGAGAGCGTCAAGCTCGCCTGGCGGCCGCAGACCACGATCACGCTCGGCGAGGAGGACGCGCAGCAGCTCCTCAAGCTCGTCGACGCGCTCGAGGACGATGACGACGTCCAGACCGTCTGGGGCAATTACGAGGTTCCCGACGAGGTGATGGAGAAGTTGGGCTAGGCGCCCCCTCCCCTTCGGGGGGAGCGAGATGGGAGGGCCTGTGGCGTGCTGATTCTCGGCCTGGATCCGGGCCTGTCCTGCACCGGCTGGGGGCTGATCGCGGCCGAGGGCAACCGCCTCTCGCACGTCGCCAACGGGCAGGTCCGCACCGATGCGAAGCTGTCGCTCCCGGCCCGCCTCGTGCGGCTTGAGGCGGCGCTCGCCGAGCTGATCGAGATCCGCGCGCCCGGGGCGGCGGCGGTCGAGGAGGTGTTCCTCAACGACAATCCGCAATCGACGCTGAAGCTCGGCCAGGCGCGCGGCGTCGTGCTGCTGGTCGCGGCGCGGCGCGGGCTTGAGGTCGGCGAATATGCGCCGCGGCTGGTCAAGAAGGCGGTGGTGGGCACTGGCGGCGCGGACAAGGCGCAGGTCCATGCGATGGTGCAGCGCCTGCTCCCATCCGCGAAGATCGCCGGCGCCGACGCGGCCGACGCGCTCGCCGTCGCCATCACCCACGCCCACCACCTCGCCACCGCCCGGCGGATGGGCTGATCGCATCGCGCCTCCGGCCCGGCGCAAGCTTTCCTTCGCCCGGGGCGCGGGCCCCAGTCGCTCGGGACAGGCCCCTCGGCTTCGCTCGGGACACGACCCTCGACTTCGCTCGGCGCGAGCGGATAAGGGTGGCGGATGATCGCGAGACTGCGGGGCATATTGACCGATTTCGGCGCCGATTTCGCGGTGATCGACGTGAACGGCGTCGGCTATCTCGTCTCCGCCTCCAGCCGCACTCTCTCCGCGCTCGGCGCGATCGGCGACGAGGTCGTGTTGCACACCGAGATGCTGGTCGGCGAGGACTTCATCCGCCTCGTCGGCTTCGCCAGCGCCGGCGAGCGGGACTGGTTCCGTCTGCTCGTCTCGGTCCAGGGCGTCGGCGCGCGGGTGGCGCTCGCGATCCTCTCGGCCCTCTCCGCCGACGAACTCGCCAATGCGGTCGCGGCGGGCGACGAGGCGATGATCGCGCGCGCGCAAGGGGTGGGCCGCAAGCTCGCCCAGCGCATCGTCAACGAGCTGAAGGACAAGGCGGGCGGCGTGGCATTGGGCGGCGTCGTGGCCGGCGGCAAGGCGGCCCCCTCCGGCGCGCGCGCCGACGCCCTCTCGGCGCTCGCCAATCTCGGCTTCAAGCCCGCCGAGGCATCGGCCGCCGTCGCGAAGGCGGAGGCGGAGCTGGGGCCGGAGGCGACGCTCGACGCGCTCGTCCGCCTCGCGCTCAAGAAGGCGGCGAAATGAGGGGGCGGCAATGATCTATTTCTGGGCCTATCTGCTCAGTACCGGCGGCGGGCTTCTCCTCCTTTCGCCGATCGTGCGGATCATGCACCTCACCTCGGGCACGCGTGGTACGCCCGCCGATCAGGCAGGCCGGCATCGGCCGCTGTTCCGCTGGCTGGACGTCTGGGTCGGCTTTACCGAACGCGCCATCGCCACGACCCTGTTCATCTGGGCGCCCAGGCAATTACCGCTGTTCATCGGCGGCTGGGTCGTCGCGAAGCTGGCCGCCGGCTGGGGACGGCATCAGGACCCGAATTATGCGCCGGCCCACGTCATCGCCCTGGTCGGCAACGCCCTTTCGTTCACGGTCGCTATTGCGGCAGGGATGCTGGTCCGTCCTGAATCCCTAGCCATATTGAGTGCCGCCCCATGAGCGACCCTGACCGCCTCACCACGCCCGAGCGCCGCGGCGAGGACGCGGACACCGCGCTGCGGCCGAAGACGCTCGCGGAATTCGTCGGGCAGCCGGCGGCGCGCGAGAATCTGCGCGTGTTCATCGAGGCGGCGAAACGACGCGGCGAGCCGCTCGACCACATTCTCCTCTTCGGTCCGCCGGGGCTCGGCAAGACGACGCTCGCGCAGATCGTCGCGCGCGAGCTCGGCGTCGGCTTTCGCGCCACCTCCGGCCCGGTGATCGCTAAGTCCGGCGATCTCGCCGCGATCCTCACCAATCTCGAGGACGGCGACGTCCTGTTCATCGACGAGATCCACCGGCTCGCGCCGGCGGTCGAGGAAATCCTCTATCCGGCGATGGAGGACCGGGTGCTCGATCTCGTCATCGGCGAGGGGCCGTCGGCGCGCTCGGTGCGGATCGACCTGCCGAAGTTCACCCTTGTCGGCGCGACGACTCGGCAGGGGCTGATCACCACGCCGTTGCGCGATCGCTTCGGCATCCCGGTGCGGCTCAATTTCTATTCGGTCGAGGAGCTGGAGCAGGTGGTGCGCCGCGCGGCCGGGCTGCTTGGCATGAACCTCACCGACGATGGCGCGCGCGAGGTGGCGCGCCGCGCGCGCGGCACGCCGCGTATCGCCGGGCGGCTGCTGCGGCGCGTGCGCGACTTCGCCGAGGCGGCGGGCGACGCCGATGTCAACGCCAAGGTCGCCGACGCCGCTCTCACCCGGCTCGAGGTTGATCATCTCGGGCTGGACGCGATGGACCGGCGCTATCTCACCATGATCGCCGACATCTATCGCGGCGGGCCGGTCGGCGTCGAAACGCTCGCCGCCGGCCTGTCCGAGCCGCGCGACACGATCGAGGAGGTGATCGAGCCTTATCTCATCCAGCTCGGCCTGATCGCCCGGACGGCGCGCGGGCGCTGCCTCAACGGGCCGGGCTGGGCGCATCTCGGGCTGCCCCAGCCGGCGGGCGGCCAGACCGGCCTGTTCGACAAGTGAAGGAAGACCGATGAAGTCGCTCGCCGCTGCCTTCGCGCTCGCGCTGCTTCCCGCCCCGCTCGCCGCCCAGGACGCGCCCGCCGCGCCGGTCGAGCCCGACTATGCCGATGCGTCGAGCTGGCTCTGTCTTCCCGTGCGCGCCGACGATCCATGCGGCCAGCCGCTTCCAACCGCGGATCTGAACCCGGGCAGCTATGGGCCCGTCACGCAGGCGGCGCCGGCCGCCGACCCGCCGCTCGACTGCTTCTACATCTACCCCACCGTGTCGCGCGATCCGGGCATGAACAGCGACATGAACGCCGGGCAGGAGGAGCAGCGCGCCGCCGCCGCGCAGTTCGCGCGCTTCGCCAGCCTGTGCCGCCCCTTCGCGCCGATCCATCGCCAGGCGACCCTCGCAAGCATCGCCGCCGCGATGCAGGGCGTCGATCCCGCGCCGATCCTCCGCATCGCCTATGGCGACGTGCTCGCCGCCTGGAACTATTATCTGGGGCATTACAATCGGGGCCGCCCGTTCGTCCTGGTCGGCCACAGCCAAGGCTCGGTCCACGCCATCCGGCTGATCCAGGAGGAGATCGAGGGCAAGCCGGTTGCCGCGCGCATGGTCTCCGCGATCATCAGCGGCTTCGACGTCGAGGTGCGATCGGCCGCGACGTCGGCGGCACCTTTCGGCGGACGCCGATCTGCACGCGCGCCGGCCAGACCGGCTGCGTGATGGCGTGGGAATCGTTCCGCGCCTCGGCGCCGCCGACGGGCCCCGGCCTGTTCGCCTATGCCGCGACGCCGGGCATGACCGTCGCCTGCACCAATCCCGCCGCGCTCGGCAGCGACGAGCGCGTGCCGCTGGAAAGCTACTGGGCCGCGCTGCCGCAGCCGCCGGGGATGGCCTGGTCCAGCGCCGGGCCGCCGCCGCCCTTCCTGCGCACGCAGGGTCTGGTCTCCGGCCAATGCGTCCATGACGGGCCGATCGGCTATTTCTCGATTCAGGTGAACGCCGACCCGGACGACGCGAGGACGGACGAGATCCCGGGCGACGTGCCGCTGCCCGGCTGGGGCCTCCACCCGCTCGATCTCAACATCGCGCAGCGCGATGCCTGGCTGGCGGCGAACCGCTAGGCCAGCAGCCAGACGATCGCGCCGGCCATGAGGCCGGCGAGACCGGTGACGAGGAAGGTCAGCGCGCCGGTCAGCAGCGATCCTGACCGGCGGCGGAGGAAGGCGGAGCGCTTCATCGGCTTCTGCCACTTGAGCTCGATGAGGCCCGCCATCGCGCCGCCGAAGGCGGTGAAGACGAGCGTCACCATCGCGCCCAGCGGCGTGAAGACCGCGATCGCGGCCGGCAGCAGCAGCGCGATCGGCGCCGCCATCGCGAGCGCGCTGGCGAGCTTGGCGCGCTCGGCCTGCCGCCGGTCGATCGGCGCGACGGCGAGCAGGTCCGGCGCGTCCTCCCCGGAAATCGCGATCCAGGCGAGGCTGCCGACCACCTGGCCCGCGCCGACCACGCTGATGAAGGCGAGCGTCGGCGCGACCGGCGCCCCGCCGTCATGGCCGAGCGAGACCAGCACGAACGGCGCGAGATAGATCAGCCGCAGCACGATCTGGAAGGCGAGCGCCGGATCGCGCGCGAGCAGCCGCCATTCCTTGGCGAACATCGTGGCGAACAGGCCGGCGCGGAAATGACGGGTGATGGCGCGGCTGGAGGCGCGCCCGGCGCGCGGCGACAGGCGCACGCCGCCCATCTGGTAGCTCCTGAGGAACCCGCGATCGAGCGCATAGCCGGCGAGCGCGAACAGGGCGAGCGCGCCGCCGAGCAGCGTCAGGATCGCGAGCGGGTCGCCGAGCGCGGCGCGGCCGGGGAGCGCGCCGATCCCGTCGGTTCCGACATGGTGGGCGCTGAACCATTCGTAGAGCGTCACCCCGCCCGACCGGCGCGCGCCCGGATGCTGCGAGATGATCTGCGAGACCAGGAAGATCGCGCCGGCGAGCAGCGCCGCGACGATCTGGCCGACGGTGCGCGCCGCGCGCGGCCCGGCGATTCTGACCACGACGAGCGTGATCGCAAGGCCGAGGCAGGCGGCAACGAGCGCCATCGCGACGAGCAGCGCGGGCACGCCGAACAGGCCCGGATGCCCGAGCAATGCCGTCGGCAGCACGATCGGCAGGACCAGCGCGGCAAAGGTCAGCACGATGCTCGCCGCGATCGCGGTGAGCTTGGCGAGCACGACGGTGCGCGGCGGGATCGGCGCCGAAAGCAGCAGGTCGAGATCACCGCCGTCGAAGAGGGTTCTCTGGCTCGCCAGCACCGCCTGCGTCGTCATGAAGCTGGTGATGACGATGGTGGCGGCCAGCACCGCGGTGAGCAGGGCTGCGCTCGGCGTCAGCGCCACGCCGCGCAGCGCGTAGGCGGTGAGCAGGCCAAGCCCGAAATAGAGCGCGAGCACGATCGCGGCGACCACGGTGCTGCGCCCCCGCGCGCGGGCGCGCAGCGCGACGCGCAGCTCGTGCAGGACGAGCCAGGGGAAGCGCCCCGGCGCGGCGCGGCGGATCAGCGCGTTCATGCCGTGGCGGAGAGCGGGCTGGTGAGCCGGATGAAGACATCCTCCAGCGTCATGTCGTCGGAGCCGGCGCGCTCGCGCAGCTCGGCGAGCGTGCCCTCGGCGAGCAGCCGCCCGCCGGCGATGATCCCGATCCGGTCGGCCATGTGCTCGGCGACCTCGAGGATATGGGTGGTGATGACCACGGTCGCGCCGGCGTCGACGGCGGCGCGCAGCGCGTCCTTGACGGCGCGCGCCATGGTCGCGTCGAGCCCGGTCAGCGGCTCGTCGAGCACCAGCAGGCGCGGGCGGTGGATCAGCGCGCCGGCAAGCGCGACCTTCTGCTTCATGCCGCGCGAGAAGCCCTCGCAGCGCTGGTCGCGCTGGTCCCACAGCTCCAGCCACTTGAGCAGTCGCTCCGCCTCCGGCGCCGCCTCGGCCGGCGGAATCCGCCACAGGCCGGCGACGAAGGCGAGATATTCGGCCGGGCTCAGCTTCTCGTAGAGCATCGGCTCGTCGGGCAGCCAGGCGGTGAGCGCCTTGGCCGCCTGCGGCTCGGCGAGCGCGTCGATCCCGAAAATGTGAATCGCGCCGGCGTCGGGCCGGGTGAGCCCGGTCACCATCCTCAGCGTCGTCGTCTTGCCGGCGCCGTTGGGGCCGAGCAGCGCGTAGAGCTCGCCCGCCGCGATTTCGAGGTCGAGAGCGTCGACGACCTTCTTGTAAGCTCTTGGTGAGGCCGCGTAGGCTAAGCGCCGGTTCGGTCATTGGCGCAACGTAGAGCCTCGTCGCGGCGGCGCAAGGCGCCCTGTCGGCGCGCAAACGCCCCGTTTCGTCCCGCGGCGAACGGCGGGGCTTGGCCGGCGAGTCCGGCGCGGTTAAGCGCATCGGGCTGTGGGTGATGCGATCGACAAGCCTTATGCCGGCGCCTTCGTTGGCCGCACGCACCACTTCGCGCTGCGCGTCTATTTCGAGGACACCGACGTCGCCGGCATCGTCTATTACGCCAACTACCTGAGGTTCATGGAGCGCGCGCGCTCCGACATGCTGCGCGCCGCGGGAATCGACCAGCGCGCCGCGCTCGATTCCGGCGTCGGCGTCTATGCGGTGGTCGAGGTGAACATCAAATATCGTTCGCCGGCCCGGCTCGACGACGAGCTGGTCGTGCTGAGCACGCTCGAGGAGGTGCGCGCCTCCAGCGTGGTCATTCATCAACGAGTCATGCGCGGCGATAAGATTCTGGCCGATGCGCGGGTGACGGCCGCCTTCCTGTCGCCGGAGGGCCGGCCCAGGCGCCAGCCGCGCGACTGGGTCGAACGGTTCGCGCGGTTGAAAGGGGAAGGAGTTTCGTGACCGAATTCACGCTGATACGCGGGACGATGTCGCCGATCGGCCTGTTCATGCAGGCCGACATCGTCGTCAAGGTGGTGATGATTGGGCTGCTCGCGGCCAGCATCTGGACGTGGGCGATCATCGTCGGCCAGTGGCTGATGATGCGCCGCATCCGCCGCGAGAACGACCGGTTCGAGCGCGATTTCTGGAAGGCGCAGGACATCGACGCCTTTCACGAGGCGCGCGGCCGCAGCGACCTGCCGGCGGCGAAGGTGGTCGGTGCCGGCATCGCCGAGTGGCGTCGCTCGACGGCCAAGCAGCGGATCGACCGCGAGGGCACCCGCGCCCGGCTCGCGGTCGCGCTTGCCGCCGCCGTCGGCGCGGAGGTGGATCGGCTCGCGGCGCGGCTCAGCATCCTCGCCACCGTCGGCTCGGTCGCGCCCTTCGTCGGCCTGTTCGGCACCGTGTGGGGGATCATGCGCAGCTTCACCGACATCGCGGGGCAGCAGAATACCAGCCTCGCGGTCGTCGCGCCCGGCATCGCCGAGGCGCTGTTCGCGACCGCGCTCGGCCTGTTCGCCGCGATCCCGGCGGTGATTGCCTACAATCGCTTCAGCTTCGGCATCAACCGCTTCGAGGCGCGCCTCCAGCGCTTCGCCGACGGTTTCCACGGCACGCTCTCGCGCGAGCTGGAGGCGGAGGCGTGAGGCGCGACGCGGCGAGGGAGGTCCGCTGATGGCGATGGGCCCGATCGCCGGCCCCGGGCGTCGCGGCCGCAGGGCGCCGATGGCGGAAATCAACGTCACGCCGATGGTGGACGTGATGCTGGTGCTGCTCATCATCTTCATGGTGACGGCGCCGCTGCTCACTGCCGGCGTGCAGGTCGATCTGCCGCAGACCAAGGCCGCCGCGCTCGACCAGGACCAGCACCCCGTTTCGATCTCGATCGACCGTAACGGCGCGGTGTTCATCGACGACACGCCCGTGCCGGAGGGCGCGCTTGCCGGGCGGCTGCAGGCGATCGCCGCGAGTTCGGCCCAGGACGGCGGGCCGCGCATCTATCTCCGCGCCGACCGCGGGCTCGATTACGGGCGGGTGATGACGGTGATGGGCGAAATCAACCGCGCGGGCCTGCGCCGGATGGCGCTGGTGGGCAGTCCGCAGGCGGAGACGCGCTGATGGACCGGGCGCAGGCGACCGGCTTCGGGGTGTCCGCGGCGGGGCATGTCGCCCTGCTCGTCATCCTGTCGGTCGCGCTCGCCCGCGCCGCGATCCCGCCGCCGCCGAGCGATGCGATCGAGGTCTCGTTCGTCGACAAGGTCGGCCTCACCTCGGCCGCGCCCGATCCTTCGCCGACGCCGCCCGAACAGGGCCGCGCGCCCGATCTTGGCCCGGTCGAGGATGCCGCCCCCGCCGCGCCGGCGCCCGCGCCTCAGCCGGCGCCTCCGGCGCCGCGCCAGGCGGACGTCGCGCCGACGCCCGAGCGCGCGCGGCCCCAGCCGGCGGAGACCCGGCCCTCGCCGCCCCGCACCGCGCCCGCGCGCCAGCAGGAGGGAAGCGAGGGCACCGGGCAGCGCACGCGCCGCTCGCTGATCGGCCCCGATCTGCTGCGCGGCATCGGCCGCGATCCCTCGCCCTCGCGCAACAATCGCCAGCAGGCGGCGACGATGAGCGCGCAGGCGATGGCCGACATCGCCGCGGCGATCGCGCGGCAGGTCCAGCCCTGCGCCGACCGGCAGGTGAATCCGGGCCCGGGCGCCGAGCGCATCCGCACCGCGATCAACCTCCGGCTCAATCGCGACGGCTCGCTCGCTGCGCCGCCGCGCGTCATCGGCCAGACCGGGATCGACGACGAGAACCGCCGCTACGCCGCGCGCGTCGCCGATCTCGCGATCGCGACCTTCGTCGGCTGCGCGCCGCTGCGCGGCCTCCCCCAGGAGCTTTATGACGTCCCCAGGGGTTGGTCCAACTTCACGATGAACTACAGCCTGCCCGGATGAGGATGCCGATGCGAACCCGATTCTTCACCGTCATCGCCGCGGCCGGCGCTCTTCTCGGCGGCGCGATCGCGATTGGCCAGACCATGCCGCAGCCGTCCGCGCCGACCGTCCAGTCGCCGCCGCCCGGCGCGCAGCAACCCGCCGCGCCGGGCGCAGATCCCGGCCAGCTCGTCGTCGACGTGACCGGCGGCCGGCGCGCGCCGATGCCGATCGCCATCCCCTACATGCCGACGCCGGCGGCGACCGGAACGGCGGCGGGCAACACGGACGCGCTCGGCCGCCAGGTCGCGGACATCATCGCCAACAACCTGCGCAACTCCGGCCTGTTCTCGCCGATCGGGCCGGCGGGCCTGCCCGGCGTCGCCTTCCCGCAGGTCACCGCGCCCGATTTCGCCGCCTTCGCCGGCACGGGGGCGCAGGCGCTCGTGCAGGGCTTCGTTCAGGCGAACGGCGACGGGACGCTCACCGTCGGCTGTTATCTCTACGACGTCGCCTCGCGCGGCGAGCTGGCGCGCCAGGGCTTCGTCGTCCAGCCCGCGCAGTGGCGTCGCGCCGCGCACAAATGCTCGGACGTGATCTACACCCGCCTCACCGGCGAAGGGCCCTATTTCGACACCCGCATCGTCTATGTCTCGGAGACCGGGCCAGCGCGCAACCGCGTCAAGCGGCTCGCGATCATGGACCAGGACGGCGCCAACCACCGCTTCCTGACCAACGGCCAGGCGACCGTGCTGACCCCGCGCTTCGCGCCGAACCAGCAGACGATCGTCTACATGTCCTACGAGAACAACCGCCCGCGCGTGTACGTCTATGACGTCGGATCCGGGCGGGCGCGGCCGCTGGTGGCGGAGCCCTACATGACCTTCGCTCCGCAATTTTCGCCGGACGGGCGCTGGATCATCTTCTCGATGGCGGTGAACGGCAACACCGACATCTATCGTGTCCCGGCGTCGGGCGGGCGGCCGCAGCGGCTCACCAACTCGCCCGGCATCGACGACGGCGGCTCCTTCTCGCCGGACGGCCGACAGATTGTCTTCGAAAGCGACCGCGGCGGCACGCAGCAGCTCTACGTGATGAACGCCGACGGGTCGAACCAGCGGCGGATCAGCTTCGGCCCCGGCCGTTACGGCACGCCGGCGTGGAGCCCCCGCGGCGATCTCATCGCCTTCACGCGCATTTCCGGCAGCTTCCGGATCGGCGTGATGGCCCCGGACGGCAGCAACGAGCGCATCCTTTCGAACGGTCCGCTCGACGAGGGGCCGACCTGGGCGCCCAACGGCCGCGTCATCATGTTCAGCCGCGGCAACGGGCAGATCTGGTCGGTCGACATCACCGGCATGGCGATGCGGCGGGTCCCGACCCCGCTCGGCGCCTCCGATCCATCTTGGTCCCCTTTGCGGGATTGAGCGTTTGACCTGTTTTCGAGGAGGGAAACATATGAAGAAGAAGATGACCGGAGTGGCGCTGGCGGCGATCGTCGTGCTGACCGCGGGCTGCGCCCATCGCCGCGCGGAGGATCTGCCGCCGCCGCCGCCCAGCTCCATGACGCCCGACCAGGGGGCCGATCTCGGCGAGGGCAGCGTCGGCAATGCCGTGGTGCCCGGCTCGCGCGCCGACTTCCTGCAAAGCGTGAGTTCGGACCGGGTGTTCTTCGACACCGATTCCTACACGCTCGACGCCCGCGCCCGGGCGGTGCTCGATGCGCAGGCGCAGTGGCTCAACGCCCATCCCAACGTTCGCGTGACCATCGAGGGGCACTGCGACGAGCGCGGCACGCGTGAGTACAATCTCGCGCTCGGCGATCGCCGCGCCAATGCGGTGCGCGACTATCTCCAGTCGCGCGGCGTCTCGCCGGCGCGGATGCAGACGATCAGCTGGGGCAAGGAGCGCCCCGCGGTCGACGGCCACGACGAAAACGCCTGGGCACAGAACCGCCGCGCGGTGACCGTGGTGCCGGAATAAGCTCCGTTCTTCCCTGTCGCCGAAGGCGATGGGGAGGGGGACCATCCGCAGGGCGGTGGAGGGGCCGGCGGTCTCGCCTATCCCTCCACTACCCGCGCGGGGCCCTGTTTCCCAATGCCTCGTCGAGCAGGCGGGCGAGCCGCTCGCCGCCGCGCATGACCTGCAGGCGCAGCACGGGGATGAGCCGCCGCGTCATCGCCTCGTCCATGACCGAATCGGCCGGAATCCCCGCCGCGCAGGGATCGCTCGCGAAGCTGCCGTAGACGAAGCGGCGGCTCGCCTCCCAGCTTTCGCGCGCCCAGTCCTCGACCGTGCCGGCGCGCATCGCCGCGCGTTCGGCCGGCGCGTAGGCGGAGAGCAGGCCCTGGGCGCCGCCGGGCGGGGTCGAGATCGCGCGCTCGGCGAGCAGCCCGTCCCAGATCGTGTGGAGGTTCGTGCGCCCGGCGATGCGCCCGTAGGCGGCGCGCGTATCGTTGCCGCCGCGATCGTGATGATCGCTGGCGTGGAGTGGCTGGTGCAGGTCGCCGACGAAGTGGACGAGGAAGGCGAGCGCCATCAGCCGCTCGCGCGCCGGCGCCGTGCGGTCGCGCAGCAGCCGCGCGGCGCGCTCGATCTGGTCGGTCACGCAATCGTGGTTGGCGCAGGGCGCGCGCAGGTCGAACGGCTGGCAGATGTCGACGTCCACGAAATGCCATGAATAGGCGTAGCTGAACCGGTCGCGGTAGCGCTTGATGCAGTCCGGCCAGACGCTGAGGTCGGCGATATTGCCGGCCGGGCATTCCGGCGTCTCGAGCAGCCGCGCCTGGGCCATCAGCCGGCGCATCTCGGCGCGCGTGCGGGGCGAAACCTCCGTCCAGGCGATCCGCGCCACCGCCTGGTGGCCATAGTCCCACCAGGCAAAGGCCGGCGCGGGCGCGAGCAGGAGGGCCAGGAGCGCGCCGAGGCGCATGAGAACGAGTCGCATGTCGCCCCCTATCGCGCCCGGCGTCGCGCGCAAAGCCGTGTCGCGCGGGCAAGCGATGGTCGCGGCGAGCGCCTTCCCACAGGGCGCACCTCCCAAATGCTTCCGGGACGTGCGGGCGGTCCACGCGTAGCTGACCGAAACCGACTGGCGGCGGCGCGTCGCGGGGGCTAGAGCGCGGCGCGATGACCACGCATATCGACACGCCGAAGAACGATCGCCGCATCGAGAGCCGCGACGACCTCATCGCCGTCTTCGCGCGCGGCGAGAAGCCCGCGAGCGAATGGCGTATCGGCACCGAGCACGAGAAGTTCGTCTATCGCCGCGACGACCACCGCGCGCCCGCCTATGACGAAGCCGGCGGCATCCGCGACCTGCTCGCCGCGCTCACCCGCTTCGGCTGGTCGCCGGTGATCGAGGGCGACAATCTGGTCGCGCTGTCCGGCCCGGACGGGGCGATCAGCCTCGAGCCCGCCGGCCAGTTCGAGCTGTCCGGCGCCCCGCGCCGCACGATCCACGAAACCTGCGTCGAGGCCGGCCGGCACCTGGAGCAGGTGAAGACGGTGGGCGATGAGCTCGGCGTCGGCTTTCTCGGCCTCGGCATGTGGCCGGACAAGGCCCGCGCCGAGCTGCCGCGCATGCCCAAGGGCCGCTACGCGATCATGCTCAACTACATGCCGAAGGTCGGCTCGCTCGGCCTCGACATGATGCTTCGGACCTGCACGATCCAGGTCAATCTCGACTATGCGTCGGAAGCCGACATGGCGAAGAAGTTCCGCGTCGGCCTCGCGCTGCAGCCGCTCGCGACCGCGCTCTTCGCCAATTCCCCATTCACGGAGGGGCGACCCAATGGCTTCCTCTCCTTCCGCAGCCACATCTGGTCGGACACCGATCCGGACCGCACCGGGATGCTCCCCTTCGTGTTCGAAGAAGGCTTCGGCTACGAGCGCTATCTCGATTACGCGCTCGACGTGCCGATGTATTTCATCCACCGCGACGGCCGCTATATCGACGTCGCCGGCCAGTCGTTCCGCGATTTTCTCGACGGCCGCCTGCCCGGCCTTCCGCGCGAGAAGCCGCTGATTTCCGACTTCACCGATCATCTCTCGACGATCTTCCCGGAGGTCCGGCTCAAGAGCTTCCTCGAAATGCGCGGCGCCGACGGCGGGCCGTGGAGCCGGATCTGCGCGCTCCCCGCCCTGTGGGTCGGCCTGCTCTATGACGGCGCGGCGCTGGACGCGGCATGGGACGAGGTGAAGCACTGGAGCCTCGAAGGCCGCCAGCGGCTGCGCGACGCGGTGCCGAAGCTGGGGCTGCGCGCCGAGACGCCGGACGGCGAAAGCCTGCTCGAACTCGGCCGCCGTATTCTCGCCATCGCCGAGGCCGGGCTCAACGCGCGCGCCGGGCTCAACGCCTCGGGCGACAACGAGTCCGGCTTCCTCGATCCGTTGCGCGAAATCCTCGCCAGCGGCCGCACGCCCGCCGAGCGCCTGCTCGAACGCTTCCACGGCGAATGGGGCGGCGACATTTCGCGCATCTATGCCGAGGAAAGCTTCTGAGCCGATTTGACTTGGGGCGCGTGGCGCGCTGATAGGGAGCCTTCACCCCCGCCGGAGAGGCCCATGTCCGAACGCCGCACCCTCTATCCGCCGATCGAGCCTTTCGAGACCGGCCGGCTGGACGTCGGCGACGGCCACGTCCTCTACTGGGAGCGCTGCGGCACGAAGGGCGCCAAGCCGGTCGTCTTCCTGCATGGCGGCCCGGGCGCCGGCTGTAGCCCCGACCATCGCCGCCAGTTCGATCCGGCGCGCTACGACATCCTGCTGTTCGACCAGCGCGGCTGCGGCCGCTCGACGCCCTATGCCAGCTTGGAGGCGAACACGACCTGGCACCTCGTCGCCGACATCGAGCGGCTGCGCGAGATGCTGGGGCACGAGAAGTGGATGGTCTATGGCGGCTCCTGGGGCTCGACGCTCGCGCTCGCCTATGCCCAGACCCATCCCGGGCGCGTCACCGAGCTGGTGCTGCGCGGCATCTTCACCTTCCGCAAGAGCGAGCTGGACTGGCTCTACGTCAAGGGCGCCTCGGAGATCTTCCCGGACAAGTGGGTCGAGTTCCTCGCCCCGATCCCCGAGGAGGAGCGCGGCGATCTCGTCGCCGCCTATCACCGGCGGCTGACCGGCGACGACCGCGCCGTGCAGATCGCCGCCGCCAAGGCGTGGAGCAAGTGGGAGGCGGAGACGGTCACCTTGCTCCCCAATCCGCACGTCATCGACGAGTTCACCGACGACGCGTTCGCGGTCGCGATCGCGCGGATCGAGAATCACTACATGATCAACCGGGGCTGGCTGGAGGAAGGCCAGCTCATCGCCAACGCCGCGAAGCTGCGCGGCATTCCCGGCGTGATCGTGCAGGGCCGCTACGATTGCTGCACGCCGCCGGTCACCGCCTGGGACCTCAAGCAGGCCTGGCCGGAGGCCGAGCTCCACATCATCCCGGACGCGAGCCACCTGTTCAGCGAACCGGGGATCACCGACGCCCTGGTCCGCGCCACCGATCGCTTCGTGCGCTGAGCGGCGCGCGGTTCATGCTGCCGCAAGGAGAAACGGCTTAACGACGATTTTGCACGGTTCGTCGTGCCCTGTTCCAGGCGTTTTTTTCAAAAGAGGGGGAATCCCGAATGCGTCTTTCGATCTCGCTTGCGGCGATGGCCGCCTGCCTTGCTTTCGCCGCGCCCGCCCATGCCCAGGCGCAGACCTATCGCGGTTCGCTGACCCTCTGCCAGAACGGGCAGACGCTCCAGCTTCGCGCCGGGCAGCGCTACGTCATCTCGGCCAGCTCCGACTCGTTCGACACGGTGCTGCGCATCTTTCGCCCCGGCGCCAGCGACGTCCTCGCGATGGACGACGACAGCGGCGACGGCACCAATTCGCGGCTCACCTTCACGCCGCCGGAGAGCGGCCGCTATATCGCCTGCGTCGTCGCCTATGCCGGGGCCGGCACGGGCGATTACACGCTGACGGTCGAGCAGGCCGGGCCGCTGCCGCGTCCGATCGCGCGGCCGACCCGCACCGAGACCGCGAACTGGCAGGTGTTCGAGGGCAACCTGGACGAGGGCGACGCCGAGGAGAACGGCACCCGCTTCGACGACTATCTGGTCACCCTTCCCGCCGGCCACCGCCTGATCGCCAGCCTGGATTCGACCGATTTCGACGCGGTCGCGAAGATCTACCGCGCCGACCAGCGCGCTGGCGAGCCGCTGGCGAGCGACGACGACAGCGGCGGCGAGCTGAACGCCCTGGTCGCCTTCGCGCCGGACGAGGCGGGCGACTATGTCGTGCGGGTGACCTCCTATGCGGGCGGCAGCACCGGCGCCTACCGCCTCTCCGTCACCCAGCAGGCTATTCCGCAGCGGCCGGCTGATAGTTCGGACGCAGGGATCGCGGAATAAGGCGATTGATGAGGCGCGGGATGGGGCCGTTGCGCTCCATCCACGCCGCATAGTCGCGATAGGCGGGGTCGGCCATCAGGTGCCGCTCCTCGGTGCGCGCGCGCCAGTAATAGACGCCGCTCACCAGCCCCAGCACCGCCGTGTTACGGATCGCGTCCACCACGTTGTCGGTGGTGGCGAGGAACGGCAGCGTCGCGAACCACCAGAACAAGTTCTTGGAGAGATAGGCGGGGTGCTTCGACCAGGCATAGGGGCCGTGGGTCAGCACCCCGCGATGGGTGAGGTTGGAGAAGCGGATGCCGAAGGCCACGGTGGCCCAGGCATAGATCGCGGTGAGGAAGGCGAGCCACAGCCCCATCAGCGCCATCAGCAGCGGCTCGCCGGCCAGCCAGTAGATCCATTCGGCCGTGCCCTGGTGGTAGTCGAGCGGCCCGCCCGGGTTCATCAGGATGAAGGGCGGGTAGCAGATCAGGGCCGCCACCCAGCCCGCCGCATAGGGGTTGGCGCTGCGGATGTGCGAGTCGAGCGGGCGGAAGGTGAGCACATAGCCCACCGTCGCGATGCTGACGTCGATCATGAACATCACGCTGATCAGCCAGCGCGCGAGATTCACCGGGTTTTCGGTGATCCAGGCCGAATCGGGCCGCACTGTCTCGATCCAGTTGCCCGGCACGATCGAGATCATGAAGGCGAGGAAGAAGCCCTTCACCGCCCAGGCGCGCAGGAAATCCTGCACCATGGCGGGATCGGCATTGGCGGGCCGGCCGATCAGCCACTGGCCGAAATGCCAGGCGCCGTCGCGCGGCTCGACCAGCCGGCGATCGAGCCAGATCACATAGGGGATCGAGAGCACCAGCATCGGGATCGCGGCGAGGCCAAGCACGCGCATCGCGAAGATCCACGGCTCCTGCCAGTACCAGCGGGCGATGCAATAGAGGCCGCCGATCAGCGCCCAGATTGCCCACAGCGCGGCGATCTTCGCCACCGAAATGTCGAGCGATTCCTTGAGCGGCCGCGGCGGCGCGTCCCAGTTGATCCCGGTCGAGGGATTGCGGTGCACCCTGTCCACGAGCAGCGACCAGAGGATCATCGGCACCGCGCAGGCGAGCAGCGCGGTGAGCGCCGCGAGCGGCCCCTCCATGCCGTAGATCCGCGCGACGCAGGTCCAGGCGATCAGCCCGCCGAGTCCGACGAGGCCGACGCCGGTGCTCACCGCCGAGGCCGGCCGCGGGTCGTAGCGCGCCTCGGGCGCGGTCTTGGCGGGCGCAGTCATGGGCGCGGCCCTACCGCCAAGAAGTAAGCAAGCGGTGAAGGCGCCTTCTGGCGGGGAAAGAGCGGGGGCGCCCGGTAAGACTTCCTAAAGCCCTTCGGGGGACAATGGACCCCCGGTTAAGCGCTTGATTTTTTTGGGGATGGCCGATGCTGGCTCAGGACCGCGTCGAGGAGACGAGCTACTCCTTCTCGCCCGATGTCCCGCCGCCGCCCGAGCGGCGGCACGAGGCGCGCCATATCAAGATACTGCGCGTCGGCGCGATCTTCATCGACGGCCGTCGCGAACTCTGCCTGATCCGCAACATCTCGGCCGGCGGGCTGATGGCGCATGTCTACAGCAACGTCCACCCGGGCCAGCCGGTGTCCGTCGAGCTCAAGTCCAACCAGCGCGTCGCCGGGCACGTCGTCTGGGTGCGGGATTCCAACGCCGGCATCGCCTTCGATTCGGAAATCGACATCGCCGAGTTCCTCGCCAACCCCGCGACGCTCGACAATGGCTGGAAGGCGCGCGCGCCGCGCGTCGAGGTCGATCGGGCCTGCATGCTGCGCGCCGGCGGCAGGACCTATTCGGCGCGCACGCGCGACATTTCCCAGAGCGGCGTCAAGATCGACGTCGCCGCGGCGCTGGAGCCGGATACCGAGGTGATGCTGACGCCGGAGAATTTCCGCCCGATCGCCGGAACGGTGCGCTGGCAGCAGGGCCGCGCCTGCGGCATCGCCTTCCACCAGATCATCCCGCTCGCCGAGCTGGTCGCCTGGCTGAAGCAGCGCTAAGCCGCGCGCCGGACGCGCGCTGGAGCGGGTGAGGGGAATCGAACCCCCGTCTTAAGCTTGGAAGGCTTCTGCTCTACCATTGAGCTACACCCGCCCGGGCGCGCCCGCGCTCCTGCCTCTTCGGGCCCGCCGCGTCAACCGGCGCGGCTTGCCAGGCGCATGGCGATCTACCACAACGCCATCTCCCCGCAAAAGGAGGTGACGCCATGCGCCGCAGGACCTTCATTGCATCGCTGCCCGTGGCCGCGGCCGCCGCGCCCCTTCTGGCCCAGGACGCGCTGCGCGAGGCCGCCGCGCCAGGCGCGTCCCCGCCCCGCCACGCGCCGCCCTCCTCGCCGCCGCCGCCTGACGCGCCCTACTGGCCCGAGGGAGCGGAGCGCTTCATCCGCGACGACGTCCATGCCGGCGATCGCCCGGTCGGCGCCAGCTTCGCCTCGCGCACCGCGGTCTATGGGACCGCCGGCGCCGCCGGCACCGCCCATCCGCTCGCGACGATGGCGGGGATCGAGATCCTGAAGGCGGGCGGCTCGGCGGTCGATGCCGCGATCGCGATCAACGCCTGCCTCGGTTTCCTCGAACCGACGTCGAGCGGCATCGGCGGCGATTGCTTCGCGATGCTGTGGGACCCGCGCCAGAACAAGGTGGTCGGCATCGCCGGCTCGGGGCGCAGCCCGCGCGCGCTGAGCCTCGAAACGGCCCGCGCCCGTGCCGTCAACGGCCATCTCCCGGCGCACGGCGCGGTGACGGTCTCCGTGCCTGGCGCGGTCGATGCCTGGTGGATGCTGCACCAGCGCTACGGCAAGCTGCCCTGGGCCGACGT
>Ga0182741_1003082_pt1 | contig 18210 bp, 16 predicted proteins | sample eDN5th37CBELigOP_FD_128874 | JGI IMG/M metagenome (GOLD analysis project Ga0182741, IMG submission 128874) | Enriched Organic Plus compost microbial communities from Emeryville, California, USA - eDNA 5th pass 37_C BE-Lig OP (version 2) (version 2) ... | reverse complement strand
TGTCTCACGGTGTCCCTCACCAAGTCATGGCCGGGCCTGTCCCGGCCATCCCGATCGGACAAGCGCCGCGTCTCACGGATCGGGATCACCGGCACAAGGCCGGTGATGACGAGGAGGGTGTCATCCCGGACGGCGTCAGCCGATCCGGGGTCGGATGCCGGATGAGGCGCCACGCTTGTTTCCTCCCCCTTGCGGGGAGGGATTAAGGGTGGGGGTGGTTCGACTGGGTGAGTGCTGAAACCAGTCAAGCGCAGGCTCACCTCTCCCGAGCGGGAGAGGTCGACGCGCGGCAGCGCGGCGGGTGAGGGAGGCGCCCTCTCCGGAGAGGACACCGCCCTCACCCCTGCCCCTCTCCCGCCCGGGAGAGGGGAGTGCTGGTAAGGCTCGCTGAGTTCCCTGGATGAAGCGCCGCGCCCTGACTTTGCGACCCTCACCCTGGATCGCTCCCCGCAAGGGGGAGGGAAACAAGCCTGCGTTCGCGTTCCCCAATCCCAGCAGGCCCAAGATCGGCGGGAACGCCGCCGGAGCCTTCGGGGCCGGACGCTCAAGTTCCGGACACTCAGGTTAAGGACACAGTTTCTCGAAGCATCCGCCCCTTGCGCAACAGGCCCGTTCCTGAAACTCTGTCTCCATGACGAATGACACCGATCTCAGCCTCGGCCGCCGCGTGATGGCGATGGTCGAGGATCTCGCCCGGCACACGGACGAGGCCGGGCGCCTGACGCGCCTTTATCTCTCGCCCGCCCATCGCGCCGCCGCCGATACTACGCTGGCCTTCATGCGCGCGGCAGGGCTCTTGGCCCATATCGACGCCCTCGGCTCGGTGGTGGGCCGTCTGGACGGCGCCGATCCGTCCGCTCCGGCCCTTCTCATCGGCTCCCATATCGACAGCGTGGTGGATGCCGGCCGCTATGACGGCAATCTCGGCGTGGTGCTCGGCATCGTCGTGGCGGAGGCCCTGCGGTCCGAAGGCATCGTGCCCTCCTGCCCCATCGAGGTCCTCGCCTTCGGGGACGAGGAGAACGTCCGCTTCCCCACCAATCTGTCGACGTCCTATGCGCTCGCCGGGCGCTACGATCCCGCCTGGCTCGACGGCAGGGACGCGGATGGCATCGCGCTGCGCGATGCGCTGGTCCAGTTCGGCGGCGACCCCCTCGGCATCGCGGCGCTTGCCCGCGATCCATCGCGCTATCGCGGCTATCTCGAAGTGCATATCGAGCAGGGCCCGCAGCTCGAGGCCCGCGGCCTTCCCGTCGGCATCGTCTCCGCCATCAACGGCAGCACCCGCGCCCGGGCTCATGTGATCGGCGAAGCGGGCCATGCGGGCACCGTACCCATGACCATGCGCCGCGATGCGCTCGCGGCGGCGGCCGAGATGATCGGCATCGTGGAACGCGCGAGTTCCACGCGCACCGACACGGTGGCGACCGTGGGCGTGGCGCAGGTGCAGCCCGGCGCCATCAACGTGATTCCGGCGCGCGTCGATTTCACCCTCGATGCCCGCTCGCCCGACGATGTAGTGCGTCATGCCATGGTGCAGGACATCGTGCGGGAATGCGAGGCGGCCGCCCAAAGGCGCGGCGTGTCCTTCACCCTCGAACCCTTCACGGACTCGCCTGCAACGCCCATGGACAGGGATCTGACGGCGCGGCTCGAGGAGGCGGTACGGAGCATTGGCGTGGAGCCGATGCGGCTCGCCTCCGGCGCGGGTCATGACGCGGTGGCGATGGCCGATCTCTGCCCCTCCGCCATGCTCTTCGTGCGCTGCAAGGGCGGCATCAGCCACAACCCCGCCGAATCGATCACGGTCGAGGACGCGGACGCGGCGGCCCGCGTTCTGCTCGAGGCGGTCAAAAGGATCGTTGCGTGAATTTCCATCTCGAGCTTCTGCCGAAGCCGCACACCATCGTCCGCCAGATCATCAGGAACGGCCTCGTCGAGTTCAACCGCAGCACCCTCATGCCGGATCTGCAGATCGAGGATCTGGCCGCGGTCATCCGCGCCGTCGATTCCAAGACCATCGTCGGCGGATTGTGGGCGCATACGAGCTGGGAATGGCTGACCATCGAACTGATCTTCGTGCCGGAGAGCCTGCGCAACCAGGGCATCGCACGAAACCTCGTCGCCATGGCCGAGGAAGAGGCCGTGCGGCGCGGCTGCCATTCGGCCTGGCTCGACACGCTCAACCCGGAAGCCGCCGCGCTCTACGAGCGGCTCGGCTACGAACGCTTCGGCGAGTTGAAGGATTTTCCGAAAGGCGGAAGCCGCGTCTTCCTGAAGAAGCGACTGGTGTCCTAAAGCATCGTGCAGAAAAGTGGATCCGGTTTTCTGCTCGAAAGATGCGCTCACTAAGGAAGCGAGCATCGGACCCGAATTCGCGCTCAGGTCCAATGCTTCAAGTTTTTGATGATGAGCATCCTTTCACGCAAAACCGGTGCCCCCTTTTGCGTCCGATGCTCTAACCCTTCCATTCCTCGGCGAGGATCGCCCAGCGCTCGTGATCGCGCCACTCGCCTTTGATCTTCAGGTAGCGCGGTGAGAATCCCTCCTGTCGGAAGCCGAGGCGCTGCACCAGGGCGCGTGACGGCGCGTTGTCGGGCTGGATGTTGGCCTCGATGCGATGCAGCCCGAGCTCCGTGAAGGCGTGTGTGACCACGAGGCTGACGGCCTCCCGCATCAGGCCGCGCCCGTTCATCCCGGCGACCGCGTAATAGCCCATATAGGCGCTTTGGAAGAAGCCGCGCACGATCTCGCTGAGATTGACGACGCCGACGATCCTGTTGCTCTCGCGCTCGCGGGCGATGAAGCCGATGGACCTGTCCCCGTCGCACCGCGCGAGATAGCCCTGGAAGCTCGCGAAGTCGCGGCAGGGCGAGACCCATGGCTCGTGAAGCGCGATGCTCGCGAGATTGGCGGAGACCAGCTCCGCGCCATCGCGCGCCTGCACATGGTCAATCGTAACGCGCGGCAACATCCGATTCATCCCCATTTCAGGAACCATAACCTAGAGATTCCGTTGTCATCAGTCTTCAAAAATGAAGGATATGATCATGCGAGCTCTCCTCGTCCCCGCCATTGCCGTCGTCCTCGGTGCCGGCTTTCTCGCCTCGACTTCGGATGCGCAGGCCCGGATCAGCCCTCAGCGGATCGAAGCACCCTCCCTCGTCGACAACGTCGCCTGCGTGACGCGCCGCGTCCGCACGGTGCGCCCGAACGGACGCGTGGTCTATCGCACCGTCCGGCGCTGCGGCGTTCCGGCCTGGCGGCGCGCGGACCGGCATTGCCGTGTCGTCCGGGAGCGCGTCCATCGCCCGAACGGCACCGTGGTCGTGCGCAACGTGCGCCGCTGCCGCTAAAGGCGGACCTTCCCCGTCACAGGGCCCGGACCATGCCGGGCCCTTCCTATTCCAGCTCCCCGATCGCGCCTTCGACCGCCTCCGCCACGGCGCCGGAGCGCACGAGGTCGAGGGCCTGCCGCATTTCGGTGGCATACCAGCGGTCGCCGTCGAGCGCCGGCGGGATCACGGCGCGGATGGCCTCCATGGCCGCGCGCGAGCCCTTGCCGAGCGGATAATCCTTCGCCAGCGGCTCGACGAGCGTGAGCGCCTGCGCCGCCATCAGCAATTCGCCGGCCACGATCTGCTCCACGTTCTCGACGATGGTGCGGGCCTTGCGTCCGCACCAGGTGGAATTGGAGATGTGGTCTTCCGCGTTCCCCTTGCCGGGAATGGAATCGACGGAACCCGGCGTCGCCAGTCCTCGGTTCTCCATCACCAGGGCCGACATGGAGCATTGCACGGTGGCAAAGCCCGTGTTCAACCCGCGCTTGCCCGCGAGCAGGTTGCGCGGCAGGCCGTAGGACATGGTGGGATCGATGAGGCGCGCGAGGCGGCGCTCGGAGATCGCACCGAGATCGGCCATGGCGATGCTCAGGAAATCCATGGCCTGCGCCATGTATTGTCCGTGGAAATGCCCGCCCGAAATCGAGACGTAGCCGCCCTGACCGTCATCGAAGATCAGCGGATTGTCGGTGGCCGAATTCATCTCCGTACCGACGACGCGCTCCACATAGTCCAGCGCCTCGGCCGCGGGCCCGTGAACCTGCGGCGTGCAGCGCAGCGAATAGACGTCCTGCACGCGGGGCGAAGCAGGCGTTCCAGGCTGGCGCGGCTCGTCCGGGAAGACGACGTCGCGCGCGGCCTGCGAGCAGCGTTTCGAGCCGTCGAGGATGCGGAGCAGATTGCGCGCCACGCGGGTCTGCCCGGGATGCGGACGCGCCTTGTGCACGCGCGGATCGAAGGCCGCGAGCTCGCCGCGCATCGCTTCGAGCGACAGGCACATGGTGATATCGGCGTGCTTGAGGATGCGGCGCGCATCATGCGTGGCAAGGGCGGCGAGCGCGAGCGAGGTGGTCGAGCCGTTGATCAGCGCCGACGCGTCCTTTGCGCCGAGGTCGAAATCAGGATCGAACCCGGCGGCGGCGATGGCCTCGCGGGCGGGCATGATCTGTCCCTGATAGACCATGTGCGCTTCCTCGAAGCCGCAGACGGCGCCGGCCATGTGGGCGAGCGGCGCGAGATCGCCGGAGGCGCCGACCGACCCTTTCTGCGGGATGACCGGGTGCAGGCCGGCATTGAGGAAGGCGAGCAGGCGCTCGACGAGTTCCACGCGCGGGCCGGAATAGTTCGAGGCGAAGGCATTGGCGCGCAGGAGCATCATGGCGCGCGTCACGTCCTCCGCGAAGGGCTCGCCGACGCCCGTGGCATGGGCATAGACCGTCTTGCGCTGATAGGCCGCCATGTCGGCGATGAGCACGCGCTGATCCTTGAACAGGCCGACGCCGGTGTTGAAGGCATACATGAGCGGCGCGTCGTCATGCATCCAGGTGCGGTCGATATAGGCCCGCGTCGCGGCGATGCGCTCGCGCGCCTCGGGCGCCAGCTCGGCGTGCGCGAAGCGCCCCTGCGCATCCGGCCGCGCCACGCGCACCACATCCTGAATTCCGAGCGTCGCTCCATCGAGCTTGACCGTCATGGCTGTCCCTCACGTTCTCTCATCAAGGGATAAAGGGGCTTCGGGGCAGGCGCAATGTCCCGCCGGCGCCGATGGGCGGGATCCCCTGCGATCCGGGCAGCCTCGACGCTCCGGCCTGTGCGCGGTCTTCCGGCCAGCCGCATGCCGCAGCTTCGGGGGCCGGAGGGGATGGCGATCAGCGGGTGATGTCCAAGAGCGTGTGGGCGAGCGCTCCATCCCTCATCGACGGCGCTTCCGCGTGGCGACCTCTTCCGGCCGGGAGAGGTGAACCAGCACCTGACTGGTTGAAGCGCTCACCTGTGAGGTGCCGGCGCTTCTCCCACGTCATCACCTGTGCCGGTGATCCCGCTTGGGTGAGGCGCGGCGCTTGGCGGCATCGGGATGGCCGGGACAGGCCCGGCCATGACGATGAAGATCGGGTGGCGTCATTCCCTGCTCATCATGCACCCCACTTTTCCTCTCCCCCTTGTGGGGAGGGGTGGGGTGCCTGCGCCGCGTTCTATCGTGATAGCACTCACACCCCCCTCTCCAACTCTCCCCCACAAGGGGGGAGAGGGCACCCCAGTGCTTCCTGAGCCAGCCGCCCAAGATGCGTCCAAGATGAGGGCAGCGTGCGAGGCGTCGGGATCACAGGCACAGGGCCGGTGATGACGTGGAGGGTGTCATCCCGGACGGCGCAGAGCGACGATCCGGGATCGCTATGAGAATGTGGCGCCATTTCCCTTCCCACCGATCTCGACTGTTGCCGAGATCAGCCTTCGCTGGCGCCAGTCGGGACCACCCGACCTGCGACGGGAGGGTGGGCTGGGTGAGGGTTGTGCCATGTCGGGAGAGCGCACCTCCCTCACCCGCCGCGCTAGCGCGTCGACCTCTCCCGCCCGGGAGAGGTATTCCAGCGCCTGACTTGTCGAGCTGCTCAACCCGGTCACGTCTTCGCCCCTCACGAGGAAGGGAAGAGCCCCGCAGCCGCCTTGGCCGATCCTCCGTCCCCGGTGATCGGCTGCGACCCAGGCACGCCGGCCGTGCTTTCGACCTCCGGACAAACGAAAGCCGATCTCAGGGTGGCCCCGAGATCGGCTGGAGAGGAAATCGCTTTGGCTCGTCGAGGTCGGGCCGGGATGGCCTGCCTCGGGAAGCCCGCTCAGAGGCGGCCGAGGCGCTTGGTGGTCTGCGGGTCGAAGAGGTGCACGTTGGCCGGATCGATGGACAGGGTCAGCTGGCGGGTATCCGCCGCGATCTGGCCCGTCGATGCCTGCACCACGAAGTCGGCGCCGGCGACCTTGCCGTGGAAGAGCTGGGTGGCGCCGAGCTCCTCGACGAAATCCACGTCCATCGACAGGCTGCTGGAGCCCGCCGCACCGCCCGCCTGCACGTCCTCGGGACGCAGGCCGACCTCGATGGCCGAGCCGGGGGCGAGGCCTTCGCGCATATCCGTGACAGCGATGCTCTGGCCGCCCACCGAGACGCGGCCGGGGCCCTCGACCTTGCCGGGGAGGATGTTCATGGGCGGGGAGCCGATGAAGGTGGCGACGAAGCGCGTCTCGGGACGGCGGTAGACCTCCGAGGGGGAGCCGACCTGCTCGATCTGGCCGCCGGACATCACCACGAGCTTGTCGGAGAGCGTCATGGCCTCGACCTGGTCGTGCGTCACGTAAATCGAGGTCACGCCGAGGGCCTTCTGCAGGCGCTTGATCTCCACGCGCATCTGCACGCGCAGCTTGGCGTCGAGGTTGGAGAGCGGCTCGTCGAACAGGAAGACCTGCGGCTTGCGCACGATGGCGCGGCCCATGGCGACGCGCTGGCGCTGGCCGCCCGAGAGCGCGCGCGGCTTGCGGTCGAGGAACGACTCGATGGCGAGGATGCGCGCGGCTTCCTTCACGCGCTTCTCGATCTCGTCCTTCGGCGTCTTCCGGTTCCTGAGGCCGTAGGCCATGTTGTCGTAGACGCTCATATGCGGATAGAGCGCATAGTTCTGGAACACCATCGCGATGTCGCGATCGGCCGGCTCGACCTGGTTGACGACGCGGTCGCCGATCCTGATCTCGCCGCCGGAGATGGTCTCCAGACCCGCGATCATGCGCAAAAGCGTGGACTTGCCGCAGCCCGAAGGGCCGACGAGCACGCAGAACGAGCCGTCCTCAATGCCGAGCGAGACGCCTTTCACGGCCTCCACATTGCCCGCATAGATCTTGCGAACGGTGTCGAGCGTTACACCTGCCATAGTTCATTCCTTTTCAAGTCGGCCGGTGCTCTCGAAGGCGCCAGGCCGAAAATTCCGAAATTCCCGAGCCCCTCCGGAGAGGGGCGACGCGCGAGACCCGCGCGTCACTTTTCCGTTTCGACGAGGCCCTTCACGAAGAGCCGCTGCATGAAGATCACAACCAGGACCGGCGGCACCATCGCGAGCACCGCGGTGGTCATCGCGATCTGCCATTCGGTGAGCGCGTCGGTCGTCGTGATCATCTTCTTGATGCCGATGACGATGGTCTGCATCGAGCTCTTCGTCGTGATCAGCAGCGGCCAGAGATACTGGTTCCAGCCATAGATGAACTGGATCACGAAGAGCGCTGCGATCGTCGTCATGGAGAGCGGGAGCAGCGTGTCCTTGAAGAAGCGGAACGCGCCCGCGCCGTCGATCTTCGAGGCTTCCAGCAATTCGTCCGGAATCGTCATGAAGAACTGGCGGAAGAGCAGCGTGCCGGTGGCGGAGGCGATCAGCGGCATGATCAGGCCCGTATAGGTGTCCAGCAGCCCGAGATCGGCGACGATCTTGTAGGTCGGGTAGATGCGGACCTCGACGGGCAGCATCAGGGTGATGAAGATCACCCAGAACGCCGTCTTGCGGAACGGGAACTTGAAATACACGATCGCGTAGGCCGACAGGATCGAGATCAGGATCTTTCCGAGGGCGATGCCCAGAGCCATGATCATGGAATTGACCATCATCATCGCCACCGGCTCGCGGGCCTGCTTGCCGCCGTAGAACAGCGTGCGCGTGTAGTTCTCGACGGCCTGATCGCCGGGGACCAGCGGCATGTTGCCGTTGATGATCGTGGCGGCATCGAACGTCGATGCCATGATCGCGAGATAGACCGGGAAGGCCACCACGACGACGCCGATGACGAGCGTCAGGTAGGCCATGAATTGTGCGAAGGGACGATTCTCGACCATCAGTATTGCACCTTGCGCTCGACATAGCGGAACTGGATGGCGGTGAGCGCGATCACGATGATCATGAGGATCACCGACTGCGCGGCAGAGCCGCCGAGATCGCCGCCGAGGCGGCCGTCCGCGTAAACCTTGTAAACGAGAGTCGTCGTCTGGCCGGCGGGGCCGCCGCCCGTCACGGCATCGATGATGCCGAAGGTCTCGAAGAACACATAGACGACCGTGACCACGAGAAGAAAGAACGTCGTGGGCGACAAAAGCGGGAAGATGATGGTCCAGAAGCGGCGGATGGGACCGGCGCCGTCGATGGCGCCCGCCTCGATCACGCTCTTCGGAATCGCCTGCAGGCCCGCGAGGAAGAAGAGGAAGTTGTAGCTGACGTGCTTCCAGGTGGCGGAGAGCACGAGCAGGATCATGGCATGGGTGCCGTTGAGCATCGGATTCCAGTCGATGCCCATGGCGCGGATGGGACGTGCCAGCGTGCCGAGGGTCGGGTGGAACATGAAGATCCACAGCACGCCCGCAATGGCCGGAGCCACCGCATAAGGCCAGATGAGAAGCGTCTTGAAGGCGTGGCCGGCGCGGATGTTCTTGTCGGCCTGGGTGGCGAGAAGAAGGGCGACGGAGAGCGAGAAGAAGGCCACCAGCGACGAGAAGATCACGGTCGTGGTCATCGCCCGGTAATATTCCGGCTGCTCGAAGACCGACACGTAGTTCTCAAAGCCTACGAATTCGGAAGCAAGGCCGAACGCGTCTTCGCGGAGGAAGGATTGCCAGATCGCCTGGGAGGCCGGCAGGTAAAAGAAAATGACGGTGATCGCCATCTGCGGAATGATCAGCAGCAGCGGCAGCGTCCAGCCTGAAAAATGAGCTCGTTTTTCCATCGCTCTAATGTCGGTCCGGTGATGGTGCAGAGAACGGCATCAACCGGTCTGCGAGGTTACTCTATAAGATCATCCCGGGCAGCGTGCAGCCGCCCGGGATGAAAGGTCGGTTTTCCAGTCAGTCGAGGTTAGCGAACGGTGCGCTCGAACTGACGCAGGATCTGATTGCTGCGCGACACGGCAGCGTCGAGGGCGTCCTTGGCGGGCTTCTGGCCGGCGAGGGCAGCCTCGATCTCTTCCGAGATCACGTCGCGGATCTGGACCATGTTGCCGAAGCGCAGGCCGCGGGAGTTCTCGGTCGGCTCCTTGTTGGTCAGCTCCTTCAGGGGCGTCTCGAGGACCGGGTTCTTCTCATAGAAGCCGGAAGCCTTGGTCTTCTCGTAGGCCGCCTTCGTGATCGGGAGGTAGCCCGATTCCTGGTGCAGCTTGGCCTGACGGTCGGTGTCCGAGAGGAAGGCGAAGAACTTGGCGACGCCCTTGTACTCCTCAGCCGACTTGCCGCCCATGACCCACAGCGACGCACCGCCGATGATGGAGTTCTGCGGGGCGCCCTGGACGTCCGGGTAGTACGGCATCGGGACCGAGGTGAAGTCGAACTTCGCGTTGGCCTTCACGTTGCCGTAGAAGCCCGAGGAGGTCAGGAAGATCGCGCATTCGCCGGAGGTGAAGCGGCCCTCGCTCTTCGAGTCGCGGCCCGAATAGTCGTAGGTCTTGTCCTTCTGCAGGTCGATGAGGTTCTGCAGGTGCTTCACGTGGAGCGGCGAGTTGAACTTCATCTCCGTGTCGAAGCCGTCGAGACCGTTGGCCTTGGTGGCCATCGGCACGTTGTGCCAGGCGGAGAACTGCTCGATATTGGCCCAGGAGGCCCAGGCGTTCGAGAAGCCGCAGGTGTCGTGGCCGGCAGCCTTCAGCTTCTTGCCGGCTTCGAACACCTCAGGCCAGGTCTTCGGAATCTCGTTGACGCCGGCCTTCTTCAGCTCGTCCTTGTTGATCCACATGACCATGGAGGAGGAGTTGAAGGGGAAGGAGAGCATCTCGCCCTTCGCCGTGGAGTAGTAGCCGGTGATCGCGGGCAGGTAGGCCTGCGGATCGAACTTCTCGCCGGCTTCCTTCATCAGCTCGTGGACAGGCTTCACGGCGCCCTTGGCGCCCATCATGGTCGCGGTGCCGACCTCGAAGACCTGGAGGATGTGGGGGGCGTTGCCCGCGCGGAACGCGGCGATGCCGGCGTTCAGCGTGTCGGCGTACTGGCCCTTGTAGCTGACGACGACCTTGTAGTCCTTCTGCGAGTTGTTGAACTCCTCAGCAAGACGGTTCACGACCTCGTTGTTGGCGCCGGTCATGGCGTGCCACCACTGGATCTCCGTCTGAGCGAAGGCGGAGGTGGTCGACATAAGACCCAGGGCCATGGCGCCGAGGAATGACTTCTTCATCATAATCTAGTCTCTCCCATTCCGTCCCCTCGGGGACGTTCTTGTCGTTCATCACCCCAGCACGAAACCCGGATGACGTTTTAATGACACATCCATGACAATCATAGCCGGCTCCAAAATGGAAGCCCTTTTCCTTGAAAACACTTAACGGCTGGGGATGGGAACAGCCCGGAAGCGCTCTTCGTTGAGGGAATATCGATAGGTAACAAGCCCATGCCACAGATGTTAACGGCCCTTTTCAGGGACCCCTCGCAGGCCCGTCAGGCGCTTCAGGCGCTCATGGAGCTGGGCATCGCCCAGCATCGGATCGTGGCGGTTGGCACGCAGGACGCCCGCGAGATCTCCTCCATTTCCGGATTCCGCGCCCTCTCCGCCCGGGATGATTCCCTCGAGGCGCTCCGCGACCTGAACCTGCCCGGCGAGGACCTGCGGGTGTTCGAGAAGGGCCTGCGCGACGGCTGCACGATGATCGCCGCCCGGGTCGACCGGGACGACATGGAGGATGCGGCGCGGGTGCTGGAGATGTTCGATCCCGTCGACCTTGACGGCAGCACCCGGGACCGGCTCGCGGCCAAGGATGCCGGCGACCGGGGCGCGGGCCCCGGCGCGCCTCTTGGCGCCGGCGTGACCGGAGGCGCTCAGGCCGGCCAGACCAATACGGGATCGCTCCCCGGCATGGGCCAGATGACGGAAGGCTCCGACGATCTCGGCTCCGCCGACCTGCGCGCGGGCGAAGGCCAGCCCAATGCCGGCGCGACCACCACCACGGGAACGGGCGCGCGCCGCAGCGACGAGCGGGCCGACCGGGAGGGGGCGACCGAACTCGCGGTCGATACCCGGCCCTCCCCGGACCAGCCCGGCCTGATGCAGCGGCACATGAACCGTGGCGGCCGGGTCTGGGCCTATCGCACCGCGGACGAGCAGGGGCTTTAGATCACGTTGCGCTCGAGCAGCGGGCGGTTGGCCAGCACGCGCTCATAGCCGAGCTCCGAGAGATCGAGCGTGCGGTAGCCGCCATGCACGATCAGCTCCGACAGGCCGCGGCCGACCGCAGCGGCCTGCTGCAGGCCGTGCCCCGAGAAGCCGTTGCAGAGATAGAAGTTCTCGATCTCGTTCGTCTTGCCGATGATCGCGTTGTGATCGAGCAGGCTCATGTCGTAGGGGCCGGACCAGGCGCGGCCCGGCTTGATCGCCTCGAAGGCGGGAATGCGGTGGGCGAGCGAGGGCCAGATGAACTCCTCGAAGAAGGAGAAGTCGATTTCCTGACTCGCCGGATCCTCATCATGCCAGTCGGGGTCCACATCCGCTTCCGGCGAGGCGCCGCAGATGTAGTTCCCCTCGCCTTCCGGGCGCACATAGGCGCCGGACGTGTCGATCAGCAGCGGCAGGTTCTCCACCGGCTCCTTGCAGGAGAAGGTGAACACGTAGCGGCGCTTCGCCTGCACGGGAATCCGGATCCCCGCCATCTCCGCGACGGCGCGGCCGCCCGAGCCCGCGCAGTTGACGAGGGCGCCGCAGGCGATGCGCGTGCCGTCCTTCAGGCGCACGGCGACGACCCGGGTGCCCTCGCGCTCGATCTCCGCGACTTCCCCCTTCACATATTCGGCGCCGAGCGAGCGGGCCTTCTTGCGGAAGGCCTGCAGCAGGCCCCAGCCGTCGAACCAGCCCTCGCCGGAGCGGCCCCAGGTGCCGGCAGCGAGATCCTCGACATTGAGCCAGGGGAAACGCTGTTTCAGCTCATCGGGCTTGAGGAAGAGAATATCCGCGCCTTCCGCCGCCTGCAGCGCCTGGTTCTCGCGCAGGATCTGCTCGCCGGCCTCGGTCGCGCAATAGAGATAGCCGCCCTCCTTCAGGCCGAGCTCCGGCCGGTCGCCGTCGACGGTGAGATAATCGGCGATGTTGCGCAGGAAGTGGATTCCATAAAGAGAGATGCGGATGTTCACCGCGCTCGAATATTGCTGGCGGATCGACGCCGCCGACAGGGCGGAGGCGGAGAGCTGGTAGGTCGGGTCCTTCTCGATGACCACCACGCGCCCCTTGAATCCGGAATCGGCGAGAAGATGATAGGCGGTGGAGGAGCCCATGACGGCGCCGCCCACGATCACGACATCGGCAATGCTTGAGGCAGGAGAGGTCATCGTTCGAATTTCGTTGAGAGGATGATGGAGGATTGCGTGCGTTCCACCCCCTCCAGCGCGCCGATCTTGTCGATGGCGGCGTCGAGGGTCGGAACGTCTTCCGCCTCTACCACCGCCAGAAGATCAAAGACACCGGCGACGGAATGAAGCGCGCGCAACTCTGGCATGCGTTGCAGCGCCGTGGCAACGGCCGCGGAGGCCTTCGGCGCGACCACGATTGTCACATGCGCGCGCACCATGCGGCGGCTGACCTCCTCGGCGAGCCGCAGCGTATAGCCGACGATCACACCCCGCCGCTCCAGGCTCTCCACCCGCGCCTGCACGGTGGTGCGGGAGAGCTTGAGCCGGCGAGCGGCCTCCGCATGGCCGATACGAGCGTTTTCCCTCAGAAGGGCGATCAGGGCGCGATCCGTGGCATCCAACATCACTTCGACCAATATCAACGGCAATCTGCCGAAAAGTACTCGGCTTTCCGTCAGGTTGTCTATGGCGCTTTGCGGGGTTTTCGCTTCTTCTCGCCCCATCACCAGGGAGGTCTGAACCCATGAAATCGATTCTCGTCATCGGCGCCGGCAAGATCGGCTCCACCATCGTCGATATGCTCAACGACACCGGCGACTACACCGTCACGGTCGCCGACGGCTCCGCCGAGGCCCTTGAGGCCGCGGCCCGGAACGGCATCAAGACGGTCCAGCTCGACTTCAGCGACGCGGTGGCCCTGCAGAACGCCCTGAAGGGCCATTACGCCGTGCTCAGCGCTGCGCCCTATCACCTGACCGGCCATGTGGCGAAGGCCGCGCGCCTGACCGGCGTGAACTATTTCGACCTCACCGAGGACGTCGCCACGACCCGCATGGTGAAGGAGCTCTCCGAGGGCGCCGAGACCGCCTTCATTCCGCAATGCGGCCTGGCTCCCGGCTTCATCTCCATCGTGGCGCACGACATCGCCCGCCGCTTCGACAAGCTCGACACCGTGCGCCTGCGCGTGGGCGCGCTGCCGCAATATCCGTCGAACGCCCTCTCCTACAACCTCACCTGGAGCACGGACGGCGTCATCAACGAGTATATTGAGCGCTGCGAGGCGGTGGTCGACGGCGTGCTGCGTGAAGTGCCGGCCATGGAGGAGCTCGAGGAGTTCTCCCTCGATGGCACGCGCTATGAGGCCTTCAACACCTCGGGCGGCCTCGGCACGCTCTGCGAGACCCTTCAGGGCAAGGTGCGCAACCTCAACTACAAGACCATCCGCTATCCGGGCCATTGCGCCCTGATGCGCGTGCTCCTCAACGACCTGCAGCTGCGCAACCGCCGCGAGGTCCTGAAGGACATCCTCGAGAACGCCGTTCCCGCCACCATGCAGGACATGGTCATCGTCTTCGTGACCGTGACCGGCGAGCGCGAGGGCCGCTACGTGCAGGAGACCTATGCCCGCTCCATCTACGGCCAGAAGGTCGCGGGCGTGCAGCGCACGGCGATCCAGGTGACCACCGCCGCCGGCATCTGCGCCATGCTCGACCTGCTGGTCGAGGGCAAGCTGCCGAGCAAGGGCTTCGTCCGCCAGGAGGAGATCGACCTCGACACCTTCCTCGCCAACCGCTTCGGCCGCGTCTATGCGGGCGAGCGCCTGGACGAGGCCGGCGAACCGGCGGTGAAGAACATCCGCCTCGACGCCGTGGCATGACGATTTGGAACAGTCTCCCGGCGCTGGCCGTCGGGAGACTGCCCAGCTTCTTTCCCAAATCGCATGACCCTATTCAGGAAAAGCAGTTCCCTGATTTCCCGATCATGCTTTAAGACGGTGGCCGTAAAGGCTGCCGTCGCTTCATTTCACAAACACGCGACGGTGGCGGGCTTGCCGACAGAGCCCGAGAACCCCGTTTCCATGGGAGAATGACATGTCCGCCCTGCAATCCGTTTCGACCTCCTCCGCCGGCGTGGCGGAAGAAGCCCGCGCCATTCTCGCCCGTCTCGGCGTGCCGGACAGCGCTTTCGCCGCCACGGGCCGCCCCGCCATCTCCCCGATCACGGGTGAGGTGATCGCCCATGTCCGCGAGACCACCCCGGACGAGGCCAAGGCCGCCATCGGCCGCGCCGACGCCGCCTTCAAGGCCTGGCGCTCGATCCCCGCTCCCAAGCGCGGCGAGTTCGTGCGCCTGCTCGGCGAGGAGCTGCGCGCCGCCAAGGACGACCTCGGCCGTCTCGTGACACTCGAAGCCGGCAAGATCGTCTCCGAGGGCCTCGGCGAGGTTCAGGAGATGATCGACATCTGCGATTTCGCGGTCGGCCTCTCCCGCCAGCTCTACGGCCTCACCATCGCGACCGAGCGCGCCGATCACCGCATGATGGAAACCTGGCATCCGCTGGGCGTCTGCGGCGTCATCTCCGCCTTCAACTTCCCCGTCGCGGTCTGGTCCTGGAACGCGGCTCTCGCCCTCGTCTGCGGTGACAGCGTGGTGTGGAAGCCCTCCGAGAAGACCCTGCTGACGGCGCTCGCCACCCATGCCATCGCCGAACGCGCCGCCAAGCGCTTCGGCGGCGTGCCGGACGGCCTGCTCGAGCTTCTCCTCGGCGGCCGCGAGATCGGCGAGATCCTCGTGGAGGATCACCGCGTGCCGGTTCTCTCCGCCACCGGCTCCACCGCCATGGGCCGTCAGGTCGGCCCGAAGCTCGCCCAGCGCTTTGCCCGTGCGATCCTCGAGCTCGGCGGCAACAACGCCGCCATCGTCGCGCCTTCCGCCGATCTCGATCTCGCCCTGCGCGGCATCGCCTTCGCGGCCATGGGCACGGCCGGCCAGCGCTGCACCACGCTGCGCCGTCTCTTCGTGCATGACAGCGTCTACGACCAGCTCGTTCCGCGCCTGGTCAAGGTCTATGGCAGCGTGAAGATCGGCGACCCGCGCGAGCAGGGCACGCTCGTCGGCCCGCTGATCGACGCGGCTGCCTTCGAGGGCATGGAGCGCGCTCTCGACGAGGCCCGCAACGCGGGCGGCAAGGTGCATGGCGGCGGCCGCTACACGGACGTGGCCGGCAACGGCGTCTATGCGCGTCCCGCCCTCGTGGAGATGCCGGAGCAGACGGGCCCCGTCCTGCGCGAAACCTTCGCTCCGATCCTCTACGTCATGCGCTACACGGATTTCGACAAGGTGATCGAGCTGCACAACGCGGTCGGCGCCGGCCTCTCCTCGTCGATCTTCACGCTCAACCTGCGCGAGGCCGAGACCTTCGTGTCGGCCGTGGGCTCCGATTGCGGCATCGCCAACGTGAATATCGGCCCCTCGGGCGCCGAGATCGGCGGCGCGTTCGGCGGCGAGAAGGAAACGGGCGGCGGCCGCGAGTCCGGCTCGGATGCCTGGAAGGCCTATATGCGCCGCGCCACCAACACGATCAATTTCGGCACCTCGCTTCCGCTCGCACAGGGCGTGAAGTTCGACGTCGACGCCTGATCGTCCTGAAGAACCATACGGAGGGCAGCGATGCCCTCCGTTCTTCTATCAACTCTTCTCTTTTGACATCGCGAGCCTTCCATGACAGCGACCTCCCGCACCGGCGGCCAGATTCTTGTCGATCAGCTTAAAATTCACGGAGTCGATCACATCTTCTGCGTTCCGGGCGAGAGCTATCTCGCGGCGCTGGACGCGCTCCACGACGCGGACATCCACGTCACGGTCTGCCGCCAGGAAGGCGGCGCGACGATGATGGCGGAAGCCTACGGAAAGCTCACGGGCCGCCCCGGCATCTGCTTCGTCACCCGCGGCCCCGGCGCGACCAACGCCTCGCCCGGCATCCACATCGCCAAGCAGGATTCGACGCCGCTGATCCTCTTCGTCGGCCAGATCGAGCGCGGCATGCGCGAGCGCGAGGCCTTCCAGGAGCTCGATTACCGCGCGGCCTTCGGCCCCCTCGCCAAATGGGCGACGGAGGTGGACGATCCGGCGCGCTTCCCCGAAATCGTGTCCCGCGCCTTCCATGTCGCCACCTCGGGCCGTCCCGGTCCCGTCGTCATCGCGCTGCCGGAAGACGTGCTCACCGACATGGCGACGGTGGCCGACGCGCCGCGCTACCAGGTGATCGAGTCGCATCCGTCGCCCGCGCAGATGGTGGAGCTCGAAAAGCTCCTGCAGGGCGCGAAGAAGCCCGTCGCGCTTCTCGGCGGCAGCCGCTGGTCGGAAGAGGCCGTGCAGCATTTCGTGCGCTTCGCCGAGCGCTTCGAGCTGCCCGTCGCCTGCACCTTCCGCCGCCAGATGCTCTTCCCCGCCGATCATCCGTCCTACATGGGCGATCTCGGCCTCGGCGTGAATCCGAAGCTGCTCGCGCGCATCAAGGAAGCCGATCTCGTCCTGCTCGTGGGCGGGCGTCTCTCCGAAGTGCCGAGCCAGGCCTACACGCTCCTCGACATTCCGGCGCCGCAGCAAAAGCTCGTGCATGTCCATCCGGACCCGAGCGAGCTGGGCCGCGTCTATTCTCCGCATCTGGCCATCAACGCTTCGCCGATCGCCTTCGCGGCGGCGCTGGAGAACTTGAATCCGTCGGGCGCGCTTCCCTGGAGCGAGGGCACGAAGACCGCGCATGCGGATTACCTGGCCTGGAGCAACCCGGCCCAGATCCGCGTGCCGGGCAATCTGCAAATGGGCGAGGTGATGGCGCATCTGCGCGAGGTGATGCCCTCCGACACGATCTACTGCAACGGCGCGGGCAACTTCGCCACCTGGGTGCACCGCTTCTGGCCCTTCAAGCATTACGGCACGCAGCTCGCCCCGACCTCCGGCTCCATGGGCTATGGCGTTCCGGCCGCGGTCGGCGCCAAGCGCGTGCAGCCCGACAGCACGGTGGTGGTGTTTGCCGGCGACGGCGATTTCCTGATGAACGGCCAGGAATTCGCGACCGCCGTGCAATATGACCTGCCGATCCTCGTGATCCTGCTCGACAACGGCATGTACGGCACGATCCGCATGCACCAGGAGCGCGAATATCCGGGCCGCGTCTCGGCCACGATGCTCAAGAACCCCGATTTCGCGGCCTATGCGAAAGCCTTCGGCGGCTATGGCGAGCGCGTCGAGAGCACGGAGGACTTCCCCGCCGCCCTCCAGCGCGCGCTGACCTCCAGCAAGCCCGCGATCCTGCACTGCCTGTTGGACCCCGAGGCGATCACGCCCTCGATGTCGCTCTCCGCGATCCGCGAAAAGGCGCTGGAAGCCAAGAAGTAAGCGCCCCCTGCCACATCATCCCGGACGGCGAAAGCCGATCCGGGATCGTTGTCAGAAAATGGCGGACATGCGCTCTGTCGGACTCGTCACTTCATCACCGGCCTCGGGCCGGTGATTGTCGTTTCAACGACATGAACCTCATTCTGTGAGTCTGGATCGTGAAGCGCCGTGCAGCCCTCTCCCCCCTTGTGGGGGAGAGTTGGAGAGGGGGGTGCTGGCGCCAGACTGCCTAAAGCGCTTTTGGTTTCAGTGTAGAGCATAGCCGGCATGCCTGATCCAGCCTTTGGCATCTTTTGCGGTGATGCTGTCGAGGGCGGGTTTGAGCTCTGCTTCCAAGGCTTCGAGAGTGCGT
>Ga0182741_1003081_pt1 | contig 18212 bp, 16 predicted proteins | sample eDN5th37CBELigOP_FD_128874 | JGI IMG/M metagenome (GOLD analysis project Ga0182741, IMG submission 128874) | Enriched Organic Plus compost microbial communities from Emeryville, California, USA - eDNA 5th pass 37_C BE-Lig OP (version 2) (version 2) ... | reverse complement strand
GTGAACTTGGTTCGCCAAAGTCAAGCTTGTCTGAGTGTGGCGACCGTTCGGCGCTAGTCGGACCGGAGCGGCCAAACGCTGTGACGCAGCGATCATCGCCAATGGATGGGGAAGAAATGGCGCCCCGCACTGGATAAACATAACGAATATGTGTCGCCGCTTACACTACTCTAGAACCGCCTTCCCCCGCATCACGCTGCCGCGCGTAGTCGTTATGTGACAATCGGCGCTTCGTCGATGAAGTGCGCGATCAGCCGGAGTTAGGCCATGCGGGCGATCTGCGCGAAACTTCCGTCACCGGGACTCTCCATTCATGCGAGGACGACATAGGTTGCGCCGAGGCCGGCGCAGGCGAACAGCGCCGGGATCATACCGACCTTGAACCGGAACACCGCGATCGCGGCACCCGCCGCCAGCAGCAGCGCGGGCAGATTCAGGGAGGCAAGGACCGGCGTCTCGAACACGGTGCCTGCGATCCTGACCTCGCGCACTTCGCCGAACAGCGTGTGGATGGCGAACCAGAGCGCGAGGTTGAGGATGACGCCGACCACCGCCGCCGTGATTGCGGTGAGCGCTGCCGAGAGCGCCCGATTGCCGCGCAGCCGCTCGACGAATGGCGCACCGGCGAATATCCAGAGGAAGCACGGGAGGAACGTCACCCAGGTCGTGAGGATCGCGCCCAGCGTTGCGGCGACTAGCGGCGGCAGGCCGGTCGCATCGCGGAAGGCCGCGAGGAAGCCGACGAACTGGACCACCATGATGAGCGGTCCCGGCGTCGTCTCGGCAAGGCCGAGGCCGTCGAGCATCTCGCCGGGCCGGAGCCAGCCATAGGTATTCACCGCCTCCTGCGCGACATAGGCGAGCACCGCATATGCACCGCCGAAGGTAACAACCGCCATCTGGCTGAAAAAGGTCGCGATGCGCGTGAACACATCGTCCGGGCCGAGCAGCGCCAGCAGCAGGATGACCGGTGCCAGCCACAGGAACAGCAGCGCGCCGGAAATCTTGAGCGACCAAGCGAGATTGGGCCGGGCATGATCGGGCAACCCCTCACCAAGCGCTGTGTCGCGATCATGGACCACATTGCCGCCCGTCGATCCGTGTCCGCCGCCACCCTTAAACGCGGCGAGCCCTCTGCGGCCGCCAATGTATCCGGCAAGGGCAGCGGTCAGCACGATCAGGGGGAACGGCACATGAAGGAAGAAGATGGCGACGAACGCCGCAGCGGCGATTCCGCGCATGACGTTGTTCTTGAGCGCCCGCGACCCGACGCGCACGACGGCTTGCACCACCACAGCAAGCACCGCCGCCTTGAGGCCGAAGAACAGCCCTTCGATCAGTGGTGCATGGCCGAGCAGCACATAGAGATAGCTCAGGCCCAGAATAGCGAGGAAGCCGGGCAGGACGAACAAAGCTCCCGCGACCAGCCCGCCCTTAGTCTTGTGGAGCAGCCAACCGATATAGGCGGCGAGCTGCTGCGCCTCGGGACCGGGGAGCAACATGCAATAGTTGAGCGCGTGCAGGAACCGTTCCTCCCCGATCCACTTCTTTTCGTCGACCAGGATACGGTGCATTACGGCGATCTGCCCGGCAGGACCGCCGAAGCTGAGTGCCGCGATCCGCGCCCAGACACGCATTGCCTCGCCGAATGGGATACCATGATCCCTGTAGGGCACGTCTGACCGTTCCAGCGGGTCGGTGAGGACCGGGCTCATCGCTCGCCCTTTCGGCTGCTGAAATAGGCGTGGAACTGATCGAGCGCGTCGCCGCCGCGCGCGATCCGCTCAAGATCATCTTCGCTGGACGCGCAGACGCCCGACAGCATCGCGTCAAGCCCGGCCGCCTCGGGCCGGTCGAACTTGCCGTCGCCAATGTCCAGCTCGTGGATGATTTCCGCGATCGAAACTAGCGCTGGATCGCCGTCCAGCCCGGCGCGAAACACCAGCGTCTCGAAGCTGCACCGATCGCCCTCATGGGTGAACTCGGCATCGGCCATGTCGAAGCGCAGCTCGCCGGGCTCGGGCGCATAGCTCTTGCCGTCGATGAACTTGAAACCAGCCTTGGGGTCGATGAAGCGGCGGATGAGCCAGGCGCAGGCGATGCGATCGACATGGACGCCGCGCCGCGTGACCCAGGTCCGGCCCTTGAGATCGGCGGGTGTCAGCTCAGGCGGGGTGTCCAACCGGCTGACATCGGGATGCGCGTAACGCTGCGCATCCAGCTCGCGCAGCGCCGCTTCGGCGCCTTGCCGGCCATGCGCGCCGAAGAAGTCGAGCCGGACGATTTCGGCAAGCCGCCTCTGGAGTTTGGCGATCTCGGGACCGGACGCCGGACCCGTATCGAGCAGCCGTCGCGCGGCGTCGGCCAACTCGTCATAGTCCGCGTCGCGCGCCGCATCGAACAGCGTGCGCAGCTCGGCATCGCTCTGGCCCTCGATCAGACGCGCGTCGATCAGCACGGCTTCGCCGCCGCTGGCAATGATCTCGCCGAGCAAGTCATGAAAGGCGATCTCGGCATCCTCGCGACGCGGCAGCACATGGACGGCATTCTTGAGCGGCACCGCGCCAATCGCCTGCAAGCGGCGCCAGATTTTCACGCGCAGATAAGGCGGTTTTGCCGGGAGCTGATGCAGCAGCGCCAGCCAGTTTTCGGGACCGGTTGTATCAATCATAGTGCATATGTATCATTTCACGCGATTCGATGAAACATATATATCTCATATCGGCTTTCGCGCTCACCGCGACCTTCGCCCAACCTGCTCGGGCGCAGCAGGCGCCGCCGGACGGCCTGACGCTCTCCGGCTCGGTGCGCGTGCGCTATGAGACGCTGGACGGCCAGGCACGCGCCGGGTTCGGTGTCGAGGATGAGTTGTTCAGCATCCGCACCACGATCCTCGCCGAATATCGGGAAGATGGGTTCAGAGTCGGGGTCGAGCTTTACGACAGTCGAGCATATGGCAGCGAGCCGGGCAGCGCGATCGGCACGGCCGAGGTAAACACGCTGGAGCCAGTGCAAGCCTATGTCGGCTATGAGGTCCGCGAACCCTTTGGTCGGGGCACGGCGCTGGCGGTGCAGGCGGGACGGTTCACCCTCAATCTCGGCTCGCGGCGTCTGGTCGCGGCCGACGATTATCGCAACACCACCAACGGCTATACCGGCCTGCGCGCCGACATCCATGCGGGCGACGGCACGGCGGCGACGCTGATCTACACGCTGCCGCAGGTGCGCTTGCCCGACGATCTGCCCGCGATTCTCGACAACAAGGTCCGGCTCGATCGCGAGAGCTTCGACTTGCAGCTTTGGGGCGGGCTGGTGAGCAGGCCGCGCGTGATTGCGGGCGCGTTGGCGGAGATTGGCTATTTTGGCCTTGCGGAACGCGATGCGCCGGGGCGGCCGACGCGCAACCGCCATCTCCATAATATCAGCGCGCGGCTGATCCGTGATCCCGCGCCGGGCAAGGCGGATTTTGAGGTCGAGGGCATCTATCAGCTCGGCTCGTTCCTCGCTGGCGGCTACCGCGCCCGAACTCGACGTATCGGCTTGGTTCCTACACGCCGATGCGGGCTATACCTTCCACGGTCCGCTGAAAGCACGGCTGTCGGTCGAATATGACCATGCCAGCGGCGACGGATCGGGCCGCGCGTTCGGACGGTTCGATACGCTGTTCGGGATGCGACGAGCCGATCTCGCTCCGGCGGGCATCTACGCGCAGATCGGACGGGCCAATATCAGCACGCCGGGCGTCCGGCTGGAAATGGCGCCGACATCCCGGCTTGACGGCTTCGTTGCTTATCGGGCGATGTGGCTTGCCGAGCGGACTGATGCTTTTTCGACGACGAGCGTGCGCAATCCCTCCGGGCGCAAGCAGGTCTCAGGCGCTTGTCCTTTGATATTCGCCAGCTTCAATATGCTGTCGCGGCTGCGGATCATGGCAGTTTCTACCGCGCGGCGCGCGCTCGACCTCGAACAATCAACCCTAAGTCGCAACCTTCGGCCAACTCACGGAGAACAAGGCCAGCGTCAACGGTGTATTATGGATACTGGCGTGATGATAGCGGCAATTCAAGTTTACAGATTTTCCTGTAATTCATAAGAGTCTATTTTGGCTATATTTAAATAGCGAGATTGTTATTTCTATTTCTTGTCGGAGGCAGATGGCATGTTACAAGGCAAGACACTCATCATCGTGCTGGTTGCGCTGGTCATCGGGTTTGCCGGAGGGTTCGTCCTAAGGCCCATCATCATTCCAGCGCAGCAATCGGTGGTGGACGCCAACGCGGCGCCCATCGCGCCGACATCGACCGATGCACGCGGCACCCAGTATTTCTTGGTCCACATCGACGAGGCGCGGCAGGTCGTTACCGGATGCCGCAATGGTTCGGTGCGGGGTGGCGAATGCACCACCGCCGAGGAAGCGATTATCAAGGCCGATGCCCAGGAACGGCGCAAGCGATTCTTGGGCAACTGACGGCTATGCGCCAGAATAGTCCTTCGCGGCCGCATCGTCAGAATGCGGTCAGGTTCATCCTGTAGCCGGCTAAGCTGACAATAACGATACTTCCGATCAGTCCAATGATCGGTGAGCTTAATGGCGCAGGCCGAAACTCGAACTGAATCATCGCCGGACCGGGACGATGTCACAAGTGGAGCGCTAAGGATGAGTGGGAGCCTGAAATCCGGACGCTACGGAAGCTTGAGCATCGCGCTGCATTGGCTGATGCTGCTGTTGATTGCGGTCGTTTATGCCTGCATCGAACTTCGCGGATATTATCCAAAAGGGAGTGACATCAGGGAAGGCATGAAAGCGTTGCATTTCATGCTGGGCCTGACAGTCCTGGCCTTGGTCATTATCCGCGTGATCGCCCGCATAGTGGGAACCACGCCTCGAATCACGCCTGAACCAAAGGCATGGCAACGCTTCCTGTCGCGTTCTGTCCACCTAGCATTGTATCTGTTCATGATTTTCATGCCCGTGGCCGGTTGGCTGGTTCTGAGCGCTTCGGGCAAGCCTATCCCGTTCTTCGGCCTCGTCTTGCCTCCGCTGATGGGAGAGAACAGGGATGCCGCCCACCAGATCAAGGAACTGCACGAAACGGTGGGGACTATCGGCTATTACCTGATCGGCCTTCACGCCCTCGCTGCACTCGTCCATCACTATGTCATGAAAGACGATACATTGCGCAGGATGCTGCCATGGCGCGCCTAGAACAGCCGGCCCGCGCCGCCGGGTCAGATCGCGTGGGGACCAAGCGATGAGCAGACTACGAACTCATCCTGAGCGCCACGCAGTGAGCCGCATCGGCTGGCTGCGCGCTGCCGTCTTGGGCGCCAACGACGGGATAGTGTCGACAGGGAGCCTGATCGCCGGTGTCGCTGCTTCCGGCGCGGATAAAGCCGCTATCCTGATCGCAGGCGTTGCGGCGTTGGTTGCCGGCGCAATGTCGATGGCGGCGGGTGAATATGTTTCGGTCAGTTCGCAGTCGGATACAGAGAAGGCCGATCTTGCGATGGAAAAGCGCGAACTCACAGATCAACCCGATTTCGAGCGCCAGGAACTGGCGAATATCTACGTCGGACGAGGACTCGATGTCGATCTCGCCTTGCAGGTTGCCGATCAACTTATGGCCAAGGACGCTTTGGGAGCACATGCTCGCGACGAACTTGGCATCTCGGAAGTCTCGACTGCGCGCCCCCTGCAGGCCGCGCTGACTTCGGCGATCACCTTCAGCGCCGGAGCGGCGGCGCCCCTGGCCGTCATTGCGCTAGCCCCGCAACAGTTCCTGATCCCGCTAGTGATCGCCACATCGCTGGTTTGCCTGGCTGTGCTCGGATTCCTCGGCGCCCAGGCGGGCGGAGCTGCACCTATTCGCGCCGTGATCCGAGTCACCTTCTGGGGCGCACTGGCGATGGCTCTGACGGCGGGTATCGGACGCCTTTTCGGGACATCTCTTTGAATTTTCGCATCGCATCGAGAAATCTCTACCGTCAGGGTGACTTCGGCCATGGGACGTATCGCGACAAGAGCCGATCATCTTCTCCCGAGGTTCAGCAGATATCCATGCGATTTCCGTCATTGTGATTGAAGAACGCAGGTCGAACACGACCGCGCCCGAACTCTAGACTAGAGAGTCGCCCCTCATGCGAGTGCTTATCGTCGAGGACAACGACCGGCTGGCAAAGCTGATGGCCGAGGGACTTCAGCGCCGGGGCTTCTCATGCGACATCGCCTGCAATCTCGCCGATGCGGACAGCGCCATGGATGGCGCGGCCTATGACGCGATCGTACTCGATCTCGGCCTGCCCGATGGTGATGGCATCGACTGGCTCGGCGCAAAGCGCCGCGCACGGCATGTCGCGCCGGCGCTCATCGTGACGGCGCGCGGTGCGCTGGAAGACAGGGTTGCGGGACTCGATGGCGGAGCGGACGATTATGTCGTGAAGCCGATCGAGATCGAGGAACTCGCGGCACGAATTCGAGCACTGCTGCGCCGTCCCGGTCCACGAGCGCAGACCGTGATCGAAATAGGATCGCTAAGCTTCGACACGGCAGCCAGGGCGGCGCACTACCAAGGCAATGAGATCGACTTGTCCCGCCGTGAAGCCGATCTTCTGGAGCTGCTCATGCGTCGCGCGGGCACGGTTGTCCGGCGCGGTGTGATCGAGGATGCGCTCTATAGCTTCAACGAGCCGGTCACGCCCAATGCCGTGGAAGCGGCGATGTCACGATTGCGACGGAAAATCGACGAAGCTGGAGCCGGCGGAAAGCTGCATACGATCCGGGGCATCGGCTATATGCTGCGAGAGACGGCATGACACATCGGCGATCCGTTTCCCGGCGTCTGGCAAGAGGGCTCGGTCTGGTCGGATTGGTCGGTTCGCTTCTTTTGCTTGCCGCCGTTGTCTTCTTCTACCGCCTCTCGTTTGTCGATCTCAACGCGAATCAGGCCACCGTCCGCGCGATCCAGGAGATGCTGGAACATGTCGCCTTGCCGGTTCTTGTCCTATTGGCGCCGATGGCGTTTGTCGGTCTCAGGGTCATCCGGCAGGCTTTCATGCCGCTGGAAGAGACCGCCGTGGAAATCGAGGCGGCGCGCGGGCATGAGCGCGGATATCGAATCGACACGTCGCGGATGCCTGCCGAAGCATTGCCGTTCACGGATGCCGTCAACGATCTTCTTGGGCGTCTGGACGAGGCGGCGGCACGGCAAGAAGCTTTTGCCGCCGACGTCGCGCATGAGTTGCGAACCCCGCTCGCCATGCTGTCACTGGAGCTAGACCGGCTCGACCATGCCGAGGCAAGTCGTCTGAAAACCGATGTGGCGGCAATGCGACGGCTGATCGATCAATTGATGCTGCTCGCCCAGGTCGACGCGGCGACGGCGGCGCAACTGGCACCCGAGGCCGTGCCGTTGACCGATGTAGCGACCGATGTCGTTAGCCTATTGGCGCCGGGTGTGATCGCGGCCGGCAAGACGATCGCCCTGGAAGCCGGGGCGGAATCGCCGATCGTGCGCGGCCGGCGCGAAGCGATAGCGGCGGCGCTCCGCAATCTGGTGGAAAATGCGGTGCGCGCGACGCCTGCCGGTGGCACAGTGCAGGTGTTCGTCGGCCCAGGGGGCGTCATACGGGTCAAGGATCAGGGGCCGGGCCTGTCTTCCGATCGGCTGCGTGATCTGGTCCAGCGTCACAGCCGCGCCGACCATGCCAGCAAGGACGGCGCGGGTCTAGGCCTCGCGATTGTCGAGCGGATCATGGCGGCGCATGGCGGTGCGCTGACCACCGATCCGGGCGGGCGCGAACTGACATTGCAGTTCCCGAACAATAGCTGAATCTTCTCGTCGTCAGGGAGCCGTCAGTTTGCCCTTCTAGGCGACGGGCATGAACAGCCGGGTCCATATTCCCATTAGCGCCATAGTCCTGGTCGGCGTCGTATCCGGCCTGTGGTGGACCGCTGCGGACTTGATCGCGCTGGCGCCCCCCTGCGGCGCGGCCGGGGACGGTTCAAGAAAATGCAGGAGCCGTCCCCGGCGAACTCAGGGTGGACGGCAAACAGGCGGCGCAGCTTGGTATCCGGCTGGCGCCTGCCGTCGCGGCCGAGGACACCCCGCTGGCAACAGTGCCGGCGGTGATCCAGTGAAGAGCGGGCTGCACGGCTCGACTAAGGATTCCTGCATTGACAGATCGATTTGGGGCGTTCGATGACGGACCTGTCGGCTGTCGCGGAGCCCAAGCGTCGTTCGCGTCGCCTCTTTTCCGAACACCGTCTGCGGCGAAGGGTGACCTGGGCGCGCCTCGTGCTCGTCGCCGGCGCGCGGCCGGATGAGCCCGTGGCCATCGCCCTGGCCGCGACTCTTGGCCTGTCGGCCTATTTCATGGTCCTGCCGGGCATCGACATGGCGGTCAGCACCCTGTTCTACAGCCCCGAAACGGGCTTCGCCCTGGCCGCCGAGCCGGTGCTGAAAGCCTTGCGGAAATCTTCCAGCCTAGTGCTGGGCGTGGTCCTGCTGGGCCTGGTCGCGACGGCGGTGGCCGGTGTCATTCGCCGCCGTCGCCTTGCCGGCCTGGCCCGGCGCGCGGTCGTTCTGCTGGCGGGCTTGGCGCTCGGTTCGGGCCTCATCGTCAACAGCCTGCTGAAATCACTGTGGGGCCGCGCCCGGCCGGTCCAGATCGAAGCGTTCAGTGGCGAGGCCGACTTCACCGCCGCCTGGAGGCTGAGCGACAATTGCGCCTCCAACTGCTCGTTCGTCTCGGGCGAAGCGTCCTCGGCGGCGTGGATGGTCGGCGTCGCCGTCCTGATGGCGCCCGCGGCTTGGCGCGCGCCGGTCGTGGCGGCGGCCCTCGCCTATGGACTGGCGCTGTCGCTGAACCGGATCGCCTTCGGGGGGCATTTCCTGTCGGACGTCCTGTTGTCCTGGGCGATCACCGCGTTGGTCATCGCGGTGCTGCACCGGGCGGCGCTGGCCTGTCCCAAGGTCGCGCGCCGGGCTCGCCGCGTCCGTCGCTGGGTTCTGCCGGCCTGAAATCCCGGCGAAGAAGCGCCAATTCTGCGGCAGGGCGCAAAGGCCCAGGCCGTGGTTTGTTCGTGACCGGCCGGATTCTGCGCCTTCTTCTCCTGACGTCGCTCGCCCTGCTCCTATCGGCGGCGGCGACTTGGGGGGCTCGGCCGGTTCTGGACCGCCATCGGCGGCGCATGGCGGAGCGCTGACCACTGATCCGGGCGCGTGAACTGACATTGCAGTTTCCGGACAATAGCTGAATCTTCCCGCCGTCAGGGAGCCGTCAGCTTGCCCTTCTAGGCGAAGGGCATGAACAGCCGAGTCTATATTCCCATTGGCGCCATAGTCGTGGTCGGCGTCGTATCCGGCCTGTGGTGGATCGCTGCGGACTTGAACGCGCCGGCGCCCCCTGCGGCGCGGCCGGGGACGGTTCAAGAAAATGCAGGAGCCGTCCCCGGCGAACTCAGGGTGGACGGCAAACAGGCGGCGCAGCTTGGTATCCGGCTGGCACCTGCCGTCGCGGCCGAGGATACCCCGCTGGCGACAGTGCCGGCGGTGATCCAGCCCCCGGCGAATGCGCGTGTCGCGGTGGTGGCGACCTTCCCTGGCGTGGTGATGCGCACACTGGTCGTCGAAGGCGACACCGTGCGGCAGGGACAGGCGCTGGCGGTCATTTCCAGCCGCGAGGTGCTGATGTTGGGGGCTGACCTGACGCGAGCAAATGCGCGCCTCGGAGTCGCCCGCTCGAACGCCGCCCGTCTGACACAACTCAGCCACGAGGGCATTGTTGCCGGCGCGCGCGCCGACGAAGCGAGTGCGATGGCCGTGGAAGCCAATGCCGACGTTTCCGAGAAAGCGCGCATCCTGCGGATGGTCAACGGTCATGGCGCGAGCGGCGCCTATACGCTGACGGCGCCCATCGGGGGGCGGGTCACGGCCGCCAGCATTCAGGCAGGAGGTTCGGTGGACGGAACGACCGCGCCTTATGTGATCGACGCGGCGAACCGCTACGAGGTGCTCGGCCAGTTGCCCGAGCGTTTTGTAGGGCTGGTCCGCCCCGGAATGACCGTGCGGATCGACCCGAACATAACGGGGCGTGTGACGGCGGTAGGATCGACAATCGATCCGGCAACCCGATCAGCCAGCGTGAAGGCAGAGATCGCCGCAGGTCCGGGCATCGTCGCCGGCCGGGCGACCAGTCTGTCGATTGCCGGCCCGGCCCCTGCGGGCGCGGTCGCCGTGCCGGCTAACGCTGTCACCAGGGTGGATGACCGGACCGTCGTTTTCGTCCCCACTACTGGCGGTTTTGCAATGCGCGACGTGACAATCGGTGGGACAGTCGGCGGTCAAGTCGTATTACTGTCCGGCTTGGCGCCCGCCGAACAGATCGTGATCGCCGGCACGAGCGCGCTCAAAGCGCTCGCCCTGTCGCGGTAATCGGCCCATGCTTCGCGCGCTGGTCGCCACGGCACTATCCTATCGCCTGCTCGTTCTCGCTCTCGCCCTGACAGTGGCGGGCCTCGGCGCATGGGCATTCGTAAACCTTCCTGTCGATGCCTATCCCAATATCGCCCAGACGCAGGTCAAGATGATCCTGAAGGCGCCTGGTATGACACCCGAGGAGGTGGAGAGCCGCGTCATCACGCCGATCGAGATGGAGATGCTGGGTATCCCCAATCAGGCGATTCTACGCTCGACCGCGAAATATGCCATTGCCGACATCACCATCGACTTCACCGATGGGACCGATATCTACTGGGCGCGCCAGCAGGTCGCCGAGCGCTTGTCGGGTGTGCTGGCCGACCTCCCGGCTTCGGTCAGCGGCGGCCTCGCGCCAATTTCAACGCCGCTGTCCGATGTCTACATGTTCACGATCGAGGGACCGCTCAGCCTCCAGCAGAAGCGCGAGTTGCTCGACTGGACGATCCGGCCCGCGCTCAGGACCGTGCCCGGCGTCGCCGACGTCAATGCGCTTGGCGGCTATGTGCGGACGTTTGAGGTCAGGCCCGATCCGGTCGCGCTCGCAAGCGCGAAGCTTTCGATCGCCGACCTGCGCGGCGCGATCGAGACCGGCAACCGCAATGACGGCGCGGGCCGGCTCACAGCCGGCGAGGAATCGCTGATCGTGCGCGCTGTTGGCGCGATCCGCACGATCGAGGATCTCGAGTCGCTCGTCATCGCCAGCCGCGATGGCCGCATCATCCGTCTGGGCGATGTCGCGGCAGTCGGAGCTGGGAGCCTCACCCGCTACGGCGCCGTTACCAAGAACGGCAATGCCGAGACAGTCGAGGGATTGGTCATCGCCTTGCGCGGGGCCGATGCCCGGCAGGTTGTCGATGGCGTGCGCGCCCGGCTGGAGGAAGTCCAGAAAACCCTGCCGGCCGGAACCCACATTGATGTCTTCTACGACCGATCCGACCTCATCGGTCACGCCATCGGCACGGTCGAGGAGGCACTACTCGAAGCCACGATCCTCGTCATCGTCCTTCTCATTCTGTTTCTGGGCGACTGGCGAGCCGCCGCAATCGTCGCTGCGACTCTGCCGATGGCGGCGTTCATTACTTTCCTGTTCATGCGCGGCATGGGCCTGTCCGCTAATCTGATGAGCCTGGGTGGCCTGGCCATCGCGATAGGGATGCTTGTCGATGGCGCGGTGGTGGTGGTCGAGAATATCGTCGAGCGGCTTGGGCGCGAACATGAGGAAGGCCATCCGCGCCTCAATCAGATTTTCCAGGCGTCAAGCGAAGTCATCGTGCCAGTCTCTGCCGGCATCATCATCATCGCCCTCGTCTTCCTGCCACTGCTTTCGCTCCAGGGGCTCGAAGGCAAGCTGTTCGCGCCGGTCGCGCTCACCATTGTCTTCGCGCTAGCCGGATCGCTTCTGTTGGCGCTGACGCTGGTTCCGGTTCTGTCGTCGTTCGGACTCAAGAGCGGTCATCAAGGCGAGCCGTGGATCATGCGCCAGCTCTCGCCACGCTATCATGCACTGCTGGAAGCCGCGTTCGCCCACAAGCGGATCGTCTATGGTCTGGCGGCGGCTGGTCTTGTGATCGCCGGAATGGCCTATGGCGCTGTCGGCAAGACCTTCATGCCGACGATGGACGAAGGTTCGGTCATCGTCCAGCTCACCAAGCTGCCCTCGATCAGCCTCGACCAGTCAGTGCAAGGCGACATGGCCGTTCAGCGCGCGCTGCGCACCGTGCCTGAGGTGCAGGACGTGATCGCCCGCGTCGGTTCCGACGAGATCGGTCTCGATCCGATGGGGCCAAACGAGACCGATAGCTACGTGCGCCTCAAGCCGCAGTCCGAATGGCGCGGGGACAAGGATTTCGTGGTCGGCGAAATGCGCAGGGCGATCGAGGGTCTGCCCGGCATCCAGCCCAGCTTCACCCAACCGATCGAGATGCGCGTATCCGAGATGCTGACCGGCGCGCGCGGCGACCTTGCGGTCAAGATATTCGGCCCAGACCTCGTGACGCTCGGCGATCTCGCCGGGCAGGTCCAGCGCGCGCTCTCGGGCATCAACGGCGCCTCTGAAGTGCTGACCGTCGCCAATGACAGTGTCGACTATCTTCAACTCGACATTGATCGCGCGGCCGCCGGACGCTTCGGGATGCCGGTCGATCAGATGCAGGATGCGCTTCGCGCTCAGGTCGAGGGGGTTCGGGCCGGTATCGTCGCCGAGGGACAGAAGCGCGTGCCGATCGTCATCCGTGGCGACGAAAGCCTGCGCTCCGATCCCGCCCGTTTCGCCGACCTGCAATTGCTCACGCCGGATGGAGGTCTGGCGCGGGTCAGCGACATGGCTCGGGTCGAAACGACACAGGGGCCGGTCAAACTCGACCATGAAAATGGTTCCCGCTTCGCCCTGGTGCAGGCGTTCGTCTCAGGCCGGGATCTGGTCGGCTACGTCAATGAGGCCAAGGCGGCGGTCGCTGCACAGGTGAATCTGCCGCCGGGCTACCGCATTGTCTGGGGCGGCCAGTTCGAGAATCAGCAGCGCGCCTCGGCCCGATTGATGCTCGTTATCCCGGTGGCGCTGCTGCTGATCTTCTTCGTGTTGCTGGCGACGCTGCGGTCGCTGCGCGCAGCGATCCTCATCCTCGTCAACATTCCGTTCGCGATGGTCGGCGGCATCGTTTCTCTATGGGCTTCGGGTCAATATCTCTCGGTTCCCGCATCGGTCGGGTTCATCGCATTGCTCGGCATCGCCGTTCTGAACGGCCTCGTGCTGGTAGCCTATTTCCGCCAGCTTCTGGCTGAGGGCTACGGCATGGCGGAAGCGGTAAGGCACGGCGCGGAGCGCAGGCTGCGCCCTGTGCTGATGACCGCCAGCATCACCGCCTTCGGCCTGGTGCCGCTTCTGTTCGCCAGTGGCCCCGGATCGGAGATTCAACGACCGCTCGCCATCGTCGTCATCGGCGGCCTCATCACCTCCACGCTGCTGACGCTCGTCCTGTTGCCGATCCTGTTCGAGCGTTTTGGCGAGAGCGCCGGGAAGACCGAAAATGCCTGACCAGCTTCTGACTTTTCATTGCGCGATCCGGGATACGGAGACGATCGTGGAAGCGATCCGCACCATCGCACACGCACCGATACATATTCGGGAAGAGGCCGTGCGTGGTCGGGATTTCAGCGACGCGCAAACCACTGAACAGGTGACGGGCAGTCTCCGGCGAAGCGCGGTCGAGTTGATCGTCACAGAGACTACCCTGCAGGATGTGGTTCGAGCGGTGACGGACTCGCGGCACGAGCGGCCGGTGCGCTGGCACGCCCTGTCGGTCGTCAGCCATGGGAGGATCGCATGAGACCCTCCATTCTGGCTCTGGCCATGCTCTTGATACTCGCACCGACTGCACTTCATGCTCAAGAGCCCGACCTGCCGCCGGTTGAGAAAGTAAACGAAGCTCTCGACAACCATCCGACCGTCATGGCCGCCGCTGCCCGGGTCGACGCCGCGCGCGCGCGCGAGGACATGTTGCGCATGGGGGCTCACGAGGCGACGATCGCGGGCAGCTATGTTCGCCGCAACGTCGACCGCGAAGGCGGCTATGACGAATTCGATGCGACCCTTTCCCGTTCGTTCCGTCTTCCCGGCAAGGCGGCGCTTGATCGCGAATCGGGCGCGCTGGGCGTCGAGGTTGCGGAGAACCAGATGGAGGACGCCCGCCATCAGGCGGCCTTGATCCTGTCGGGCCTCTGGCATGACTGGCTAACCGCCGGCAGTCACTATCACAACGATCTGGACTCGGCGCACGCGCTGGAAGCGGCTCTGACCGCCTTGCGTCGCCGCGTCCAGTTACGTGATGCCTCAGTGCTCGATCTCGACCAGGCATCCGCTGCGCTGGCGCAGGCTCAAGCTCTGGTCGCTGCATCGCTCTCTGCGCGCGAGCAGGCGCGCGTGATCCTGGCCGCGACGTTTCCGGAGATACCGCTTCCTCCCGAGCCGCCCGAACTCGCCCTGCCCGAACCGCCGACACAGAATCTCGAAACCATGCGAGCACTGGTCATTGAGCGCAGTCATGAGATTCGCGCCGCCGATCGCGAAGCACAGCGATTGGCCGTCGTCGCGCGACGGGTTCGAGCAGACCGGATCGCCGATCCCTCCTTCGGAGTCCGCTTGTTCAGCGAGCGTGGCGGCATGGAGGGGGGCGCAGGCGTGGTGGCATCCATCCCGCTTGGAGGTGGCTATCGCCGGGCGGCGGCCGATCAGGCTTCAGCCGAGGCGAACGCCGCCCGTCTTGAACTCGCCAATATCCAGCGATCGGTCGCGGCCATTGCCGACGCGGACCTGTCCAACGCACGCACCCGGCTGGAGGCTTGGCGAAGCGCGCAGGCATCGGCACAGAGCGCATCCGACGCGGCCGGGAGGACGGAGCGTGGTTATCAGCTAGGCCAGATTGATCTGGTCGAACTGCTCTATGCTCGTCGGCAGGCGAACGACGCCCGCCGATCCGAGATTGATGCGCGATCGGAGGCATCGCGGGCGCTGCTGAAGTTGCAGATCGATTCCCATAGCATCTGGATTCCCGACGGCGATCATGATTGAGGCGTGCGTCGTTCGTGGGCGTGAAGCCAAGCCAAGGATCATGCCCGTTTGACTATCAAGCAAAGTATCCTTTCAGGAAGGCTCTTGATCGAAAAGACGCTCTAACAAAAAGAATAGAGGGCTATGCGTGCCGTTCGACATTCGTCAGCTTCGCTACGCCATAGCGGCGGCAGATCATGGCAGTTTCTACCGAGCGGCGCGCGCATTGGATGTCGAGCAATCGACGCTTAGCCGGAGCATTCTCAAGCTGGAGCGCGTGGTCGGGGTGAAGATATTCGAGCGATCCCGCGCGGGCGTCACCATGACGATCGCGGGGCGTCAGCTCGTCCGCGGCGCCCGGCCGATGGTGGCAAGCGCCGACAAGCTGGTGGCGACCATGCGGGCGGCGGGGCAAGGCCGCGCTGGCGGGCTTATAGTCGGGCATTACAGTTCGGTCTCCGCCGGAAACCTGCGCGCGACCATGTTGGGCTGGCGCAACGCGCATCCCGATGTCGATCTAGATGGCGTGGAAGTGGACCGGCGCGCGCTGTTCGCCGGGCTCGATACCGGCGAGATCGACATTGCGATCCTGTTGGGCGACGCCAGCCATGACGGGTTCCGGCACGAATCGCTCTGGAGCGAGCGCGTAATGGTCGCGCTGCCGGCCAATCATCCGCTGGCCGAGCGTGACCTGCTCCACTGGACGGACCTACGGCGAGAGCGGTTCCTGCTTACGGCCGCCGATCCCGGCCCGGAAATCCGAGACATGCTGCTGGGCCGCCTGTCGCTCGTCGGTGTCCAGCCGGACATCAGGATGCACCATGCCAGCCGCGAGACGATCCTGAGCATCCTAGGTGATGGGCTCGGCCTATCGATCGTCTGCGAGGGCGGGACGGGCGCACGCTATCCCGATGTGGTTTACCGACCCGTTCATAGCGAACAGGGGCCGGTGCTCATCGGCTATTCAGGATACTGGCGGAGAGACAACGGCAATCCCGCGCTGCGGCGATTCCTCGCCTTCGTGCGCGACCGCTATGCGCTATCCTTCGACATCCCCTGACGCTGGCTCTTGGTGAACGCCCGGTCGGTCGCCATGAATCGCGCGAGCATCGGGGCGACCAGCTTCTCCGGCGTCACGGCTTCGCTGCCGGTTTCAGTGGCCAGCGCAGCGGCATAGGCGGCGAGATCGCGGTGGACGGCAGCGGACAATTCCACCGTCAGCTTGACCGGCCGGTCGTCGGCGAGCGGCCCGAGCTTCAACTTGGTCATCGCGTTTCCCCGATGGGTTCGAGCACGAGGTCGCGCGTGATGACCACGCGCATTGGGTGCCCTGGCCGGATGGTGAGGGTCGGCTGCACATTGAGCTGACGCCGCACGATCTGCTGGCCGGTCTGGTTGATGGTGTCCTGCGAGCCGCGCCGCAGCGCACGGGTCAGGTCGTCCTCACTGTCGGCGCCCAACTCGGTGCCGACGCCGAGCAGCGTCGAGACGGCGGCGGCCTTGAGCAGATTGCCCCAATGCTGGTTCACGCGGTCCTGTAGCCCCGCAAACCCCGCGCCGTCGGCGCCAGGCTGGCGCTCGAGAACGATCGAGCGCCCGTTCGGCATGATGAGCCGATCCCAGGCGAGCAGCACGCGGGTCTGTCCGGCGGCGACTTCGCTGTCATACTCGCCGATCAGCCTCGCGCCCTGCGGGATGAGGAGGATGCGGCCGGTAGGGCTGTCGTAGACATTGGCCGTCACCTGCGCCGTGATCTGGCCGGGAAGGTCGGAGCGGATTCCGGTGATGAGTGCTGCCGGGACGACGCTGCCGGCCTGCACGACGTTGGGCGATGCGGGCGCGGCGAACCGTTCGACGCTTACCGAGCGCTGGTTGGATGCCTGCGCCATGAACGCGCGCTTGCCGGCCTGGTCGCCTTGTGCGGCCTGCTGAGCCGGCTCCTGCCCGGACGGAGTCGGCAAGCCCGGCGTCGCGATGGGCTCCGCGCCTGCGCGCGCGCCTCCGCTGCCAAGGAAGACCGAGCTGGTGCGCGCCGCATCGCGCTCCTGTGCGGCGCGCTGCCGGGCGGCTTCCGCCGCCTGTGCGCGGGGATCAGGCTGTCCAGCCTGGGCGCCGACCGGCGGCACGGGCACGTCTTCGCCGCGCTGCTGCGCCGACACGATCGGGCGGCCGAGATCGCCGGGCAGCGGAGGTCCAAGACGTGGCGCTTGGGCGTAGTCTCGCGGCCCGGAAGTGATCGCCTCCGAGGTAGCGCGGCTGTCGGTGTTGTAGAGTTCCTGGGCCGCCTTCTCTCCCGGTGGCCGGAGCGCATAGATCAGCGAGCCGCCGATGCCGAGTCCAGCGGCAACGCCGACAACGGCGAGTGCTTTGCGTGACAATCGCATGACGCGGGGCGGATCGCCGTGAAGCTGGAACGCGGCGGGATCGGACCGGCCCGCTTGGGGCATGGGCTGGCCTCCAACGGCGGCGTCGTGGCTGTTGGTCACGGCCGCCCCCTCCGTCCATCGTCGCGCACGATGCGGACGCGCTGCTCGGTGCGCCGATCGCCCAGGCGCAGCTCGGCGGCGGCGAACAGGCGATCGACCACCATGTAACGGCCCTGCACGCGGTAATTGACCAGCTCGGCGTCACCCCGCGCGCCGGTCACGAACAGCGGCGGCATCTCGCCTTGCGAGATCCCGGCGGGAAACTCGATGAAGACCTGCCGCCCGTCGTCGAACGCACGGGCTGGCGTCCACGGCACGCGGTCGCCCTCGATCCGGTAGCGGAAGTTGAGCGCCGAAACATCGACGCCGGTGGCTGCCGGCGAAGCGGCGGCAGCCACCGCATTGCGGCCCTGCAAGGCGATGAGCTGGTCCTGCGGATAGGTCCAGGAAACGGACGCCATGTAGGTCGCGGGCGTGGCGCGCAGCTCCACATGATAGGTGCGCCTATCGGTATTGATGACGAGATTGGTGGCAAGGTCCGGCCGGGTCGGCTTCACCAAGATATGGACACGCGCGGTCGCGCCGCTGCCGCTCACCGTGTCGCCGATGATCCAGCGCACCGTGTCGCCGGCCGCGACCGGCCCCGGCCCGACGAGCTGTTCACCCTCCTGCAAGGCAATGTCCGTCACCTGACCGGGCGCGGTATAGACCTGATAGAGCGCACCTTCGGTCCACGGATATTGCTGGATGGCGTTGAGGAAG
>Ga0182741_1003078_pt1 | contig 18248 bp, 16 predicted proteins | sample eDN5th37CBELigOP_FD_128874 | JGI IMG/M metagenome (GOLD analysis project Ga0182741, IMG submission 128874) | Enriched Organic Plus compost microbial communities from Emeryville, California, USA - eDNA 5th pass 37_C BE-Lig OP (version 2) (version 2) ... | reverse complement strand
CATCTCTTCGAGGTCGCGACTCACGGTGGCCTGGGTGGCCACCACGCCCTCAGCCGCGAGGATCTCGACGAGCTGTGCCTGACTCGAGATGGCTTGCTCCTCGAGGACCTTGGCGATGCGGTGTTGGCGTTGGGGTTTCCCGAGCGTGCTCATGCGTCCACCCCGATCAGCTCCGCGATCGCGCTTCGGGCCGCGTCCATGCGGTTGCGCGCCTGTTGCCACACCGCCGAGCGCGGGCCGTCGACGACCTCGTCTGTGACCTCTTCACCTCGGTGAGCGGGAAGACAGTGCAGGAACCACGCGTCGTCGCCGGCCGCCGCCATGAGCGGGGCGTCCACTTGGTATCCCGCGAACGCGGCTCGACGCGCCGCGGCCTCATCTTCCTGTCCCATCGACGTCCACACGTCGGTGTACACCACATCGACGCCCGCCACGGCCTCACGCGGGTCGGCGATCTGCTCGATCGCGCCACCGAGGTTCCGAGCTCGGGCGACGACATCGGCGTCGAGTTCGTACCCTGGTGGACTGGACAACACGAGTTCGACGCCGGTGAGCGCGGCACCGAATGCCAGCGACGCCGTGACGTTGCCACCGTCACCCACGTAGGCCACGCGTACGCCTTCGAGACGTCCGAAGAGCTCTCGGATCGTGAGGAGATCGGCCAATCCCTGCAACGGGTGGGCTCGATCGGAAAGAAGGTTGACGATCGGCACGTCGGTCGCGTCCGCCATCCCCACGAGCACTTCGTGTTCGTACACCCGCGCGCCGATCACCGAGCAGAAACTGCCGAGCGTGCGGGCGACATCGGCGGGCGACTCCCGCGTTCCGATACCGACCTCTTCGCCGCGCATCGTGATCGGGTGTCCACCCAGACTCACCACCGCCATCTCCGTGGACGTGCGAGTGCGGGCCGACGGCTTCTCGAACACGAGGGCCACGCCGTGGCCGGCCAACGGCTGCGGGATCGAGGCAGGGTCGGCTTTCCAACGGAGTGCCCGATCGACGATGCGCGCGATCGTGGCCGCATCGAGTGCGTCGAGTTCCAACAGGTCGGGAATGGTCGCGGCGCTCACGCCGTAACTCCTCTCACATCGTCGATCGCGGCGGCGACGATGGCCACCGCGGCGTCGATCTCGTCGTTGCTCACCAGGAGCGACGGTGCGAACCGCAGCGCCGTCGGTGTCACCGCGTTGACCACGAGACCGCCCTCGAGACAGCGGGCGTACACCTCGGGCGCGGCGATGCCTTCGGCGAGCTCTGCCCCGAGCAACAGTCCGGCTCCCCGAACCGCGATCACGCCGTCGACCGCCAGCAGCGCGTCGGTGAAGTACTTCCCGGTTTCGCGGGCCCGCGTACACACGTCTTCACGATGCATCACGTCGAGGACGGTGCGCGCCACTGCGGCGACCAACGGCTGGCCCCCGTACGTGGTGCCGTGCAATCCCTTGGTCATCACTTCGGCCACTTCGCGGCGCGCCCAACACGCGCCAATCGGTACGCCATTGCCGAGCGCTTTGGCCATGGTGACGATGTCGGGCTGAATGCCTGCGTGTTCGAAGCCGAACCACCGACCGGTACGCCCCAGACCAGTCTGAATCTCGTCGAGGATCAGCAACACGCCGCGCTCATCGCAGAGCGTCCGTACGCTTTGGAGGTACTCCGCCGAGGCCGGGTGAACACCGCCTTCACCCTGGATCGGCTCCAACACCACGGCCGCGACACGGTCGTCGAGCGCGTTGGCCAACGCGTCGAGATCGTCGAAGAGCACGTGACGAAAACCTGGCGGCAGCGGTTGGAACGGCTCGTGCTTCTCGGGCTGTCCCGTTGCCGCGAGCGTGGCCATCGTCCGACCGTGAAACGAGCCGTACGCGGCAACGATGTCGGTACGCCCGCCGTGAACGATGCCGAAGCGCCGTGCGGTCTTGAACGCACACTCGTTGGCCTCCGCGCCCGAGTTCGAGAAGAACACCTCTCCCCCACCGCCCAGCAGATCGTCGAGCGTGGCGGCGAGTTCCGGCGCATGTTCGTTGAGGAACAGGTTGGAGGTGTGGATCAGGGTGGACGCCTGCTCGGTGAGGGTGCGCGCCACCTCGGGATGGGCGTGTCCGAGTGCGATGACGGCCAGTCCACCCAGGAAGTCGAGGTACTCCTTGCCCGTGGTGTCCCAAAGCTTCGAGCCCTCACCTCGCACGAACGCGACGGTGCGGTCGCCGTAGGTGGGCATCACGTGCGCGCGGTCGAGTGCTTGGAGTGCTGCGAGATCCGTCATGCGGCCGGACCCGTGATCATGGTTCCGATGCCCTCGCGGGTGAAGAACTCGAGCAACAACACGTGGTCGCGCCGGCCGTCGACGATGTGGGCGCGCTCCACGCCGGCTTCGAGCGCCTGGATGCACGACTCCACTTTCGGGATCATGCCGGTGCCCACCGCGCCGCTCGCCAAGAGTTTCCGTGCGTCGTGGATGCTGATCTCCGACACCAACGACGACTCATCGGGAAAGTCTCGGTACAGACCCGCGACATTCGTGAGGTACACGAGCTTCGCGGCCCCAAGCGCGGCGGCAATCGCGGCCGCCGCCGTGTCGGCGTTGATGTTGTACGCCCGGCCAGCATCGTCGACCCCGATACCGGCGATCACTGGCACTTCCCCCGCGTCGAGGATCCCCTGGATCACGTGCGGGTCCACACTCACGATCTCGCCGACGAATCCGAGTCGCGGGTCGAGCGGCTCGACCACGAGCATGCGCGCGTCGGCACCCGAGAGCCCCACCGCATAGCGACCGTGGACGTTGATGGCGGCGACGAGCTCCGGATTGACCTTCCCGGTGAGTGTCATCCGAACGATGTCCATCGTCTGTTCATCGGTGACGCGCAAACCGTCGATCCGTTCTGACTCGATGCCGAGCTGATCCAGGTAGTGATCGATCTGCGGACCACCACCGTGCACCACCACGACGTCGATGCCGACGAGGCGCATGAGCACGATGTCGGATGCGAAACGTCGAGCCGTCTCGTCGTCGCCCATGGCGTTACCGCCATACTTCACGACCACGGTGCGGCCCGCGAACTCGCGGATGTACGGGATCGCGTCGGCGAGCAGACGCGCCGCGACCGCGGGCGCCACCGCGTCGGTGGCAGTCACGACACGCCCCGGTTCTCGTCGACGTACGCATGGCTGAGCGCCGTGAACACCATGGACGCTTTGCCGTCACCTTGGTGGAGCTCCACATCGATCGCGATGTCTCGCGCCTGCATGGAACGAGCCAATCGGCCCTCGTCGTGGGCCACCGCGACGCCGCGATCGCACACGGTGATGCCGTTGTACTTGATGGTGATGTCCTCGGGATCGAGCGTCACTCCACTCGCGCCGAGCTCGGAGTACACCCGACCCCAGTACGCGCCACCGCCATCCAGTGAACACTGCACCAGTTGGCTGTTGGCCACGGTCCGGGCAGCACTTCGGGCCTCGCCGTCGTCGCGGGCACCGCGCACGGTGAGCGTGGCAATACGTGTCGCGCCTTCGGCGTCGTGCACGATCTGATCACACAGACTCCGACACACCAGCGTGAGTGCATCGGCGAACGCGTGGAACTCAGGGGCGCCGGCCCGGATCTCGCGGTTCTCCGCGGCGCCATTGGCGAGCACGAGCACCGTGTCGTTGGTGCTCATGCAACCGTCGACGGTCATGGCGTTGAAACTGTCGTCCACCGCGACCTTCAACGCGGTTTCGAGTGCAGCACGCTCCACCCGAGCGTCGGTGGTGACGAACGCCAGCATCGTGGCCATGGCCGGCTCCAGCATTCCGGCACCCTTGGCCATGCCACCCACCGTGACCTCCTGGCCATCGACCACGAACGTTGCGGCCGCCTCCTTGCGCACGGTGTCGGTGGTGCAGATCGCATCGGCCGCCGCCTGCCCCGCTTCGATGTGGAACGCCCGCGCCGGAACCGCCAGGTCGATGCCCTTGCGGATGGCCTCCATCGGGAGCGGAAAGCCGATCAGACCGGTGGAGCACACGAGCACATCGTCGGGATCGACGTGCAACAGATTGGCCGTGCGCTCGCACATCTCGACCGCGTCGCGCCGCCCCTGCTCGCCCGTGGCGGCATTGGCGTTCCCCGAGTTCACGATGATGGCCGAGGCGGCGCCCGACTGCAGGGCACGCCGAGAGATCTGCACCGGCGCCGCGCACACCTTGTTCTTGGTGAACACGCCCGCGGCAGTCGCCGGAGCGCCGTCGGCCGTCGCGATCAACGCAACGTCGAGGCGGTCTCCTCCCTTGATCCCAGCGGCGACACCAGCCGCAACGAATCCCTTGGCCGCAGTGACACTCACGGAACCACTCCCACGGTTGTGAGACCGAGCTGTTCAGGGAGTCCGAGCAGGAGGTTGGCGCACTGCAACGCCTGTCCGGATGCTCCCTTGGTCAAGTTGTCGAGCGTGCTCAGCGCGAGCACCGTGCCCGTCCGCTGGTCGACACGCACGCTCACGTGCACCGCATTGGATCCCATCGTCGCCTTCGTGTGCGGCGGCTCGTCGAGCACCACCACGTTGGGTTCGTCGGCGTAGAACTCGCGGTACTGGGCGAGGAGCGACTCGGTGGTTTCACCCCTCGCCGCGAGCGGTGCGGCGCACGTTGCGTGGATCCCGCGCGTCATCGGGACGAGGTGCGGCGTGAAGAGCACTGACACCGCGCGGTCGGCCACCCGCGTGAGGTTGCGTTCCATTTCCGCCGTGTGGCGATGCGTCAGCAGTCCGTACGCGTTCACGTTCTCATCGACTTCTGCGAAGAGACTGGTGGTCTTCAGTCCGCGCCCGGCCCCCGACACTCCGGAGACCGCGTTGGCGATGATCGGACCATCGATGACGCCGTTGCCCACCAGGGGCGCACACCCGAGCGAGACCGCCGTGGGATAGCAACCCGGGGCGGCGACGTGTTTCGCTCCGAGGATGTCGGCGCGAAAGAGTTCGGGGAGGCCATAAGCGAACTGATCGAACAGCGTGGGGGCCGAGTGCTCCTCGCCGTACCACTGCGCGTACACGTCGGCCGGGAGGCGAAAGTCCGCCCCGAGATCCACGACGTGCCCGACCGTGTCGATCAGCGTGCCGGCCAAGGCCTGCGACGCGCCGTGCGGGAGTGCGAGGAACACCACATCGAGGCCGGCGAGCATCGCCGGATCCAACGCGATCGTCTCGAGCGTCGGGTACGCCGCCGCCAGCGACGGATACACGCCCGGGATGCGCTTCCCCGCGTTCGAGTCGGCCGTGGCCACGACCACCTCGAGTTCCGGATGCCCGGCAAGGAGCCGTAGCAGCTCGACCCCGGTGTATCCGGTGGCGCCGACGATCCCGACCTTATGCGTCATGCTGCATACAATACAGCCCGACGCATAACGAGGCCAGGGTGGCCCCGGAGCCCCTCACTCCGGCGCCCGCCCCACGACGAGTCCCCGCCGATCGCTGAGTCCGACTTCGTCCACCTCGATCTCCTGGAGCCCGGCCCCCTCGAACGCCTCCCGATACTCGGCGAACGAAAAGAGCCCAAGGGTGTGCTCGTCGACGAGGTGCCGGACCTCGCGTCCGTCGGAGACGAGGTGGTGCATGAGCAAGCGCGACACCATGCCCTCCCGGTGACTGATGCCCATGCGCACCACGGTCCAATCACCCTGCTCGACGTGTTCCACGGTCGGGCGCCGACCATCGATCCACGATTCGGGCGTGATCCACGGCTCCACGACGAGGACGCCACCCGGAGTCAGGTGACGGGCCATCGAGGCAACGGCTTGGCGAAGTCGATCGGGGGTGATCACGTACCCGATCGAGCTGAACAGGCAGGTCACGAGGTCGAATCGTCCGTCGAGGTCGAGCTCCACCATGTCGGCGGTCGCGAGCGTCGCCGTCGGAACCCGTTCCTTGGCGATGGCCAGCATCGTCGGATCGAGGTCGGTCCCGGCGACCGCGAGACCGGCGGCGGCAAAGCGCGCCAAGTGCTGACCCGTCCCGCAGGCCACGTCGAGGACTGACGCCGGCGGCACGCCCCCGCGGAGGCTCGTGGCCCGGGCGAGCACGTCGTCGGCCTCGCTCTCGTAGGCCTTCCGGCCGTAGACCGCGTCGTACCAGGGAGCCGCATTGGTGAACATGGGTGTGCACCGTACGAACTCCACCTCACCGATGGCCAGGATTTCGGCCGCGTTTGGGCCTCCGGCGTCAAGTTCCCCCTGCGGGTCGGTCGACATCATCTGCATCGGCCGGGCGCGGGCACCGCCGAGATCGATCCAACGGAGGGGACGTGGTCGCGTACGCGGATGCAGCATTCCTGCTGCGCCGGGCCGGGTTCGGTGGAACCAAGGCCGAGATCGACGCGCTCCTGCCCCTTTCGCGCGCCCAGATGGTCGACAAGGTCCTCGACGTGAGCACCGCGGCGCCCGACACTCGCCCCTCCTGGCTCGATGACAGCGACGCCGTCACCGAGGAATGGCAGAAGGGGTACAAGCTCCAGCTCTGGTGGTTCGACCGCATGCGCACCTCGACCGCACCCCTCCAGGAGAAGATGACGCTCTTCTGGCACGGCCACTTCGCGACGTCGAACGACAAGATCTACGACGCGCGCCACATGTACGAACAACAACGACTGTTCCGCAGCGCCGGGCTCGGCAGCTTCCGCGCGCTCACCCAACAGATGGCGACGCAGCCCGCGATGTTGCTCTACCTCGACAACGCCAACAATCACAAAAACGCGCCGAATGAGAACTTCGCCCGCGAACTCATGGAGTTGTTCACACTCGGGCTCGATCAGTACACCCAGAACGACGTCGAAGCGTCAGCGCGCGCGTGGACCGGACACAACTACAACTCGGCTACCCGGTCGTACCAGTTCTACGCCAACCGTCACGACACCTCGAACAAGACCTTCATGGGCGTGACCAAGAATTGGGACGGCCCCGACATCATCGATCACATCACCTCGGTGGAGCCCCACCGCACCACATGCGCGCGGTTCATCGCGAAGAAGCTCTGGAGCTTCTTCGCGTATCCGAATCCATCCGATGCCGTGCTCAACGCGATCGTCACGCCGTTCCTCGATGCTGATCTCGACATCACCACGTTGTTGCGGGCGATCTTTTCCCACGACGAGTTCTATTCGACGGCTGCCCGACAGGGCCTGCTACGGAGTCCCGCCGAGTTCTGTGTGGCCGCGATGCGGTACTCGGGTGTCGACGCGACCACGTGCAGTCCGCCGTGGTGGGGTGAGGACATGGGTCAGCAACTGCTGTACCCACCGAACGTGTCGGGCTGGAAGCAGAACGCCACGTTCATTTCGGCGACGCCGACGTGGGCCCGCATGAACTTCGTTCGTCATCTCACCTGGAAGCGCTACGACGCCGACGGAGTTGCGATGCTGCGCGACACACTGGACATGAGCGTGCCCGACGCGATCAGCGCAGCGTTCGACCGTTTTGGCATCGACGCGCCGTCCAGCCGCACGCGCGCCGAACTCGAGACGTGGCTGACGAGCCAGCGCGCCGCCACCAAGGAGTGGCGTGACTGGCAGCACATCAACCTGTTCACGTTGATCCTGCTGACCCCCGACTTCAATCTCGCGTGATCGGATACTGATGGCGGACATGGAGTACGAAGACATCCTCGCCCGACTCTCGGTCGCCAACGAGGCGCCACTCGGCCGAGCGTTGCCGTCAGTCACTCGTCGTCGCTTTCTCCAAGTGGCCGCGGCGGGCGCAGGTGGTCTCGCGCTCGCGCCGTGGATCAAGCAACTCGAGGCCTTCGCGGCACCGGCGGTGGGGCCGAACGACGGCATCCTCGTCGTGGTCCAGATGGGCGGCGGCAACGACGGCGTGAACACGGTCGTTCCCATCGCCGACTCGAGCTACGCGAGCCTGCGCGCACCCGGTGGCGTCGCGTACACGCAGTCGGCGCTGCACATGATCACGCCCACCCTCGGCCTGAATCCGGCACTCGGGCGGCTCAAGCAGCGCTACCGCGCGGGCGACGTGGCCATCGTGGCGGGAGCGGGCTACTCCCCGCCGAACCTGAGCCACTTCGACTCCATGGCCACCTGGATGGCTGGCACCGCGTCGTCGAACCGCTCGACTGGGTGGCTCGGTCGGTATCTCGATGCACTACCCAACGCCGCGAACGAGTCGCTGTATGCAGTGAGCATCGGCTCATCGGTTCCGCTCCATCTCATCGGAGCGCAGACGCGCGCCTCCGGCCTTCCCCTCACGATCGACGGGTCGTTCGGTCTGGATCGCAACGAGCCTCCCGAGCACCGCCTGTGTAACGCCATCGCGCGATTCGGTACCGGGGCCAACGGTCTGGGCCAATGGGGTGACGCCTATGCCCGCAGCGCGACCGAGTCGCTCGATCTCGCCCAGCGCATTCAGCCGGCCTACGCGGTGAACCGGCCATCATCGAACATCGGGAGCCAGCTCGTGCTCGCGGCCAGTCTGATCAACGCGAACCTCGGGATACGTGTGGTCAACGTGAGTTTCGGCAGCTTCGACACGCACTCCGGTCAGCGATACCAGCAAGAACTGCTCCTCGGGCAGCTCGATGCCGCAATCGACGCGTTCTTCGCGACCCTGTCTCCCAGCTTCCAGGACCGCACCGTCCTCATGACCTTCTCGGAGTTCGGGCGTACCCCCCACTCCAACCAGAGTGGGGGAACCGACCACGGCTCTTCCAGCGTGATGTTCCTGTGCGGACCACGCGTACGCGGCGGCGTACACGGGCAGTACCCCACGCTCAATCAACGCGACCAGTGGGACAACCTCAAGGTTCACGTGGACTTTCGCCAGGTGTATCACTCGGTGTTGGTGCAAGGACTCGGGGCCGACGGCTCATCGATCCTCGGTGCGAACTACGGCGGGCTCGATCTCATCGGGCCGGTCGGCAGCTCGGTGCCACCGCCGGCTCCCACGCCGAGTCCGACCGCCCCACCTCCACCGCCTCCGCCTCCACCCGCTCCCGGATCGTCCGCGGCCGTGAAGCACAGCGCCAAGCGCCATTGGTTGGCCAACCGCCGCAAGGTGGGCCAGCCGCGCAACTGAGGTCGCGGCCCACTTCATCCGGTCGCGCCGTGGGACGACCGCGACGGCGTCCATTGAAGCGGGCGCCGAAACAAATGATCCGTGGGGCCTATGGGTGAAACACACCTGATGCGGGTTGTTCGCGTCGTGCGCGGAGTGGGTTGATGCTCGAGGGTCCACAGCCGCCCACTTGTTCCTTACCCTCGACGCATGCCCCTCGGTACTCGTGATGCCGCGCACCTGTTGCGTCGCGCTGGCTTCGGTGCGCTTCCTGCAGACGTCGCCCGACTGTCTGCCATGAACGACCGCGCCACGGCGATCGAGTCGCTGCTGGCATCGAGCCCGACCACCGGATCGCCATCGTGGTACGAGGCCGATCGCAGCGAACGGATGCGACGGTGGTGGCTCGAGATGATGCGCACCGGCAACCAGGTCACCGAGAAGCTGGCGTTCCTGTGGCACGGCCACTTCTGCTCAGCGCTGGGCGAAGTGGAGAAGGGCCACATGATCCAACAGGTGCAACTGTTTCGGCGCGATGGCATCGGCAACTTCGCGACCTTCGCCCGCGACATCGCGCTGCAACCGGCGATGCTCAACTACCTCGACAACGAATACAACATGGTTCGCAAATCGAGCTCGGGTGCGATCGTGGGCGTTCCGCAGGAGAACTTCGGCCGAGAGCTCCTCGAGCTCTTCCTTCTGGGCGTCGTGGACGCCAACGGCAACCCCAACTACACCGAAGCCGACGTGAAGGCGTGCGCCGCCGCCTGGACCGGCCACAACACCCGCGAGCCCGACATTCTCAAGGACGGGATCGAAGCGCTCGACGGCCTCACTCGTTATCAGTTCTATCCCGATCGTCACGATGATCGTCCCAAGACGTTTCTCGGGGTCACCCGCAACTGGGACGGGCCCGAGATCATCGAGTTCCTTTGTACCGACTCGAAGTGGCGCACGGTCGTCGCCAGCCACATTGCCCGCAAGCTGTTCGCGGGTTACGCCTACCCGGATCCCAGTGAGAGTGTCATCGCACCCATCGCCGCGGCATTCGCCAGCACACTCAACGTGAAGGACCTGCTGCGCGCGATCTTCCGCAGTGACGCGTTCTGGTCGGAGCAAGCGCGCACCGGTCTCGTCCGCCAGCCGGTCGACTTCGCGGTGTCGATCCTGCGCGTACTCAACGTGAGTGCTCACGATGCCGCGGCGGAGCACTTCCTTCCCGGTACCGGCCAGGAGCTGTTCTCACCGCCCAACGTTTCGGGCTGGCGCCCCAACGCCTACTGGCTCTCCACATCGGCGCTTCAGGCGCGCGCCGACCTTGCCCACGAGCTCGTGCGGTACCGCGTGTTCGGCGACGGCCAGCCTGCCTTTCTGTCCGCGGTGACCAGCCTCGCCACCACCGATCCTGCGGCCGCGGTGCGACTCGCGTTCGAGTCCTTCGGGATCGTCGACGAGCCCTATCCCGCGGCTCGACGTCAGGCCGAAACGTGGCTTCGCGATGAGGTCGCCAAGAACGCTTCGAGTCGCCACCTGATCGCGGGGCTGGCGACGATGGTCATTCTCTCTCCCGACTTCCAGATGGCTTGAGGTCTGAACATGTCGATTCCCGAAGATCTCGAGCCGCTGTTCCACCGGGTGAGTGACGCCGTCGCGAGTGGCGGACCCGCCATGGGCCGTCGTCGCTTCCTCACCGCGATGCTCGCGGGTGCCGGTGTCGCGGCGACCCTGCCGCTCATCTCGCGTCTCGAAGCATTCGCGGCGCCCGCGATCGGCGCGCACGACGGGATCCTCCTCCACGTGACGTTGGCCGGAGGAAACGATGCGCTCAACACGCTCGCCCCGGTCGAGGATCCGCTCTACCGCTCGCTGCGCCCCACGTTGGCACACTCGCTCGACCCATCGGTCGCGCCACGACTTCCCGGCGCGAACTCGCTCGTGCTGCACCCGGCGCTCGTCAAGCTGCGCGATCGCTACGGGCGCGGCGACGTCGCGTTCGTGCGGGGCGTCGGCATGAAGCCGGCGAACTTCTCGCACTTCCAGTCGATGGCCACCTGGATGCAGGGCTGGAGCGGAAGTCCCGGGCCGACGGGCTGGTTGGGCCGCTACCTCGACGGTCTCCCGAACGCCGCGCAAGAGCCGCTCTACGGCGTCACTCTCGATTCGAGTGTCGGCTTGCACCTCAACGGCGCAAAGACCCGAGCGACGGCGATCCACCAGAAGCTTGGTGGTTTCGGGACGTCGAGCGACTCGTTCGAGCAACGCAAGGTTGCGGCGGTGCGGTCGATGATGACGCAGTCGTATTCAGGGCTTGCGGCGCAGTACGCGCATGCCGCTCGTACCATGCTCGATCTCCCAGGAACGCTGAGCGCCCCCAACGGCAATGCCGCGCTCGACGTGTACCGCGGCGACCTTCCCGAGTCGGGGGTCGAACGGCGCATGGCCTTGTGTGCTCGGCTCGTCAACGCCGACCTGGGTATCCGCGTCCTCAACGTCACTCACGGCAGCTACGACACGCACGACTACCAGGCCAACGAGCACGCCGCTCGACTCTCCGAACTCGACAACGCGATCGAGGCGTTCTTCACGCACCTCGAACCGAAGTTCGCGTCGCGCGTGATCATCATGATCCACTCCGAGTTCTCTCGACGACCGCGCGAGAACGACTCGCGGGGAACCGACCACGGGGCCGCGGGGCTCGTGATGGTCATCGGCGCGCCCGTTCGAGGTGGCATCTATGGCGATCAGGTTCGCCTCGATCAGCTCGAGAACGACAACCTGAAGTTCGCCATCGATTACCGCAGCGTCTACGCCACGATCCTCGAAGACTGGCTCACCACGCCGAGTCGTCCCATCCTCAACGCACAGTTCGACAAACTGCCCATTCTCACTCCACCCGGAGGCGGACCCGGTCTGGTCACCACGACCCCCACGACCACGACACCGACTACCCCCGCCCCGGCGGCTTCGGTGCCGTCGATGCAGCCGCCGCCCGCCAGCGGCCCGCGCGCGGGCTCCTCGGCGGCCAACAAGTGGAGCTCGAAGCGGTCGTGGGTCGGCAACCGACGCAAGGTCGGTCAACCCCGACGCTGAACGTCAGGCCCGCAAGCTGGCGCCGTGCGCGGCGATCGTCGCGTCGATGGCCCGCTGACGCGCCTCGGTGACTTCGTCGTCGGTGAGCGTCCGGTCGGGGGCCCGGAACCGCAACGCGAACGCGAGGCTCCGCTTACCGGCTCCCAAGCGATCGTCGCGATACTCGTCGAACACCGTGACCGACTCCGCGAGCTCCCCTACCGCGGCGCGCAGCGTGCGCATCACTGAGGCAGCCGCCACCGACTCGTCGAGCACGAACGCGAGGTCGATGTTGGACGCGGGGAAACGTGAAAGACCGTCGAACTGCTGGTCCGCGCTCGGCTGATCGAGCAACGCACCGAGATCGAGCTCGAGGGCGACCACCGGGCGAGACAGCCCAAGCGCGTCGATCACCTCGGGGTCGATCTCGCCCACGGTCCCGATCGCCACGTCGTTCACCGAGACCTGCGCGCTACGGGCGCCGTGGAATCCCGGCACGGTGACCGGCTCGAGCACCGCGTCACCCCGACCGAGCGATGAGACCAGCGCGCGGACCGTGTCGACCATGTCGTACACGTCGACCGCTCGATCGGATTCCACCGGCCGACGCGCAATGGTGCCGGCCCGAACGGCGCCGAGATGCAACGGTTCATCGGGCAGCAACGAGGCATCGGTCGGAGCGAGGAACACCGCGCCGATCTCGAAGAGCGCGATGTCGGTCTGGCCGTGACTGTGGTTGTGCGCCAACGCGCGCAGCAGTCCCGGCAGGATGCGCGTACGGAGGACCGATTCCTCGGCGCGTAACGGGTTCGACGCCCGCACCAGACGCTCGATCGGAGCCCCGACGCGCTCGAGGTCGGTGGGAGCCACCAGCGGAATGGTGATCGCCTCGGAGTACCCGTTGCCGACGAGTGTGTCGGCAGCGCGACGTACATCGAGCTGACGGCGGTTCAATCCGCCGACCTGGTCCTTCGACTTGGGCACGGTACGTCCGATGCGTTCGAAGCCGATCCGGCGCGCGACCTCTTCGACGAGATCGATCTCTCGTTCGAGATCCGGGCGGAAGGTGGGAACCACGGTTTCGATCGCGTCGCCCGCGCCGGACACCTCGATACCGAGTGGGGCGAGCGCATCAATCACCTCGGTGTCGGCGAGTTCGGTGCCGAGCACTGCGTTCACCTTGCTGGTGCGTACCGTGACGCGGGCGCGTTCCACTGGCACGGGGTAGTGGTCCACCACGTTCGGTGAAACCTCGGCGCCCGCCACCTCGGCCAGCAGTTCCATCACCCGCGCCGCGCCGACGTCGACGCCGTTGGGATCGGTGCCGCGCTCGAAGCGCGCGCTCGCTTCACTTCGCAGCTTGTGCCGCTTGGATGTCTTGGCTACGCCCATGCGCTCGAAGTGCGCAACCTCGAGCACGATCTCGGTGGTGCCATCGTGCACCTCCGAGGTGGCGCCGCCCATCACACCGGCAAGCGCTTGCGGCACCCGCGCCGCGTCACAGATGAGCAGGTCCTCGTGGGTGCACGTGCGCGTCACTCCGTCGAGCGTGGTGAGGGTCTCACCCTCGTCGGCGAGCCGAACCACGAATCCCGGACCCGCGAGCAACGCGCGGTCGTAGGCGTGTGTCGGTCGGCAGAGTTCGAGCATCACGTAGTTGGTGACGTCGACCACGTTGGAGATGGGACGCATTCCGGCCTTGATGAGCCGCTGCTGCATCCATGCGGGCGATTCGCCCATCGCGACGCGCGCGGTGCGGGCGAGGAATCGGGGACAGCGATCGGGTGCCTCCACCGCGATCGTCACGTCGTTGGTGACGGATGCCTCGGTACGCGGCTCGGGTGCGGGCGCGTGCAACGGCAGGCCGAATGCCGCGGCGAGTTCTCGGGCCACGCCCACCACGCCCATCGCGTCGGGGCGGTTCGGCGTGATGTCGAGCTCGAGAATCGTGTCGTTGAGCCCCAGCACATCGCGAATGTCGGCGCCCAACTCGGTGGTCGAGTCGAGCACGAGGATGCCGGAGTGATCATCACCGAGCCCCAGCTCACGCGCCGAGCACAACATCCCGTCGCTGAACACTCCGCCGCCGAAGCTCTTGCGCGACAAGGTGAATCCACCGGGGAGCGTCGCGCCCTCACGTGCAATCGGAACCGTCTGTCCCACCTCGATGTTGGGCGCACCGCACACCACCGTGGTGACGTCGCCACCCACGTCGACCGTGGCCAGTCGCACACGGTCCTTCTTGGGGATCGGCGCGATCTCGAGAATCTTGGCGGTGGTCACTCCCACGATCTCGCGGCCGGGCTCGTCGACGTGTTCGACCTCGAGTCCGAGGCGGTTCAGCGCGGCCACGATCTCATCGGTGGTCGCGTCGAGCGGGGTGTACTCCCGCACCCACGACAGCGGAACTCTCATGTCAGCACCTTTCCTGTCCGCGCGCGTGAGCGTGGCGAACACGGAGCCGTTGCGCTCGTCCGACGCAGGGCACAACCACACTCCTGAGACGCAGCAACCGCGACCATGAAGTCAGAACTGTTCCAAGAAGCGGATGTCGGATTCGAAGAAGTGGCGAATCTCGTCGATGGCATGACGGATCATCGCGATGCGTTCGAGGCCGAAGCCGAACGCGAAGCCTTGCCACTGTTCGGGGTCGTACCCGACCGCCTTGAACACGTTCGGGTCGATCATTCCGCAGCCGCCGAGCTCGATCCACCCGGTGTGCGAGCACACGCGACACCCTGCCTGTTGGCAGAACACGCAGCTCACTGCGAGCTCGGCCGACGGCTCGGTGTACGGGAAGAAGTCGGACCGAAAGCGAGTGGTCACCGACTCGTCATCGAAGAGGCGCTTGGCGAACGCTTCGATGGTTCCGAACAGGTCGGCCATCGTGATGCCCTGATCCACCGCGAACCCTTCGAGCTGGTGGAACACCGGCGAGTGCCGGGCGTCGGAAGTCTCGTTGCGGAACACCTTGCCGGGCGACACCACGTAGACCGGCGGCGGACCACTCTCCATGATCCGGACCTGCATCGGTGACGTGTGCGTGCGCAGCAGGACCTGCTCCGGTTCTCCCAGATCCACGAACAGCGTGTCCTGCATCGAACGAGCCGGGTGGGCTGCTGGGATGTTGAGCGCTTCGAAGTTGTGCCAGTCGTCTTCGACCTCGGGCCCCTCCGCAACCTGGTAGCCGAGTCCGACGAAGATGTCTTCGAGTTCGCGGCGCACCTGGGTGATGAGGTGGAGGTGGCCCCGTCGATAGCCGTGGGTCCCGAGCGTGAGATCGAGGCGCTCCGCTTCGAGCCGTTGGGCGCGTTCCGCCGCCTGGAGCTCCGCCCGCCGGGCGTTGATCTGCTCGCCCACCGTTGCCCGGTACGCCGAGAGAGCCTGGCCCACGACGGGCCGGGCATCAGGGGGCATCGCCTTGATGGCCTCGTTGACGGCGGTCGCCCTCGACTTCTTCCCGATGAACTCGCGGGCCACCTCGTCGAGGTCGGCCATCGTGGCGGCGTTGGTCAGCGCGGCGCTGGCCTCGGCCGCGGCGGCATCGAGCAACGCGCTCGCTTCTTCGGGGGTCATCACGCACTCCTCCGCTGCCGTGCAGCTTCGAACACGAGTACCGTCGCGGCCATCGCGACGTTGAGCGACTCGGTGGCGTCGACCATGGGGATGGTGACCCGCGCGTCGAGCACGTCGGTCACCTCCGAACTCAACCCATGGGCTTCGCTTCCCACTGCCACCACCACCTCGCCGTCGAGGGCCAACTGTTCAGGGGGCGTACCACCCGTTGCCACCGCACCGATGACGCTGCGGCCGGTGGCGCGAAGTCGTTCGATGGTGGTGATCGGGTCATCGGCCTCCACGACCCGCACCCCGAAGATCGAACCGGCGCTCGAACGTACGACTTTGGGATTGCGGGGATCGACCGAATTGCCGGCGAACACTACTGCCGCGCATCCCGCAGCTTCGGCGCTGCGAATCATGGTTCCGGCGTTACCGGGATCGTTGATGTCGACGGCGAGCAGGATCGGCCCCGGCGCGAGATCGTCGAAGCCACCACCGTCGATCGCTCGCACCGGGTCGATCACCAGCGCGACCACCCCCTGGGGGGTCTTGGTGTCGGCGATGCGTTCGAGAACCCCTGCGGCCAACGGCACCGCGTCGGGCTCGTCGAGGTCGCGGTCGACCGCGACGTAGACCTCGTTCACGTCGGCTCCCCGCACGCGAGCGGCCTCGAGCACGCGCCTTCCCTCGACGACGACGACACCTGCCTCGCGACGCGCGGCGGCGTCGCGAAACAGGTGTCGCAGTTCGACGACCTCGGGGTGACGAGGTCCGAGCGGGTTCAGGGCTGCGGTCCGAGCGGGATCAGTGCCGGTGTGCGGGCCGCTCAAGCGTCGAGCGCGCTCGTCGCTTCCTTGACGAGCGCCGCGAACGCGGCCTGGTCACGCACAGCGAGATCGGCGAGGACCTTGCGGTCGACTTCGATCTCTGCGGCCTTCAGGCCCGCGACGAACTTGGAGTACGACACGCCGTTGAGGCGGCACGCCGCGTTGATACGAACGATCCACAGACGGCGGAACTCACCCTTGCGGGCGCGACGGTCACGGAACGCGTAGTTCCCCGAGTGCATGACCTGTTCGTTCGCCTTACGGAACGAACGCGAACGCTGCCCGGAGTATCCCTCGGCGCGCTCGAGGACTGCGCGGCGGTGCTTCTTGCCGTGTACGGAACGCTTGACTCTTGCCATCTCACATACCTGTCTCGTCGATCGGGGTGGCTGACATCACCGGGCGGTGGTCAGCGAAGGCGCAGCAGGCGCTCGATGGCGCGCTTGTCTCCGCCTTGCACCTCGTTGGCCTGGTCGAGGCGGCGCTTGCGTGAGCTGCTCTTGTACTCGAGCTTGTGCACGCGGTTGGCCTTGGGCTTGGTGATCTTGCCGGTGCCCGTGATCTTGAAGCGCTTCTTGGCGGCGCTGCTCACCTTCATCTTCGGCATCGGTCATGCTCCTGTCTCGGCCGGCTGCGGTGTCGGCGTCACGTCGGGTTGGGGGGTGTCGGCTTGGGGGGTGTTGCCACCCTCGGCGCCTTCTGCGGCACTGGCCGCACCGTTGTTCGGCGCGCCCTTGGTCTTGGCCGGTTTCGTGGGTGCCTTCTTCTTGGGATTCAGCACCATGGTCATGTTGCGACCGTCGAGCTTGGGCATCTGCTCCACGTCGGCGATCTCCGCCACCTCTTCGGCCACGCGCTCGAGGATTCGCTGACCGAGCTCCTTGTGGGCCATCTCGCGGCCCCGGAACATGATCGTCAGCTTCACCTTCGATCCCTCACCGAGGAATCGATGCACGTGCTTCATCTTGGTGGAGTAGTCGTTCGGGTCGATCTTGGGCCGGAACTTCATCTCCTTGATGACGATGTTCGTGGCCTTGCGGCGCGACTCCTTGCGCTTCTGGTCTTGCTCGTACTTGAACTTGCCGAAGTCCATGACCTTGCACACGGGCGGCGCCGCGTTCGGGGCGACTTCGACGAGGTCGAGATCGGCAGCACGAGCGATCGCGAGGGCGTCGGGCAGCGGTTTGATCCCCAGCTGTTCTCCCGCGGGGCCCACCAGACGAACTTCGCGGGCCCGGATACGGTCGTTGATGCGGGGTTCAGTGGATGTCGAGATGTTGATGCTCCTTGGCCAAAGCACCCAGGGGGTGCACTCTTCGAGCGAGACATACATGGCACCGAATCGTGCGGAAACGCGAAAACGGCGGACACCGTGAAGCGTCCGCCGCGAACCGCGACCGGCCCCGAAGGCTGGTCACTCGTGGTTGGAACCAACCCGGCGCACTCGCCGCGTACCGTGGGTACGAAAGCGGTGGTCGGGTGGGGAACCTCGAGGGTTCCCGCTTCATCTCGTTCGATCGATTGTCACGGCACCGAAGTGCCAGGGAGAAGAATACCAGCGTGAGCAGCATCTGGACCCCTTCCGGCGAACATCCGATGGAGCCCGAGCGCCCGAGCGGCGGCGGAACCCCCGCAGGCGGGCCTGCTCCGGCCGGCGCAGCCGCCTTTGCGGACGGCGACAACTTCAGTGCCGAGGAGCTCGAGGAACTCAGCCGGGTGGCGGCGGAGATGCGGGCCACCCCGGT
>Ga0182741_1003077_pt1 | contig 18254 bp, 14 predicted proteins | sample eDN5th37CBELigOP_FD_128874 | JGI IMG/M metagenome (GOLD analysis project Ga0182741, IMG submission 128874) | Enriched Organic Plus compost microbial communities from Emeryville, California, USA - eDNA 5th pass 37_C BE-Lig OP (version 2) (version 2) ... | reverse complement strand
CCCTGCGCCCTCTCGCTCGGCGAGCATCTCGGCGCGCATGGGCGGGAGGTGCTGGCGGCCTATGCCGCCGGCATGGAGGTGGCGATCCGCATCGGCGCGGCGGTGAAGGGCGGCTTCCATCATGCCGGCTTCCACGCCACTGGCATCGTCTCCCATTTCAGCAGCGCCGTAGTCGCCGGCAAGCTGCTTGGCCTGACTGCGGAGCAGCTCGTCTCCGCGCAGGGGATCGCGGCGAGCACCGCCGCCGGCGTGCAGGTCTTCCTCGAGGAGGGCGCCTGGACCAAGCGCTTCCATCCCGGCTGGGGCGCGGTCGCCGGCATCACCGCGGCGCATCTCGCGCGGCACGGCTTCGTCGGGCCCTCCCGGCCCTATGAAGGCAAATTCGGCCTGCTGGAGTCGCACCTGCAGGCGCACGCCGCGGAGGCCGAGCCGGCGCTGATCGCCGATGCGCTTGGCGCGCGTTGGGATCTCGCCGAGACCGCGATCAAGCCCTATCCGGCCTGCCACTTCATCCATGGCGCGGCCGACGCGGCCCTGCTGCTGCGGGAGGAGCTGCCGGACCTCCGGGCGATCCGCGGCGTCCGCATCCTGCTGCCCGGCCCGACCCTGCCGATCGTCGCCGAGCCGGCCGCCGAGAAGGCGCGGCCGCGGACCGAATACGCGGCGAAGTTCAGCGCCCCCTTCGTGATCGCCACCTGCCTTCTGCGCGGCCGCTTCGGCCTGGCGGAGCTGGAGCCGGCGGCGCTGTCCGATCCGGAGGTGCTGGCGCTCTGTGCCCGCAGCCGCTGCGAGGCGGATCCCGACTCCGCCTTCCCCGCCTATTTCTCCGGCGGCCTGGAGGTGGAGCTTGCAGACGGACGACGGCTGCGCCGGCATGTGCGGGTGAACAGCGGCGCCGGCGAGCGCGCGCTGGACGTGGCCGGCGCCTCGGCCAAGTTCCTTGCCGCCGCCGGCATGCACCTTTCGCCGGTCGCGGCGCAGCGCGCCTGCGAGGCGGTGCTGGCGATCGACACGAAGCCGCTGCGGGAGACCATGCCCGCCCTGATCGGAGGCTGAGCCGATGTCTCGTCTGCATCTGTCCCGCCGCGCCGCATGGGCCCTGCCGGCGCTCCTCGCCCTGCCGCGCCGCGCACGCGCCGCCTGGCCGGACAGACCGGTGCGCCTCGTCGCGCCCTTTCCCGCCGGCAGCGGGACTGACCTGCTGGCGCGGATGCTCGCCGAGCCGCTCTCGGAGAGGTTCGGCCAGCCGGTGGTGGTGGAGAACCGCCCCGGGGGCAATGGCGTGGTCGGCAGCGCCGCCGTCGCCAACGCCGCGGCGGACGGCTACACGCTGCTGATGCTCGGCACCAGCGCAGCGGCCATCAACCCGCATCTGCTGCGCCGCCTGCCCTACGACCCGATCCGCGATTTCGCGCCGGTCGGCGGCATCGCCGAGCAACCCTACCTCCTGGTGGTGTCGCCGAAGGCCCCGGGCGGCGACCTGAAATCCTGGCTTGCCGCCATGCGCGCCCGGCCGCAGGAGGTGACGCTCGCCTACGGCAATGCCGGCTCGCAGATCATGGCGGCAATGCTGGCACGGGATGCGGGGCTTCGGCTGACCGCCGTGCCCTATCGCGGCACGCCCGAGGCGATCACGGATGTCCTGGGTGGCCGCATCGATTGCACCTTCACCGATTTCGGGATCGGCATGGCGCAGCATCGCGACGGCCGGCTGCGCGGACTGGCCCAGACCTCCGCGACACCCTTCCCGCTGGCGCCGGAGGTGCCGCCCATGGCGAGCGAGGTTCCCGGCTTCGACGCGACTGTCTGGTTCAGCATGGTCGCCCCCGCGGCCACGCCGCCGGAGATCGTCGCGCGCGCTTCGGCGGCGCTGGAGCAGGCGCTGGCCTCGGCGCCGTTCCAGGAGAAGCTTGCCCATCACGGCCTGGCGCCGCTGCATCTGGGGCCGGAGGCGCTGCGCGCGCATCTGCAGCGGCAGCTGGCGGTCTGGGGCGAGCGCGTGCGGCTCGCCGGGATCGAGCCGCAGTAGGACATCGCCTGAAAGGAGCACGGGCGCGAGGCCGGTCGCCGGGAGAGCGCCGGCGGAGCCGCGTGTCGTCGAGTCCGGAGGAAGCGCCTTGACCCAGTTTCCCATCCCCGCCGTCTTCATGCGCGGCGGCACCAGCAAGGCCATCATGTTCCATGCCCGGGATCTTCCGGCCGACCGCACGGCCTGGGATGCGATCTTCACCGCGGCGATGGGCTCGCCCGACCCCAACGGCCGCCAGCTCGACGGGATGGGCGGCGGCGTCTCCTCGCTGTCCAAGGTCTGCGTGCTGGCGCCTTCCGGGCGCGATGACGCCGACATCGACTACACCTTCGCCCAGGTGCTGATCAGGGAGGCCCGGGTCGACTACAAGGGCAACTGCGGCAACATGAGCTCCGCCGTCGGTCCCTTCGCCGTGGACGAAGGGCTGGTGCGGGCGGAGGGCGAGACCGCCATGGTCCGCATCTACAACACCAATACCCGGAAGATCATCCACGCCACCTTCCCGGTCACGGGCGGCCGGACCCGCTACGAAGGTGACCTGCGGATCCCCGGCGTCGGCGGCACCGGCGCGCCGATCCGTCTCGACTTCCTGCAGCCGGGCGGCGCCACCACGGGCAGGCTGCTGCCGAGCGGCAGGGTCCGCGACCGTCTGGAAGTGCCGGGCTTCGGCATCATCGAAGCGTCGCTGGTCGACGCCGGCAACGCGACGGTCTTCGTTCGCGCCTGCGATGTCGGCCTGACCGGACTGGAGCTGCCCGACCAGCTGGAGGCCAACTCCGACATCCTGAAGCTGCTCGACGCCATCCGGGTCCAGGGCTCGGTGGTGATGGGCATCGCGCCCGACGTGGAAGCGGCACGCCGGATCAGCACCGTGCCCTATATCGGCTTCGTCGGGCCGGCCGCGGACTCCCCGACCCTGTCGGGCGAGACCATCCGCGCCGCCGAGATGGACTTCGCGGCCCGCGTCATCTCCAACGGCCAGCTGCACCGGGCCCTGCCGCTCACCGTCTCGCTCTGCACCGCGGTCGCGGCGCGGATTGCGGGCAGTGTGGTGGCGGAGGCGCTCCCGCCCGGCGTGGCCGCCGGGCCGCTGCGCCTCGGCATGCCCTCCGGCGTCCTCACCGTGGGCGCCGAGGTGGTGCGGGAGGGCGGCGGATGGGTCGCCCGGGCGGGATCGTTCTATCGTACTGCGCGCCGCCTGTTCGATGGCCGGGTGTGGGTGCCTGAGATCGCAACCTGACTTCCAGGCCCCCTGACTTCCGGGCCCCGGGACAGGTTGCCACTGGCGCTGCTGATGGAGAGCCCCGGCGCCCGGGTCCGCTCCCCTGGCGAGGTGGCGCGGCAGGCTGCGCCTTTCCCACACGACGACGCCTCCGCCGAGAGAGCTTGCCCGGCGCATCTCCGCTCAGTCGAAGCGGCACCCTGACAGCACGTCCAGGAAGCCGGAAGCAAGCTTGGACAGGGGCCGCTGTCGCGACAGGAGGGCCCTCGCCTGCAGGCGCACGGTCGGAACGAAGGGGCGTGTCTGCAATCCCTGAGCGCTCGCGGCCATCACCGTGAAGCCTTCCAGGATCGCGACACCCACGCCCGCCGCGGCGAGGGCGGAGGCGACGGAGGACTGGTTCGTCTCTGCCACGAGCCGCAGGGGCACGTTCGCGTCCTCGAAGGCCCGCACCACCTGCTCGCCGGCCGGCAGGTGGCGCGCGACGCTGATGAGCGCGTGATCCGCCAGGTCGCGTGGCGTGATCTCCGCAAGCGCACAGAGAGGATGCGCATCCGGAAGCACGCAGCCGAGCGGAAGCGCGAAGAGGTCGTGCACGACGAGCCTCGCATCGCCGGACGGGCCCAGAATCACCCCGAGATCCACCCGGTGGTCGAGCACCAGCCGCGCCACGTCGCGCGCTCCGGCGATGCGCAGGCTGACGGCTGCCTCGGGCCGGGCGGCGTGGAAGGCGGCAACCGCCCGCGGGGCGAGGCTGTGGGCCAGGGTGGGCGTGACCGCGACCCGGAGCATCCCCGACCGGCCCGCGCGCAGGTCGCCGGCCAGGCGCTGCACGACCTCGATGGCGGCGAAGGCGCTGACCGCCTCGGGGAAAAGAGCCTCGGCCTCGGTCGTCGGGATCAGCCGTTTCCGCTGCCGGGTGAAGAGCTTGAAGCCCAGCCGGTCCTCGGCCTGCTGCAGCATCTTGCTCACGGAAGGCTGCGAGACGCGAAGTGAGGCCGCGGCGGCCGTGATGCTGCCGCGCTCCATGATCTGCCGGAACACCTCCATCTCGCGCACCGTGAAAAGCATAACCTCAGGCTATGATGTCTGTCGGTTCCTGTATTTGCGCGCATAAATGGGCGGTGGCAACATCGCGCCTGAGCCGCGTCGGTATGGGCGCGAGCATGAAGGAAACGCCGATGAACGCCCCCGTCAGCGACCGTGCCCTCACGCCTGGCAAGGACCAGGCTTTCGCCGAACTCATGGCCAGACGCGGCCTGGGTGATCCGCCGGCCGGAGAGGTGACGATCACGGGAAGCGACCCCTTCTGGCGCACCCCCATCCGCGCAGGCGAGACGGCAGCCGCCGTGCTGGGCGCGATCGGAGTCGCCTCCAACGATATCTGGGAATCCCGCACGGGCAGGCGGCAGAAGGTCTCCGTTGCCCTGCGCCATGCCGCCGCGACGCTGCGCACGGTGGACTACAGCCAGGGCCAGCGCGCGGACGGCAGTTGGGAGACGCTGCCCATCCCCGACTACATGAAGGCGATGATCGCCGTGACCCAACCCTGGCCCACCAGGGACGGCGCGTACTTCCTCCCGCACCTGAACCTCCCGCATCTCGCCAGGCGCGTGCTCGGCGTCCTAAGATGCGAGTTCAACCCCGCCTCGGTGCGCGAGGCCGTCAGCCGCTGGAACGCGGATGATCTGGAAGATGCTATCGCTGCCGCCGGCGCCTGCGGCGGCCGCATCCGCAGCGCGGAGGAATGGCTCGCCCATCCGCAGGGCCGGTATCTCGCCGCGCGACCGATCCTCGACATCCGCCGCATCGGCGATGGCCCGCCCCTGGCCCTGCCACCTGGCCCGCGCCCGCTCTCCGGCGTGCGCGTGCTGGACTTCACCCGCATCCTGGCAGGCCCCATCTGCGGCCGCACGCTGGCCGAGCACGGCGCCGAGGTGCTGATGGTCACCGCACCGCACCTGCCGCAGACGCCCGAGCACGTGCGTGACACCAGCCATGGCAAGCGAAGCTGCTTCCTGGACTTCTCGGACCCTGCGCAGCTCGAACGCGCGAAGCAGCTGGCGCTCACCTCCGATGTCGTCGTGGGCGGCTACCGCCCCGGCAAGCTGGAATCCTGGGGGCTGAACCCCGAGGAGATCGCCGCCAGCAAGCCCGGCCATGTTCATGTGACCATTTCCTGCTACGGCTCCGGCGGCCCCTTCGCGGACCGCGCCGGATGGGAACAGGTGGGCCAGGCCGTCACCGGCATCGCGCATGCCCATGGCAAGGCGGTCGGCGACGGCTCGCCCAGGCTGATCTTCGCCACGGTCTGCGACTATCTCACCGGCTATCTCGGCGGCTATGGCGCGCTGCTCGCCCTCGGCAAGCGCATGCGCGAGGGTGGCAGCTGGCACGTTCATGTCTCGCTCTGCCAGTCGGCCATGCTGTTGCTGCGTCAGGGCCTGATGGACGGCTTCGAGAACGCGCCCGAGACGCTGACGGAAGACGAACTCGCCACCCTCCGTGTGGTCACGGACACCGAGGCGTATGGCCGCATCCGGACCCTTGGCCCCGCGCTGCGGATGTCCGAGACACCCGTCCACTGGGCGACGCCAACTCCCACGCTCGGCGGCGACAAGCCGGAATGGCTGCCACGATAAGGAAAGTGATGATGACCCGCTTGGCCCGCCGCGCCCTGTTGGCCGGCATCGCTTGCGCCCCCGCGATTGCGCGCGCCCAGTCACTCGACCTGAGCCGTCCCGTGCGTTGGATTGTACCCTTCACGCCTGGCGGTGGCTCGGACATCGTCTCGCGCCTGCTGACCGGGTTCATGGTCGAGCTGCCCGACGCGCCGCGCTTCGTCATCGACAATCGCCCCGGCGCCGGCGGCAATATCGGGACCGCGGCCATCGGCCATTCGGCACCCGACGGCCACACGGTGGGCGTGCTGACCGTCGCCTCCCACGGCATCAACCCGACACTCTATCCGCAGCTGCCCTTCGATCCGATCGCGGATTTCACGCCAATCTCGCTGCTGAACCTGCAGCCTGTCGTCGTCGCGACGAAGGCGGATTCGCCCATCCGGGATCTCGCCGACCTGCTTTCCCGCCGCGGCCAGGAGATGACCTTCGCCAGCGCCGGCAATGGCCTGAGCGGCCATGCGGCGGGCGAGCTGCTGCGGATGCGGAGCGGCCTCAACCTGATGCATGTCCCCTATCGCGGCAGCAGCGCCGCCTGGACCGACCTGCTCGGCGGCCGCGTGGACCTGATCGTGGACAACATCGCCACCGCCATGCCGCATGTGCAGGCCGGCACCGCGCGTATCCTCGGCCTGACGTCGCGCGACCGGATGCCCGGAGTGGACGCCCCCACCATCGGCAGCCTGCTGCCCGACTATGTGGTGGATTCCTGGAACGTGCTCGGCGGTCCCGCGGGCATGCCGGAACCGGTCGTGCAGCGCTTCGCCGAGCTCGTCACCACCGTGCTTCAGCTTCCCGCGGCGCGCGCCCGCTATGCGGAGCTGCGGATGCTGCCGCCGCCCGACACCACGCCCGCCTATGCCGCCAACTACATCCGCGAGCAGATCGCCATGTGGGCGACCGTTGTGCGTGAGGCCGGAATGCGGGTGGACTGAACCATGGCGAACCAAGGCGCCCTTGCCGGCATCCGGGTGCTCGATCTGAGCCGCGTGCTCGCCGGCCCGTCCTGCGGCCAGCTTTTCGCGGATCTCGGGGCGCAGGTGATCAAGGTCGAGGACCGGGGCGGTGACGAGAACCGCAACTGGCTGCCCGTGGTGGATGGCCGCGGCGCCAACTTCATGTCGGTCAATCGCGGCAAGCGCGGCATGACGCTGAACCTGAAGTCCCCCGGCGGCCAGCGCATCCTCGAAGCGCTGATCAAACGCGCCGACGTGCTGCTGGAGAATTTCCCGCCCGGGACCGCGAAGCGTCTCGGCCTGGCGTGGGAGCGTACATCGGCCGTCAATCCGGATCTGGTCCACGTCTCCATCACCGGCTACGGCTCGCGCGGCCCCCTGCGCGACCGGCCGGGTTACGACAACATGGTCCAGGCCTTCAGCGGCATGATGGCCATGACCGGCGAGCATGATCGCGGCCCCGCGCGCCTCGGCCCCTCGGTGATCGATCTCGGCACCGGCGCGCTCGCCTTCGCCGGCGCCTGCGCCGCGCTGGTCGCGCGGCAGCAGGGCCGGGCGCGCGGCCAGCATGTGGAAGCGTCGCTGCTGCAGACGGCGCTCTCGCAGCTTGGCTATCACTTCACCGCCTACACCATGGCCGGCGTGGTGCCGCAGCGCACGGGATCGGCCGTGTGGCACATCGTGCCCTACCAGTGCTTCCGGACCGCCGATGGCTGGATCCTCGCCGGTGCCACCAACGATGCCGCCTGGCAGCGGATGGCGACCGTGCTGGGCGCGGCCGAGCTCGCCGCCGATCCGGCCTATTCCACCGCACGTGACCGCAGCACGCGGCGACTGGAGCTGATCGCGAAGCTCGAGCCCTATTTCCTCAGCCGCGGCACTGCCGAATGGGCCCGGCTGTTCGACGAGGCGAAGGTGGCCTGCAGCCCAGTGCAGGACATCGCGCAGCTCCTCGCGCACCCGCAGGTCGAAGCCCTCGGCATGGTACAGGAGGTGGATGATGGCCGCGGCGGCACGCTCCGCCTCTGCGGCCCGCCGATCGAGATGTCGGCGACACCGACCGCGCCGGGCGGCCGTCCGCCCGATCTCGGCGAGCACACCGACGAGATCCTGCGGACGGAACTGGGCCTGGACGACGCCGCCATCGCGGCGCTGCGAGCGGAGGAAGCGATATGAGCGGCGCGGTCCATACCGAACGGCGCCCGGACGGCGTCGCGGTCGTCACCCTCGACAACCCCACGCACCGCAACGCGCTGAACGACGGCATGATCGAGGCCATCATCGCCAGCTTCGGCACGCTGTCGCAGGACCGCGCCTGCCGCGCCATCCTGCTGCGCGGCGCCGGAGGCATGTTCTGCGCAGGGCGGGAGATCGGGAACCTGCTTGCCCTGCAGCAGGCGGGGATGGACGCCATCCATCGCGCTTATCACCGCCTGCGGGAGCTGAACGAAGCGGTCTATTACTGCCCCAGGCCCGTCGTCGCCGCGCTCGATCGCTATGCGCTCGGCGCCGGCATCATGCTGGCGACGCTCGCCGACATCGCCATCGCCACCGAGGACTGCCTGATCGGCTACCCGGAGGTGAAGCTCGGCATCCCGCCGACCCAGACCACCATCGGCCTGCTGCGTGGCGTGAACCGCAAGGTGGTGATGGATCTCGTGCTGACCGCGCGCACCATTCGCGGCGTGGAGGCGGCGCGCCTGGGCCTGGTCACCCGCGCCGTGCCCGCGGACAGCCTGGCCGCTGATGTCGAGGGGACGCTCGCGATGCTCGTCGCCAACGGTCCGGAGGCGATGGCCCGCACGAAGGAGCTGGTCTGGAAGACCGAGGATGCGGATTACCGCTCCGCCCTCTCGGTGGGCGTGGACGCCATATCGGTCGCCGTCGCGACGCGCGAGGCGGCGGAGGGGGTCGCAGCCTTCCTTGGCAAGCGCAAGCCCAACTGGTGAGGCGCCCATGCATCGCCGGACGATCCTCTCAGCACTCCCCTTCGTCGCCGTCGGCCGTGCCGCCGCTCAAGGCAATTGGCCCGATCGCCCCATCCGCATCATCGTGCCCTTTCCGCCGGGCGGGCCCGTGGATGGCGGCGCACGTGTCGTGGCGCAGGTGCTGACGGAAGGCTTGGGCCAGACCGTCGTGATCGAGAATCGCTCCGGCGCGGGCGGCAGCATCGGTACCGAGGCCGCGGCCCGCGCTGCGCCCGATGGCTACACGCTGCATTTCGGCAGCACCGGCTCCCTCGCTGTCAACCAGAGCCTGATCCCGAACCTCTCCTATGACACGCGCCGGGACCTTTCCGCCATCTCCGTCGTCAGCGCCGTGCCGATGCTGATGGTGGCGCGCTCCGGCCTGCCCGTGCGGGACGTGCGTGAAGCCATCGCGCTCGCCCGTGCGCGCCCGAACACGCTTACCTACGCGACGGCCGGCGTCGGCGGCGCACCGCACCTGGTGGGCGAGTTGATGCGCCAGCGCGCGAATGTACAGCTCACCACCGTCGCCTATCGCGGCGCGGCGCCGGCGATGACGGCGCTGATTGCGCAGGAGGTGGACTTCACCTTCCTCGATCCCGCCGTACTGATGCCGCATGTGCGGGACGGAAGGATGAAGGCGCTTGCCGTCACAGGCCCGCAGCGCCTGGCCGCGCTTCCCGACTACCCCACCCTGATCGAGGCCGGCCTCACGGGCGTCGAGGTCGAGAACTGGTATGCGCTGCTCGCGCCCGCGGGCACGCCGAAGCCGATCATCGCGCGCATCCACGCCGTGCTCTCCACTGCGCTGGCGCGACCCGAGACGCTGAGGAATTATGTCGATCAGGGCCAGCGCGTGCTGAACCTGCCGCCGGCCGAAAGTACCGCCTTCATCCGTGCCGAGGTGGACAAATGGGCCGAGGTCGTCCGCAGCGCCGGAATGCGCGCCGAATGATCGCGCGACGCACCCTCCTTGCGGCCGCTGCGCTCGCCGCGCCTTCGGTCGGCGCACAGGGCGCCTGGTCGCCCACGCGACCCGTCCGCATTGTCGTGCCCTACGGTCCGGGCGGTGGCGCCGATACCACCAGCCGGCTCCTTGCGGGGCCGATGGGCGCCGCGCTCGGCCAGCCCGTGGTGGTCGAGAACCGCCCGGGCGCCGGCGCCTCCATCGGCACGCAGGAGGTCGCCCGCGCCGCGCCTGACGGCTACACGCTGCTGATGGGCGCGATGGCCCACCTCGTCACGCCGCTGCTGATGCGGCTCCCCATCGACTATGCCAGCGCGTTCGCGCCGCTCTCGCTCGTGGTGACACTGCCGCATGTCCTGCTGGTGCCGCCCTCCTCCACTGCCAGCGACATAGCCTCCCTGGTCGCCGGGCTGCGGCAGCGGCCTGGGCAGGTTGCCTTCGGCACCTCGGGGAACGGCACGGGCGGACACCTCGCCGCGGTGATGCTCGCGCGCCGCGCCGGCGTGGAGGTGCTGCACGCCCCCTATCGCGGCATCGGCCCGGCGCTGCAGGATCTCGTCGGCGAGCGGCTCGGCTTCGTCTTCGCGACCGTTGCCTCTGCCATGCCGCTGGTCAACAGCGGCAGCGCGCGGCCGATCGCCGTATCCTCGATTCGGCGCGTACCGGTTCTTCCGGACGTGGCAACGGTGGCCGAGCAGGGCTATCCGGGCTTCGAGATGGACGAGTGGAACGGGCTGCTGCTCCCCGCGGGAACCCCTGAGCCGATGCTCGCCGCGCTGCACGGCGCGGTGCGTCACGCCGTGGCGGACCCGCTGGTCCGTGAGCGCGTCGCAGGGATGGGCGCGATCCTGGAAGGCAGCGATCCGGCGCACTTCGAGGACTACCTCGCGACGCGCCGCCCGATCATGACGCAACTGGTGCGAGAGGAGCGGATCACGGCCGAATAGGCCAACCGCGCTGTTTCGCGGACGCGTGGCCTCGGGCCGGCGCGGGCCGGCCCGATCGGCGTGCTCGAGTGCCCCGGCAAGGCGCCGGATGCGGACCGGAAGGCGCGGTTGCCCATCCACCATGTCGGCGGCTGCCGGAACAGCGGATCAGCATCCTGCCGCAGGTCCGCACCTCACGACACGGGCGTCCTAGAACCTGTGGCGCATCGTCGCCAGAACGGTGCGACGGAAGCCGTACCAGCACCAGGCATAGGTGTTGCAGGAGGCGACGTAGTCTTCGTCGAAGAGGTTGGTCACATTCACCTGCAGCGAGGTACCGCTGAGCCTGGGGGTCAACTGCCCGAGATCGTAGCGCAGCATCAGGTCCACCAGCGTGTAATCCGGCACGCGCAGCGTATTGGCTGTGTCGCCCCAGGTCGCGCTCACGTAGCGGACGCCCGCACCCAGCCCGAGCCCCGCCATCGGCGAGCCGTTCTGGAAGGTGTAGCTGCCCCAGGCGGAGATCATGTGCCGCGGCACCGCGATCGGCGTTGTCCCGCGCTCGGGCCGGGTGGTCGTGGGGACACCGGCGAGGCCGCGGTCGGCCGTGACGGTCGCGTTGCTTCTGGTCACCTCGCTGTCGAGATAGGCGTAGGAAGCGGCGATGTCGAAGCCGGCCGCGAGGCTCGCCTTCGCCTCCAGTTCCAGGCCGCGCGTGCGGACCTCCCCGGTCTGAATGGAGTAGTTCCGGTCCTGCGGATCGGTGGTCAGCACGTTCTGGCGCCGCAGGTCGAAGAGCGCGGCGGAGAACATCGCATTGATCCCCGGCGGCTGGTAGCGGATGCCGATCTCGTGCTGCTGCCCCGTGGTTGGCTCGAAGGGCCCGCCCCCGCGCGCGGGCGAGAAGGTGCCGCTCTGCGGCTCGAAGCTCTCCGTGTAGGAGTAGTAGGGCGCCAGGCCGAAGCTCGTCAGGTAGACGATGCCCGCACGGCCGGTGAAGGCGCTGGTGTCCATCTCGCTGCGGGTGGTCGCGCCCGTTGCGAGCGTCTGCGTGCGGGTATCCGAGTTGTACCAGTCCTGCCGCCCGCCGAGTTGGATCACCAGCGGCCCGAAGCGGATCTGGTCCTGCATGTAGAGGCCGACGCTGTTCTGCTCCTGCAGCCTGCGCGTCTGATAGGGCAGCGAGGGGATGCGCAGGCCGTAGACCGGCGCGAAGACGTCCTGCGTCGGGACACCGACCGTGGTGAAGCCGGCGTTGTAGGTATCGCTGTTCACATTGTAGTAGTCGAGGCCGGCGAGCACCGTGTGGCGTAGTGGCCCCGTGGCGAACCGGCCTTCGACCTGATTGTCCAGCGTGATCGCGTCGAAGGTCACGTCCGTGCCGATGATGGCGCGCTGGAGGATGTGGAAGTCGGTCAGCACATTCGCCGAATAGGCGCCGTAGAGCTGCCGGTAGTAGCCCTCGGAATGCGCGTAGCGGAAGTTCTGCCGGACCGCCAGGGAATCGTTGAAGCGGTGTTCGGCCAGGTAGCCGATCTGGTACTGTGTTCGATCCAGCCGGTCGAAGTTCGGGTCGCCGTCCCAGAAGCTCGAGGAGATGCGGCCACGCGGATTGGGCAGAACCGAGCCATAGGCCGGTACGCCGCCATAGCTGCCGCCCCAGGGGTCGCGCTGGTAGAGGCCGAGGAACGTGATGCTCGTATCCGCGGTCGGCCGGAAGGTGACGGAGGGCGCGATGAAGTAGCGCTCCTCCCGTGCATGATCGATCTGCGTGTCGGAGCGGGAATAGGAGGTAACGACGCGGCCGAGGACGGTGCGGCTCTCGTTCAGCGGGCCGCTGAGGTCCAGGCCCGCGCGGAAGGTGCCCCAGGAACCGCCCTGCAGCAGGAGCTCGCGGTAGGGCAGCTCCGTCGGGCGCTTGCTCACGAGGTTCACGAGGCCGCCGGGGCCGGACTGGCCGAACATCACCGAGGCCGGGCCGCGCAGGATGTCCACCCGCTCCAGCCGGAAGGGATCGACGCTCGGGTTCGCATCGCGGCCACCGAAGGTGCGCATGCCGTCGAGGAATTGCGGCGCGTCAAAGCCGCGGATCGAGTACTGGTCCAGCCGGCCCACCACGCCGCGCGTCTCGACCGCGACCCCGGGCGTGTATCGGAGGATGGCATTGAGGTTGTGCGCCGCCTGCGCCTCGATCTGGTCGCGCGTGACAACGGAGATGGATTGCGGCGTCTCGATGATGGGCGTGTCGGTCTTGGTGCCCGTGGCGGCGACCTCGGCGAGATAGCCTCGGATCGGGGTCCAGCCTCGAGGGAGCCCGGCATCGATCCGGACCTCCGGCAGGATGAGGGCGCCGTCCACCGACCGGCCGGCCGGCGCCTGGGCGCGGGCAGCCTGCATGCCCGGAGCCGTCGCGGCGAGCAGCATCCCGACCAGCGGCAAGCCGATCCGGCGCACCCTCCTCATCCCCTTCGGAAGGCGAGGATTCTCCTGGGCCGTCGCAGCCGCACTCCGCTTCGGCGCCGGATATCCGGATGCTCCGCCAGGGCCGGCGACCAGATGGTCATGAGGAAGGAAGCGGTTCGACGATGCGGAAAGGTCCCGGGCTGCCTTGGCAGCACCCGAAACGTTACGGACAGGGTTCGACCAGGCAGATTCCTTGCGGAACCCATCTTCTGACAGGCTCAACATCAGCGCTTTCTGTTTCAGGAGGACGACGAGTTGCGGAAGTCACCAGGCGGTGGAGACGGCCTGGCAGCCGTTTCCACGACGATGCTCAGTGCCCGGCCCAGGGAATTCCCTCTTCCACAGTGAAGGAGAGGGTCGAGACCAGGCGCCGCCGGGCATAGGCGCCGTCGCCCTCGCCGCCCGGCGTGTTCTCGACATGCGCCACCTCGGCCACGTAGCGCCCTGCCCAAGGCGTGTCGAAAGTCACGCGACCCTCGCCATCGGTCCGGAGCCGGCGCTCCCAGCGGGGCGGTGCCACCACCGTCACCTCGGCGCGCGGCAGGGGCTGACCACGGAGGAACAGGGTGAACTGCTTCCCGCCCGGCGTCAGCGGAACCAGCTCCAGTTCCATGGCGGCCCGGGTCTCGTTGCGGCCCTCGCGGGCCAGCAGCACGGCCTTCGTCTTCTCCGCGCCCGACCGGCCGAAGGGCGCAAGGCCCTCTTCCACCAGCCGCACATCGCCGGCGCCTGCGGGCAGCGTGGCCTCGATGGCGTTCTCCGTGCGGCGGAGAGCGAGAGGCTGGCCACCCTCCCCCACGAAGATGCGCGGCGTCGCGATACGGTCCAGCAGGCCGCCGCTGCGCTCACGCAGATCCTCCACCGGTTCGCCGAAATAGGCGCGGGCGGTGCTGCCCTCGCGTTCCAGCCAGAGCTGATGCGCAGAGGCCAGCCCCGGCAGGCTGGCGAGCAGGGAGGCGAGGGCCAGTCCCGGCAGGCGATGATGCATGATGCTCTCTCCCGGTCGTTGGTTCAGCGCGCGCCGAGCGTCAGCAGCAGGGCGGCGATCGGCGGCAGGGCGGGCGCCAGCCAGGCGGCGAGGCGTGGCGCGTAGGGCAGCAGCAGGACCAGCGGCAGCACGGCAGCACTCAGCACGCCGCACCACAGCACCACTCCCATGGCCCATTCCCTGGCGACGACGCAGGATGGGAGGGAGAGGGCGAGCAGCGCCCAGCCGGTGATGCGCAGCGCCAGGGCACGCCATGCTGGCACCCGGCGCAAACCGAACACCTCTCCATAGTGACGCTCCATGGCGAGGCAGAGCGCGGTGAAGCCGGCATAGGCCAGGGCGAGGGCGAGCGGGATCACTGTCCTATTCCGCCGGCGCGGGAGAGGTCCGGTGCCCCGCGCGTCGTGCGCGCTGCGGCTCGGCCGGCGCGCGTCCGACCTGACGGGCGGCGAAGCCCAGCGCCGTGCCGAGCGCCAGCGCCACGAGGTCGACGCCCGCGAGCGCCCATTGCCCGGCGGGCAGCGTCACGCCCAGATGGGAATGGGTGGTGGCGGCATTCAGCGCCGGCAGCAGCAGCAGCAGCAGCGCGCCAAGCCCGAGCTGCTCCATCCAGGCGCGGCGATGACTGCGCAGCAGCGGATGCAGCGCCGCCACACCCCAGGCGATGAAGAAGACATGCACCTCCCACTCGGCGCGCTGCGCCATCGCCACCGGCAGCAGCCGGTTGGCCCAGAGATAGGCGGCCATGGCGATGGGCAGCCCGCCGATGGCGGCGACATTCAGCACTTCCACCAGCCGCGTGCCGTAACCCGCCCGCGCCCCCAGCTTCTGGCGCTGCTTGACCGCCCAGAGGATGGTGCCGGTGGCCACCATCACGGTGCCCATGAGCCCGGACAGGAAGAACAGCGCGCGCATCACGCCGCCGCCGAACACGCCGCGATGCAGCCCCACCATCACGCCGCGCGTCTCCGCTGCCGGCCGGTCGCCGCCCGAGGCGGAGATCATGGCGCCGGTCACACCGTTGAAGGTGACGAGCTGGCGGTTCACCGAGAGGCGGTCGTCATCCACGCGGAACACCTGCACCGTGGCGGTGGCGTCGCCAGGGTTGTTCACCGTGATGCGGCCGGGTTGCGCACCACCCCAGTGGTGCGAGGCTTCCGCCAGCATCGGTCCGATGGGGGCAAGGGGCACCGCCTGGCCGCTGCGCGGCGGCGGGCGTTCCAGCCCGAACACGGCGGCAGTGAAGGCCTGGTTGTTCCCCTTGAAGGCGAGCTGCACACCCCAGGGCATGGTCATCAGCATCAGGGTGACGATGCCCGTGTAGGTGATCATCAGGTGGTAAGGCAGGGCGAGCATCGCTGCCACGGCATGGCCGTCGAGCCAGGAGCGCTGGCCCTTGCGCGGACGGAAGGTGAAGAAATCCGCGAAGATCCGCCGGTGCGTCACGATGCCGCTGAGGATCGCGACCAGCATGAACATGGCGCAGAAGGAGATGATCCACCGCGCCCAGAGAACCGGCACGTGATGGAGCTGGTAATGAAAGGTGTAGAAGAAATCCCCGCCCAGCGTGTCGCGCGCCGGCAGATCCTCGCCCGTCGCCGGGTCGAGGATGGCGCGGCGGAAGCGGCTTCCGCCGGCCGAGGAATCGCGCCAGAACACCCGCGCCACGGGATCACGCGCGCTGGGCAGGGTGACGATCCAGTTCGCCGAGTTCGGCGCCAGGGTCTGCATCCGGCGCAGCACATTCTCCGCCGCCTCCGGCGCGTCGCGCGCCGCGTGCAGTTCGGGCCGCATCCAGAGGGAGATCTCCGGGCGGAAGTAGCTGACGGTGCCGGTGAGGAACACGGCGAACAGCACCCAGCCCACCAGCAGGCCGCTCCAGGTGTGGAGCCAGGCCATGGACTGCCGGAAGCCGCCCCTCACGTGCCGCCTCCGGGGAGGAGCCAGATGCAGGCGGCCAGGGGCAGCGCCGGGATGAGGATGCCGAGCCAGGCGCCGAGGGCGCTCTTCGCGGCGAAGCACCACATCGCCGCCGCCGCCATCACCGCGTAGCTCGCCATCATCCCCCAGAGCACGCCTTCCTCCGGCGGGCCGGGCAGCAGGGCGAGGGTCATGGCCGCAAGCGCGGCAAGGCCGTAGCCGCCCAGGATCGCCGCCAGGCTGCGCGAGACGATGCCTGCGATCCGCCCGGCGTCGCCGGAGCGGAGGGAAGGTTGGATCTTCGGCGGCACCTGGGCTCCGGCTGTCAGCGGGTGGTCGGTCACCGGGCCTATATTGAGAATGAGTCGCAATTGCAAGTCGGTCCTCGGATGCAGCGCCGCTGCTGCGGGGCCGGAGGACCGCCGTTGGCCCAGCCACGGCGTGCTGAGCTGCTGCATTCGGCGACGCGCCGTGCCCGACCTTGTTCTTCTTGTCCCGAGCGTGACTCAGCGGCCCGGCCGCCAGCCTGGCATGTGCCAGGTGGAATCGCCCGAACGGGTGAGGATGCTCGTGAAAGCGGAGAGCTGAAGCATGTGCCGTGAGCCCGGACGAGCAGACGATGCTCCAGGCGTGCCAGGACGCTCAGGGAACCGCGGCCGGTGCCGATCGGCCCGCCCCTTTCAGCACTCCGGCATTCCGGCAGCGCGGAAGGCATCGAGGAAGCGCGTCGTGTCCTCCTGCCGGCGGAAGCCGAACACCCCATCGTAGTTGCGCAGGGTCCAGCCCGGCCGCAGCCGCAGCACCTCGCGCAGGGCTGCGCGTGCCTCCTCCATCCGCCCCGCCTCGACGCAGGCGACCACCATCGAGCTGTGGCAGGGCCGGTAGTCCGGCGCGAGCGCCGCGCAGAGCCGGAGCGCCGCCAGCGCCTCGTCCAGATGGCCCGCCAGCAGCAGCGCGCGGCCGAGCGTTGCATGCAGGAAGGGCGGGTGGAACGGGTTGAGCGCGAGGCCCAGGCGAAGTTCCGCGACGCCCGCCTCATGCAGGCCTGCGCGGCTCAGGATCTCGCCATAGGCCGCGCGGCCCGCGGCGTCGCAGGGATTGGCACGGACCCCCGCCGCCCCCGCCTCCAGAGCCTGTTCGTGGCGGCTGAGCAGCGACAGGCTGAAAGCGAACCGGAGGATGCAGAGTGAGGATCCTGGCTCGAGCGCCACGGCGCGGCCGGCGAGGTCGAGCGCGGGCTCCAGCGCCGCCCTTCCCCGCGGCTCCCCCCAGCCGAGGGTGAAGCCGCGCTGCATGGCATAGGCCTGATAGGCGTAGGCCGGGGCATAGCCAGGGTCGGCGGCGATGGCGCCTTCGAATGCCTGCCGCGCCGCAAGCGTGTCCCGTTCGTTCGTCCGTTCGAGGAGCTCTCGTCCCTGGAGGAACAGGTCATAGGCGTTGAGGTTCGAGGGAGGGCGGAGCCGCGCCCGGCGCAGCCCCTCACGGCCGATCTGGCTGTCGAGCAGCGCGGCAATGCGGTTGGCCAGTTCCTCCTGCACGGCGAAGAGGTCATCGAGCGGCCGGTCGAAGCGCTCGGCCCAGAGGGCGACGCCTGTCCGCGCATCGGAGAGCCGGGCGGTGACGCGGACGCGGCCGCCGGAACGACGCACACCGCCGCTGAAGACATAGCCGGCGCCGTCCGGCACGGCTCCCGCAGGGGGGGCCGCGCCGGGCAGGGGCTGCGCCGCGCTGCGGTGCAGCGGGCCCACGACGTGCAGCCCCTGGAACCGGGTCAGGTCGGTGACGAGGTCCGCCGTCAATCCATCGGCGAAGTAACCCTGGTCGGGGCTGCCACCGATGTTCTCAAAAGGCAGCACCACCAGCATGGGGCGATCTGTGGCAGGACGCGGCAACTCCGCCGCCGGAGCTGCCATCGGCGCGCCCGGATGCGCGGCATCCACCCGGGACACGGGGACAGCGAGCAGATAGCCGCGCCGCGGGAGGGTCCGCAGAATCCGCTGCTCATGGTCGCCGAGGGCGCGGCGGATTTCCTTGACACACTGGGCGATGCTGTCGTCGCTGACGAACACACCGGGCCAGACCGCCTGCATGAGCTCATCGCGGTCAACCAGGCGGCCTGCGTGCTCGACCATGTG
>Ga0182741_1003076_pt1 | contig 18255 bp, 17 predicted proteins | sample eDN5th37CBELigOP_FD_128874 | JGI IMG/M metagenome (GOLD analysis project Ga0182741, IMG submission 128874) | Enriched Organic Plus compost microbial communities from Emeryville, California, USA - eDNA 5th pass 37_C BE-Lig OP (version 2) (version 2) ... | reverse complement strand
CCAGCAGACCATCCCGCGCCAGATGTGGAACGGCATCCGCGAGCAGATCTCGCCCGCCATCCTTGCCGTGGCGACGCTGCTGGTGATCTTTTCCATCGCGCTGCTCACAACCGTCGAGTTGCTCAGAAGAAGATCCGAAAAACTCAGAGGGCTGACGCCAAGGTGAGGCAGGGGCGCGAAACCGCTTCAACAGACAGCTTGAGAGGGAAAATCATGCCGCATGTCGTTGTCATCGGCGCGGGACAGGCCGGGGCCGCCCTGGCGGCCAGGTTGCGCGCGCTGAAGTTCCAGGGAGAGATCACGGTGATCGGCGACGAGCCCGCGCCTCCCTATCAACGGCCGCCGCTGTCCAAGGCCTATCTGCTGGGCGAGATGGAGGAGGAGCGCCTGTGGCTGCGTTCGGCCGATTTCTGGGCCGAGAACCGGATCACCCTGAAGCTGGGCACTCCGGTCACCGCGATCGACCCCGCCGCGCGTACCGTGACGGTGGGCGAGGAGGTGCTGGCCTATGACGAACTGGCATTGACCACGGGCTCGGTTCCCCGCCGCCTGCCGGCGGAGATGGGCGGGGCGCTTGGCGGCGTTCATACCGTTCGCACCCTGGCCGATATCGACGCCATCCGCGCCGGGTTCGTGCCCGGCCGCCGTCTCGTCGTGATCGGCGGCGGCTATATCGGGCTCGAGGCCGCCGCGGTCGCACGCAAGCTGGGGCTGGAGGTGACGGTGATCGAGATGGCCCCGCGCATCCTGCAGCGCGTGGCCGCGCCCGAGACCGCGCTTTACTTCCGCAAGCTCCATGCCGGCCATGGCGCCGCGATCATCGAGGGAGAGGGGGTCGACCGGATTCTGGGCGAAGGCCATGTCGCCGGCGTGCGCCTGAAGGATGGGCGCGTGCTGCCGGCCGATTTCGTCATCGCGGGGGTCGGCGTCGTTCCCGCCACCGCCCTGGCCGAGGCCGCCGGGATCGCGCTGGAGAACGGCATCCGCACCGATGCGCGGGGGCGGACATCGGCCGCCAATGTCTGGGCGGCGGGGGATTGCGCGTCCTTTCCGCTGGACGGCGTGCAGATCCGGCTGGAATCGGTCGGCAACGCCGTCGACCAGGCCGAACTCGTCGCCGCGAACATCATGGGGGCGGACAAGGACTATGTGCCGAAGCCGTGGTTCTGGTCCGACCAGTATGATTGCAAGCTGCAGATCGCGGGGCTGAATGCCGGCTACGACCGCGTCGTTGCCCGGTCCGGCGAGAGCGAGGCGGTCAGCATCTGGTATTATGCCGGCGACAGGCTGCTGGCGGTCGATGCCATGAACGACCCCCGCGCTTTCATGGTCGGCAAGCGCCTGATCGAGGCGGGCAGGACCGCCGATCCCCGACTTGTCGCGGATGCCGCCACCGACCTGAAGGCATTGTTGCGCTAGCGGCTTGCGGCGCGGAAAGGCCGCCGGGCCTGCCGCGCCGTCCGCGACAGGGCATGCGGGCCGCGCTTTCATTCGCCTGCCTGTCGGGCGCTGGGGCGCCGAACCGCCGAAGCCCCGCCCTTGTGGCTAGGGCGGGGCAATGCGTCAGGCGGGAAGGGGCTTCATGGCGATGCGGGCCGGTTCACCCGGGCGGCTGCCCGTCCGGGCGCGCCCGGCCCTGTCGACCCCTCGTCAACCGCAGGCGGGCACGATCAGCACCAGCCCCTCCAACTCGTCCCGTACGAGGATCTGGCAGCTCAGCCGGCTGGTGGGGGTCCGTTCGCCCTCGACCATGTCCAGCATCTCGTCCTCCAGGGCGCCGGGCGGACCCAGCCGCTCGGCCCAGGCGGTATCGGTGGCGACATGGCAGGTCGCGCAGGCCAGGGCTCCGCCGCAATTACCGTGAATGCCCTGCACGCCGGCATCGACGGCAGCCCGCATCAGATTGGTTCCCGCGGCGACATTCGCGCTGATTTCCGTGCCATCGGCATCGCGCCAGGTTATGAAGGGCACCGTATTCCTCTCCGTCGTCTTGCGAGGCGCGCCCATCCGCGCCCCGATTGCAGCCGCGGCGGGCGGCACGGGCCACCCGCCACGGCCTCGACCATTTCCGGCGACGGCCTTACTCGGCGGCGACGGCGAACGCGCGCCGGTAGCCGCCTGTCCGCTCGGCGATGTAGCGCATGAAGTCGTGGATCGGGCGTTCCAGATAGGACAGATGCCCCGCCCGCGCCGCATCCGCGCTGAGGCCGCGGAACACCTTTTCGGTGCAGCCGCGATCCTCGGCATTGACCTCGTCCAGCAGGCCCTTGAGCGTCGCGACATATTCCTCGGCGCGCGGATCGGCCATGAACTCGGGCGAAAGGCCGCCGCCGAAGACGATCGACACCTGGCCAGTGCCCTTGGGATGCAGCGACAGATACCAGAAATAGCCCGGCGTCAGCGTGATCAGATGGCTGGGATAAAGCGTGATCAGGGCCGTGGTCTTGCGCCAGCGCCCCTCGAGCCGGCGATTGTCAGGATGCGCATTTCCCATCGGCAGCGAGGCTTCCTTGGTGATCCAGTGATAGTTGAAGGCTTCAAGGCCCGGAGGGCACTCCATTTCCTCGAGCCTGGAGTGACCGCCCACGGTCGCGGCATGGCAGACCGGCAGGTGATAGCTTTCCATGAAGTTCTCGGCGAGCACCTTCCAGTTCGTGTCCCAGACATGGGTCTCGCGGAAGCACTCGACATAGTTCTCCATCTCATAGGGGGCGATCAGCTTTTCCAGCGGGCCAAGGGCCGCGGCGACGCCGGGGCGATCCTTGTCGAGCGTGATGTAGATCCAGCCCAGCCATTCCTCGCAGCGGATCGGGGGCAGGGCGTAGTTCTCCTTGCAGAAGCCGGTGGTCTGGGTCATGAACGGCGCCCCTCGCAGGCGGCCGTCGAGGTCATAGGTCCAGGCGTGATAGGGGCAGACCAGCACCCGCTTGTTGCCGCAGCCCTCGACCAGCGTCGACATGCGATGCAGGCAGACGTTCGAGAAGGCGCGCAACTGGCCATCCTTGCCGCGCAAGACCACGACGGGCTGGCCGGCAAGGTCATAGGTCAGATAGTCGCCGGTCTTGGCAAGCCGGCTGGAGCGGCCGACACAGATCCATTCCTTCGAGAAGATGGTCTCGATCTCATGGGACAGGAATTCGGGGTTGGTATAGACGCCCGGCGGCATGGCGCGTGCGTCCTCGAGCGGCCGGTCGGCGGCTTCGAGCAGTTCGGCAAGGGGTTGGGCTAGAGACATCGGGGCGCTCCTTGTCTTGGCGTGGGAAGCGGACAGCCTGTTCGCGCGGGCCGCAGGTCGGGAACCAGCTTGACCTTTTTGCAAGGAATATGAAAACTCGAATATCCGATGATTAAGACAGGTAAAATATGGTTCGCTTCACGCTGCGCCAATGCGCCTATTTCCGCGCCGTCGCCGAGCATGGCGGCATCGCGCAGGCCGCGCGCGCGCTGAACATCTCTCAGCCCTCGGTGGCGCAGGCGCTGGAAAAGCTCGAGGACGTGACCCGCCTGGTGCTGTTCGAGCGGCATCATGCGCGCGGGCTGACGCTGACGCTGCAGGGCCGGCTGTTCCTTGAGCATGTGAACCGCCTTGAGGAACAGGCCGGGCAGGTCGAGCGCGAGGCGGCGGCACTGGCGGCCGAGACCGCCGGAGAGATCCGGCTGGGCGTGTTCCGAACGCTGTCGCCCTTTTACGCCGCGGGGCTGATCCGCAGTTTCGGCGAGGTGGTGCCGGGGGTGATCGTGCGGCAGCGCGAGATGGCGCTGGCCAATCTGGCCGATGCGCTGCGCGACGGTTCGATCGACCTGGCACTGACCTATGATCGGGGCAGCGATCCCCAAGGGCTGGCCTTCGTGCAGCTTGCGGCGTTACGGCCGATGGTGGTTCTTGCCGCCGATCACCCGCTTGCCGGGCGCGATTCCATCGACCTCGCCGATCTGGCCGACGAGCCCTATGTCATGCTGGAAGGGCCCGGAAGCCGCAGCTATTTCGAAGAGCTGCTGGCCGAAAGCGGGATCAGCCCGCCGGTCTCCTACGTTTCTACCTCGCTGGAGGCGGTGCGCAGTGCGGTCGCGGCGGGTTTCGGCTTTACGCTGCTGGTGATGCGGCCCCCGTCGTCGATGACCTATGACGGGGGCGAGGTTAGGACCTTGCCGATCACGAACGACCTGCGCCCGCTGCGCATCGTGCTGGCCTCGCGCGATGGCGCGCATCGGGGACTTGTCGCGCGGCGCTTCACCCAGCATGCGATCGGCTATTTCGCTGCCCGCCATCACGCCCCGGCCTGACGGCCTTGGAATGCCGGGACGCCGGGGACCGCGCCGTTCGGCAGGGTTTGTCAGGGCAGGGCGGGGCGGGGCGCCGACAACTCGCAAGCCGCATGGGCGGGCCGTATCCATCAGGAAGGATCGGGCGATCCAGGCGCAGGCCGGGCCAGCCCTCCCCTGAGCGCCGCAATCGCCCGGCCCACGGCCAATGACTATGATCATACGATCAAAGCGAGTGTTTTCCTCCTGCAGCCTTGCTCAGGCGATTTGGAACCCGTGGCGCAGCGGGTCGTCGTCGTCGACCAGGATGGTGTTGTGGCCGGTGATCCGGGCCCAGCCGCCGATGCTGGGCAGGATGCCGGAATAGGCGCCCACCGTCACCGCCTGCTCGGCCCGGCCCTCGAAGACGGTGCCGATCAGGCTCTTGTTGCGGAAACTCTCGCCCACCGCCAGCCGGCCCTTGCCATGAAGCTGCGCCATCCGCGCCGAGGTGCCGGTGCCGCCGGGCGAGCGGTCGATGGCCTTGTCGCCGTAAAAGACCGCGTCGCGCCCGTCGCAATCCGGCCCGTCCGGGCCGTCGCACCAGATGGCGTGATGGACGCCGCGGATGCGGTCGTCCTCGGGATGGACGACCGCTTCGCCGATCTCGGCCAGGGCTTCGCGCAGGGCGCGGCTATGCGTCACGATCTCGGCCGCGCTCATGCCGTCGAGGCCGGCCCAGCTCTCCTGCGGCTCGATCACCGCGTAGAAATCGCCGCCATAGGCGATGTCCACGACCAGCGGGCCAAGCCCCGGCACGTCGACGGCAATATCGGCGCTGTGCAGGAAGCTGGGGACGTTGAACAGCCGCACCGAGGCGACGCGCTCGCCTTGCATCGCATACTCCACGTCGACGCGGCCGGCCGGGGTCTCGATGGCCAGCCGGCCGGGGGTTTTCGGGGTGACCAGCCCTTCCTCGATGGCGACGGTGGCAAGGCCGATGGTGCCGGCGCCGCACATCGGCAGGCAGCCCGAGACCTCGATGAACAGGGCTGCGAAGTCGCAATCCTCGCGGAAGGCGGGATAGAGGATCGCGCCCGACATGATGTCATGGCCGCGCGGCTCGAACATCAGCGCGGTGCGCACCCAGTCGTGGTCGCGCAGAAACAGGTTGCGGCGTTCGAAGATCGGCAGATGCGGCAAGAGCGGCGCACCCCCGGCGACGACCCGGACCGGGTTGCCGCAGGTATGGCTGTCGATGCAGAAAAAGCGGTGGCGCATGGATCGGACCTTTGCAAATGGCTTGACGTTCAGCGTGTCGATTGGGCCGGCGTTCGGCGGGTGAAGCCGTCCGGGTGGTTCACTCGATCCCGGCCCTGCGTTCCCTGATCGCCAGGTTGGCCTTGACACCGATGGTCAGGAAAGGCTGCGGGGGCAGTCTTTTCGGTGCGGGGAAGTCGCGATAGATGCGGGTCAGGTCGGTCTGGACCCCCATGATCTCTTCCGCCGCGGCAAGGCCCGAGGCGGTCGCGCTCGATGCGCCCAGCCCGTTGCAGCCGCAGGCGGCGAAGACGCCCTTCTCGACCTCGCCTCAGGCCGGGACGCTGTTCAGCGTCAGGGCCATGGCGCCGCCCCAGCGGTATTGCATCTTCACGTCCGAAAGTCCTGGGAGGCGCTGGGCGAACTTCCCGTCATGCACATGGCCAGCCCTTCGCAGCGTGCCCTCGCCGACATTCATGCCGGGATTGTAGGTATAGCGCGAACGCACCAGCAGCCGGTCGCCATCAGACCCCGAGACGCGGCGCAGGGTCGTGCCCATGGGCGAGGACGGCGTCGCCGCCCAGTCCCTGAGCCCGCCGAGGCGGTTCGGCGAGAAAGACTCGGTCATCGAGGCATAGGTATAGACATGCATGAGCCGGCCGCGGAAGAAGCCGAAGCGCTCGGCATAGCCGTTATTGGCCAGGACGATCCGCCCCGCCGCGACCGACCCGCCGGGCGTCTCGACCCGCCAGCCATTGCCCTTGGGCTCGAAGGACATCGCCGGCGACTGCTCGTAAAGCGTCACCTTGCCGGCAAGCGCATCGGCCAGCCCGCGGATATAGGCGGCGGGTTGGACGATGGCCGTGCCCGGCATGAAGATCGCCGAGCTGAACGCCTGCGAGCCGGTCACTTCCGCGATCTCGGCGTGGTCCAGCAGCCGGTAGGCTTCGCCCAGTTGGTCGAGCTGTTTGGCGTAGTCGAGGATGTGGTGATCGCCCTCAGGCGCCCGGCTTTCTTCAGACGCGCGTGGCCCGGGAACTGACCACCGCCATGACCTATGCCCAGATGCTGCCCACTATTGCGGTGATCACCTGCGCTTCGGGCCTCGGCAAGAGCATGGCGGCTCGTGGCGCGCCTTCTCGGACCATGACATTGACCACGCCACCCCGACCACAGCAGCAGAGAGGATGGCTGTGGTGGGGCGTGGAGAATCGCGCGCTGAATTGCGCGAGTTCTGTGATTGCGTCCGCAGGGAAGGGTTCAATCGACTTAGGCGCGCTTCGTATGCGCTGGCCTAAGTCGTTGAAAATAATGGTGGGCGATAACGGATTTGAACCGCTGACATCTTCGATGTGAACGAAGCGCTCTACCGCTGAGCTAATCGCCCGATGCGCGCTAGATAGCCGCAGCCGCGGCGGGCCGCAAGAGGCTTTGGCGGAAAAATCACGCCTCGCCCGTCGTGCGGCGGCGCAGGCGCAGGGTGATGACCTCGCCGCCCGAACTGTCGTTGCGCCGGCTGATCCGTGCCCGGCCCAGCGGCGGCAGCGCCAGCGTCATACCGGCGGCAATGGCCTCGTCCAGCTCGGCCAGGGTGGCCTCGACGACGGCCTTGACCTCGCTGTTGCGCAGCCCGGTCCGGCGCGCGACCTGGGCCAGAAGCTGCCGCTTTTGCAGAACCCTTGCCGGCTCCGGCTCGGCCATGCTTTCCCTTCTCGGCTTTCCCTCCGATCTTGCCATGAGCGAACTCCTTTCTGCTGGAGCCTCGGTCAAGAAAAAACCGCGCGGGATGGCCCGCGCGGTCAAATGTCAATGGGCGACCGCCGCGCCGCCGCTGCCCTGGTCGCGGGTCGCGGCCAACCGGCTGGCCTCGGCCGCCTCCTCGGCGGCCTCGTCCCATTCGATGGGCTCGGGCATCCGCACCAGCGCCTGCTGCAGCACCTCGCGCACATGGCTGACCGGGATGATCTTCAGCCCTTCCTTGACGTTGGCCGGGATCTCGGCCAGATCCTTTTCGTTATCGGCCGGGATCAGCACGGTCTTGATGCCGCCGCGCAGCGCCGCCAGCAGCTTTTCCTTGAGCCCGCCGATGGCCAGCACGTTGCCGCGCAGCGTGACCTCGCCGGTCATGGCCACGTCCTTGCGGACCGGGATCTGCGTCAGCACCGAGACGATCGAGGTCACCATGGCGATGCCCGCCGAAGGACCGTCCTTGGGCGTCGCGCCTTCGGGGACGTGGACATGGATGTCCACCTTCTCGAATTTCGGCGGCTTCACCCCCAGTTCGGGGCTGATCGAGCGGACGAAGGAGGATGCGGCGTCGATCGATTCCTTCATCACCTCGCCCAGCTTGCCGGTCGTCTTCATGCGGCCTTTGCCGGGCAGCTTCAGCGCCTCGATCTGCAGCAGATCGCCGCCGACCTGGGTCCAAGCCAGGCCCGTCACCACGCCGACCTGGTCGTCCTGTTCGGCCAGGCCATAGCGATAGCGGCGCACGCCCAGGTACTCCTCGGCCTTCTCGGGCGTGACCTCGACCGACTTGACCTTGCCCTTGAGGATCTCGGTCACGGCCTTGCGGGCCAGCTTGGCGATCTCGCGCTCCAGCGACCGCACGCCCGCCTCGCGGGTGTAGTAGCGAATCACATGGGTCAGGGCCTCGTCGCTGACCGCGAACTCGCCCTTGCGCAGCCCGTTCGCCTTGATCTGCTTGGGCAGCAGGTGCTGGCGCGCGATCTCGCGCTTCTCGTCCTCGGTATAGCCTGCCAGCGGGATGATCTCCATCCGGTCGAGCAGGGGGCCCGGCATGTTGTAGCTGTTGGCCGTGGTCACGAACATCACGTTCGACAGGTCGTATTCCACCTCAAGATAGTGGTCCACGAAACTCGCGTTCTGTTCGGGATCCAGCACCTCGAGCATGGCCGAGGCCGGATCGCCGCGGAAATCCTGGCCCATCTTGTCGATCTCGTCGAGCAGGATCAGCGGATTCGTGGTCTTGGCCTTTTTCAGCGCCTGGATGATCTTGCCGGGCATCGAGCCGATATAGGTGCGGCGGTGGCCGCGGATCTCGGATTCGTCACGCACCCCGCCAAGGCTGATGCGGATGAACTCGCGCCCCGTGGCCCGCGCCACCGAACGGCCCAGAGAGGTCTTGCCGACGCCCGGAGGCCCGACGAGGCATAGGATCGGCCCCTTGAGCTTGGTCGAGCGGTTCTGCACCGCCAGGTATTCGACGATCCGCTCCTTGACCTTTTCCAGGCCGTAGTGATCGGCGTCCAGCACCTCCTCGGCCTTGCCCAGATCCTTGCGGATGCGCGACTTGACGCCCCAGGGCAGCGACAGCAGCCAGTCCAGATAGTTGCGGCTGACCGTGGCCTCGGCCGACATCGGCGACATCGACTTCAGCTTCTTCAGCTCGGCCTCGGCCTTTTCGCGGGCCTCCTTGCTGAACTTGGTCGCGGCGATCTTTTCCTCCAGCTCGGTGATCTCGTTCGAGCCGTCCTCGCCGTCGCCCAGCTCCTTCTGAATGGCCTTCATCTGCTCATTCAGATAGTATTCGCGCTGGGTCTTCTCCATCTGCGTCTTGACGCGGGACTTGATCTTCTTCTCGACCTGCAGCACCGACATCTCGCCCTGCATCAGGCCATAGACCTTTTCCAGCCGCTCGGCCGTCACCAGGGTTTCCAGCAGTTCCTGCTTCTTGTCCAGCGCGATGCCAAGATGGCCGCTGACCAGATCGGCCAGGCGGGTGGAATCGCGCGCCTCGGCCACGGCCGAGACGACCTCCTCGGGGATGTTCTTGCGCACCTTGACGTAACGCTCGAACTCCTCGGCCACGGCACGGGTCAAGGCGGCCAGCGTCTCCTCGTCGCCCGGCTCTTCGGGCAGCAACTCGCAGCGGGCTTCGAAATAGGCGTCATTGGGGACGAAATCCGTGATGCTGACGCGCTCGCGCCCCTCGACCAGAACCTTGACGGTCCCGTCGGGCAGTTTCAGGAGTTGCAGCACATTGGCCAGAACGCCGGTGCGGAAAATCCCCTCGGCGGCGGGCTCGTCGACCGCGGCATCCTTCTGGGCAGCGAGAAGGATCGGGCGGTCCTGCTCCATCACGGCCTCGAGCGCCCGCACCGATTTCTCGCGCCCGACGAACAGCGGCACTATCATGTGCGGAAACACCACGATGTCCCGCAAGGGCAGGACCGGATGGGTGGTTTGGGCGAATTCGTTCATGGAATCAGTCCTTTCTCGCCAAGAGGCGCAACCCCTAAAGACAGGCAGTCTGCGCCCCCTGCTGGCAGACAAGATAGGAAGCCGGCGCAAGAGGTTCAATGGGGGATTGGTTCGCACTTTGTTCCCGCGCGCGGCCGGGTTTGCGGCAAGAATAGGGGCCCCCGGCGCGAACCGGAGGCCCTGGCGGTCGTCCGACCTGGAAAGGCGAGGGGAAGGTCAGGTCTTGTCGCGGAAGAAATGGTCGATCTGCTCGTCGGCCTTTTCCTTGGTCCAGCCGTATTTCTCCTGCAACTTGCCGGCAAGCTTGTCCTTCTTGCCCGCGACTTCGGTCAGCTCGTCATCGGTCAGGTCGCCCCATTTCTCGCGGATGCTGCCCTTGAGCTGGTTCCATTTGCCTTCGATGATATCCCAGTTCATCGCTACTCCTTTCGAGCGGTTTGTGTCCGCATGTGGGAATTGAACGACCGTTCCATGGCAGAGGTTCCCGCACCGGGCCGGAGATCCCCCGTGATTCCCGTCGTGGATGTCGAAGCGCGGCCGTTTTCCGGCAAGGCGGATCGATATGGGAATGGCCGGGCAGGGCGACAGGCGGCAGCCTGCCTTGGCCTGGACAACGAGCACGGCGACGCCTCCGGCCGCTGGGGCAATCATGCGCGGGCCACGGCGCGGTGCTTCAACCATCGGGATATGCACGACTCTTATGGCCTGCTGGCGGATCGCGGGGGGCGGCGTCGCGTCGGTGCGCGGAACGATCCCGACACGTCCGGTGACGCATCCGGTTGTGCAGCGCGGGATCGGATAAACCTGCACCAGCATATCGGCGGAAAAGCGCCGTGGATTTACCGAAAAGATCGACAAGTCCTAAGCTTGATGCCAAATTCGGAAAAGAGCGACCGGATGAGCACGGTGCCCACGTCTCACCCGGTCTTGCCGTACCTGTAAAAGCGGAAATCGTTCAACGGCTGAAGTAACCCTGCAATGAAAGCCGTTGAGCGGGAACCTGCCTTTTTGGTGAGGTTTTCCGATGAATTTCCGTATTTGATGCAATTCAGGCGTGTTTCCGTTTCCGGTTTATTCCATCGTATCGCATGGCGGTTGAATATGGAAAATACAATTCGCCTCTGGAATGAAACCCTGTCCTGTTGCTAAACCCTTTGCGGTAAAGATTCGCAATCAGGGTGTGTGCAACGTGGCCAAGGACAAGGGAAAAGACGAGGATCGCGCGGACCCGGCCAGGATCAGCAAGCAGGCCGCGCGGCAGGCGGCCAACCGCGCCGAGCGCGAAGCGCGGCGCCAGTTGCGTCAGGCCGAGCGCGCCGCAAAGCGCGGAAAGACGGCAGCCAAGGCCAAGCCAGAAGCCAAGCCAGAAGCCAAGCCCAAGGCCGCTCCATCCGCGCCGGTGCAGGCTGTCCCCTTCAACATCCTGCTGGTCGGCCAGGACATTCGCCTGGGCATGGAGGCGGCGCTGTTTGCCGCCAGCCTGCGCCGGAACGCGCCCGGCTGGCACGGCAGGCTGATCGTCGCGGAGCCCAGCCCCGAGGGCGCCTGGGCCGGCGCGCGGACCCGGATACCGGCCCCGATCCGCCTGGCGCTTCTGGGTTTCGGGGCCGAGATCCTGCCCTTTGCCGCCCGGCATTTCGGCGCCAGCTATCCCTTCGGCAACAAGATCGAGGCGCTGTCGGTGCTGCCGCCCGGCGAACCCTTCATCTTCTTCGACAGCGACACGCTTGTCACCGGGCCGCTGGACCGGCTGCCCTTCGACTTCTCGCGCCCCTCGGCCTCGATGCGCCGCACGGCGACCTGGCCCGAGCCGCCGCTCTACGGTCCGGGCTATGGCGCGATCTGGAAATCGCTCTATGACCGTTTCGGGCTGGATTACGAAAGCTCGCTGGACACCAGCCAGCCCGACGAGCATTGGGAGCGTTACCTGTATTTCAACGCCGGCTGGTTCTTCGGTGCCGACCCGCAGGAATTCGGCCGGCGCTTCCTGGATTGGGCGCTGGCCATCCGCGACGACCCAGGCGAGGCGCTGGCCAGCCAGAAGCTGGACGTGCTGCTGGACCAGGTGGCGCTGCCGCTGGTGATCCATGCGCTTGGCGGCGGGCGTCCCGGCCCCGGCCTGGCGGGGCTCGACGGTGATGTGACCTGCCATTATCGCGACCTGCCGCTGCTTTACGCGCGGGAAAGCGACCTTGCCGTCGAGACGGCCGAGACGGTGCTGCGCGATCCGCGGCTGGCCCCGCTGGCCGAGGCATGGGCACCCGCCCGCCAGATCGTGCTGGAAGGCATCGGCCGGGACCGCATCCGCCCCATGTTCGACCGTCGCCTGCCGCTGAACGAAGGCCGCACGCGGCAGATCCTGAAGAAGGCCGGCCTCTGGCTGCGCTAGCAGCCAGACCCGCGCCGCGCCGCGGCGGTTCCCGGCGGGCAGGGCGCTGCCGGGACCGCAGCCCTCATCCCTTGGACAGCACCGCATCGCAGCGGGCGCAGGTGCCCGGATGGCGGTGGCTGCCGACATCGGGCAGGATCTTCCAGCAGCGCTGGCATTTCTCGCCCTCCGCCGGCTCGAAGACCACGCCGATGCCGGGCACATCCGACAGCCGGAACGCCTCGCCCGGCGCCGGATCGCCGGTCAGGCTCAGGTCCGAAGTGATGCAGATATCGGCGAAATCCACCGATTTCAGCGCCTTCAGATCCTCGGGCTCCTCGACATGCACGACCGGTGCGGCCTCCAGGCTGGCGCCGATCACCTTGTCCGTGCGCTTGATCTCCAGCGCGGCGGTCACGGTGCGGCGGATGCGGCGGATGGTGTCCCATTTCGCCGCCAGCGGTTCGTTCAGCCATTCCGCCGGGGTGACGGGGAAGTCCCGCAGATGCACGCTGTCCTCCTCCGAGGGGAAGCGGCTCAGCCAGACATCCTCCATGGTGAAGGGCAGGATCGGTGCCAGCCAGGTGACGAGCCGGTGGAACAGCAGGTCCAGCACCGTGCGCGCCGCCCGCCGCCGCGGCGCATCGGGCGCGTCGCAGTAAAGCGCATCCTTGCGGATGTCGAAATAAAAGGCCGACAGGTCCACCGTCGCGAACTGGAATACCGCCTGGAACACGCCCTGGAAGTCGAAGCCGTCATAGCCATGGCGCAATTGCCGGTCGATCTGTGCAAGGCGATGCAGCACCCATTGCTCCAGTTCCGGCATCTCGGCCGGATCGATGCGCTCGGCCTCGGTAAAGCCGGCCAGGTTGCCCAGGATGAAGCGCAGCGTGTTGCGCAGCCGGCGATAGCTGTCGGCGGTGCCCTTGAGGATCTCGGGGCCGATGCGCTGGTCGGCGGTATAGTCGGTCTGCGCCACCCAGAGCCGCAGGATGTCGGCGCCGTATTGCTGGATGACCTCGGCCGGCACGATGGTATTACCGAGCGACTTGGACATCTTCATGCCCTTCTCGTCCAGGGTGAAGCCATGCGTGACCACGTTGCGATAGGGCGCCCGCCCCTTGGTCGCGCAGGCCTGCAGCAGCGAGGATTGGAACCAGCCGCGATGCTGGTCGGTGCCTTCCAGATAGACATCGGCGATGCCGTCCGGCGCCCCGTCGGCGCGGTCGCGCAGCACGAAGGCATGGGTCGAGCCAGAATCGAACCACACGTCCAGCACGTCCATGACCTGCTCGTAATCGGCCGGATCGGCCACGCCCGCCAGCACCTCGGCGGCAAAGCCGGGGCGATACCAGGCATCGGCGCCGTCCCGTTCGAAGGCTTCGATGATGCGGTCGTTCACCCGCTGGTCGCGCAGCAGGAACTCCGGGTCGACGGGCTTGGCGCCCTTCTTCACGAAACAGGTCAGCGGCACACCCCAGGCGCGCTGGCGCGACAGCACCCAGTCGGGCCGGTTCTCGACCATGGAATGGATGCGGTTGCGGCCCGATTGTGGCCACCATTTCACCAGCCTGTCGATGCTGGTCAGCGCCCGCGTGCGGATGGTGTCGCCATATTCGCCCATGCCATCGGCCAGCGCATGGTCGATGGCCGCGAACCATTGCGGCGTGTTGCGATAGATCAGCGGCGCCTTGGACCGCCAGCTATGCGGATAGGAATGCTTGATCTTGCCCTTGGCCAGCAGTGCGCCGGCCCAGGCCAGCTGCTTGATGACGCTGACATTGGCCGGGCCTTCCTTGCCGTCGGGCGCGATGATCGCCTGGCCGCCGAACAGCGGCAGGTCGGCGCGATAGGAGCCGTCCGGCTCGACATTATAGGTCATCGGCAGCTTGAAGCGCAGCCCAAGCTGATAATCGTCGTCGCCATGGCTGGGCGCGGTATGGACGAAGCCCGTGCCCGCGTCCTCGGTGACGTGATCGCCCGGCAGCATGGGCACGTCATAATCCCATTCGCCCGCGCCGCCCTCGACGCTGCGCAACGGATGCGCGAGCAGCAGCCCCTCCAGATCCGAGGCCGCCACGTCCCGGACCCGCTCCCATGCCTCGATCTTCGCCGCCTGTCGCACGCTCTCGGCCAGCGCGTCGGCCAGAACCAGCAACTCGCCGGTCTTCGCCGTCGCATTCTCGACCACCGCGTCCACGCGATAAAGCCCGTAGGCCACGCCGGGGTTATAGGCCACGGCCCGGTTCTGCGGGATGGTCCAGGGGGTGGTGGTCCAGATCACCACGCTGGCCGGGCTTTCCGTTTCCCAAATACCCTGCGACGATTCCACCCGGAACCGCACCCAGATGGTGTGGCTGGTATGGTCGTGATATTCGACCTCGGCCTCAGCCAGGGCGGTCTTCTCGACCGGCGACCACATCACCGGCTTCGAGCCCTGGTAGAGCGCGCCGTTCATCAAGAGCTTCATGAACTCGGCCGCGATCACCGCCTCGGCGTGATGGTCCATGGTCAGATAGGGATCGTCCCATTTGCCGGTGATGCCCAGCCGCTTGAACTCCTCGCGCTGGACATCGACCCAATGCTCGGCAAAGCGGCGGCATTCCTGGCGGAACTCCACCACGTCGACCGCGTCCTTGTCCTGGCCGGCCTTGCGATATTTCTCCTCGATCTTCCATTCGATCGGCAGGCCGTGGCAGTCCCAGCCCGGCACATAGCGCGCATCGCGGCCCATCATCTGGTGGCTGCGCACGATGATGTCCTTGATCGTCTTGTTCAGCGCGTGGCCGATATGCAGGTTGCCGTTCGCATAGGGTGGGCCGTCATGCAGGATGAAGGGCGCGCGTCCCGCTGCCTTCTCGCGCAGCCGGTCGTAGATGCCGATGCGCTCCCAGCGGGCCAGCCATTCGGGCTCGCGCTGCGGCAGGCCGGCGCGCATCGGGAAATCGGTCTGGGGCAGGAAGACGGTGTCGCGGTAATCGGTCGCGGCCTGGGTCTCGGTGGTCGTGTCGCTCATCTGGCGGGAATCCTTCGCTGGCAGGGCAGGCATGCATGACCCGGCGGCGAGGGCTCCCTACGCCGCCGGGCGAATAATTCGGAAAATCCGCGCCCTGCTGAACATGCGCGGGTTATAGGAAACCGCCCCGGACCCTGCAAGCGCCGCTTGCACCGCCCCGCCAGCAGGCAGGGGCCGTGCCTTTGCCGCATCGCGCCTGCGCTGCCATGCCGCGCCGAGCGGGGCCGCCTCGGGCTTGCGGGCCCGGTCGTTCCGGCCCATATCCGCCGCATGATCCCGCCGCGCTTTGACGTCACCCCCGAACAGATCGACCGCGTCGTCGCCACCTTCTACGCCGCGATTCGCCGGCACGAGGTGCTGGGCCCGGTCTTTGCCGCCCATGTCGCCGACTGGCCCGAGCACGAGGCCAGGATCGCCCGCTTCTGGCGCAATGCCATTCTCTACGAACGCGGCTATGACGGCAATCCGATGCAGGTCCACATGCGCGCGGGCGACGTGCAACCGCAGCATTTCTCGCCCTGGTTGATGCTTTTCGACGAAACCCTGCGCCGCACCCTGCCGCCCGAGACGGCCAGGGCCTGGTCGGCGCTGGCGCATCGCATCGGCGCCGGCCTGCGCATGGGGGTCGAGGACCTGCGCGAGCGCCGTCCCGGCCCGCCGGCCTTGCGCTAGGCGGCGCGCGGGGGCAAACAAAACGGGAACATTTGAAAGGACTTCCCGATGAAGATCGACTATCTCGAATTTTCCTCGCCAGACCTGCCGGCCACGAAAGCCTTCTTCAGGGAAGCCTTCGGCTGGGGTTTCAACGATTACGGCCCCGAATACCAGGAACTCGCCGATGCCGGAATCGCGGGCGGTATTGCTGCCGCTGCCCTGGCGCCGCCGCTGGTGATCCTCAAGGCCGACGACTTGGAAGCCGCGCTGGCCCGCGTGACCGAGGCGGGGGCGACGATCACCCGGTCGATCTTCGACTTTCCCGGCGGCCGCCGTTTCCAGTTCCGCGAGCCGGGCGGCACCGAAATGGCGGTCTGGTCCGAACGCTGACGCCGGTCACTGCCGCGGCGGCCGCGCCTTGTAGACCGGCAGCCGCCAGCCGAAGCCCAGGCCCCCGGCGCGCAGCATCAGCACCATGGCCGCGCAGCCGATCAGCGCCCAGCCGCGCCCGGTACCCAGGCCCAGCAGCAGCAGCGCCGCCACCGCCCCGCCAAAGGCGGCGGTGACGTAAAGCTCGCCCTGCTTCAGCACCAGCGGCACCTCGTTGCCGACCACGTCGCGCATCAGCCCGCCGAAGGTGCCGGTCATCACCCCCATCAGCACGGTCACCACCGGGCTCACTCCCGCCTCCAGCGCCACGCCTACGCCCGCGGGCACCGCCACGGCCAGGGCAAAGGCATCCAGCCACAGGATGGCACGATAGCGGCTTTCCAGGCGATGCGCGGTAAAGAACACCATGATCGCCGCGCCTGCGGTCAGCAGCAGCAGCTCGGGCCGCCCGACCCAGAAGACCGGCACCCGGCCCAGCACCAGGTCGCGCAGGGTGCCGCCGCCGATCCCGGTCAGCGTGGCGAAGAAGATGAAGCCCACGACATCAAGCTGCCCGCGGCTGGCGACCAGCGCCCCGGTCAGCGCAAAGACCAGCACGCTGGCATAATCCAGCAGCGGGATCAGCGCCTCGACGCTCACCCCGAGACCTTCGCCGGCTTGAAGGGCGCCATCCCCGCCCGCGCCAGCGCATCGGCGCGCTCGTTCTCGGGATGGCCGGCATGGCCCTTGATCCATTCCCAGCGCACCTGGTGGCGGGCCTGCGCCGCGTCCAGCCGCTGCCACAGCTCGGCATTCTTCACCGGCTTGCGGTCGGCGGTGCGCCAGCCGTTCTTCTTCCAGCCATGGATCCATTGCGTGACGCCGTTCTTCACATAGGCGCTGTCGGTGGTCACGGTGATCTCGCTCGGCCGGGTCAGCGCCTCGAGCGCCGAGATCGCGGCCATCAGTTCCATGCGGTTATTGGTGGTCATGGCCTCGCCGCCCGACAGTTCGCGCTCCTTCAGCACCCTCTCGCCCTCCATGGCCCGCATCAGCACCCCCCAGCCGCCGGGGCCGGGATTGCCGCTGCAGGCGCCGTCAGTCCAGGCATGAAGCACGCTCATGCCTCCAGCCCCTCGTAGCCGGGCAGGGCGGCGATGCGGTCGAGCCAGCGCCCGATGCCGGGGAAACGCGCCATGTCGAAGCCGCCCAGGCTGCCCGCCGTATGGGTATAGCCGTAAAGGCAGATATCGGCGAGGCTCGGGGCATCGCCCACCAGCCAGTCATGCCCGGCCAGCCGGTCCTCCATCACCTGCAGCAGGACATGGCCGCGTTCCAGCAGCTCCGCCATGCGCTCGGGCGTCGCCTGCGCACGACGGTGCGGATAGGTCCGCAGGGCGGCGCGCACGGCGACGACGCCCTCGTGCTGGTTCTGCTCCCAGAACATCCAGCCCAGCATGGCGGCGTGCCCGAAGGCATCCTTCGGCACGAAGCGTGTGCCCTCGCCCAGCCAGCACAGGATCGCGTTCGATTCCGGCAACAGCCGCCCGTCATCCAGCTCCAGCACCGGCGCCTTGCCAAAGGGCAGCCGCCCTTCGGCCTTGGCGCGTTCCAGCGCCTCGGTCTGGTATTCCACGTCCAGGATCTCGCAATCCCGCCCCAGCAGCGCCAAGAGCAGCCGTACCTTGTAGCTGTTGCCGGATGACGGCATCGACCACAGTTTCATCCCGCAATCCTTCTTTCTTGTCCAAATATCCTGGGGGAGCCCCGCAGGGGCGGGGGCAAGGCCCCCACGGGCGAGGCTCAGGCCTCGCGCAAGACCCGCGGCACCTTGAACTCGACATTCTCGCGCGCCGTCTCGACCATCTCGACGGTCAGGTCGTAGCGTTCGGCAAAGGCTGCGACCACCTCGTCGACCAGCACCTCGGGGGCCGAGGCGCCGGCGGTCACGCCAACCGCCCGCGCGCCCGCGATGGCGCGCCAGTCGATCTGGTCGGCCCGCATCACCAGCTGCGAATAGGCGCAGCCGGCGGCGCTGCCGACCTCGACCAGCCGGCGCGAGTTCGAGCTGTTCGGCGCCCCGATCACCAGCAGCGCGTCGATCCGCCCGGCGATGGCCTTG
>Ga0182741_1003069_pt1 | contig 18283 bp, 9 predicted proteins | sample eDN5th37CBELigOP_FD_128874 | JGI IMG/M metagenome (GOLD analysis project Ga0182741, IMG submission 128874) | Enriched Organic Plus compost microbial communities from Emeryville, California, USA - eDNA 5th pass 37_C BE-Lig OP (version 2) (version 2) ... | reverse complement strand
GACGACAATGTTGAGACGACAATTGCATTGAAGCCCGAGATCCTTCACCAAATCACGAGTCGCCCCGACTGTCTCCGATCCATGCTCGCATCCGTAGCCTCCAGTCTGCAGCAAAGATTGGCATCGCTTGAAAGCACTTTAGCTCGAATTGGGTTGTCGCTCTCCACGACTGAATCAATTGGAGAGTGGTCTAGATACAACTTTGACAGCATTACGAAGCTTGTCGGTACATTGACGAAGGAGTGGAGTGTAACGGCCATTCCGGGACTTCGTTTGGAGGCGTCAGGGCCGAGGGTCAACATTGCTGAGCCAAATGAGAGACTTGAGCAGCTTGAGCGAAACAGTGAACGTGCAGAAAGACACATCAGAGCGGAGCAACTGCGGCTCACGAAGCGCAAAGCTGACGTGAAGTCAATGCTCTTGCATCCGAACGGCGAACAGGAACTTAAATCTGCTCCGGAGATCGACCCTTTATTTTCGCCGGGTGAGAGATGGTCGGATTCAGAACGTCTAGCCGTTGCGCAGCTGCCACTAAACCCCCATGCCAGCGAGAGCATCAAACAATCGGCGACCGAATTGCTACCGAAGGGTGGCTTCGGTCCCGACGTTTTATTCAGAATACGGCACTCGATCAACTTGCAGCGAGAAGCCCTTTCACGAATTACAATGGGTGCTGTATTGGCTGCTGCGTCCCCGAGCTTTGCGTCATACTGGGAAGGCTATCGAAAGGACAGTCGGTACACCGACATCCATTACCTGATGGACGGGGAAGAGAGTTTGAGGATTCTTGCGCGTGCATTAACATTAGGAGCGAAGAATCGCCGTGCATTACGGAGAGCACTTTGGACGGGTGGCAGAAAATCACTGAAGAGTCATAGTGATGCAGCTACGATCGAGATTTTCAGCGAGCCCTCTTCGAACGGATTACAGAAGGTACCAATGTCAGATGAGCAGGAAATGGACGACCTTGACGACAATGATGACTACCTGGATCAGGGACGACACGCGACTCAGCAACACATTATGAAGGCTGTTGATTCCTCGACTGCGACCGTGGCAGCGGGACTGCAACATCAAGTAGGGATCGGGCCCGAAGGACGGGCTGCATTGCTAGCTTCGGATGCGATCGTGAAGAAACTTTATGTAGCCTTGAGCACCAAGAGTCGGGCTACGGGTGAACTACAAGCGCGTTCTTGCAGTATGGATATGGTAGCAAACTCTAGTGGCTCGGCTGTTCTGCACAAATCCGCCCTTGTCCATGCAAAAGAGGTCCGGAAGCAATTCCTCGAGCTAGAACTTCAAAATCGAGCATCCCAGAGGATTGAACAGATGTTGAATCGGCTCCGTCGGAGCCTTTATATGCGTGAAGCAGAAAAAGTTCCTCCCAGCAGTAGCCATCACTGCGATGATGCTGCAGGAGGCCATCAAGATGAGTCGGAAGATGCTCTGACTGAACGCTGGGTGCAAGAAATGCTCATGGAAGAGGAAATTAGTCAGTGCTGGCCCAGTCCGGAGGCAAAACTCAAATATGGTGATATCGAAACGGGCTCATCTCGGGTCATGGAACCAGAACTCTTTAAGCTCCTATCGCCTGCCTTGTCAACTGCCTCACGCCATCGCGCATTTGGAATCCATATGGGGAAATTCGACGAGAAGCGTGAACTGGCGAATCTCCAACCTCCCAGATCTACTCCAAGGGTAGACGTAGCGGCAGAACCTGAGGCCCAAGTCATTCGAGCCAAGCCCTCGTCTCGCACACTTTCGCCGTTGGTGCCTGGATCAGAGCCTGTTGGACGGCTCTTCCTGCTTGGAACTCGGAAGTCGCTCGACGCCAAAGAGAATCATCATGAAGTTGGCGGCGCTCAGTCTATCGCATACGAGGGCGCGTCGACTAATTCTCTAGAAGATGTCGGGGGCCTGTCAGCAGACAAGCCAATAACATCTTCTTCCGTGCGTGCTGTTATGGAGGTGGCGGCGGAGTCCCCCCTTTCTGAGAAATCACTCACGAAACCTGAGCGTCCAGTGGAATCGTTTGCGGTGCCCCTACCTACTCCTCGGCAGCGCACTATTGACCAATTTCCTGAATTGACACCGAATGCATCTGTTTTGGATGAGTATTCGGCCTTGTCCGCCAGGATCTACAACAATGGGGCTCGCATCCCCTTCAGACTTTCTGGTGATGAGCGACAACCACTGCCTAAGGCTCATCACGGACAGCTTTGCAATGACATTAAGCAGCCACCCCTAAGGGCTGTTAATAATGAAATCGTGAAACGCAAGCAAGACCCTATGCGTCCTTCGCAGCTCAATCGCCTCCTCTCTGTAACAGCAATTCGGAAGCCAACTGCTGAAGCGCCAAGATTGCGAACACGAGAAACCGAACTCGTTGCAGAACCCAAGGTCGTGATTAATCCCGCCATTAATCTCGTGCATGCACTACAACAAGCCAACCTAGGACCAGCTGAGAAGTTCGAAGTTAACCCATCTGAGGAAGTCACTGGCCCTCAATCTAATCAATCACGGTTAAACGAAGCAATTCAACCTGGATCTGGCTCTACACTTCCACAGTTCACTGATCATGTTGCTGCATGCTCGCCAACTGAAGAACGAAGCGAATGTGAGGCATCGGTAGTTGCAGAATCAGTCGATATCGCTCCAGATGTAGTGTCTGTCATTGATGCAGAGGCCATGGACAATATGGGTACTGAACTCCCACCAAGAGAGGATGTAGCTAGCACTAGATTGCACGAAGACAGTGTAGTTTTGGACCCACCAAACGCCCAAGAACGCGAAGAGCTTATGGGGGCACTGCTACGACCTGATCGCCAGGCACGCCTAAGACAGGGTGTAGTGGCTCCGCTATTCCAGCATGTCCAGATTAAACATGAAGTTCCTCGAAACCAGATTGATCAAGCACACGAGACCATCGACGCTGTCATGCCAGATGCACTCGTTATGGCGATGCACGTCGCGCATCGACCCTTTGTTCACTCCCTGTACACCGTGAGCCCTGAGCCTGACCTGTTAACCAAAGCCATGGATCCGTACCGCCATCCAACCCTCAAGGAAGTAGAAGTGGGCTATGAAACTAAACGCAAGTTTATCCGTTCTACACTACGAAATAATGAAGCAACTCTCTCATCCCTCGATTCGACATTGATGGAGGAGGTTAAGAAGGGTGATGCGAACCTTGGTCTCTCCACGCATACTCAGACTCTCAAGGCGCTCGATACGATGAGGCAGCGGTTGGAAAATGCTCTTGAAGGCAATACTGAAGTGATAACATCAGGTCCAGAGCAGATGTGCGACTGGACTAGCAGTCCCAGGCCATATGTCCTACAAAGTGGTCCTCCTCCAGCCCCTCTAACTCCTCGCCTTCCCGATCAGGCATGGTCAATCCAGGATGGCTTAAGCAGGCGAGTTACTGACGCTGCACTTCAGAGCCAGAGAGCAATTAAGAATGCTCAAGCGAAGCATGCCGCGAAGGTGCATCGGGCGAACCTCGCGGAGCACCGTCGTCGACTGCGTGAAATTGCGCATAGTCGTGAACAGCTCCAAGCGTCGCAGTCGGGCCCTCTGCCCAAACCCCCCTCACCAAGGACTGGAGTTGGAGTTCAGGGTAAGTTAGCTGAGAATGCCGCAACAGCACAGGTTAATAATAGCAACTCAGCACACGAGCCGGGACTCGGGGCTAGCATGGAACAACCATCGGCTTCCCAGCCAGAATGGGTAATTGAAGCAGAATCTCCGTGGAAAATCGCAACAATCGACAATGTGCGATTTCCTGAGAACTTTCGGCCTGGCTGCCTAGTACGAACAGTGGTGCGAGTTTCAACGCAGACTGGCGAGCGGGAGGAATCCGAAGAGTATGAACCCATTTCAAGCAATAACATATGGAGGATATGTTGATGTCATGTATTTGTGCCTGCGATCGCAATTGAATATGTACATAAACGATGTGGCAGTATGTTGCAACATTTTAAGGTTCAAGTTCGGACAACTTCGGAAACTGATCGTAGCATCAGCAATAGGACGAAAGTTACAGTGCGTCTTCCATGGCAGATTTGTACCAAGTGCGCAGGTTGTCGTATTCGCGTTCAATCTGTCTCAAATGAGTCTCTGAGATTGAGGACGGAATCTCCCCTAGGGACTTACGAGGACGCACCAGGCCCATTCCTGACTCCACTGCGGCGAGATCTGCGGGCTCTATCGATGGGCCATCGCTAAGCCTCCACTTCGCCTGCAACTCGGGTGTGAGAGCGGCTAAAAACATTTCATGGGAGCCAACGGTCGTCGCGTATGCGTCCCAGATTACCCTTGCTCTCCTGACCCGCTCTCCCACAGCATCTGCACCGTGCTCTGGGGGTGACTGCTGAGGCTCAAAGCTGAGTCGCCTCTGTGCGCGGTTAGGTGGAGGAAGTGATGCATTCAAACCAGCAGGTGCTAGCACTGGCCTCGTGGTCTCAGTCGTAAGTTGCTGCATGGGAAATTGCGTTATCTGAGCCTTAACTCTCTCGATAAAACGGTCTGCCTCCTTAAACAACTCCTCACGAGCATCCATGAGCAGGCCTGCTCGGCTGAGTGCTTGCTGCGCCAGGTTGGCGGCCTCTTGCAGTGCAACATGAAGGGGAGCCATCACGTTTTGTAAAGGCGAAGGGCCTTCAAGTTCACTCGCTGCTGAAATGGCTTGTGCCAATCTATCACGAGTCTCCAAAGCGGCTTGTGCTTTTTCCTCAGCATCCGAAGTGGCTATACTAGCCCTTCGAAGCGCTCTCGAGATCCTATTCGCATCTGGGGCAATTGTTGGGTTACTCTCGGAAAGTGAGGAGAGAATTAGGCAACGAGTCCGCACTGGTGCTGGCGTATTGGCTGAGATAGTTGGGGGCTCATCAATCGTCTGAACTGACGTCTTGGAATCCCTTCGTACCGGAGAGAGGAGATTCACTGCCGTGGCCAGAGGTGCGACAATCTCTGGTATCTCTGGCTTCGGAAGAGGTGCATCATGTACTGTCGCAGTTTCGAACTCATCGGATGCTGATTCGTTCAGTGGCTGCTCCTCAGGGTTTGCACCTGTGGAAGTTGTGGCTCCTTTCTGAGGAGAGTCATGGGTGAGGTGAGCAACTGGTTCGGTTGCTCCTTCGGAGGTCTTGTCTGGCACTGGCTGGGCAACCGTGCCATCCGATGGATTGTAGTCTGAGTAGGTCCAGTACCCATTATTTGCGTCTCCATGGAATTCATACAGTCTACCAACCTGGGTTACCCCGCCATCCGATTCAGAAACGAATGCAAAGGTTCGTTGGACTTGTTGTTCACTGTGAGGAGGCTTTGTGTTTGAGGTTGACGGCTCTCGCGAGAACTGCGAGACCTGCGAAACCTGCGAAACCTCGCGAGACATGAGATAAGTTCGTCTGACCGCTTCTGCCTCGCTCATTGCGCTCTCTGCAACACTCTGTTGGACCGCAATGAGACCCTCCAGCCTGCGAATTTCCTCAGGACTGCATTTCCTGACACCTCCCTGCTGCTGAGATCCTCGGCGCTTGCAAGTGCACTCGGAGCCTGATGCACTAGGAGCGAGTGGCTTGGGGGTCTGTTCTTGGTCTGAATTCATTGAACGCAATTTTCTGAGCTCCTCTTGAAGCTGTTGAACCTGTTGTTTGAGCTGCAAGAAGTGCTCATCGTTTTGAGGTTGGCTTTCCGGTGTCTGCCTCACTAGCACCTGTTTCTCTTGTGCCTGTTTGTTTTCGCATGGGGATGGGACAGCTGGCACAGGTCCCTGAGACATGCGTCTGGCTTGTCGCTGCTCAAGAGTTGCAGCTGCCGCTGCTAGGTCGGCAGCTGTGACCGAGCTACGCCTCCTCTCCGAGCTGGCTTGTTCTGAACTTGCAGACTTGCCTTCTGAGCAGCGGGGAACTGCCACTTTGGAGTCCGGCTCTTGGCTAGAGTCTGAATCAGATGATGATGAGTCGGATAATAGAGGCTTCTTTCTTTGGTCACGCTTGCAACGAGATTTCTTCCCCCGAGATTTAGATCTACGCTGATTTGTAGCCTCTCGAGAGAGCTCGTCACGCAGGTTCTCCTCTTCGCGTACCCGCTCAACCTCTACTCTAGTCTTGGCCGAGTACTGTGTATCCTTATCCACAAACCTGTCTGAGTCGTGTTTGTTCATCGATCGCTTCTTGTATCGAGACTTGTGCTCAGAATCGGCGCTAACGTCGCTTTCTGAATCAGTGTCGGACGACGACGGACTCTCACTTGAGATGTGCTTGGCTGTTGAACTACGATGTCCCTTTACGCCTTTACGTGCATACGACATTTCAGGCTCGGACGCCTCGCTACCTGAGTCCTCTCCTGAGTCTTCACTGGCCCCGTCTCGTTTATACCGGCTAAGACCCCGCATCCGCTCCCAATCCTCCTGGCGGAAAGCTCGGCGACTGGCAAGCTCCCTAGCATATTCTTGCTTGAATGTCTTAGCATGGCATTCATAACGTTCACTCTCGCTATCACTATAGATATCACGGTCGTCAGAAATGCCTTCATATGAACGGGCGTGCTTCGACGAGCGGCGGGAAGCTAGATGTTCAGAATGTTCGTCTTTAGTCATTGAAGAAGTGCTACTTGTCGCTACTTTCCGGCGTCGCTCAGCACGACGAATTTGATCAAGGACTAGCTCGCGTGCAGCTTTAGCGGCGTCCGCGTCGGCGCGGATTGCCTCTTCTGCAATCAATGCAGCTTGAGCAGCTGCCAGTTGTCGCTTTGCGTCAGCAAGCTGACGATGAAGGTCAAGCTGGGAACTGAGCCAGGACTCGCGATCAGCCAATGCATCTGCAGAAAGTTGATTCAGTTGGGCCTCCAAGAGTTTGATTTTGGCCTCTTGTTGTGTTTGGATGTTGTGCCAATTGAAGCGTTGTGCAATTGCGGCGGCCTCATTCAGGCTCGCTCCGTCAGAAGGAGCATTACCACCTCCCACACCATTACCTCCACCAGTACCCGCAGCAGTAACCGTACCTGAGGCCGAATGAACGGATCTGGAAGACACCCCCTCGAGGGCACTCCAGGTACCAGTCAACGGTGCAGGCGGAACAGGAGCGCTCACAAGGCCCGTCGCATAGGGGCGGGATATTGACACATCAAGCGCAACCGACCTCGGGATGCCAGAGTAAGACGAACGGACTCTAGCGGCTGCAGCATCCGTGAGTCTGGAGATCATGGCGCTGTACTTGCTGGCACCAGGCTGATATGCAGAGTTGGTATGGGCGTAGGTATGAGGCTCTGGAGCTGGTGTGGCACGGATCGCAGATCCAGCGGCAGCAGGCCTGGGATTGAGCCCAATCTCCATGGGTCGGAATCTTGAGGCCATTGGAGTGCTAGCCGCGGCTAGAGTTGAAGCGCTCGCTAGGAATGTGCCTTGGTTCTGAAGAGTGGAAGGTGTGATTGTGGATGCGTTCAGACCACTGACTCCTGGACCTGTGCTTGTACCAAGCGCGCCGACTTGCTCCAGTCTGGCTAAAGCTGGATTTGGCGCGGTTTGTGGCTGTGTTGAAGCCGTCGAGGCTTGCGACACTGTGTTCAATGTGGGCGCGGGCGTGGATGCAGGTGCTGTTCTGCCCGCTTGCCCAGCCCGCTCTGCACGGAGTCGATTCGAGCTTGAGTCAACCGCAGCTGCGATTTCGGGGGGCAGGGTCGCTAACACGGCTCTGTCCATGTGGATTCGCCCCTAGTCCTAGATAATGCACATGGCAGTGTGGCGACGCATTCATAGCAGCAATACATGTGAGTTAGGTCGATGTTCCAACCAGTAGCATATACAGGCACTCCAATTTCCGAGAAACGTTTCGCAAATTGTGTTGAAGACAGTGTTCGAAGTCTTCCCATTGCTGCATAAGAGTAAATGTGGTATCTGCAGGTGTGACAGTGCGCGATCTTCGAAATGCAGTGTAGATCCTAGCAATTGCACAAGGCCAGGCCAGCCAAACACGGCTCAAAATACCCCTGGAGGTTTTTTGGTCCAACGGTTACTGGTCCAGGCCCCGGGGGCAAGGGGGAAGGGCTCGCAAAATGTTGCTAAAGTCGCAGCATGCTGTCATTCACAAAAAATATTCACCCCAGGTTTCCCTCGGAGAATTTCGCATTTTGCAGTTTTTCAGGTCCGAAATTGCTGACTTAAGTCGCGCGCAATTCGGTAGCATCGTAGAGTTTTCAGCTCTGACGAGCAGAATTATCCTTACCAGCTTCCCATCATGATGTTTCATGGATCTGCAAGGATTGCGAGGGCCATACCCATCGTAAAGCACTCCTTAAATGGATTCAGACAGGCTATAAAAAACAACGCTGACCCAGTCCCAGCCTTTGCAGTCGGTATCAGACAATTCTTTACGAGCAAATTGACCTCCGGCTCCAGTTCCGGTGAAGCAAAGTCTGAGCAGGCAACACGGCCCCGAGAGTCCGCAGGACGTCCATCCTCAACAGCAACCCAGGCTGCTCTCAAGCCTCACGTTCCCAGGATTCTCGTCATCGATGGCTATACTGCGGAAGGCAGAGCTGAGCTTGAGAAAGCCGGCGCAACACAAGCAGGAAAGCTATATGAGCGGATGCTGAAGAAAGCATCGAGGCGCGCCCTCGGTGTTGAGGCCGAAATTGAGATCATCTATCCTAGCGACGTCCCGGCAACTGAACCTGTCGAACCGTGCCCCAGTGACTTTGAGAGCTTCGATGCAGTGGCGTGGACCGGATGCTCGTTATCCATCTTGGCCGCTGAGGACCCCAAGGTCATACGGCAACTGAAGCTCGCTAAGCATTTCTTCCACGTCGGGTTACCCCAGTTTGGGAGCTGCTGGGCAGTGCAAATTGCTGCCACAGCTGCCGGGGGTAAGTGTGATAAAAACCCACGAGGCCGCGAGATGGGAATTGGTCGGAAGATCTACTTGACTCCTGACGGCCGTCATCACCCAATGTATGCTGGAAAGCAGAGTGCCTTCGATGTCTTCACGAGCCACGAAGATGAGGTTGTAAAGCTTCCTCCAAATGCACTTGTCCTTGCGCAGAATAACTGGAGCGGAGTCCAAGCCGCAGTAGTACACTATGCTGAGGGAGAATTCTGGGGTGTGCAGTACCATCCGGAGTACGATCTGAAGGAACTGGCCATGTTGACAAAGGCTCGAACTGTGAAGCTTACCAATATGGGTTTCTTCAAATCATCCTCAGATGCTCAGGAGTATGTGGATGAGCTGATGGACATTCACAACTCCATACAGAACCATGGGCCAGAAGCTCTACAGAAGTACTTCGTGAGCCCTCCTGCAGCCAGTCTGATACGCCGCGACCTGATGTGGAAACTCGGTATTGATTCCGATGTACTGCTCGAGAGTATTCGGTGCAGGGAGGTTGAGAATTGGTTATCATTCCAGGTAGCTCCGTTGGTCGAGAGGCGAAGTCGAATGCGTGGCATCGAATGATAAAGCAGCATTGTTTCACGGTCTGAACTCAACACAACTAGGTTACAAGCGACTTTATGAGGGATAAGCTGTTTAGGCACTAGCGCGTCCTAGCCAAATAAAAGATGTACATTGATAAGGTGGGCAAATGCTGAAGTGGTTTACAGTGTCTACAAAGCTACACTCGAGGGGGTAGTCTATGCTTTGTAAGCGTACAGAGTCTGCGGGTTTCATTAATTTACTCCTGACCTTCAACCGCAATTGTGGCCTCACCTTGGCTGGGCTCGGCCACAACGGGCTGATCGGGGTCGGCCGCAACGGGCTGATCAGGGTCGGCTTGCTGAACTTCTGTCGTCTCAATTGCGACGGTGCTCTCAGGATTCTTGGGGGTCTCAGGATTCTCAGCGTTCTCAGGATTCTCAGCGTTCTCAGGATTCTCAGCGTTCTCAGGGTTTTCAAGGCTTGTAGGCTGGTACACCTCTTCAGCGGGAGCCAACATTGATGGATCAAATGCAACTTCCTTCTGCTCGACGTCAGTGTAGGTTGGTGCTTCTCCGGTGCCTGCAGGCTCGAGCTGAGGACCGGATTCTCCAGCTACCACGCTTTCAGAGCTAGGTTGAACCTCGGGTTCGGGCTGGGCACCAACTTCAGCCACGGTGGTTGCAGGCTGAGGCTCAACGATAGGCAGGAAACGCTCGAATCCCTGAATGGGAGTTACGACGAAACGGATATTTGGAGCAACCTCGCCAGATGGAAGGGAACCTGCGAAGGCAATATCCAGAGTCTGGCCTTGGTGCTCTGCTTGTGCTCGTGCAGCGGTTGATAGGTCGATCTTGCAAGTGGCAGAAACGGCGTTATCGGAGATGTTTGTCTCACCGCTGTTGAAGGTAAAGAGGTTAGCAGTGACAATAGCGGTTGACAATTGTGCGAAGGGAATGAATACAGCCTGCTCGAACACAACCGTATCGCCCTGGATAGGGACACCTGGAGTGGTGGCAACGTTCTCAAAGCTCTCGTTGTAGAATGCAACACATGCCATATTCGTATTCGGTTGAGCAACAACGCCCTGAACCTGAAGCAAGAACTGCGCGCTTTCAGAAGCAGTGGCCGCAATAAGCTCAGCTTCAGTCGCCTTGCGAAGAGTACCACGGGGCTGAACGCCCTCAGGCAGCTGTTGCAAAAGGTCTTCGGCTTCGGATAGCACAGCGAAGTTGAGTGTGAGCGAGGATCCCTCCGACAGCGCATTCCTTAGTTCGTCATGCGTGAACTTAGCCGACAGAGCATTGATTGGCGTGCCGTCCTTTGTAATGACATACACCGCCAAGCGGTAGACTCGCTGTAGGTCGGAGCTCAATGGGAGGGCCGCGGGTTTCAAGATATCCTCGAATGAATTCTGCGCCGGATCCGAACTGAGTGCGAAATTGTTGCCTTCCACAACCTTTTCATATCCCTCTTCGTTGACTCCCCGTCCGTAGAGTACCAAGAATCCCTTCGCTCCACTCTCCTCAGCAACCTCGCTCTTGAGGCCTGGGAGATCAGCTGCACTGAGGATGACATATTGTCGCTCTGGCTGCGCCTGCTGGGACGATGCGGAGGCAGAAGCTTGTCCTGCGTCAGCGCGTCCGGCACTCGATGAGACTCCCTGAACGGCTGTCTTTGCACCAGTGCGTCGTGGGGCAGATCTCGTGGGATCAGCAGTGCTTGCCACAGGAGTCTCAGACTGTCCGGAAGTAGGTTGTTGGGTTGCATCACCCTCCGCTTGAACAGGGGTTTCTTCGTCGTTCAGAGGCTTGATGTACAGTGTTGCCAGAATGTCCGTGGGCTGCTTCAAGAGAGCTGCTTCCAGCGCAGCCTGAGCAGCGGCAGCTGCGGCTGCAGCAGCCGCGGCAGCAGCAGCAGCGGCAGCAGCTGCTTCTTTCTCTGCCTTGGACATCTTCTTCTTTTCCTCTTTCTTTTCTTCCTTTTTATCCTCCTTCTTCTCTTCTTCCTTTGCGTCTGACTCAGGTCGACGGATCGGGACTCGAAGTGGCACACTCATGACATGCTCGGCGTTCGTTGTGAGCGTGAACGTGCCTTCTGCAAGAACCTCCGCATTTCGCAGCTCAAAGCTAGGCTCACCCTGAGGGACGTCAAGGACAACAATTTTGAATTTGCTAGCCTCTTCGCTTCGTGCATTGCCTTCGTAACAAAGCACAGGAATTGCAGAGGAGAACTTGGGATGGCAGGTGTTCTGTTGCATTTCCGTATTGCCATACATAACGCTGAACTGTCCCTTCGAATTAAGACCGTAGATACATACGATAGGGTCGCACTTATTAGCTTTCTCAGACTTGGGCAAGTTGCAGATGTCAACTTGAATGAGGGCCGTCCTACCCTTGCCCAAGTTGTGTGAATCGAAAGCAATTGTGAGCTCGTGGGGTAGCGAGCGCGAGGCTGAGGAAGCAACAGGCTTCAATGTGCAGACGAAGCGCGGGCCCGTTGGTGCAGCACCAGTGTCTTCGAGAGGGGCAACAGAAGCAATCGGGAAGGTCTCTGAGCAACCCAGGATGATGGCATCGCCAGGATCGCCGGATTCTCCAGGCTCATATGCAAGCAACTCCACAACATCATCCGTCGTGAATAGACCGGCGTCACAGTAGAATTCAGCAACCTGATTGTCCTCATGAATGATAGCAGGATCGACCAACCAGTTGCCAGTGTTAACCGATCTCAGAACAAGGCCTTCGCAAGGGATAGTAAGCGAAGCAGCCGCAACCTTCAAGACCAGGCGAACCTTCTCGCTGCCACGAGTCGCTGGCAGAGCGGGTGGCAATGCTTCCGCCTGAAGAGAAATAAAAGGCTTGACGGGTGTGAGTCCCTGTGCCTCCTCGACATTGTAAGCGACGTCGCCAGTTAGCGATTGGTAGACAACTGGGCGAATTGCGGCGGGGCCTTCGGACGTCAGAGCCAAGTTTTCGATCGGCACCTCCACGGAAACTGTTCCCGGACCCGCATCGACAAGCTGGACGAATGCAGCATTGCCTTGTGCAGCACCTTCCTCAGTAGCTTGAGCGGGCTGACCGGTGTGAAGTTGAGAGAGCCAACATGTGCCATATGCAATAAGACCTCGATCTGGTGATGTGGGGTCGAAAGTACCTGCAATATGGATAGTAACTCGGATTTCTCGATCAAGCTTGGCGTATTGCTCGACAATGACCGGCGTATTGAAGATATGGTGGTCCATTGCGATCTGGCCCGCAGAGAACAGTCCAGATGAGGTTGGCGGTCGGACAACTTCTGTTTTGTCAACTGGAATCCAGACACCGGCGGTGTTGACGTCTCGAACCCACACCACAGCGTGGTAACCAGCCGGTGGTGGCGGCAGTGTGATAACTGGAGCTGGGCCAGCTGGTGTGCCCGGTGGCATACCTGCGACACCCGGCTGAGGTGCCGTGACCGGTGCAGGCTGTGCCGATTCGGGAGTGCCGACTTCGGCTGCAATATCGTCACCGTTGTAACACAGGGCACCATACTCGGTGGCTGCAGCATGGTCAACGAAGTGGATGTTAGCGGCATTGATATGGAGCTTAACACGTGCGACTTTGCCGCGACGCTTCGCGAGATTGACGTGGCAGCTAAGGTTGCAAGTGCGGTCTGTAATGGCGCCAGTGCGAGGATTGCGCAGCTCGTAGGTGACACATGGTGTGACAGAAACTCCGATATGAGGTGGCACATTCGCAGCCTCGGCTTCAGCAGCCGCTTGATTGGCCGCAGCGACTTGTGCCAGTGCCAAAGCATACGCTTGGGGACCCTGCATTTGAGCTTGTTGCAAAAGCTGCTGCTGCTGCTTCTCTCTCTGAATCTTCTCCTGCTCTGCTGCTGCAGCGGCAGCCACAGCAGCAGCCGCGGCATCCAAACCTTGACGAAGGTGAACAAAGGCAGCACCTGTTGCATATGTCATAAGCATTTCGTTGGTCATCTTCTGAGGATCGTCTCCGACAGGAACCTCGAACAATAACACCTTGAAACAATCGGGTCCATGTGAGTTCTCATCATCCATGGAGTCAGAAGCACGGATGGACAGAACCTGGGCAGGATCAAATTCAAATACAGAGTTGAAGTTGAATGAGGAGTGAGCAGAGTTGCTGACCTCGGTGAATGCCACAAGCGCGTTGTAGTCGTCGATAGGGCGCTGCGTGATGTCGACTTCTGCCTCTGCACCACCGTCCTGTTCGGCAAGCAGCTCGTTGAAGCGACGAATAGCATCGCCACCATCGTTCGCAAAGACACCCAACACGGGACGAGTTCCTGGTACGCGAGTATAGCCGCGCAAACCAAGGTTCATCAGGACCTTTGTGGCTTCCTCCGGATCGCGCGAGGCATTCTTCTCCTGACGTTGCTTGCGACGGTTCTCCTCCAGTTGGCGGCGACGAGTCTCCTTCTGACGAAGGCGTTCGTTGTCTGACTGCATCTCCATGCGAGCGAGGTCATCCTCATCGATAGGAATGCCCTCTACAAGCGAGGTCAGAATCTTGCGAACCATGGGAGGATTAGGTAGATTGACACGATAGACGATCTCGCCATCCTTGAACACAACGTAAACGGGTCGAGGGTGATCGTAGCCAGTGTACTCCTCCAGCTTAGGAAGCGTAACGGACTCTTCAGGGAGATCATCATCCATCGAGTTTCCTTGTGCACCAGAGTTGGAGCCCGCACCACTTGAAGAGGGCCCAACACCAGGACCACCCATGCGACGACTGTTCAAGTCGCGACGCAGTCCATCGTCAAGCATCTCAACTTTGCGTCGTTGCACTTCGTCCGCCTCGCGCTTCTTTTTGAGCTCTTCCAGACGTGCCTGACGGATGTCCTGCTCGAGCTTGGCCACGTTGACGGAGACCCAGCGAATCTTTTTATCTGCATCAGTGATCTGGATCATGATGTTGTGGATCGTTGGCAGAAACGCGTTGCATGGTCCGAACGTCGATCCATAGATCTCGGCAACTACATTTGGAGGGTTGGGGGAACGCGAAGCCGTGAGTGGCAGCTTGGGTGAGAGGATCCAGCGGACTGCGCAAGCGACAGACGATAAAACTACACAAGTGCATGCTACAGGCAGGCCACGCAGGCTGAGATAAACCGCCGCAAAGGGGAAGCTACGAACCCATGATTCCAGGTGTCTCAAGTGCGTTGATCCAGTCCCGCTGGGAGAGGATCGGGACACGGTACGTGTCTTTGATTTGCCCGCCACGGTTAGCCTACATCATTGCAGATTATACAGCGCTACGTGAGTTATGCTCCAATGCTTCCAACGCGTGCAAGCCGTGGCGAAAACACGGAAAAGCAGGCTCTTTCTAACACTCCGTTCCTTTTGGCGACGAATAGCGGAGGTTGGATCGGGCCTGCGCGGACCAATCAGGCGTCAAAATAGGGCATATGCGGCGCTCTTACGAATGCATTTACTATCCCACGTACCATGTTTTGATTATACTGCTAAATTCGCAAATATATCAATGCTTCGGCAGTAACGGAAATGACCCCAAAATTCAAATTTCGAGGTTAAACCTCGGGCTTGCCGGGGTTGATTGCCAGGGTCGTGCGCGGGACTTACTATGAGTTTAGGGTCTGAGCGCTGCACATGCATTATGCAGGCAGTGATAAATGCTCCACATGAAGGACAAGTGTCTCCTCTGACTATACGGACGTGTTCCAGTACCGAGTCAGGATCCAACACATAGGGACATTTCGCAATATGCATATGTCATTTTGACCCTTCATAACGTGCATTGTATTCTCCAGTCCATTTTCTTTCCAACAAGTGACGTATCGTACGGTTGTATCCAGCTCCATCGTCACAGGGACGCAAAACCTGCTTCGGCCTGGGGGTGTGAATCCTTTTGGACCGTTAATTACAGTAACAGTTACTTTCGGATCTCGGCTCTGTTTGGAGCGATCCCGTGAGTGCTTGCGAGAATCGCGACGCAAAGATGTTTCAGCGACCGCATCGAACCGATGTATTGAATGACTCGAGCCAGATCCGTCAGATCCTGGAGATGCCGAGCTCTGATGCTGCTTCCAGTTCAGCTCCGCCTCATGCTCAGTGCTCCCCACCCCAGGACCGGCAGTCTGGCTACGTCCACGCCGGCGCAAGCAATCAAACGCCTCACGCTGCACCCGAGACCGCCACAGTGCGCTATCCCAAGCCTTCGGCGAGCTGGCGAACGGGTACCGACAGGGTAGCTGGGTATGGACCTGATGGCTTGCCTCGACACCCGCACTTGCATCATCACGAACACGTCAACCTCTTTTCAGATGCGGCACCGGCGGAGCCTGTCACGAGTAGAAGCGCTCAGGTTTACCCTCAGCAGTATCCCCAACAGCACCCCCAGCCCCAACCCCAGCCTCAGCCGCAGCAGCTGCCACCGCAAACCTCAGAGCCCTCACTTCAGGACAAGATCGACGAAGTGGCGATGAAGCTCAACATGCTGTACCAAACGGTGAGTGAGCTGGTTGCACGTAGTCAACACCCTCAGGCTGTAACCTCTAATGCACAGCATCTTGCTGCTCAGCAACAAGAACAGCAGCTGCAGCTTCAGCTTCAGCAACTCCAGCAGCAACAGCAACAGCAACAGCAACAGCAACAGCAGCAACAACAGCAGCAACAACAGCAGCAACAACAGCAGCAACATCTGCAACAACGGCAGTCAGTGCAATCCGCTCGGGCACAACCTCCTACCGCACGCAGATCCACGTCTGTACCACCCACAGCACGCAAGCCACGCCCTGCATCTGCTCTTGCACGCCCCACGATCGCATCCCAAGCAAGGGCGGCTGCCAACCAGGCAGCAATCGCGCGAGTCAACGCCGCACAGGCTGGTCGGACCCAAAATACTGCGTCAAACATCAACAGCAAACCGCTGCCCACTCGAACGTGCGTGCTTGATGCTGGAATCTCAGCGCGACCAGTTGGGCGAGCGGCCGTTTCGGATGCAATTCAAAGAATTCAAGCTGTAACCCCGCGGTTGCAAACTCAGGCGCATCGACAACAACAACAACAGCCACAACAACAGCCCGTTTACCAATATTATGCACCCCAGCCGCAATTGGCTGTCCCCACCATCCCTGTGGTGGCTCCCCTCCCAACAGTTGGTGTTACACCTGTCCGGCCACAGGGAGAAGTAATGCCGGCTCAAGTCTATAGTCTGTGTCCAGAGTCGGTCTACACCCAGATGTACAATGCCCAGGACCGCACTCAACCTCAATTCCAGATTCCGACACAGGCCCATACTCAGTATGTGAATCTGATGCCAACACAACCTGGGTATCCAGCCCAAACTTGGGCGTCAGGTCTTGCACAGCCTTCTCTAACTCAGGCTCAGACTCAGACTCAGGTGCAGGTGCAGGCCCAGCCACAATCACAAGCGCCTCCGCAGCAACAACCACAACAGGTTCAGGTCCCAGTGCAATCGCAACCTCAGCATCAAACTGCGAATCAACACCCTGTTGCTTCTCATGTTGTACAGGACTTTAAGCGGCCAGCAGCTGTGCAGCGCTCGAACTTGGACTCGAGGCCTGCGGCTCCTGTTGTACGGGAGAGGGTATGTAGCATGATGGGCGGCTACTCCGCACCACCCCAAGAGAATGCATTGGAAGCCCCTCCAGAGTACTCGAACTCGGCTGGAACCAATACTGCATTTGAGCGTCATCAGCTCAAGAAGCTCCTCGCCGAGAAACACAAACGCGGTATTATGGATTGGGCACCTTGTCTTGAGCCGTTCCCACAGGCACCAGCCACCAGGTCGAGCGGTAGCAACCGCACAGAAAAGCAATCGTCATCGAGCACGTCGAAGCCACAGAAGGCAATCTCTTTCCAAATCGAGGCCAAGGGCAACTTTGACGACAGGAAACTTGTGGTAGAGAAAACTGCGCGAAGGGCTAAACCCGTTGTTTGGATGATCGATCTCTCCGATAACAACCAGCTCCAAGCTACTGAAGACAACGGTGATTCCAAATCACACCGAAGGCAAGGACAATCAAATGGAGGCCCTCGTTCGCGTACTGAAGTCGAGGATTCGAGTGAGGGTAGGGTGGTGCACGAGCACGCCGCAGACTCTCCAGCATCTTCGCCAACATCACCTGCCACCTCAGCAATCCCCCCGACAACAACCGCCACCGAGGCTGCATTTGGTAGCAGGCGGAGCTCCGTCAGTTCCTTCGACTCGGCTGCCTCGAGTGCGGCTGCGTCTTCGCAAGTTCCAGATACTGTCAGCACCACCACCTCTACAAACCTGGGGAAGACTTCTGACCACAGCCTCCTAAGTTTCCTCGAACTTGCAACCAAATTCTGCCGGGAATAACGCCTTTTCGCAATGTGCAGCTATACAACATCCTAAATGTACCAATGTATGATCTAACTTGAGTATTGCTACGAACCTATGACTAGCTGAACTCTCTCACCAGGCGATCGAAACATACATCAGACGGGTGGGATAAAGCGTACGCCAAAAACCAATGGAAGTCTCTAACAGGCATGTCTTCGAGGCTACTACCACCCTTTGATTGCTCCATAAATAGTTCATAGATGACCTTCATAATCTGGAATCCTGAACCATCCGGGGTAAAATCTGAACTACCAGCTTCGTCAGTAAATATATCAAATAGTTGAATCGATATCGCTCGGCTTGGGGACCACTTGCGGACATTATCAAACGAAATCATCTTCGAAAAGTCTCCTATACTACCCTTCGCAGGAGACTCCGCAGTTTCCCAAGCGAGAAAACCTAAACCTTCTACATACTTGAGCAGCTCTGAAGTGGTCGTATCGGCATGCAGTGGCGTGTTTGGATCAATTCGCTGCAGGATTGCGACCAGCATTG
>Ga0182741_1003065_pt1 | contig 18298 bp, 19 predicted proteins | sample eDN5th37CBELigOP_FD_128874 | JGI IMG/M metagenome (GOLD analysis project Ga0182741, IMG submission 128874) | Enriched Organic Plus compost microbial communities from Emeryville, California, USA - eDNA 5th pass 37_C BE-Lig OP (version 2) (version 2) ... | reverse complement strand
CCGGCCGCGCGTGCAGCCGCTCCGTCGGCAAAGAAGCGGACGTTGGCGCGCGCCGGATGTCGCGCCGCGCAGCTCGGCCGACAGTAGATGCCGGTCGAGAGCACGCCCGTGACGAAGCGCCCGTCATAGGCCCGGTCGCGGCGCAGCACCGCCTCCCAGGCTTCGTCGTCGCTGATCGCGGGCGCGCTCATTGTCCGTCTCGCTGAATGCGCGCGGCAAAGCAGCCATACGCGGCGTTGTGAGCATCGATAAAGGCAATCCGCGCATCCGCAAGGAGGGCGCGGATCATGGCATCGCCCTCTCCAGGCGAGGCGAGCCGTGCATCGGCCAGCGCGCCCTCGCTGTCAAAGCCTCGGAGGCTCAGCGTGCGCCCCTCGAAACACGGTGGGCAGCGGTCTTCGTAGACTGCCGCCTGCCGCGCATCCTCGCGTACAAAAATCGCGAAGGCCGCGCGGTAAGGGCTGTCGACGTCGTGATGCACGTGATGAAGCAGCAGCAGCCGCTCTCCCGCGCGTGCGTCCTCGAGCGTCACGCGGCACGGATAGCCGCAGTCGGCATCGGCGACGAGGCGTACGGCGCGGTGTCGCGAGAGTTCGTCGTCGCCCATCGCCCGCAAAGGAGCAGACCGGTCGGGCGCCAGTCCTTCTATGCGATATGTCATGGGCAGGTCCTTTCTGACGCACCTGGTAGCCCGATCCGCAGGAGCACTGCGTCCCGCGGCTTGCGCTCAAAGCCGAACGCCGCGAGAAGGCGCGCTGTGACGCACCGGTTCGCCATGCTGGCCCGAACGCTCGCCCTCGCGGCGCTGGCGCTGCTCGTGCCCTCGGCCGCGCTGGCCGATCCAGCCGATATCGATGCGGCCTCGCGCGGGGTCGTGCGCGTGGTGATCGTGGAGATCAGTGGCGATCAGGTCGTTCCGGTCTCGCACGGCACGGGCTTCGCGGTCGGGCCGGAAACGGTCGTGACCAACGCCCACGTCGTTTCCGAAGCCAGCGGCGACGACGAACTCGCCATCGGCATCGTCCCCTCCGACGGGGCGAGCGCGGTCTACGGCCGGCTCATCGCGATCAGCCCGCGAACCGACCTCGCGCTCGTCAGGACGACCTCGCCGCTGCGGCTCCCGCCGCTGACGATCGCCGCCAACGCCAGCCGCGACAGTGGCAGTGTTACCTCGGTCGGCTACCCGATGAACGTCGACCGCGCGCAGGGGCTGTCGATCAGCGACATCTTCCGCGCCCAGCCGCCGGTGAAGAGCACCGGATCGCTCGCCGGCCGGCGTCCGACGCGCGACTTCGATTCGCTGCTGCACACTGCCCCGATCGCGCGCGGCAGCAGCGGGGGGCCGCTACTCGACGACTGCGGGCGCGTGATCGGCGTCAACAGCTTCGGCGCCGAGAGCAGCGGAGCCGAGGCCGAATTCTACTTCGCGGTCTCGGCGCGCGAGCTGCTCGCGTTCCTGCGCGCCAACTCGATCACGCCGCAGGTCAACGGCATGCCCTGCCGCAGCCTCGCCGACCTCGAGGCCGCCGAGCGCGCGCGGGCCGAGCGAGAACAGATGGTCGCGCAGGCGCGTGCCGCTGCCGACGAACAGGCCCTTGCCCGCCGGCGCGACGCCGAACGGCGCAAGATCGAATTCGCCCTGATGGCCGAGCGCGAGAACGGCATGGCGCTGGCGCTGGTGCTGCTGATCGTCGCGCTCGGCGCCGGCGGCGCGGCCTTCGTGTTCCACGAGCGGGGCGACCGGCAGAAGCTCAAGATCGCCGCAGCGGCCGGAGGCGTCGCCGTTGCCGGTGCACTGCTCGCGTGGGCCCTGCGTCCCGGCTACGACGAGGTCGAGGGCCGGCTCGAGGACGTGTTGCGCGCGGAGACCGAGGCCCCCGACAGCGGCAAGATCGAACCGGAGACGTCGGGTGCGCTGGTCTGCGTGCTCGATCCCGAGCGCAGCCGCGTGACCGGCGAGGCGGCAACGGACGTGCCGTTGGAGTGGACGCCCGAAGGCTGCGTCAACGGCCGCACCCAGTACGGCCTCGCCGACGGCCGCTGGACACGGGTGTTCGTGCCCGACGAGGAGGCGGTGGTCTCGATAGCCCGTTTCGACCCCGACGCACGCGAGTATCGCATCGAGCGCTATCTGCTCGATAGCGAGACGATGGAGCGCGCCCGCGCAGTTCGCGCCGAGATCGAGGCGCCGGCCTGCGGTTCGGGCGAACAGGCCGCGCTCGACCTGGGCGCACGGCAAGGCGCGATCGTCTCGCTGCTGCCCGAGCGGCCGAACGAGCGGCTCGTGTACCGATGCTCTGCGGCCACCAGGCCGTAGATCGGTTACACTTCGACCTCGTGAAAGGTCACGATCCCACCCGGCTTGCATCGCCTGCGACCCGATGCTAGGCGCGCGCCAGCTTTGCCGGGGTGCCTCCCAGCACCCCGCCCGAAAGCGCACATTCCGTTCACCAAGGGACCCCCTCGCGTGGAGCTTTCCGCAAGTATCAAGGCCAGCCTTTCCGGGCGTTACGCCGCTGCGCTGTTCGAGCTGGCGAGCGAGGCCGGCAAGGTCACCGCCGTCGAGAGCGACCTCGAAAAGCTGGCCGCCGCCCTCGGCGAATCGGCCGAGTTGCGTGCGCTGGTGCGCAACCCCGCGGTCGGCCGCGAAACGCTCGGCCGCGTGCTCGCCGGCCTCGGTGAAAAGCTCGAACTCGACACGCTGACCCGCAACTTCCTTGGCGTGCTGGCGCAGAACCGGCGAGCCGGCGAACTCGCCGCGTCGATCCGCGCGTTCCGGGCCATCGCCGCCGCCCAGCGCGGCGAGGTGACCGCCGAGGTCGCTTCCGCCCACCCGCTCAGCGCCGAGCAGGTCACCACGCTCGAGCAGAAGCTCCGCGCCCGGGAGGGCCGCACCGTCAAGCTCAGGACGAGCGTCGACCCCGACCTGCTCGGGGGCCTCGTCGTCACCATCGGTTCGCAGCGCATCGACAACTCGATCCGCACGCGTCTCAATTCCCTCGCGCAAGCGATGAAAGGCTAACAATGGAAATCCGCGCCGCAGAAATCTCCAAGGTCATCCGCGACCAGATCGCCAACTTCGGCACCGAGGCTGAAGTCTCGGAAGTCGGTTCGGTGCTGTCGGTCGGCGACGGTATCGCGCGCGTCCACGGCCTCGACAAGGTCCAGGCCGGCGAGATGGTCGAGTTCGGCAACGGCGTTCAGGGCATGGCCCTCAACCTCGAGGCCGACAACGTCGGCGTCGTGATCTTCGGTTCGGACGCGGAAATCCGCGAAGGCGACAGCGTCAAGCGCACCGGCACGATCGTGGACGTGCCGGTCGGCAAGGGCCTGCTCGGCCGCGTGGTCGACGCGCTCGGCAACCCGATCGACGGCAAGGGCCCGATCGAGGCCGCCGAGCGCCGCCGCGTCGAGGTCAAGGCGCCGGGCATCATCCCGCGCAAGTCGGTCCACGAACCGGTGCAGACCGGCCTCAAGGCGCTCGACGCGCTGGTTCCCATCGGCCGCGGCCAGCGCGAGCTGATCATCGGTGACCGCCAGACCGGCAAGACCGCGGTGGCGATCGACACCTTCATCAACCAGAAGCAGATCAACGCCGGGAACGACGAGTCGAAGAAGCTCTACTGCATCTACGTTGCGGTCGGGCAGAAGCGCTCGACGGTCGCGCAGATCGTCCGCCAGCTCGAAGAGAACGGCGCGATGGAGTACTCGATCGTCGTCGCCGCGACCGCCTCGGAGCCCGCGCCGCTGCAGTACCTCGCGCCCTACACCGGCTGCGCGATGGGCGAATACTTCCGCGACAACGGCATGCACGCCGTGATCGTCTACGACGACCTGTCGAAGCAGGCCGTCGCCTACCGCCAGATGTCGCTGCTGCTGCGCCGCCCGCCGGGCCGCGAAGCCTATCCGGGCGACGTGTTCTACCTCCACAGCCGCCTGCTCGAGCGCGCGGCGAAGATGAACGACGAGAACGGCGGCGGCTCGCTGACTGCGCTCCCGGTCATCGAGACGCAGGCGGGCGACGTGTCGGCCTACATCCCGACCAACGTGATCTCGATCACCGACGGGCAGATCTTCCTCGAGACTGGCCTGTTCTACCAGGGCATCCGCCCGGCGATCAACGTCGGCCTGTCGGTGTCGCGTGTGGGCGGCGCCGCACAGACCAAGGCGATGAAGAAGGTCGCCGGCTCGATCAAGCTCGAGCTCGCGCAGTATCGCGAGATGGCGGCGTTTGCGCAGTTCGGCTCGGACCTCGACGCCGCGACGCAGAAGCTGCTCAACCGCGGTGCCCGCCTGACCGAGCTGCTCAAGCAGCCCCAGTTCAGCCCGATGCCGTTCGAGGAGCAGGTCGTGTCGATCTTCGCCGGCACCAACGGCTACCTCGATTCGCTCCCGGTCGACCGGGTCACCGAGTACGAGGCGGCGATGCTGAGCTTCATGCGCGACAAGCACGCCGACGTCCTCGCGACCATTCGCGAGACCGGCAACTTCGACGACGACGTGAAGAACCGGACGGTCGCCGCGCTCGACGCGTTCGCCAAGCAGTTCGCTTAATGGCCGATCGCTTGATCTTCCAGATAGCGGACGATGGTTCGCTATCGCTGGAGGGTCAGGCGATCATCATTGAGGCGCTCGAACAAGGATTAGAAGAGGACAAGGCCAACAACGTCGATACCGTGATCGTTGCCAACGCATCGGAGAAAGCCGGCTGGGAGGTCGTCCACCGGGCACTTCAGCTACTGATGCGGTTTGATCGCACGACCCAGGGCTTCGTCGGAACCGGGCAGTAAGAACATGGCAAGCCTCAAGGAACTCAAAGGCCGGATCAACTCGGTCAAATCGACCCAGAAGATCACCAAGGCCAAGCAGATGGTCGCCGCCGCGAAGCTGCGCAAGGCGCAGGCCGCGGCCGAATCCGCCCGGCCCTACTCCGAGCGGCTGGCGGCGGTCGTCGCCAGCCTGGCCAACAAGGCCAGCGCCAAGGACCTGCTGCCCAAGCTGCTGGTCGGCACCGGCGGCAACCAGCGTCACCTGCTGGTCGTCGCCAACTCGGACAAGGGCCTCGCCGGCGCATTCAACTCGAACATCGTCCGCGCCGCACTGGCCAAGGCGGCCGAACTCAAGGCCGAGGGCAAGACGGTCCAGTTCTACCTGATCGGTCGCAAGGGCCGTGCGCCGATCCGCCGCGCCTGGCCCGACGCGATCGTCGCCCAGTTCGATACGACCGACGTCCGCGAACCCGGGTTCAACGAGGCGGCGAAGATCGCCGACGAACTGACCGCGATGTTCGAGGCCGGCAAGTTCGACGTCGCGCACCTGTTCTATTCGAAGTTCAAGTCGGCACTGCTGCAGGTGCCGACCACCCTGCAGATCATCCCGATCGCCGGCCCGCCCGAAGGCGTGCAGGACACCGCAGCCGTCGAGTACGAGCCGGGCGAAGAGGAAATCCTCGCCGAGCTGATGCCGCGCTACCTGCGCACGCTGGTGCTGCGCGCGCTGCTCGAGAACGCCGCCTCGGAACAGGGGGCGTCGATGACCGCGATGGACAACGCCACCCGCAATGCCGGTGAGCTGATCAACAAGCTGACCATCCAGTACAACCGCAGCCGCCAGGCCGCGATCACCACCGAACTGATCGAAATTATCGCTGGCGCCGAAGCGCTCTAAGCCAGTTCAAGCCAAGGAAACGAAAATGGCCACCGCCCCCGTGCTCAACAAGACCACCGAAGGCACCGTCGCCCAGGTCATCGGCGCTGTCGTCGACGTGACCTTCGAGAGCGAGCTGCCGCCGATCCTGACCGCGCTCGAGACAGACAACAACGGCAACCGTCTCGTGCTCGAGGTCGCCCAGCACCTGGGCGAGAACACCGTGCGCACGATCGCGATGGACGCGACCGACGGCCTGACTCGCGGCCAGAAGGTGACCAACACCGGCGCGCAGATCTCGGTCCCGGTCGGCCCCGAAACGCTCGGCCGCATTCTCAACGTCGTCGGAGAGCCGATCGACGAGCGTGGCCCGGTCAACGCCAAGCAGCGCGCGCCGATCCATGCCAAGGCGCCGGAGTTCGTCGAGCAGTCGACCGAAGCCAGCATCCTCGTCACCGGCATCAAGGTCATCGACCTGCTCGCGCCTTACGCCAAGGGCGGCAAAATCGGCCTGTTCGGCGGCGCCGGCGTGGGCAAGACCGTGCTGATCCAGGAGCTGATCAACAACATCGCCAAGGGCCACGGCGGCGTCTCGGTGTTCGCCGGCGTCGGCGAGCGCACCCGCGAGGGTAACGACCTCTACCACGAGTTCCTCGACGCCGGCGTCATCGCCAAGGACGCCGAGGGCAACCCGACCCCCGAGGGGTCCAAGGTGGCGCTGGTGTTCGGCCAGATGAACGAGCCCCCGGGCGCCCGTGCCCGCGTCGCGCTCTCGGGCCTGACCATGGCCGAGTACTTCCGCGACCAGGAGGGCCAGGACGTGCTCTTCTTCGTCGACAACATCTTCCGCTTCACCCAGGCGGGCTCGGAAGTGTCGGCGCTGCTCGGCCGTATCCCGTCGGCGGTGGGCTACCAGCCGACCCTGGCGACCGACATGGGCGCGCTGCAGGAGCGCATCACCTCGACCACCAAGGGCTCGATCACCTCGGTGCAGGCGATCTACGTGCCCGCGGATGACCTTACCGACCCGGCGCCGGCGACCTCGTTCGCCCACCTCGACGCGACCACGACGCTGTCGCGCGCGATCTCCGAGCTCGGCATCTACCCGGCGGTCGACCCGCTCGATTCGACCAGCCGCGTGCTGACCCCGGCCGTCGTCGGCCAGGAGCACTACGAGGTCGCCCGCAAGGTCCAGGAGACGCTTCAGCGCTACAAGTCGCTGCAGGACATCATCGCCATCCTCGGCATGGACGAGCTGTCGGAAGAGGACAAGCTGGTGGTCGCCCGCGCCCGCAAGATCCAGCGCTTCCTCAGCCAGCCGTTCCACGTGGCCGAGGTGTTCACCAACATCCCCGGCAAGTTCGTGCAGGTCGAGGACACCGTGAAATCGTTCAAGGCGGTGGTCGAGGGCGAATACGACCACCTGCCGGAAGCCGCGTTCTACATGGTCGGCGGGATCGAGGAAGCGGTCGAGAAGGCCAAGAAGCTGGCCGAAGAGGCCTGATCGATGCCGTTCCAGTTCGAACTCGTCACGCCGTCGAAGCTCGTCCGCTCGGAGACCGTCCACATGGTGGTGGTTCCCGGGACCGAGGGCGACTTCGGCGTGCTCGAGGGCCATGCGCCGGTCATGTCGACCATCCGCGACGGCGCCATGCTGGTGTTCAAGACCGAAGGTGCTCAGCCGGAGACCATCGAGATCCGCGGCGGCTTCGCCGAAGTCAGCGCCAAGGGCCTGACCGTGCTGGCCGAGTACGCTGAAGGCTAGGTTCCGGTCACCACCCGGTTTCCAAAGGGCGCCCTTTTTTGCGGCCGAGCCTGGATGGCATCGCCGGTGCTTCAGGGTGCAGCGGCGCGCTCGCGATCAGCGCTTGTCCGGCTCCTCGCGGATCGGGGCCCACAGGATGCCCGGCTCCTCCCTGGGCTTGATCAGCGGTTCGCACGCATTGCGCTGGCCCGGCTCGAGCTTGCGCGGCTGCTCGCGGCGGTTGAGGCGTCCGAAATAGGGAGGCGGCCTTCGCACACGGCACTCCCGGGCACAGGTCAAGCTGACCCTACGCTGCGATACCCTTTCGCCGTTGCGGCTCGCTTGATGTCTTTCCCTAAGGGGATCTTGCCGGGATTGGTGGATGGTCCGGTCACCATGATGATCGACCACCCCCCAGCCATCCACACGGGAAATCGCGGCTGGTCCTGCGCCGAAAGCGGGGCCGCTAGCAGCAAAAGCGCCGGCGCAAGGGGCGTGTACCGGATCGCCTTCCTCCCGTAACCGATGGCCGAGCATGCCGCAGCCGGGTGTTTCCGACCATCGGGGGGCGTCAGCCCTGCCCCGCCGCGTCGGCCACTCGCCCCCGCCACCAGAGGAACAGCCCCGCGCCGATGATGATCGCGGCACCCGCAAGCGCGGTAAGGTCCGGCCAGTCGTCGAAGAACAGCGCCCCGAGCGCCGTCGCCATCAACAGCTGGCCGTAAGTCATCGGTGCGACGGTTCCTGCACCGGCCTTCGTCGTCCCCATGTAGATCAGCCACTGGGCGAGCGTGGCGGTGAGACCGATGAACGCGCAGCGCGCGGCGACGCTCCAGTGCGGCCAATCGACCCGGAAGCCCTCGAGACCGTTCAGATGCCCAAAGGTGGTCGCGACGACCAGGAAGATCATCGCCGTCACCGACATGTAGTACTGCATCGCGAGAATGCTCGCGCGGCCGTGGACCTTGCGGTTGGCAATGATCGTCACCGCCATCCCGGTGGCCCCCATGAGCGGGAACAGCACCCCCCACCCTGCGGTCTCGAAGTTCGGCCGCAGAACGAGGAAGACACCCGCGAAGGCGATCAGCGTCGCGGCCCAGGTCGACAGGCGTGCACGTTCCCCGAGCACCACCATCGCCAGGATCGCGGTGATCATCGGCTGGGTGAAGGCGATCGTCGTCGCCTCGGCCAGCGGCATCAGCCACACCGCGAGGAACATGCCGATCGCCGACAGGCTGATCGCCACGCCCCGCACCCATTGCAGGCTGTCGGTCGGCAAGCGCAGGGCATGCGAGCCCTCGCTGCGCGCCAGCCAGATTGCGAGCAACACGGTGCCCGCGACGTAGCGGGTCGCCGCCATCGCCGGGGCGGGCCATTCGCCGGCCATGCCCTTGATGATCGCATCGCCGATCGAGAGCGTGCAGAACCCCGCCAGCGCGTAGAGGAGGCCGGCCCGGTTCGAATGTCCTGCCAACGCAGTCTCCATTCAATCGAGATGCTTCAAGGACCTTGTTTGACTTGACGCGCAACGAGGACGTCAGCCGGCAGCTAGGCCCAAATCTACCGGTGTGGCACAGCCTTCACGGTCAAGGAACGCCCGCTTGTCCGTCAGACTAGTTTCAAGAGCATCCGGCATCGGCTGTTCAAGCATTCCTACCTTACGGTAGTGCCGCCGGTCGATGATCGCGACAGTTTTTGTCTGACAGAGTGTCGTCAGGTCATGCTCGGCAACGTAGGTCAGGTCCATGATCTTGGGGGAGACAGCAAAGTCAGGGCCGTTCTGCACGATGTCCTGCGCAAAGAACCCTCCTGAGACATCGACCAGGACGACATCGACAGGGGCGGCCTTGGCCGCGCGAAAGAGCTCCGCGTAAGGGGAAACGAAGTCACGCGCCATCATGAGTTGCGTGGGAAGCACGAGGAGCAAGCTGAAAGCGCAAGCGACCTTCAAAACGCTCCAATGACGACCGGTACCTCGTTGCGGCACGATCCGAACCCAACCGTATGCGGCCACCAAGCAAAAGGCTCCAATGGCTCCGCTCAGGTAACGATATCCCCAGCCATGCCCCTGATAAACCATCAGGAGAAGACCGAGCCCGCAAACTGCAGAAAGCGGCACAAGCAAGCCGTCTTTCCGGTCACTCCGGTTCCGCAACATCGGCAGAGCGAAAAGAGCAAGCGGAATCAGCAGGACATTCTGCCAAGCGATGAACCGTGCGAGGTTAGCGAATACGACCACCGGCGAGTAATCTGCGAAACGCCGGAGCCGTCCCAGCAGGTACTGGAACAGCGTACGGTCAGGTTGCTCGACGATAGCGAGGGGATCGGCGTGGGTGATAAGCCATGCAGGATACACGCGAAACCAGAAGAGCGTGATGACCGCATACGCGAGTCCAAAGAATGCCACGCGGGACAACTGTCCTCTGCCCACGAGCCACAGCAGGAAGGGAGCGACAAACAACGGATGAAAGTGAATCTGGTGCAGGCCCATCGCGGCGAAACCCACGACAATTGCTCCGAGATCACAGGTCCACTTCTTTCGCAGGAACAGTGCCAACCAAACCATGTTCAGGGCGAAGTGCCCCACCATGGCGTACGACGTCATGGAGTTCACGATCAGTTGAGACGAAGTCCCCGCGAGGATGACGGCAATCAACGCCGCATCAGGCCGTTGCGGCCAAAGGCGCTGTGCGACATCCCATAACGCCAACAGTCCCGCGACGAGCAGCACGGGATTGACGATCGCCGAACTTGCTAGTTTGGCCCCAACAGCGCGAAGAATTGAATTTACAGGCAAGTAGCCAGACGTCCATGCAACCTCCGGCGATAACCGCCCGTTGAAAAATGTCGGCAACATCGCTCGACCGAAGGGTCTCCACTCCTCCGGGACTGACGTGACAATTTCGCCTGCGGCGAGTTGACGCGACGCGAATTCGGCCATGGCTTCGTCGCGCGAAAGGTCGAAGCCGCTCATCACCAACCAGTGACCGGCTATGCCAATCAAAAGTAGAAGTGATGCAGCGGCGATTCCGAGCTGCGGCGAAAAACGCAGTTCACTCTCCCAGCGGCGCTTGGACATGACACGCGGAAATAGTGCCGCACCAATCACCATCGCGCACAGCACGAGAATATCCTGCCGGAAGAAGTAGTATGTCGGCAGGCTGTCCGGCTCATGAAGCAGAGCCACGGCCAAGCTCGCAGCGACAAAAGATGTCACAACTCGCCATCGAGGCATGATTGACGTCGTGGCGGCTGGTCGAAGCCAAGGCTGTCCGGCAGGTGTCATGTTCGCTCCTAAGCAGCAAGCGTCCTACCGAAAGATGGTTAATGCTCAGTAACGTCCGCAGTCGGTCGGCTCGCCACGTCGTTTAGGGAATGTCAAACTTTGCAAATTATTCACCAAGTTCCGCGAGAGGGACTGGCCGTTGCCGGTCTCGAACCGACGACGCGCAACAGTTTGACGAGGACGGGAATGAGCGCTTTCGGCCGCAAGAATGGTGTCGGTGGAATGCAGCCCGGCGCCCGCCCGACTTTCGGCGTCGCGAAGCCGATGAAGGGTGGGCCGGTGCCTGCCGCGCGGATGCCTTCGCCGGGCGGGGATCAGTTTCCGCCGCTTCCCTCCGAGCTGGAGCCGGTCGGCTCCGGGACGGAACCCGCCGGCGGCGGCGGCGCGCATCGCGCCGACGCGATGAGCCGGCTCGCCGAGCGCGTCAACGCCTCGACCGACGCCACCTCGGAGATTGGCGGCTTCGAGGCTTCGGTTCACAAGATCAAGGAACAGGTGCTCCCGCGCCTGCTCGAGCGCGTCGACCCCGAAGCGGCCGCGACTCTGAGCAAGGACGAGCTCAGCGAGGAGTTTCGCCCGATCATCATGGAGGTGCTGACCGAGCTCAAGGTCACCCTCAACCGCCGCGAGCAGTTCGCGCTCGAGAAGGTGCTGATCGACGAGCTGCTCGGTTTCGGCCCGCTCGAGGAGCTGCTCAACGACCCCGACATCTCCGACATCATGGTCAACGGGCCGAACCAGACTTACGTCGAGAAGAAGGGCAAGCTGCAGCTCGCGCCGATCCAGTTCCGCGACGAGCAGCACCTGTTCCAGATCGCCCAGCGTATCGTGAACCAGGTCGGCCGCCGCGTCGACCAGACCACGCCGCTCGCCGACGCTCGCCTCAAGGATGGCAGCCGCGTCAACGTGATCGTCCCGCCGCTCTCGCTGCGCGGCACCGCGATCTCGATCCGCAAGTTCTCCGAGAAGCCGATTACGCTCGACATGCTGCGCGACTTCGGCTCGATGTCGGACAAGATGTGCACCGCGCTCAAGATCGCGGGCGCCTGCCGCATGAACATCGTCATCTCCGGCGGCACCGGCTCGGGCAAGACGACGATGCTCAACGCGCTGTCGAAGATGATCGACCCCGGCGAACGCGTGCTGACGATCGAGGACGCTGCCGAGCTTCGCCTGCAGCAGCCGCACTGGCTGCCGCTCGAAACCCGCCCGCCGAACCTCGAGGGCCAGGGCGCGATCACCATCGGCGACCTGGTCAAGAACGCGCTGCGCATGCGCCCGGACCGGATCATCCTGGGCGAGATTCGCGGCGCCGAGTGCTTCGACCTGCTCGCCGCCATGAACACCGGCCACGACGGCTCGATGTGCACGCTTCACGCGAACAGCCCGCGCGAGTGCCTCGGCCGCATGGAAAACATGATCATGATGGGTGACATCAAGATCCCGAAGGAGGCGATCAGCCGGCAGATCGCCGAATCGGTCGACCTGATCGTCCAGGTGAAGCGCCTGCGCGACGGTTCGCGCCGCACGACCAACATCACCGAGGTGATCGGCATGGAAGGCGACGTGATCGTCACCCAGGAGCTGTTCGCCTTCGAATACCTCGACGAGACCGAGGACGGAAAGATCATCGGCGAGTTCCGCTCGTCGGGTCTGCGCCCGTACACGCTCGAGAAGGCGCGGCAGTTCGGGTTCGACCAGGCGTACCTGGAGGCTTGCCTCTAGGGGGGAGAGAGGGGACCTCCCCTCCCCGCCTTTACCCGCGAATCCAGCCCATCACGCCGAGCACGAGCAGCGTCACGCCGGGGAAGAACGCGAGGAAGAACACCGTCGTCCATGGCACGAAGCCGACCGCGTCGATCCGCGAACGGCGCAGGCGGCGGCGCTCGGCCAGCACCGAAAACACGGCGAGCAGGAGAAACAGGCTGCCGGCGATGGCGGCCAGCGTCGCGTCGCTTGCGAACAGCAGGAATTCGGGTTCCCTCACACGCCGCGATATGGGCAGTCGGAGGCGAGCCGGCAACGCTTGATCGCGCGGCGCGCCCGCCTATGGCGGCTGCGTGCAAGCCGCTCCCGCCCGCCGCCCTCTCCTCGCCCTGCTGATCCGGCTCGGCGCGATCGCCGCGCTGGCGACGATGTCGGCGCTGATCAAGCTCGCGTCCGAGCACGGCATCCACCTGCTCGAGATCATGTTCTGGCGGCAGTTTCTGACGATCCCGATCGCGATCGCCTGGGTGCTCGCGACCAGCGGTCTCGCGACGCTGGCGACCAACCGCCCGGGCACGCATTTCCTGCGTGGGCTCTACGGCACGGTCGGGATGGTCCTGAACTTCGGCGCGGTGATCCTGCTGCCGCTGGCCGAGGCGACGACAATCAACTTCACCGTGCCGATCTGGGCGGTGCTGCTGTCGATTGTGCTGCTCAGGGAGAAAGTCGGCGTTTGGCGCTGGTCGGCCGTCGCGCTTGGCTTCCTCGGCATCGTGGTGATCGCGCAACCGGGCGGCGGGCATTTCCCACTATATGGCGCGCTCGTCGCGCTCGGCGGCGCGTTCATGATCGCGCTGATCTCGATCCAGATCGCCGACCTCAACCGGACCGACAAGCCGCTGACGATCGTGTTCTACTTCGCGTTGTTCAGCACACTGGTCACCGCGCCCGCGCTGCCGTTCGTGTTCACACCGCACGACGCGACCGGGTGGTGGCTGCTGCTCGGAATCGGCCTCTCCGGCGCACTCGGGCAGCTGCTGCTCACCGCGGCACTCAGGTTCGGGAGCGTCGCAAGCGTGATCGTGATGGATTACTCTGGCCTGTTCTGGGCGACGCTCTACGGCTGGCTGCTGTTCGAGACGCTGCCGCCCGCGACGACCTGGCTCGGCGCGCCGCTGATCGTGATCGCCGGCCTGATTATCGCCTGGCGCGAGCACAAGCTCGCGCGACGAACCGCGCGGAAGGTCGGAGCAGCCGAAGGAACTTAACCAGAAGCGCCCGGTTATCCTTTCGACCACGCGAGTGGAACCGCCCGAAAGGACAACAACAATGGTTCGCAAGATCATCCTGGCATTCGGAATTGCCGCGTTCTCGCTTGCCGCGTCGGCATGCAACACCGTCAAGGGCGTCGGTGAGGACATCGAATCCGTCGGCGAGGCGGGGGACGAGGCCATCTAGGACAACCCCAACCCCAGGGTCGCAGGGCGCCCGTCGGAGCGATCCGGCGGGCGCTTTTCCTTGGACTCAGCCCGGCTTGCGGTAGACGAGCGTGAGGTTGTTGGCGGGCATTGCCACGCGGCGGGTGCGTGCGAATCCGTGGCTCGCCGCCCGTTCGTCGAGCCATTCGCGGCGGCGCAGGCCGAATTCCGGATTCTGCCGCTTGAGCCAGGCATCGAACTCGAGGTTCGAAGGCGCGGTCTCGACCTCCGCTTCGAGATAGGGCCCGTAGAGCACCAGCGGCGCGCCTGGCGCGAGCAGCGCGGTGGCGCCTTCAAGCAGGCCCTCGGTCGCAGCGAGCGGGCTGATGTGGGCCATGTTGATGCATAGTACTGCGTCGGCCCGGGCAACCGGCCAGGGCGGCCTCGCCGCGTCGAGCGCGAGCGGTTCGCGCAGGTTGGCGAGTCCCGCCTCCCCGCGCCACGCGGCAATCGAGGCACAAGCCTCGGGGTCGGGATCGCTCGGCTGCCACTCGAGAGCGGGAAAGGTGCGCGCGAAGTGGACGGCATGCTCACCCGTGCCGCTGGCAGTCTCGAGCACCAGGCCAGCCGAGGGCAGTTCCTCTGCGAGAACAGCCGCGATCGGCTCGCGATTGCGACCGACGGCCGGGGCGGTTCGCTTCATTGAGCCGCCTCGAAGCGCCGCGCGGCGCGGATGATCGCGTCGTTGTCGTGAACGAACTTCCCGGGCGCCTTCTCCCCCGAGAAATGCAGCGCGGCCGCGGCGACCGCGCGGGCGTCGATCGACCGGAAGCGCCGCCGCTGGCCATGCAGCAGCAGATCCGTCAGCGGGCTGGCGAGGATGGCCAGCCGTTCGAGCGCGCGCCGGTCGCCGCTCCGCCGACCGCGCAACAGCCCCGGCCGCAGGATGTCGAGGCGGCGGAAGCGCAACCTGGCCACGCCCGCCTCCACTTCCCCCTTCACGCGCAGGTAGAACGTCCTGCTGAGCAGGTCGGCGCCAACCGAGGACACGAGCACGAAGTTCGCGACCTCGAGCTCGCGAGCGGCCTTCGCCAGCGACAGCACCAAGTCGTGATCGACCGCGCGAAACGCCTCCTCACTGCCGGCCTTGCGCATCGTCGTGCCGAGTGCGCAGATCAGCGCGTCGGGCCTTATCGCCGCCAGCGCCTCGCCCCACCCTGCCGGCTCGGCGACCATCATCTCCATGCGAACACCGCGCGGGATCGGCGCCTCGCGCCGCGTCAGCGCGACGAGGCGGATCGACGGATGGCTTGCGACGGCCTGCATCGCCCGTGTGCCGACCAGCCCGGTCGCCCCGGCGAGCAGGACGACACGCGGCTCAGACATTCGACAGTGCGCCCGGGACCTGGCCGAATATCTGGCGATAACGCTCGATCGCGTAACGGTCGGTCATGCCGGCGATGAAATCGGCGATGTGACGGCTGCGCGCCGGCTCCTCGGCGGGCAGGCGCTCGAGCCACGATTCCGGCAGCAGCTCGGGCTGCTGGTGGTAAGCCGCGAACAGGCGGGCGATGACCGAGCGGGCGCGCTCGGCCGTCGCCAGCTGCTCCTCGTGGTAATAGAGGTTGCGGTAGAGGAAGGTCTTCAGCTCGCGCTCGTGCGTCGCCATCTCGGGCGAGAAGGCGACCAGTGCACGCCCCGCATCGTGCACCTCGTCGATCGACGTTACCCCGGCGAGGTTGCGACGGGCCGTCTCAAGGACGTCGTTGACCATCTCGCCGATCTGCTGGCGGACCAGCTCGCGCAGCAGCGTCTCGCGCGGGCTGTTCGGGAAGCGCCGCTCGACCCCGCGCCAGGCCTGCGCGACGAAGTCCAGTTCGAGCAGCGCGTCGAGCTGCAGGAAGCCCGACCGCAGGCCATCGTCGATGTCGTGGTTGTCGTAGGCGATGTCGTCCGCCAGCGCGGCGACCTGCGCCTCGAGCGAGGGCCAGCGCGCGAGCTCGAGCGGGAAGTCGGCATCGAGTTCAGCGAGTGCCCAGCCTGGTTCGATCACCGGCCCGTTGTGCTTGGCCAGCCCCTCGAGCGATTCCCAGCTCAGGTTGAGGCCGGGAATCCCGCAATAGGGACTGTCGAGCCGCATCAGCACGCGCAGACAATGCTCGTTGTGGTCGAACCCGCCGCTGTCGCCAAGCGCGCTGTCGAGCGCCTTCTCGCCGGAATGGCCGAACGGCGGATGGCCGATATCGTGTGCAAGGCACAGCGTTTCGGCGAGGTCTTCGTCGAGGTGCAGCGCCCGCGCGATCACGCGGCCGATCTGCGCGACCTCGAGGCTATGCGTCAGCCGGACCCGGAAATGATCGCCGTCGGGGGCGATGAATACCTGCGTCTTGCCGGCGAGGCGGCGGAACGCGATCGAATGGATGATCCGGTCGCGGTCGCGCTGGAAGGCCGTGCGCGGCCCGCGGCTGCCCTCCTGCCCCTGCTCGAACTCGCGGCCGCGCGAGCGGGCGGGATCGGCGGCGTAAGGGGCGCGCGGCATGGCCGCGCTGGTAGGGCGTGTTCGGCGGCGTTGCAACGGAGGAGGAAGGAGCTCATCCAAGCTTCGCTATCCTTCTCCTGTGAACGGGAGAAGGCCCCTGGCGCTACCGCGGCGCCCTTCTTCTCCCGCTCGGGGGAAGGGTACGCAGACTTGGGGTCTGCGAAGCAGGCCCTCGTCGGAGTTGGATGAGGGTCGCTACCCCTCCCCGAGGATCCACTCCGCTGCCTTCTCCGCGTGGAGGCGGGTCGAATCATAGATCGGCAGCACGTTCGCGTCGACGTCGACCACCAGCTCAAGCTCGGTGCAGGCCAGCACGATGGCCTCGGCGCCGTCCTGCTCCTTGACGGTGATCATCGTCTTGAGCGCGCGCTCGGCGTCGCGGGTCACCTTGCCGACGATCAGCTCGTCGTAGATGATCCGGTCGAGCGTCTCGACGTTGTCGAGATCGGGCGGCAGCAGGTCGATTCCGTGAGCGACCAGCCGGCGGCGGTAGAAGCTCTCGGTCATCACGTTGCTTGTGCCGAACAGCGCCGCGCTCTTGACCCCGTCCCGCGCCATGCGCTCGCCGACGCATTCGGCGATGTGCAGCACCGGGATGTCGACCGCGGCAGCGACCTGGTCGTAGACCCGGTGCATCGAGTTCGCGCCGATCACCAGCGCGGTCGCGCCGATCCGTTCGAGCGCCTGGGCGGATTCAACCAGGATTCCGGCCGCGCGGTCCCAGTCTTGGCTCTCGCGCAGTCCGTGGAGCCGGGCGAAGTCGAGGCTTTCGATCAGCAACGGCGCGCTGGAGCCGTGGTTCGCCTTCTGCTGCACGATGCGGTTGATGTGCTCGTAGTAGCTGCGGGTCGAAACCCAGCTCATCCCGCCGATCAGGCCCAGCTTGCGCAAGCGCTCGTTCCCTCATTGCTCGGCCGTTGGGGCCGCGTTTCACCAGAGTTTATCGCCAAAAGTTCCGCAGCGCACAATGAGCGGGGTGCGGTTTTTGCGTGGGATATGCGGTTTGGGACGTGTTCGGCCCGGCTGTCGTTGCCGCCACCTTCCCTGCTCGTCCTGAACCTGTCGAAGGCGCCAGCGCGAGGCTTGCGCGGTTCGACAAGCTCACCGCCGGCGGACGGAGGAATAGGGACAGTCCCTCTTTTCAGGCGTTGCCCTCGCCCGGGAAAAACCAGGCGTGGAGAAAAAGAGGGACTGTCCCTCTAATTCGCGTCTCGCCCCTAGTGCGCCAGCGCCTTGTTGATTTCCTCGACCATCTTCTTGGCGTCGCTGAGCAGCATCATTGTCTGGTCGAGATAGAACACGTCGTTGTCGACGCCCGCATAGCCGACCCCGCCCATCGAACGCTTGATGAACATGATCGTCTTGGCCTTCTCGACGTCGAAGACCGGCATGCCGTAGATCGGCGAGCCCTTGTCGGTCCTGGCCGCCGGGTTGACCACGTCGTTGGCGCCGATGATGAACGCCACGTCGGCCTGGGCGAACTCGGAGTTGATGTCCTCGAGCTCGAACACCTCGTCGTAGGGCACGTTGGCCTCGGCGAGCAGCACGTTCATGTGCCCGGGCATGCGGCCGGCGACCGGGTGGATGGCGTATTTCACGTTGACGCCCTCAGCCTTGAGCAGGTCGGCCATCTCGCGCAGCGCGTGCTGCGCCTGGGCCACGGCCATGCCGTAGCCGGGGATGATGATGACGGTCTCGGCCTGCTTGAGCATGAACGCCGCGTCCTCGGCGCTGCCCTGCTTGTATGGCCGTTGTTCTCTCGCCTCGCCTCCCGAACTCGAATCGGCGCCAAATCCGCCCGCTATCACGCTGATGAAGCTGCGGTTCATCGCCTTGCACATGATGTAGCTGAGGATCGCGCCCGAGCTGCCGACCAGCGCGCCGGTCACGATCATCGCGGTGTTGTGCAGCGTGAAGCCCATCGCCGCCGCCGCCCAGCCCGAGTACGAGTTGAGCAT
>Ga0182741_1003064_pt1 | contig 18305 bp, 17 predicted proteins | sample eDN5th37CBELigOP_FD_128874 | JGI IMG/M metagenome (GOLD analysis project Ga0182741, IMG submission 128874) | Enriched Organic Plus compost microbial communities from Emeryville, California, USA - eDNA 5th pass 37_C BE-Lig OP (version 2) (version 2) ... | reverse complement strand
CCGTGGTGGCCAGGGCCGGGATCGAACCGGCGACCTTCCGCTTTTCAGGCGGACGCTCGTACCAACTGAGCTACCTGGCCGGACGGCACCCGAACCGAATGCCGATCGTTCTGGAAGCGACCCTGACGGGACTCGAACCCGCGACCTCCGCCGTGACAGGGCGGCGCGCTAACCAACTGCGCCACAGGGCCATGCATATTCACTTCTCGTACCAAGGTACTGCACGCTTCGACCGGGTCGAAACGTACCCCCTACGGGATTCGAACCCGCGCTACCGCCTTGAAAGGGCGGCGTCCTAGGCCGCTAGACGAAGGGGGCCCGATCGGATTCCTCCGAACCGCACCCTCAACGGGTTTGGCGTTCCGTTGGGAGCTTGCACAGCTTATGCCACGGCATTCCTGAATCACAAATCAGCAGCTCAGGGCATCGATCCGGCCTCCGGAGAGATCTCCGGCCAGCCGTGTTCACGCCATTTCGCCAGCCACTCCTCCGACGCCATCGCCTCGAGCGGGACCTCGAGGCACGCCTCGAAGCGGGCCCGCACGTCGACCACGGGCGAGGTGAGGTCGACGAGGTACCGCTGGCCGGCGAGCGAGGAGGCCACCGCCTCGACGAAACGGCGGAGGTCGACGCCCGGCTTGAACAAGCCCTGCTCCTGCGCCTGCACCGCGAGCTGGTAGCCCGCCCGGCCCCACACGGTGCTGCCGCGCAACCGGGCCTCACCGATGAACTCCGGCTCGGTGACCAGGCGGAACTCCGCCGCGATGATCACATCGTCGTGCAGGGCGGCGCCGAGGTCACCGACCATGCCGCGCAGACGCTGGAAGGGATCGAGTCCCGGTGCGTCCATCCACTTGTCGACGATCGCGCGGTAGTGCTCGATGCCCTCGTCGAGCACCGCCCTGGCGAGATCCTCCTTGGACGCGAAGTGGAAGTACATCGCGCCCTTGGTCGCGTTGGACTGCTCCAGGATCGCGTTGATCGACGCCGCGGCGAATCCTCGCTTCGCGAACTCCGCGGCGGCCGACCGGACGATTGCTGCTCGGGTACGACGCGCACGTTCCTGTTGACGAGCCATGGGGAAATACAGCCTTCCATGTTCGGTGATCCCCCACGAACGACAACTCTAGTCTGCGCCCGTTCCCCCGCATGCAGGTAGCGGTCCGGTCTCCGTTCCGCGGCCCATCGGACGTCCCGTGCCACTCCGTGGCACAGCGGCCTTGACGCGTGGCAGCTCGGCTACCCACGGAACACACCGAATGGTATGATTCGGGCGGCTCGGGTGCGAAGCAGGGGGTGGGCACCCGAGCCACACACGTCTTCCGGGCCGGTCGGCCCGACCTCACATGCGACGGTCCGGAACGCGCGACGCGCAGGCTGCACCGACCCGGCCGTGTCGTCTACGATCACATCGCGGACTGTGGTTACACTGTGCGCCCACGCCCCTATAGCTCAGTTGGTAGAGCTACGGACTTTTAATCCGCAGGTCGCAGGTTCGAGCCCTGCTGGGGGCACGTACGGAGAACGCCGGCGTCGATGCGACGCCGGCGTTCCTCGTCTCCGGGTTCCTATCCCTTCGCGCTGTGCGAACCGGGCGGAACGTCCCCGCCCTCACGGCCGAGTTCGCGTTCCGCCTCGCGCCGCGCTTCGAGCCGTTGCTCCTCGAGCCGGCGCTGTTCGAGACTCTCCCGGGCCTGTGTCAGATCCCGGCCGCGCTTGCGGTAGCGGTACAACCCCACGACGAACACCACCGCGAGGACGGCGCCGACGATCGCGCCGACCAGCGAGGCACCCCGGAAACCGGGGGCGTCGACGTCGAGGATCCGCTCCCCCGCGTGCGCGGCGTTCCCGTTGCCGAGCACGATGCTGAGCGTCATGAGGTTCGGCAGGACCACGAGCAGCGCGAGGGCCGCCATGCCGATCTGCAGGACCCGGTGGTACTTCCAGCTGCGGACCTGCCAGATCCACGCGAGCAGCGCGAGCGGGATCGCGGTGCACAGGATGCCGAACAGCAGACCCCACAGCACTCCGCGCACGAAACCGCCGTCGGCGAGTCCGGCGACACGCTGCGCCCACCAGCGGGGCACGAAGGCCGCGAGCACGTAGTACGCGACGACGAGCACCACGATCGTCGCGACGACGGCGATCGTCTTCTTCGCCCAGGGCGGCAGACCCTGCCGCGCCTGCCCTTCGCCGGCCCCCACGTCCGTCATCCCGCACCTCTCCACGTACCGACAGCAGCCGTACGGATCTCAGCCTACGGTTCACCGATTCGGCAGGAGCGGATTCGGTCTCGGCATTTTCACCCGGTGCGCGAGCGCGACTTTGTATACGGTGACCCCTCAGGAGCCGACAGTCCGTTCGCAGACCTGGGGAGGAACATGCGCAGTTTCGTCGATCTGGGACTGTTCCTGGCGGCCGTGGCGCTGGGCATCGGTTCGGTTCTGCCGGTGGTCGGCGGCATCCGCCCCACGGAGATCCCGCTGACGGCGCTGCGCGACGGTTTCCCCGACGGCGACCTGGCGAGCATCGCGACCTCCGATCTGCCGCTCCACCAGTCGCTGGCGGTGCCGCTCGTCGTCGCCGCGGTCCTGCTGCTCGTGGCGGCCCTGTTCGACTCCGTCCCCACCGGCTGGGCGGGCACCCTGGTCGGACTCGCGACCGCAGCGGTGTTCTGGACGCGGCTGTTCCAGGCGCACGGCGAGTACGTACAACTCAACCGCAGCACGACCCTGACGAACCAGAACGGGACCGTCCTGTTGCTCAGCGGCACGATCGTCGCGTTGCTGTGCTGTCTCGTGGCGTTGCGCCGGTCGCCGGGCACCCGCGCCACGCTGGACTGAAAGCGCACCCTCCGGCAGCCCGGTTGTCGCTACTCTCGGCGCATCGGGCGACCGCACCGGATGCCCCCGAAGCCAAGGCAGGAACGATGGCAAGCCTCGACGAACTCATGTCCCGCATCCCCGTCGACCAGGTCGCTCAGCGCCTCGGCGTCGACACCCCGACTGCGGAGACCGCCATCCGCGCGGCGCTTCCCACCCTGGTCGGTGGCCTCGACGCCAACGCGCAGCACCCCGAGGGCGCCGCGTCGCTGCTCTCGGCCCTGGATAAGCACTCCGGGTCCCCGCTGGCCGAGGGCGGGGTGGACGTCGACGCGATCGACACCGAGGACGGCGACCGGATCGTCTCCAACGTCTTCGGGGACAAGAAGGACCAGGTGATCAGCACCCTCGGTTCCGTCAACGGGGCCGGCGGCAACGACCTGATCGCCAAGGTGCTCCCGATCATCGCGCCGGTCGTGCTGTCCTATCTCGCCAAGCAGATCGGTGGTGGTGCGTCGCCGAGCGCCTCCGGCGCCTCCCAGGGCGGTCTCGGCGACCTTCTCGGCGGGCTGCTGAAGCAGGCGGGAGGCAACAGCGGCGGGGCGGGCGGCATCGGCGACCTGCTCGGAAGCGTGCTCGGCGGCAACTCCGGCGGCGGCCTCGGTGGCCTGCTCGGCGGACTGCTCGGGGGCGGCAAGCGCTGAGACGGCCCACGGGTGTCCCCACCCGGGAGCTGCGGCGCGGATCGGGACCGTGCTGCCGACCTCCCGGGTGGACCTGTACGGTGGTGCGGACGAATGTGAGGGCGGCCACTGTCCGGGGGGTTCAGTACATCTTCAGTACATCGCCGAACCGCCCGGACCAGGACCCGATCCGTACATCCGTAGCCTGGCAGAGCAGATGCGACACGACGTGAGGGGTATCAGAGGATGACGCGAGTTCTGACGCAGCTGGAGTTGCTGCGCGAACTGGAACCCGTGGCCGAGGAGAACGTCAACCGCCACCTCTCGATGGCGAAGGACTGGCACCCCCACGACTACGTGCCGTGGGACGAGGGACGGAACTTCGCCGCGCTGGGTGGCGTGGACTGGGAGCCCGAGCAGTCACGGCTCGACGAGGTCGCCAAGGCCGCGATGATCACCAATCTCCTCACCGAGGACAACCTGCCGTCCTACCACCGCGAGATCGCGGAGAGCTTCTCCCGCGACGGCGCGTGGGGCACCTGGGTGGGCCGGTGGACCGCCGAGGAGAACCGTCACGGCATCGTCATGCGCGATTACCTGGTGGTCACCCGCGGCGTGGATCCGGTCGCGCTGGAGAACGCCCGTATGGAACACATGACCAACGGCTTCGCGTCGCCGAACTCCACCGGCATGCTCCACTCCGTCGCCTACGTGACCTTCCAGGAGCTCGCGACCCGCGTGTCGCACCGGAACACCGGCCGGGCCTGCAACGACCCGATCGCCGACAAGATGCTGCAGCGCATCGCGGCCGACGAGAACCTGCACATGATCTTCTACCGCAACATCTGCGAGGCGGCGCTCGAACTGGCGCCCGCGCAGACGCTCGCGGCGATCGTGGAGGTTCTGAAGAACTTCCAGATGCCCGGCGCCGGGATGCCCAACTTCCGCCGCAACGGTGTGCTCATGGCCAAGCACGGCATCTACGACCTGCGTCAGCATCTCGACGACGTGGTCATGCTGGTGCTGCGCAAGTGGAAGGTCTTCGAGCGCGATCTCGGCAGCGACGCCCAGCAGAGCCTCGAGGAGCTCGGTGTCTTCCTCGAGGACCTCGGCCGGCAGGCCGAGAAGTTCGAGGGGATGCGCGACCGCATGCTCGCTCGTGAGGCCGCCAAGCGCGAGAAGGTCGGCGCGGACGCCTGAGTCCCGATCGGCGCCGGGGCCTGAGTCCGATATCACGCCCCGCGGTCGGGATTCGGGCCCGACCTGCCACAACGGTTATCCTGTGCCCGGTACCGGTTTCGGTGCCGGGCACGGCCGTTCCTGCGGCGAACCGCATTCGGGCCCCTCGATTCGACTGCCGCACAACCGATTTCTTCGTCACAACGTTTGCCAGAGGTACTCATGTCTTCGCTCCGCATCGGCTCGCTCGAACTGAACAGCCCGGTGGTGCTGGCGCCGATGGCCGGAGTGACGAACGTCGCATTCCGCACGCTGTGCCGCGAGCTCGAACTCGAGCGGGCCGGCAGCACCTCGGGGCTGTACGTGTGCGAGATGGTCACCGCCCGCGCTCTCGTCGAGCGGCACCCGGTCACCATGCACATGACGACCTTCGGTCCGACGGAGACGCCTCGGTCGCTGCAGCTGTACACCGTGGACCCGGACACCACCTACGCGGCGGCGAAGATGATCGTCGACGAGGATCTCGCCGACCACATCGACATGAACTTCGGCTGCCCGGTGCCGAAGGTGACCAGGAAGGGCGGCGGTTCGGCCCTGCCCTACAAGCGCCGGTTGTTCGGGCAGATCGTGGCGGCGGCGGTGCGCGCCACCGAGGGCACCGACATCCCGGTCACCGTCAAGTTCCGCATCGGGATCGACGACGAGCACCACACCCACCTCGACGCCGGCCGGATCGCGGCCGCCGAGGGTGCCGCGGCCGTGGCCCTGCACGCCCGGACCGCCGCGCAGCGGTATTCGGGTGAGGCGGACTGGAACGAGATCGCGCGGCTGAAAGAGCACGTCACGGACGTCCCGGTGCTCGGTAACGGCGACATCTTCGACGCTTCGGACGCCGAGCGCATGATGACGCAGACCGGATGTGACGGCGTCGTCGTGGGTCGCGGCTGCCTCGGCCGTCCCTGGCTCTTCGCCGAGCTCAGCGCCGCCCTCAACGGCCGTCCGATCCCGACCCCGCCGAATCTCGGTGAAGTGGCGCAGATCATGCGGCGGCACGCCGAGCTGCTCGCCGACCACCACGGCGAGGACCGTGGTCTGCGCGACATGCGCAAGCACATCGCGTGGTACCTGCGCGGCTTCCCGGCCGGTTCCGAGATCCGCAACGGCCTGGCGCGGGTGTCGACGCTCGCCGAGCTCGACGACCTGCTGGGCAAGCTCGACCACGACGTGCCGTTCCCGGCCGACGCCGAGGGCCCGCGGGGACGTCAGGGTTCCCCGAGCAGCGTCGCTCTTCCGGACGGCTGGCTCGACGACCCCGAGGACACCTGCGTCCCGGTGGGCGCCGACATCATGCATTCGGGCGGCTGAGGTCGGGCATGATCGACCGGCGCGGCGGCGCGCCGGAGTGTGAGCCACGCCCGTCGTGTAGCCGTCACACGTAACAGACGATCAGTATCATTACGGAGTCGTCACGACGGCTGCCTGCGAGCGGTGCCGTGTGCGACGGGCACGAACGAGTGCGGGAAGACCCGCAGCACGTACGAATGCGGGCAGACCCGCAGAGAGGTTGGTATCGGTGGACGAGGAGCACGACAAAGGGTCCCCGGACCCTCGCGCTCCTTGGGAACGTCCGATAGCCGACCCGACCTACCGGGACTCCCGGTCCAACCGCTCCCACCGGCCAGGTGGTGCGCATCGATCCGCCGACGACGGCCTCGGGTCGCAGCGGTCGGAGAGTGCGCGCAGCCGGCGGGCGGCCGACGCGGACGATCCGGAGCAGCTCACCGTCGCGGAGCTGTTGAACAAGATGGGCCGGCGGTCGGACGCCCTGTCCCCCGAGCCGCCTGAGGCTCCCGCCGAGCCGCCGCGGACCGCGACCTCCGGGTTGCCCCCGGTACGCCCGCGGACCCCGGCTCCCCAACCTCCGACCACCCAACCTCCGACCACCCAACCTCCGACCACACAGTCACCGGCCCCACAGCCTCCCGCTGCGGCGCAGCCACCGGTGGCACCGCCCGGACCCGCGGCACCACAGCATCCGGCGGCACCACAGCATCCGGCGGCGCCGGTTCCGCCGCGGATCCAGACCCCTCCGCGGCCTCCTGCTGCGCCCCCGTCGCAGGCTTCCGTCCCGGTTCCCCCGCCGGGCCCGCAGCCCACGCGTGTACCGCAGGCTTCACAGCCTCCGCAGGTGCCGTCCGCTCCCCCGGTTCCGCCGCCGGTCGCCCCGCCCCGCGCCGCGATCCCGTCGGACGACAGTCCCACGGTGAAGATCGACCCCGCTGCGGCGATCGACCCCGCTGCAGCGATCGACCCTGTTGCAGCGATCGACTCAGCCGAAGCCGTACCCGCCGCGGCCGTTCCCGCGCCCGACGAGGATCCGGCACCGGCCGCCGACTCCGGAACGACCGCACACCGTGCCGCGCGTCCCCGGCCGGTGGGCCGCAGCGACGTCAGCCGTCTCGCCCAGAGCAAGCAGCGCAAGCAACGCCGGTGGCGCACGGCGGCGCGGGCCGCCGTCGCGTTCGTGTCGGTCGTGGCCCTCGTCGGCACCGGGTCGGTGTGGAGTTACGTGCGGTCCACCGAGGCCGGTCTGTCCCAGATCGCCGCCCTGGACACCGACTCGAGCGACATCGTCGACCCCATCGGGCAGACCGGTGACGAGACCTATCTGATCGTCGGCACCGACACCCGCGCAGGCGCCAGCGGTGAGATGGGTGCCGGTACCGTCGAGGACGCCGAGGGCGCCCGCGCCGACACCGTGATCCTCGTGAACATCCCGGCCGACCGCAGCCGCGTGGTCGCGGTCTCGTTCCCCCGCGACCTCGACGTCGAACGTCCGGTCTGCCGCGAGTGGGACAGCAACACCGGCGAGTACGGCAGCGAACTGTATCCCGCCGCCGACGGCGACAAGCTCAACGCCACCTACGCGCTGGGCGGACCGAAGTGCCTGGTCAAGGTGATCCAGAAGATGTCCGGCCTGAAGATCGGACACTTCGTGGGGATCGACTTCGCCGGCTTCGAATCGATGGTCGACGAGATCGGCGGCGTCGAAGTGTGCACCCCGATCCCGCTCATCGACAACGAGCTCGGCACCGTCATCGAGACCCCCGGCCGGCACACCCTCGGCGGTCGCGACGCCCTGAACTACGTGCGCGCCCGCAAGATCGACTCGGAGGGCAACAGCGACTACGGGCGCATCACCCGCCAGCAGAAGTTCCTCTCCTCGCTGCTGCGGTCGACCTTGTCGAACAAGGTGCTGCTCGACCCCGGCAAGCTCAACGGCCTCGTCGGTGCTTTCACCCGCGCGACCTTCGTCGAGAACGTCAACGCCGAGTCGCTCGTGAAGCTGGCCCGGTCGATGCAGAACGTCGACGCCGGCGCGGTGTCGTTCCTGACCGTCCCCACGGCCGGCACCAACGACTGGGGCAACGAGATCCCCCGCCTCGACGACATCGAGGCGATCTTCACCGCCATCATCGACGACCTGCCGCTGCCCGGTGAGAAGCGGGAAGTGGACGACGACGCGGCCACGTCGGCGGCCCCCGCCGAACCGCTTCCGCCGCAGGTCGCCGTCGACCCGTCGATCATCCCGGTGCAGGTCTCGAACGCCTCCGGTGTCTCCGGTCTCGCGGCGCAGACCGCGGAGACCGTCGCGGCCTACGGCTTCCCCGTCTACTCGGTGGGCAACTACGCGTCGGGAACCAGCACCAGGACGGTGATCCGGTTCGCCGCGGGCAACGAGGTCGAGGCCGCGACGGTCGCCTCCGCCTTCCCCGGCGCGGTCCTGCAGGAGGCTCCGGCCTCCGCGCAGCTGGGCAGCATCATCGAGATCGTGCTCGGCACCAGCTTCGACGGCACCGTCGTCGCGCCCGCCGAGCCCGGCACGCAGCTCGGTCCGCTGGAGATCCAGTCGCAGACCGACTCGGCCGTGGAGCTGCCCGCGGACCTCGCGATCACCAACGCCGCCGACGATCTCTGCACGTAGCGGGGTGGTCGGGCGATCCGCCGAGGCCGCCTCGTGTTCATCTCCGGTTCATCCGATGCTCGCTGACCGGACCCGTCCGGGTCGTAGGCTGTGCCATTATGCGCGTCGCCTACAACGAACAGATGGTCGAGCTCGGGAATCTCCTCGGTGAGATGGCCGGGCTCGCCGGAACCGCGATGGAGCGGTCCACCCGAGCCCTTCTCGAAGCCGATCTCGCCGTCGCCGAGCAGGTGATCGACGAGCACGAGAAGATCACCACCCTCGGCGCGACCTGTGAGGAGAAGGCGTTCCAGCTGCTCGCCCTGCAAGGGCCGGTCGCCGGCGACCTGCGGGCGGTGGTCAGCGGCATCCAGATCGTCGCCGACATCGACCGCATGGGCGCCCTGGCCCTGCACATCGCGAAGGCCACCCGCCGCCGCCATCCCCAGCACGTCCTGCCGGACGAGGTGAAGGGTTACTTCGCGGAGATGGGACGGATCGCCGTGGCCCTCGGCGCCGCGACCCGCGAGATCCTCGAGACGCGCGATCCGGCGCGGGCCGCCCGCCTCCACCACGAGGACGAGGCGATGGACGATCTGCACCGGCATCTGTTCACCGTGCTCATGGACCGGGAGTGGGAGCACGGTGTCGCCGCGGCCGTCGACGTCACCCTGCTCGGCCGCTACTACGAGCGGTTCGCCGACCACGCCGTGGAGGTGGGCCGCCGGGTCATCTTCCTGGTCACCGGCAAGCTGCCCACCGAGGAGGAGATCCACCGCCTCGGCGAGAAGGCCGACCGTCTCGCGGTATATCCCGAGAACTCCTGATCCCCTGCTGCGAAAGGGCCCCGGCCGGACGAGTTCCGGTCGGGGCCCTTTCGCAGGAGTGGTGGTCGCGTGGCCTATCCGAAGCGGCCCGAGATGTAGTCCTCGGTGGCCTTCTTGCTCGGGTTCGAGAAGATCTTCTCGGTGTCGTCGATCTCCACGAGGCCGCCCGGGCGACCGGTGGCCTCGAGGTTGAAGAACGCCGTCTGGTCGCTGACACGCGCGGCCTGCTGCATGTTGTGCGTGACGATGACGATCGTGAAGTCCTTCTTCAGCTCCCCGATCAGATCCTCGATGGCCAGCGTCGAGATCGGGTCGAGAGCCGAGCAGGGCTCGTCCATGAGCAGCACGTCGGGCTGGACCGCGATGGCTCGGGCGATGCACAGACGCTGCTGCTGTCCCCCGGACAGGCCACCACCGGGCTTGTCGAGACGGTCTTTGACCTCGTTCCACAGGTTGGCGCCGCGCAGCGACTTCTCGGCGACCTCGTCGAGGGTCTTCCGGTCGCGGACCCCCTGGAGCTTGAGGCCGGCGACGACGTTGTCGCGGATGGACATCGTGGGGAACGGGTTGGGGCGCTGGAAGACCATGCCGATCGTCTTGCGTACACCCACCGGGTCGACGTTCGAGCCGTAGATGTCCTCGCCGTCGAGGAGGATCGAACCCTCGACGCGGGCGCCGGGCGTCACCTCGTGCATGCGGTTGATGGACCGCAGCACAGTGGACTTGCCGCAGCCGGACGGGCCGATGAACGCGGTGACGCTGCGCGGCGGCACGGACAGCGTCACGTCGGCCACGGCGTGGAACTTCCCGTAGTAGATGTTGACGTCCTTGAGATCCAGGCGCTTGGCCATGAACCGGCTCCCTACTGGTGTATCGGGGGTGAGAAGAGGTCTGAAAGGGTTACTTCCGGGAACCGACCTGCGAGTACCGGCTGATCAGCTTCGCGGCGATGTTGAGGACCGCGATGACGAGGATCAGGGTGAGCGCGGCACCCCAGATGCGCTGGGAACCGGCGGCGGTTGGGTTGTTCATCTCGGCGACCATGACACCCGGGAGGGTGCCCTGCTCACCGCCGAACAGGTCGAAATTGATGAAGGGGGCGTAGCCCACGAGGATCAGCAGCGGCGCGGTCTCACCCATGACGCGGGCCAGGGCCAGCATGATGCCGGTGACGATGCCGGCGAGCGAGGTGGGCAGCACGATCCGGGCGATGGTCTTCCACTTCGGCACGCCGAGGGCGTAGGACGCCTCGCGCAGATCCTGCGGCACGATCCGCAGCATCTCCTCCGTGCTGCGCACCACGACCGGCACCATCAGCAGCACCAGGGCGAGGGCCACCGCGAAACCCGACTTGGGCATGCCGAAGGTCGACACCCACAGGGCGTAGACGAACAGCGCCGCGACGATCGAAGGGACACCGCTGAGGATGTCGACCATGAACGTGGTGATCCGCCCCAGCTTCGACCCGCCCGCGTACTCGACGAGGTAGATCGCGACGAACACACCGAGCGGGATCGAGATGACCGCGCAGACCAGTCCCTGCAGCAGGGTGCCGACCAGCGCGTGGTAGATGCCACCGCCCGTCGAGGAGGCCGTCAGGCCGCTGAGCGAGTGCGTGAACCAGGTCGCCGACAACAGCGCCGGCAGGCCCTTCGCGATCACGGTGATCAGCACCCAGGCCAGCGGCACGAGCGCGACGAGGACCGACAGGGTCACCAGCACGGTGGCGGCGACGTCCTTGATCCGGCGGCGGCCGCCGACCTTCTGGAAGGTGGGGGTCTTGACCGGAGAGACGAGCGTGGTGGTCGACACGGGGTCAGTCCTTCTTTCCTGCGACGATCATGCGCGCGGCGGCGTTGACCACGAAGGTGAGCACGAACAGTACGAGACCGGCGGCGATGTAGGCGCCCGCCTGGATGTCGTTGTTGAACTCGGCATAGCCGAGGGCGATCTTGGAGGCGATGGTCGCGCCGCCGTCGAACAGCGACCACGAGAACGGCTGCGAGGTGGTGCGCAGGATGAGGTAGAGCGCCATGGTCTCGCCGAGCGCGCGGCCGAGACCGAGCATCGACCCGCTGATGTAGCCGGACTTGCCGAACGGGATGACGGCGGTGCGCACCACTTCCCAGCGGGTGGCGCCGAGCGCGAGGGCGGCCTCGACGTGGGAGACGGGAGTCTGCACGAACACCTCGCGGCTGACCGCGGCGATCGTCGGCAGGATCATCACGGCCAGGACGATGCCCGCGGTGAAGATCGTGCCGCCACCCATGATGGAGCCGCTTCCGGTCGCGAACAGCGGGAACCAGCCGAGGTTGGTGTTGAGCCATTCCGCGACGGGACGCAGGAAGGGTGCGAGGACGAGCATGCCCCACAGGCCGTAGACGATGGACGGGACCGCGGCGAGCAGGTCGATCACGTACGCGAGCGGTTTCCGGACGCGATCCGGGCAGTACATCGTCAGGAAGATCGCGATGCCGAGGGCGACGGGCATCGCCAGGGCCAGCGCGAAGAGCGAGACGAGGACCGTCACCTGGAACAGGTCGAGGACACCGAACGCCATGTCGGCGACGTCCTGGGTGATCCATTCGCGGCTGGTGAGGAAGTTGACCTGGTTGCGTTCCAGGGCGGGCACGGCGCGCCACACCAGGAAGACGGCGATGGCGCCGATGATCACGGAGATCAGGACGGCCGAGCCGGTGGCCAGTGAACCGAAGATCCTGTCGCCCGGGCGCACGACCGTCTTGCGGGTGCGTTCCGGTGAGGGTGGGGTACCGATCGTGTCCTCCGTGCTGCCGGTGGGGCCGCCCGTTCCCGAGCGGGTCGGTTCGTCGGTCGAGAGAGGAACCGACGTGACAGGCGCGTCACTCATGTGCGCTCTCAATCCTTCTCAGCGTATTCGGCAGCAACGGTCGGGTCGATGATCGGTTGGTCACTCTGCAGTGATCGCGTCGATCGACTCGGTGAGCCGGGTCTTGAAGGTCTCCGGCAGCGGGACGTAGCCCTGCTCGGCGAGCCCGTCCTGGCCTTCGGTCGCGGCGGAGATCAGGAAGGACTTCACGGCGGCAGCGGTGTCGGCGTCGTATCCGGCGGAGCAGACGATCTCGTAGGTGGCGAGCACCAGCGGGTAGGCGCCCTCCTCGGAGCTGCCGAAGATCGACGACAGGTCCAGGGTCAGGTCGCCCTCGGAGGCCGGGACGAACTCGGCGCCCTCGATCGCCTTGCCGGCGGTCTCCTCGGTCAGCTCGACGGGGCCGGAGCCGTTGTCGATCCGCGCGACGGACAGACCGTTCTGGTCGGCGAAGGACTTCTCGACGTAGGTGATGGAGTTCGGTGAACCGGCCACGGCCTGGGCGACACCGGCCGAGCCCTTCGCGCCCTCTCCGACCCCGCCGGTGAAGTCGGATCCGGCACCGCTGGTCCAGGCGCCGTTCGACGCGGTCTCGAGGTACTGCTGGAAGTTGTCGGTGGTGCCCGACGAATCGGACCGCACGATCGGGGTGATGCCGGCGTCCGGCAGCTCGATCCCCTCGTTGAGGGCGGCGATGGCCGGGTCGTTCCACTTCGTGATCGAGCCGTTGAAGATCTTCGCTGTGGTCTCGGCGTCGAGCACGAGGTCGTCGACACCGTCGATGTTGTAGGCCAGGGCGACCGGGCCGAAGACCAGCGGCAGGTTCCAGGCGGGGTTGCCTGCGCAGCGCTCGGCGGCCTGCGCGGCCTGCTCCCCCGTGATCGCAGAGTCGGAACCGGCGAAGTCGATCTGCTTCGCGGCGAACTGGGTGCGGCCGTCGCCGGAACCGGTGGGGTTGTACGCGACGTTGACGTTCGCGCCCTTCTGGTTGCACACCGCGATGTAGGTGGACACGAACTGATCCATGGCGTTCTTCTGCGCCGAGGACCCCGCGGACGACAGGTTGGCCTTGCCGTCGCAGGTGGCGGCGGAGGCGGACGCGTCGACGTCCACGGAGCCGGAGTTGTCGTCGGTACCGCACGCGGCGAGGGTGAGGGCACCCGCGGCCACCGCACCGAGCAGAGCAACCTTGCGCTCGAGATTCACCTGTTCTCCTTCGGACGTCGCTCCACGACCGCGCCGATGGGCGCGGGCCGGGGCTGATCCCCGGCCCGAAGAAGAAGCTAGAAGCGTCCGGTGGCCAACCGGACGACCGAAGGTGAACGGAACGTGAACAGGACGGATACACCTGGCGATGGTGTGTCGACGATCACCCGGAACCGCTCGCGGAGCGAGCAGGACTATGTCCGCGCGTACGCGACGTCGACGTGGAACCGCTCGAAGCCGAGCTTGCCGTAGGTGTTCAGAGCGGCGGTGTTGTCGCCCTCGACGTACAGCAGCACCGTGGGCAGCCCGCGGTCGCGCAGGTGGTGCAGGCCGGCGAGGGTGAGCAGGCGCCCGAGTCCCCGGCCCTGCGCCTCCGGGTCGATGCCCACGACGTACACCTCGCCGAGCTCCGGGTCGGAGGCGGTGGCGGGGTGCACCTTGGTCCAGTGGAAGCCCAGCAGCCGGTCGGGGTCGGCGGGGTCGAACGCGAGGAACAGGCCCTCCGGGTCGAACCACGACTCGCGGCGGCGGTCCTCGACGTCGGAGGCGGTCCACCGGCCCTGCTCGGGATGCCAGGAGAAGGCGGCGGCGTTGACACGGAGCAGTTCGGCGTCGTCCTGCGGGCCGGCGTAGGTGCGCAGCAGCACCGAGTCCGGGACCTCGAGTGCGGGCAGGTCGGGTTCGGTGAGCGACCGGCGCATCTGCAGCAGCTCGCGCACCCCGGTCAGGCCGAGATGCCGTGCGACCGCCTGCGCGGCGGGCAGGTCGCCGTGCGCCCAGACCCGGGTGCCGTCGCCGCCCTCGTCGAGCGCCCGCGCCACGAGGTCCCGGCCGAGGCCGTGGCCGCGGCGCGGCGGGTCTACGACGACCTCGGCCATCGCGGGATGCCCGTCCTGCGCGGGCACGACGTTGGCATAACCGGTGACGGTGCCGTCCTCGGCCACGGCGACGAGGTGCCGCGCGCCGAGATCGCGGGTGAGCGAGTGCACCGCCTGCTCGGAGATCGGCGCGGTGCCGTCGGTCTCCGTGGCGCGCGCCAGCAGGGCGCGCACGGCGTCGACGTGATCGGCGGAGGGACGGACGACGAAATCCGGGGAGAGGCTCATTCCACGAATTGTGCCCCGGAATCCCCCGGCTCGGCGTCGTCGAGGAAGGTGTCGTCGAGATCGATGTCGTCGGCGTCGGCGTCGGCGTCGGCCACGGTGCTGCCGCCCTTGCCGGCTCGGGTGGAGGGGCGGACCGCCTTGTAACCGACGTTGCGGACGGTGCCGATCAGCGCCTCGTGCTCGGGGCCGAGCTTGGCGCGCAGACGACGGACGTGCACGTCGACGGTGCGGGTGCCGCCGAAGAAGTCGTAGCCCCACACCTCCTGCAGCAGCTGGGCGCGGGTGAACACCCGGCCGGCGTGCTGCGCGAGGTACTTCAGGAGCTCGAATTCCTTGTAGGTCAGGTCGAGGGGGCGTCCCCGCAGTCGGGCGGTGTAGGTGCCCTCGTCGATGGTGAGTTCGCCGAGGGTGATCTTGCCGGTGTGCTCCGGTCCCACCGGACCGCCGGTCCGTCCGATCAGCAGTCGCAGACGCGCGTCGAGTTCGGCCGGTCCCGTCGTGGAGAGCAGAATGTCGTCGAGGCCCCATTCGGGGTTGACGGCGACCAGGCCACCCTCGGTGAGCACCGCGACCACAGGAATTGCCGAGCCCGTGCTTCCGAGCAACCGACACAGTCCCCGCGCTGCCGCGAGGTCGGATCGGGCATCGACGATGGCGATGTCCGCGGAACCCGCCTCCAGCAGGGAGGACACCTCTGTCGGGGCCGGCCTGACCGTGTGCGCGAGCAGTGCGAGCGACGGAAGGACGGCGTCCGGATTCGGGTCGGAGGTCAGAAGGAGCAGCTCCACTGGGCCTCCATTTCTTCGCGCGACCTGCGCGGATCGTGGTCGTCTACGTTGTGGTACACAGTAACGCTCCTTTTGTTACCGGCATGTAAGCAGAAGAATTCCCGGGTACGACGCCAGCAGCGTACGGCCACGGCACCCGTCCGCGCGCGTCCGACACAATGGGGGCGTGCGCAAACTCCTCTTCGGTCTCGTCGTCCTGCTCGGCCTCGCCGTCCTCGCCGACTGCGGGGCGGCGGCCTGGTCCGAGTACCGCGTCTCCCGCGCGCTGCGCGAGGGCGGGACGCTGGAGGCCGATCCGGCCGTGACGATCCACGGTTTCCCGTTCCTCCTCCAGGCCCGCAACGGCCACTACGAGAACGTCGAGATCGTGGCCGACAACTTCCACACCGAGCTGCTCGGGGACATCACGGTCGAGGCCAATCTCATCGGTGCGCACGCCGCGGCCGGCGACGTGCTCGACGGGTCGATCCGGTCCGTTCCCGTCGACCTGCTCTACGGCCGCATCCTGATCGACGCGACCGAACTCGGACAGCTCTACGGCATCCCTGACCTGCAGGTTTCCGCCCCGCCCGAGAACAAGTCCGACGGCACGGGCGGCTCCGGCGGGTCCGGCCCGACCACCGCCGGCGGCGTCGTCCTCACCGGCACGGTGCCCATCGGACCGGAGGAGGCGACGGTCAGCGTCCAGGCCGATCTGATCCTCGACGGCGACCGCGTCCACATCGTCGCGTCGGATCTGTACTTCGGGCCCGAGGGCCGTGCCGACTTCACGGTCCCGGAGATCCTGAAGCCCACCGTGCTCGGTCTGTTCACCACCACGATCGAGCCGCAGAATCTGCCCTTCGGGGTCCGGCCCACGTCGGTCGAGGCGCGCGGGTCGCGCATCGTCGTCGAGGGCGAGGTCCACGACACCGTCATCGATCTGCAGGAGGTGCAGACGCCGGCATGATCGCACTCGTCGTTCTTCTCGTCGTGATTGTCGCCACACTCGGCGCCGGGATGCTCCTGCGCGCCCGGTCGGGCACCTTCCGCGCCGTCGACGCCGGCGACGCGGCCCCCGAACCCGATCCGGTGCTCGCCGCGGTCGGGGTCGGGGTCGGCGTACCGGTGGTCCTGCACTTCTCCGCGTCCTGGTGCGGACCCTGCGCGGCGGTGCGCCGCGTGGTCACGCAGGTACTCGACACCGCACCGGGCAGCGCCCGCGACGTCGAACTGGATCTCGACGAGAACCCGCTGCCGGCAAGGAAACTCGGTGTGCTGTCGCTGCCCACGACGTTCGTCTTCGACGGAGCGGGCCGGGAGCGGTTCCGCGCGTCGGGGGTGCCGACCGCGGAGGACCTGCGCACGGCCCTTGCCTCCCTGTGATCCCCGGGGGTTCTCTCCTGCGGCAAGTCGGCTAAACTGCCACACGTGCAGAACCGCCACGAGCTGATGCTCACCCGACGCCGCGCAGTCGATCTGTGCCGCCTCGGTGGCTGTTGTTGTCCCTGCTGTTGACCGTTCCGGCGACCTTTCCGTAGCGGCGGCCCGTACCGCCCCACACACGAATCGCCCGCGGTCCACCGTCGATCACCGCCCAGCGATATCGATTCCAGCAGGAGTTTCCCCATGTCCGGCACCACCTCCGGAACGCCCGTCCGACAGGTCGACGTTCGAGGTCCCCGTTTCGCAGCCTGGATCACCACCGGTGTCCTCGTCGTCGCCCTGGTCGCCGCTGCGTTCTCTCCCGTCGCGGCGGCCGTGATCCTGGCCGTCCAGACGATCGTGTTCGCGCTCGGAGCAGCGCTCGGGCCGCGCCGCAGCCCGTACGGTGCGCTCTTCGCCCGTCTCGTCGCTCCCCGCCTCGGTGCTCCGACCGAGACCGAGCCGGTGGAGCCGCTGCGGTTCGCGCAGCTGGTCGGATTCGTCTTCGCCGCCGTCGGAACCGTCGGGTTCCTCACCGGCGCGGTCGTTCTGGGGGCGGTCGCCGCAGGGTTCGCCCTGTTCGCGGCACTGCTCAACGCCGCTTTCGGTGTCTGCCTGGGCTGCCGTATCTACCCGCTGATCGCCCGAATGCGTCGCGTGGCCGCCTGACCGGCGGTCACCGACCGACATCCCGTACATCCTCACCGGCGCGGGGGATCCTCCGCGTGCCGGGACAGAAACTCGCAGATCCATCACCCGAAAGGAACATCCATGGCTCGCTCCGACGTCCTGGTCTCCGCCGACTGGGCCGAGCAGAACCTCGGCACCCCGAAGGTCGTCTTCGTCGAGGTCGACGAGGACACCAGCGCCTACGACGGTGGGCACATCGAGGGTGCCGTCAAGCTCGACTGGCGCAAGGACCTGCAGGACGGCGTCCGCCGCGACTTCCTGAACCGCGAGCAGTTCTCCGAGCTGCTCTCCCGCAAGGGCATCGCCAACGACGACACCGTCGTGCTCTACGGCGGTAACAACAACTGGTTCGCCGCCTACGCCTACTGGTACTTCAAGATCTACGGGCACAAGGACGTCAAGCTCATCGACGGTGGCCGCAAGAAGTGGGAGCTCGACGGCCGTCCGCTGTCGAAGGACGAGGTCACCCGCCCGGCCACCGAGTACAAGGCCGCCGAGCCCGACCACTCGATCCGCGCCTTCCGCGACGAGGTGATCGACTCGATCGGCACCAAGAACATCGTCGACGTGCGCTCGCCCGACGAGTTCTCCGGCAAGATCCTCGCCCCGGCCCACCTCCCGCAGGAGCAGGCCCAGCAGCGCGGCCACGTCCCCGGTGCCATCAACATCCCGTGGAGCACCACCGCCAACGAGGACGGCACCTTCAAGTCCGACGAGGAACTCGAGAAGCTGTACGCCGAGAAGGGCTTCGACGACAGCAAGGAGACCATCGCCTACTGCCGTATCGG
>Ga0182741_1003062_pt1 | contig 18314 bp, 16 predicted proteins | sample eDN5th37CBELigOP_FD_128874 | JGI IMG/M metagenome (GOLD analysis project Ga0182741, IMG submission 128874) | Enriched Organic Plus compost microbial communities from Emeryville, California, USA - eDNA 5th pass 37_C BE-Lig OP (version 2) (version 2) ... | reverse complement strand
GGCCGTCGAGTTCGCGACGCTGGAATGGGTCGACTGGTTCAACAATCGCCGGCTGCTGGAGCCCATCGGCAACATCCCGCCGGCCGAAGCCGAGGAACGCTACTACGCTATGCTCGAAGAGACGGCCATGGCAGCGTGACTCAAACCAAAATGCCTCCGGCAATCCCGGCGCGGTTCAGCCGACACTATTTCCAGGCCGCTGGATATGACCCGGAATAAGTCGAAACTGCTCTAGGCCGGGCAAGCCTATGCAGAACGGCTTCATCGAAAGCTTTAACGGGCGGCTGAGGGACGAGTGCCTCAACGAGCACCTGTTCCGCAGTTATCGCCATGCCCGTGAGATCATTGAGGAATGGAGAATCGACTATAATCTGAACCGGCCACATACGAGCCTCGACGGGTTCACTCCAAACGAGTTTGCAATCCGGTCCATGAAGGACCACAACGTGAACAGGGCTAGCTTATAAGCGCGGACAATCAGGGGAGCAGGTCACTTTCAGACCGTCGAGCATCTCCGCTTCCGAGAAGCGGCGACTTCGCTCTTCAATCAACGTCGCAGCACGGACGAACAGATCCGGCGGCACAATGGCCTCGAACGCCCCTGCGGTGCGGACCAGCATGTCCGGCGGATTGCGGACGCGCCGCTTCTTCAACTTGAAGGAGACGCGGTTGAAGACGTTATTGCCGACGTATTTTTCGTTAGTGACAATCTGGTGGACCGTGTCTCTGGTCCACGGTCGGCCTAGATCGGTCGCGGTGCCTTCACGGTTCAAAATGGCCGCGATTTCGCTTTCGCTTCGGCGTTCTTCCACGAAAAGCCGATACATGCGGCGGACCGTTTGGACCTCTTCGACAGGGCCTGGCACCAGGATCACACGATCTGTTTGCAGGCTCTTATGCTCGCCCGTGCGAAGATCTGCCTTGGGCTGGCGATGTTCGTCGACAAGCCTACGACGCAGGCCATATCCCGCCATTCCCCCTTGCCGAAATCCCAACGAGATCATTCGGCATTGGCCAGCGAACACCTTTGCTGATGCCGTTGAGCGTCGCCTGATGCGGCAAATCAAGTTCGCAGTGGATCCAACAAACCTGATGAATCCCGGCAAGGTGGTACGAACGTGCGCTGAAGATGGCAAAGCTGGTTAGTCGAAGCTCTCGCATCAAAGAAGAAGTCCTTACATAGTATTTTCTCAGCGATGTTGCCGAGCTCTGTGTGTATCGAGCGTTGGCGAGGCTAGCGCCGAGCAGCTTCCTAGTAGCATGAGTGCTTCTGTAGGATCGCCGGCAATGCTGCGCTCTGGAAACAATATTACCGCTGGCGTTATCATTCAGGGTGCAGCCGTGAAAGCCAATTAAGTGTTAAATGGGAGCGAGAGCTTGCATAGCCAGACACATCAGATCGGCCTCGCCGCCGTCGCAGGCATTGGTATTTGGACGTTCCTAGATTTTCGGGACAAAGGGTACTTGATTGTCGCCGGAGTCAGCAATTTCTTCGCGGATGGCATCGGCATTGTAGAATCAAAATGATGATTCCCAGTCGATGCGCCGGCTTCATCTTGCTCCATCGGCTGCGCATCGTCAGTATCAGGGATAAAGCCGGGCTTTGTGAAACTAAGCTCGTATGGGGAGAGATAGGAAGGATGTCGGGTCGCAGCGACGGAAATGCGACACGAAATTCGCGGCAAAAGAAATGATGTGCTCGGCAAAGGCTGCGCCGATTTCCGCATTCGACAGCCGGGAATTCCCGCCAATCAGGCCGTGCGGATTTACATCCATCGCATCGAGCGGAACCGCGATATCGCAGCCCTCGAACGAAACGGACGACAGGCCGACGGTCTCAAGACCGAAGGCCTGCGCCGCTTCGCTCGTGGCCTGCAGGTCCGCCCGCATCAACTCGGGAAAATAGTGCCAGTAGACGGATGTGATCGGGTCGGCGCCGTGTCCTCCCGCGCGCTCCGCCAGCTCGCCGTGAAGCTGCACCCAGAGCGCATGCGGTATGGCCTTCCAGATATTGATGGAAGGAATGATGATGCCCGTGCGGCTCTTTAGCTCCCGCACCGTTTGGTCGATTAGGCCCGCATTGCCGGTGTGACCATTGAAGAGAACGATGCGCCGCAATCCATGGTCCAGGAATGCAGCAACCGCGTCCTCGAGCACCGCGCAAAAGGTGGAGGCGCGGAGCTGGATGCCCCCAGGCACGCTGCGGAATACATCCGCATAGCCAAAGGGAATGGTCGGGGCGGCGATGGCATTGGCCCGTTCGGCCACGGAAGCAGCGAGAATTTCGGAAAGCATGTAGTCGCCCATCGGCGCGTGGGGGCCCTGTTCTTCCTGGCTCCCCAGCGGGATAATGATGACCGGGTCCTCCGCCATCCGCTCGCGGAATTCCACGAAGGTCATTTCTTTCAACAAGTGCTTCTTCATTGGCCAGGCACCAGTTCTATTCCTGAGGGGAGGCGCTCCTTGGTCGAGGAGCTGCTGGGGTTGAGGCAGGCGTGCCGGTGTTCCTTCGGCCCTGCAAGCTCGGGCGCCTTCCTGGCGCAGTCGGCGATCGCGAAGGGGCATCGCGGGCGGAAGGAGCACCCTGTAACGGCCGCTTCCGTGCTCACCGTGTCGGCGTCCCACGGCCATTCCGGCTTCACATGGTCGTCGTCCTCAGAGACCGTTGGAATCGAGGCCAGAAGCTGTTGCGTGTAGCGGTGTCGTGGCCGGAAGAAGACCTCCTCGACCGTGCCTTCCTCGACGACCGAGCCGCGGTACATGACAATCACGCGGCTTGCCAGCACGCGCACGACGCTCAGGTCATGGGTGATGAAGAGGTAGGTGAGGCCAAGTTCTTCCTGGAGGTCTCTCAGCAGCCTTAGTGTGTGCGCCTGCACCGAAACGTCGAGAGAAGAGGTCGGCTCGTCAAGCACCAGAAGTTCGGGGCTGGTCGACAGCGCCCGCGCAATGGCGACGCGCTGGCGCTGACCTCCCGAGAGGGCAAGCGGCCGCCGGTCCTGCAGGTCGCGATGAAGCCCGACCTTTTCCAGAAGGGCGCCGATGCGCTCACGTCGCTCGGATCTCCTGCACAGGCGATGGACCGACAGGGGCAGGCCGATCGCCTGGCCGATCGACTTGCGGGGATTGAGCGTGGAATAGGGATTCTGCTGCACGAGACCGATATGCCTGCGATCGGCCTTGGTGCGCTTGGGCGGCAGCGTCCTGCCGCTCAGCATGATCTCGCCTGCCGTGGGCTTTTCGATACCGAGAACGAGGTTTGCGAGGGTCGTCTTTCCCGAGCCCGACTCTCCCACGATCGCAACCGTCTCGCCTCGGTACACTGCAAGGTCCACGCCCTTGAGCGCTTTCACCTCGGCGCGGCCCACCTGGAACGTTTTGACGGCTCCGCGTATCTCAAGAAGCGGCTTTTTCATGCGGGTGCCACCTCCTGGATACAGGTGACGCTGCGTCCGTCGAATCTGTGCACCGGGACCGATCCCCGGCACTCCGGCCTTGCGCTTGGGCAGCGGGGTTCGAACGGACATCCGTCCGCCAGCGCGGCGAGGTCGGGAACCGACCCGCCGATCGGCTCGGGCAGCCGGTCTGAGGAGAGCCGCGGGACAGAGGCAAGCAACGCGCGCGTGTAGGGGTGGCGCGGATCGGAGAAGAGCACGTCCGTCGGCGCTTCTTCCACGATGCGCCCCGCATACATCACGCAAACCCGGTCCGCGAATTTCCGCACCACGCCAAGATTGTGCGAGATGAACAGAATGGCCGTGCCGTATGAGCGGGAGAGATTGCCCATGATGTGCAGCGTCTGTTGTTGCACGGTCACATCCAGGGCGGTGCCCGGCTCATCGGCGATCAACAGCTTCGGCCGGCTCACCAGGGCCATGGCGATCATGACACGCTGGTTGAGGCCGCCGCTCAGTTGGAAGCTGTAGCTGTCCAGAACGCGTTCGGGGTCCGCGATGGAGACGTCCCGCAGGGCCGTGCGCATGCTGTCTTCCGCCTCGGCGGCGCAGAGCGGTCGGTCAAGACGCGTCAGAACGGCGGCGAATTGTTGCCGGATGGTGAAGACCGGGTTGAGAGCCGCCATCGGGTCCTGAAAGATCATGGTGATATCGCGCCCCCGGCGAGCTTTGGCGCGGGCGGCAGATTCCTTGAGGACGTCGGAGCCGTCGAAATGCAGGTTGCCGCCGATGCGGACGCGCCGCTGCGGCAACAGCCCCATGATCGCGCGTGCGGTTACGGATTTTCCACTGCCGGATTCGCCAACCAGTGCCACGCGCTCGCCCGTTCCGACCGTCAGATCGACGCCACGCAGGACGCTGACCGGACCGTCATGGGTCTCGAAGGTCAGTTTCAGGCCGTCTATCCGCAGGAGATCTTCCATGTCTTATCCAACGATGTCGAAGAGATCGCGCAGGCCGTCCGCGACCAGGTTGAAGCCGAGGACGATCACGAAGATCGCGAGACCCGCAGTGATGGAAAGCCACCATAGGTCGGGAAGGTATTGGGAGCCTTCCGATACCATGGTGCCAAGGTCCGGAGTGGGCGGCGGGGCGCCCATGCCGAGAAAGCTGAGGCTGGCCCCGAGCAGGATCACGAAGCCCATGTCCAGGCTCGCCTTGGTAAGCAGGTTGGGCGCACAGTTCGGCAGGAGCTCGCCGAACATCACCCTCAGGGGCGAGGCACCGACAACTTCGGCAGCGGTCACGAAGCCCTCGTGCTTCAGGGAGCGGACGATGCCGTAGACCAGCCGCGCGTGCCAGGGCCACCAGGCGACTGCCATGGCGATCATTGCCAGCATCTGCGAGGGCTGGGAGATGCCCAGGATGGCCATGGCCAGCACCAGCGAGGGGATGGCGAGGAAGATGTCGGTGACACGCATCAGGACGCTCTCCACCCTGCCGCCGAGATAGGCTGCAATGAGCCCGACGACGGTGCCGATGGAAATTGCCAAGGATACCACGACCGCTCCAAGCATGAGAGAGTTGCGGAAGCCGAAGATAATGCGGCTCAGCACGTCCCGGCCCACGCTGTCCGTGCCAAGCCAGTACTTCGCGCTCGGCGGCTTGTTTGCGTCGGCGAAATTCACCACCACGCCGGCATGCTCTGGGTAGGGCGCCACATAGGGAGCGAAGAGGGCGCAAAATAGCACGAGCGCGATGAGCGCCGCCCCGAACACTGACAAGCGGTTGCGGGCGAAGCGGCGCCATCCGCGCCATCTGGGATTAGCCTTGCTCATGAGGCCTTCAACCTGATCTTGGGGTCGATAAAGGAGACGATCGTGTCGATGATCATATTGATCAGCACGAAGAAGACCGAAATCAGCATGACCACGGCGATCACCGCGTTAAGATCCTTGCGCATGATGGCATTGACGCCGTATTTCGCCATTCCGGGCCAATGGAAGATCGTCTCGACGATGAAGGCATTGCCGAGCAGCGCGACGATCTGCATGCCCAGGATCATCAAGGTCGGGATGATGGCCGGCCGCAGCGCCCATTTGAGCGCTATCGAGCTTTCCGCCAATCCGTAAGCCCGCGCGAACTCGACAAAGGGCCGATCATAGCTATCGACCATGTTGGTGCGGGTGAGGCGCGAGATCTGGGCCAGGCCGGGCAGCGAAAGGGCCACTGCCGGCAGCACGATATGAGCAAGCGCGTCACGGAAGACCTGCCATTGGCCCGCTATCAGGGCATCGATCGTATAAAGACCAGTGACGGCCGGGGGCGCCGCCAGGCTTTCCGACAGCCTGCCCGTGAGCGGCAGGAGACCAAGCCAGAAGGAAAGAAGCAGCATCAGGAAAAGGGCCCAGACGAAATTGGGCAGCGCCACGGCCAACAGAGAGAGGATGCGCGCCGCGTTGTCCGGCCAGCGATCCTTGAAGTGGGCGCTGGCAATTCCCATCGCGCCGCCGATCACCGTCATGGCAACGCCGGCGAAAATAACCAGCTCCAGCGTGGCGGGGAAGGTGGCGGCAACGTCCTGCGAAACGGGATTATCAGTGTAGAGCGACCTGCCGAAATCGAAGTTCAGCGCGCCCTTCATAAAGCGTATGTACTGCTCGGCGATGGGCCTGTCGAAGCCCATCTGCTGGCGCATGGCCTCCACCTGTTCAGCGCTCGCCTCCGGACCCAGCGCAAGGCGCGCCGGGTCGCCGGGAACGACACGCGCGAGAAGGAACATCAGTACGGAAACGCCGATGACGACGATCACGCCGCTCACCAGCCGGCTGAAAAGAAAGCGCGTCATCCCGTGCCCCCTTTTTCCACCGGGTAGGGCGAGGCTGCGCCAGGATCGGTCTTGCGCTGCTTTGATTCGAAGCTATCCTGGGAACCTGGAGGCGAAATGCGCCGCGCCTCGGCTTCCCCGATCGAATTCTGCTTTAATGACGTCAATTTCCCTGACCAGTCGCTCATATGTTGGAGATGGCGGTTCGGACATTCCGATCGAAATGCCCGCGTGGCTCCGGCTTTCGCCGGAGCGCTAGCCGAGCCGCGCCAAAACGGATTTGCCGTGCCGGAACAGGCAAGGAGATTCCATGCCTGCCCGCTGCTGGTCAAACATCCATTGTCATCCTGTCGTAGCGGTAGTTGCCGGCCATGATCGGGATGGATTGCTTCGGGTCTGCGAAGCCCGGCACGTGCAAGCTCTCCCGGAACGCCACGAGATCGATGGCCTGGTACAGGAAGACCGACGGGTACTCGTCCGCGATCACGCGCGCCAGCTCCTTGTAAAGCTCGTGGCGCGCCGCGGGATCGGTGGTTTGGCGGCCCTTTTCGAGCGCGGCATCGATTTCCGGTTTTTGCAGCCAGTGCATCGAAAGATAGGTGCCTGCCGCCGAGCTGTGATACTCCGCCCACAACATGGAGTCCACGTCCGTGGTCGAAAGAGAGGTTGCCACACAGGCAAGGTGGGGCGACGCTTCGGGACTGGTGGCCATCTCCACGATCTGAGGCCACGGCGCAGAGGTGATATTCACCTTGATTCCGAGCTCGGCCAGATTGGCCTGCAGCAGGAGCGCGAATTTCTCCTGCAGTGCTACCGACTTGAACCAAACAAGATCGAGCTCCAAGGGCCGATCGGCATATTTGGACTCGGCGAGTGCGGCCCTTGCCGCCTCCACGTCGCGCTTGATCAGCGGGACGTCGGGATCGTAACCCATGACGTCCGCCGGAATCGGCCCGCGGATCGGCGTCCCCTGCTGCTGGCCCGCCACGTCAAGCAGCGCGTAAAGCTGGTCGTAGTCGAAGGCGAGCGCGATCGCTTTTCTGACGTTCACGTCATCGAGCGGCGCCTTCTGCGTGTTCATCTTGAAATGAAAGATGGTGGGCTTGCGGTCTTGGCCGATGGCGATGCCGTCCGACCGGGAGAGCGCCGTGACGATCTCCGGCGACAGCGGCAGGCGCGTAAGGTCGATCTCGCCTCGCGGCATGAGCTGGCGCACGGTCACGGCCTCGACGCCGAATTTCGAGCGCACCACTTCGGGAGGATTGGGCGCAAAGCCCGCGAAATAATCGGGATTGATCTCCATCACCGTTTCGTTCTGGGAATCATGCCTGGCGATTTTGTATGGTCCGCTGCCGGCGTCGTTGCTACTCAGGAATGCCTCGCCGTAGTCACCGAACTCCCCGAATTCGCCGTCCTTCAGATTGGCCGTCACAAGTTTCTTGTTGACTATGGCAAGACGCACCAGCGCCGCAAGGAAAGGCGAGAACGGCTCGCGCAGCCGGAAGACAACCTTGTTGCCGTCCTGCTCCGCTTTGTCGACAGCGGCAAAGAGGAACGAGAAGCCCCGCTTCATTGTGAGCATGCGGTTGGCGGAGAAGACTACATCCTCGGCCGTCAGCGGTGAACCGTCATGGAACTTGATGCCGTCGCGAATGGTGAAGGTGTAGGTCTTGCCGTCCTCGGAAATCTCCCAGGATTCCGCCACGGAAGGCTCGAGCTCTCCACCGGGCGCTGGACGCACCAGGAAGTCGTAAAGATTGAACATGAGGATCGAGCCCGGAAAGTCCACGGGCTTGTGCGGATCGGCCTGACCGATATTGCCGTCGGCCAGACGCAGCGTCCGCTTATCGGCAGCAGTCGCGAAAGGAGTTGTCGGCCCGAGGCCGAACGCTATGCCGGCCGATGCCGTCCCGGCCAGAAGTTGCCTGCGCGTAAGCATAAAACTCGACATCCCAGTTCCCCTTTGCAAATGGCCGAAGCCGACTATGCCCGGCATGGCTGGGAAGCGAACGCCGCACGAGGGCGCAACACCGCTTCCAGGCTGCCGCTTTATGGCTTATCCGCGCGTCTTTCCCGGAACGCGCCTCTCGATCAGGTGAGCTTACCAAGCCGCCAGGAAGCATAGAATACGTGCCAGCACTTACTGTTCGCCTGGATATCGGCCCCCTATTGTCTGCGGCGCGCGACGGGATTTTCCGGGCGGGCATGAGGATGAGGAGAAGATGCGTCCATTCCTGGAAGAAGAAATCGAACCGCTCGCAACGGGGGCGTGGATTCTTGGAACCGGCGGTGGCGGTAGTCCCTACCATGGCTACCTTAACCTGCGCCAGCTTTATCGGGCCGGGCGCCGGGTCGACCTGATTGCGCCGGACGAGCTGGGAGATGACGATGCGGTGGCGGTCGTATCCGCGATGGGGGCGCCCATGGTCGGGCTGGAGCGCTTGACCGATCCAGAGATACTGGTGCGCGCCGTCCGCCTCATGGAAGAGTATCTTGGCCGCCCGTTCCAGGCGATCATGCCGCTGGAGATCGGCGGCGGAAACGCCCTGCAGCCCTTTCTGGCAGCGGCGTTGATGGATCTGCCGGTGGTCGATGCGGATGCAATGGGCCGCGCCTTTCCGGAGGCGCAGATGACGAGCTTCGCCATCGCAGACCTGCAGATGTTCCCGCTTTCGCTGAGCGACATCCGAGACAATGCCGTGGTGATCACGCGGGCGGCCTCCTGGAAATGGATGGAGCGCATCTCGCGCAAGATCTGCGTCGAGGTCGGGTCCGTGGCGGCGACCTGCAAGGCCCCGCGCACGGGCCGCGAGGTGAAGGACCACGCGATCCACGGCACGGTGACGAAGGCCGTGAAACTGGGCCGCACGGTAAGCGCGGCACGGCGGGAGCATCGCGATCCCGTCCGCGCCATCCTCGAACTCGAAGGCGGCAAGTTTATCTTCTCCGGCAAGGTGTGGGATGTCGAGCGGCGGACCACCGAGGGCTTCCTGCGCGGGCACGCCGTCATCGCCGGTCTCGACCAAGACCGGGGCGAGCAGCTCACGATCGACTTTCAGAACGAATATATCGTCGCGTCGCGTGGCGGCGCCCCGGTGGTCACCACGCCTGATCTCATCTGCGTGGTCGATAGCGCGAGTGGCGAGGCAATCGGCACGGAAACGCTGCGCTACGGCCAACGCGTGTCCGTGATCGCCCTGCCGGCCGCTCCCGTCCTGACCACGCCGAAGGGCCTTGAGCATGTTGGCCCGCGCGCCTTTGGTCATAAGCTGGAATTCAGATCGGTCTTTCAACAATGAAGCGCATAGGAATCGACGTCGGTGGGACGAACACGGATACCGTGCTTCTCGACGGCAACAAGGTCGTCGCCGCGGTTAAAACGCCCACGACCCGGGACGTCTTGTCGGGGGTGGCCGCGGGTATCGCCCGACTGAAATCCTCGGCGGGCGAAGCGGCCGATGCAGTCGACGCGGTAATGATCGGCACCACCCATTTCACCAATGCGGTGGTCGAGCGCAGAAATCTGATGCGCGTTGGAGCGCTGAGGATCTGCCTGCCCTCATGTGCTTCACTGGAACCGACGGTGGACTGGCCGGAGGATCTGCGCGCCGCCGTCGATCCAGTCAGTGTCATGGTCGCCGGCGGTCATGAGTATGACGGGCGGTCCATCGTCGATCTTGATGAAACGGCCGTGCGTGACGCCGTGCGCAGAATGCAAGATACGGGAATTGGGTCGATCGGCATCACCGCAGTCTTTTCTCCCCTATCGAACGAGGTCGAGGTGCGGGCGCGCGAGATCGTGCAGGATGTCTGCCCCGAGATGATCGTCACCTGTTCACACGAGGTCGGGCGCATCGGCCTCCTGGAGCGGGAGAACGTGACCTTGCTCAACGCAAGCCTGGCGGCTCACGGCCGGTCCACGGTGGCCGCCTTCCGCCAGGCGCTGGAGCAGAGTGGCCTGACGGCGCCCTTCTATCTCACCCAGAACGACGGGACCGTCATGCTCGCCGAGCAGGCGGCCCGCTTCCCGGTTTTCAGCTTTGCCTCGGGGCCGACCAACTCCATGCGAGGCGCCGCCTTCCTTTCAGGCATAGAAAATGCCGTGGTCGTCGATGTGGGGGGAACGACGAGTGATATCGGTTATCTGGTTAACGGCTTTCCGCGCGAGGCGAACAATATCGTCCACATCGGCGGGGTGCGCACGCTCTTTCAGATGCCGGACCTCGTATCGCTCGGCATTGGTGGCGGCTCCATCGTTTCCGAAAAGACCCGAGTCGCAGGTCCACGGAGCGTTGGTTTCCGTTTGGCGGAGGAGGCTCTGGTTTTCGGCGGCAGCACCTTGACGCTAACAGATATTGGCGTTGCCGCAGGCCTCGTCGAACTGGGAGAGAAGAAGCGGATCGCTCATCTCGATCGCTCCACGGTCACGGGTGTCCTGGAATCGATCCGGCGGCGGCTTGAAGATGCGGTCGACCGGATGAAGACGTCACCCGACCCGGTGCCGCTGATCGCCGTCGGCGGCGGCGCCTTCCTAGTACCCTCGAAAATGGACGGTGTGAGCGAAGTCCTCCGGCCCGGCCGCGGCAATGTCGCCAATGCGATCGGCGCCGCCTCCGCACTCGTTTCCGGAGAAGTGGATCGTGTCGTGGCTGATATTGACCGGGAGTCGGCCATGGCCGATGCCGAAGCGCTAGCGCGCGAGAGGGCCGTGGCGAGCGGTGCCGATGGCGATACCCTCAAAGTCATCGAGATCGACGATATTCCCCTTGCCTATCTTCCAGGCAATGCGCGTCGCGTTCGCGTCCGCGTTGCAGGCGAAATCAGGCGCCGGAGCGGAATGCTGAAAGCTGCCGAATAGTAGGACCTGGCGCGCACGACATTATAGACGAAACCCGAGAATTCCTGTACTGCTTCTAGGAGTGACGGGAGGAGCAGGAGGCCTGATGGAGCTTGGGGGGTGATATGTCGTGCGGGAACGGGCATGAGGAAACGGGTGTGCTTCATTACCCTGGGTCAATCCCCGCGTCCGGAACTCATCTCGGAAGTGCTGGAACATATCAGGGAACCGATCGACTACGCGGAGATCGGCGCGCTGGACGGCATAGCCCGCGAGGAGATTGAGGCGCTGCATTCCGCAAGGGATACGCCCCTTGTGACGAAGCTTGCCGATGGCAAGGAGATCGTCGTCTCATCGAGCTTCATACATAAGCGGCTCGAGAGTGTGATCGCGCATGTCGATCGGCGCGGGCATGACCTTCTCGTCCTGCTGGCAAGCGGCATCTTTCGGAGCTTCGATACCGTCACGCCGCTGGTCCACGGCCAGTTCGCCGTCGACGAGTGGATCACCTCCTTCGTTATGGGCACGGCCCAGCTCGGCGTCGTCTTTCCGCTGCGCAAGCAGGCCTCCGATCCGGTTACGCTGCAGAACTATGGAATTCTGATCCAAAATTACCAGACCGTTGCCTATTCCGGGGAAGCGAGTCGGATCGACGAGACCGCAATGCTTCTTCAGAGCGTTGATTTCATCCTGATGCACTCCGTCGGCTACACGAACGAAATGGCCGAGCAACTCGCGCGGGAGTCGCACAAGCCCGTGGTGACGGCGCGGCGCGTGATCGCCGGCGCGCTGCATCTGCGCCTCCGCGAGGCCGCTGGCGCCGTCGAGCATGGGCTGGTCGAGGCGGGCGAGCTCGGCCTCCTCAAGCGCCTCCCCCCGCCCGAGGAGCCTTTGACAGGTCGTGAGGCGGAGGTGCTCTCGCTTGTCCTTGAAGGCCATCCTAACAAGGAAATCGCCAAGAAGCTGGGGATCAGCCATCGCACCGTGGAGATCCACCGCTCCAGGGCGATGGCCAAATACAACGCGACGACCGCCATGCAGCTCATCCGCCGGGCGATGATCGAGAGCCCTCGTTAGATCAAGTCGAGCAAAGCGGAAACCGGTTTCCCGTCCGGAATTGCGTGAAACAGGTGTCGCATTCCGCCTACGTGCGGCCACGTATTTTTCCGGTCGGCGCTTTCCTCTACGGTTATGCGCAGATTGCATTCGTGCGGCATCACCCAGGGGAGTGACATGAGAAAAGCTGGCGCACAGATGAAGCTTGGCGCGTTCCTGACCGCGACCGGACAGCATATCGCCGCGTGGCGGCATCGGGAGGTGAAGGCGGACGGGGGCGTCAATCTCAAAGAGTATGTCGAGATTGTGCGTATTGCCGAGCGCGGCAAGTTCGACATGATGTTCCTCGCCGACAATGCCGGCATCTGGGATCGCGAACTCGAATCCGACGGGCGCAGTTCCCGCGCGGCCTATTTCGAGCCAATCACGCTTCTTTCAGCCCTTGCAGCCGTCACAGAGAGAATTGGCCTGGTGGCGACAGCCACCACCACCTTCAATGAGCCTTACAACGTTGCTCGCAAATTTGCATCGCTCGATCATCTGAGTGGAGGCAGGGCCGGCTGGAATCTCGTGACCTCCGCCAATGAGGCCGAAGCCTATAATTTCGGTTTCGACGTTCACCTGGCCCATGCCGATCGCTACGCCCGGGCGCGCGAGTTCGCGGAAATCGTCCTGGGACTCTGGGACAGTTGGGAGGATGATGCTTTCCTTCGCGACAAGGAAAGCGGCCGCTTCTTCGATCCCGCCAAGCTGCACATGCTCGATCACAAGGGCGAGCGCTTTTCGGTTCGCGGGCCGCTCAACGTGCCGCGCACCCCACAGGGGCGCCCCATCCTCGTGCAGGCAGGCTCCTCCGAGGCCGGAATGGATCTGGCCGCTTGGTGTGCCGATGTGGTCTTCACTGCCCAGCCGGCACTCGCTGATGGCGTGGCTTTCTACAAGGAACTGAAGACGAGGGTTGCGCGCGCGGGCCGCTCGCCCGACGATCTCAAGATCATGCCTGGCCTGTCGCCTGTGGTCGGCCGTACAAGGGAAGAGGCGCAGGCGAAATTCCAGGAACTGCAGGAGCTCATCGACCCGGTGGTGGGCCTCGGCCTGTTGTCGTCCATGGCGGGTTATGACCTTTCCGGTTATCCCGTGGACGGGCCTTTCCCCGATCTGCCCGACAGCAACACGGGCAAGGGACGGCTCAAGGTGCTCAAGGATACGGCCCATCGAGAGAATCTCACCATCCGTCAGCTGTACATGCGCATTGCCGGCACGCGCGGACACAATCTCGTCATCGGCACGGCCGCGGATATTGCCGACCAGATGGAGGAGTGGTTTACGTCGGAGGCTGCGGACGGCTTCAATATAATGCCGCAGGCGCTTCCCGCCAGCCTCTCGGATTTCGTGGAGCTCGTCATTCCGGAATTGCAAAGGCGCGGCCTCTTCCGCACCGAATATGAGGGCCGGACCCTACGCGAGCATCTGGGTCTTTCGTGGCCGGCGAACCGCTATGCGGCTGCAAGAGCAGCCGCGGCCGAATGACGCCGGTTGCGCCACGCCACATCGACGAACGGTAGCCCGGCTCGTCCTCTTCTGAAGGAGCATAACCTTGACCAAAAAGATCGTTGGCCTGGCGGGAAACACCCGTCGGCCGTCCAAGACCAGGGCCCTTGTCTCCGTCCTGGTGGAAGAGACCGCGCGGCAGACCGGCGGCGTCGGCACCGTTTACGACATGCTGGATGTTATGCCGGAGATCGGTTCGTGCCTGACGCGCGACGAAGCTTCGCCCCGAATCGAACGGGTTATCTGTGACATTGAAACCGCTGATGCGCTGATCGTTGCGAGCCCTGTGTACAAGGGCTCCTACAGCGGACTCTTCAAGCATCTTATCGATTTGCTCGACCCCAACAGCCTGCTCGAACGGCCGGTGCTTATCGGAGCGACGGGTGGCGGTCAGCGCCATGCATTGATGGTCGAGCACCAGATGCGGCCGCTCTTCGGCTTTTTTGGCGCTTCCAGCGTTCCGCTTGCCGTTTATGCTTCGGACGCTGATTTCAAGGATGGTGAGTTGACCGACGAACCGACATTGCAGCGCTGTGTGATGGCCTGCCGGCAGCTTTCGAATCTAATCAAGCACCGCGTTCCCTTCGAAACCGACTCCGCCGAGAAGCGCTGGGCCTGACGGACCCTTGAACCCGGCAGACCGATTCAGGACAGGACACCGAACTTATGTATAGATTGGGAATCGATGTCGGCGGGACGAACACCGACGCTGTCGTCATGGCTGGCCGATCCGTGCTTTCGGGCGTGAAGACGGCCACCACCGAGGATGTCACGTCCGGGGTGATCGAGGCGCTGGAGACGGCTATCGCCAAGGCCGAGGTCGACCGCTCCAAGATCACTTACGTTATGATCGGCACCACGCATTTCACCAATGCCGTGATCGAGCGTAGGCATTTGAGCCCGGTGGCGGCAATCCGGCTCGGGCTCCCCGCGACCGCCTGCCTGCCTCCGATGGTCGACTGGCCCGAGGATCTCAGAAAGGCAATCGGTGGACACCGCTATCTCGTGCGCGGCGGACATGAATTCGACGGGCGCGAAATCGCAGCGCTGGATCTCGACGAAATCGACCGGATCGCGAGCGACATTCGCGTGAAGGGCATCGAGGCAGTGGCGATCAGCTCGGTCTTCAGCCCTATCAACGGCGCGATGGAGCTTGCCGCGCGCAAGCGGCTGCTCGAGAGCTGCCCGGGCCTGCGCGTGGTGGTGTCCAGCGATATCGGCCGTATCGGTCTTTTGGAGCGCGAAAGCGCGGCCATCATGAACGCCAGCCTGCTCGAACTCAGCAGTCGCACGGTGGAAGCCTTCAGGAGCGCATTGCAGGCCGCGGGCCTGTCCTGCCCCTTCTTCATCACGCAGAATGACGGTACGCTCATGGGAGCGGAGGCGGTGCGGGAGTTCCCGGTGCTTACCTTTGCCTCGGGGCCGACGAACTCGATGAGGGGCGCCGCGTTCCTCACCGGCGAGACCGATGCAATCGTGGTGGATATCGGCGGGACCACGACCGATATCGGCGCCATCCAGCGCGGTTTTCCGCGCCAGGCCTCGACCGTGGTGGATATCGGTGGCGTGCGCACCAATTTCCGGATGCCTGATGTCTTCTCTATCGGTCTCGGCGGCGGCTCACTGGTCCGTCGCGGGCCCGATGGCAGTGTTTCGGTCGGTCCGCAATCCGTGGGCTACCGTATCACCAAGGAAGCCCTCGTCTTCGGCGGCGCCACCATGACCACGACGGATATCGCGGTTGCGGCCGGCAAGGTGAGCATTGGCGAGGCCGCGGCGGTCTCCTCCCTCGACCGGGACCTAGTCGAAAGCAGCATTGCCGAAATCAAGCGCATGCTGGAGCGGGGCGTCGAGCGCAGCCGCATTTCTCCCGAGCCGATTCCCGTCATCGCGGTGGGTGGCGGTTCCATTCTCATGCCGTCCCGGCTGGGAGACCTTACCGTCATTCGCCCGGAAAATTTTGCGGTCGCAAATGCAGTCGGTGCCGCCATCGCCCAGGTCAGCGGCGAGGTGGACCGCATCTTTTCGCTTGCTAACGGGCTCACACGCGAAGACTGCCTGAGGCAGGCCGAAGAGGAGGCCCGCGAGAAGGCTATCCGCTCCGGCGCGCTGGCTTCCACCATCGAAACAATCGAACGCGAAGACGTGCCGCTTGCCTATCTTCCCGGCAACGCCACGCGCATTCACGTGAAGGTCGTGGGGGAGATGGGCGGCATCGATGCTTGATACAAGTGCCGGGTTTCTTGTGGACGAGGGGCGGCTCGATGCGCTGGAGATCGGTGCGGCGGTCCTGGGCACCGGAGGCGGCGGCAATCCGTATATCGGCAAGCTGCGCGCCCGCGAGGCGCTGCGCCAGGGCTATGTCATGCGGGTCATCCCGCTCGAAGCGCTGCCCGACGATGCGGTCGTCGTCTCGGTCGGCGGCATAGGCGCGCCGCTGGTCTCCCACGAGCGCATCAAGCAGGGCAGCGAGGGTTTGCGCTGCGTGCGCGCGCTGGAAAAACATCTGGCGATTTCCGTTGATGCAATCGTCTGTGAGGAGATCGGTGGCCAGAACGCGATGGAACCGCTGATTACCGCTTCCATGGCAGGACTGCCGGTGGTCGACTGCGACGGGATGGGGCGCGCCTTTCCCGAAATGCAGATGACGACCTTCTCGATTTTTGGGCACTGCTCCACGCCCAGCGTAATGTGCGACCCGCATGGAAACGCCGTGATCTTCGAGCACGCCATTTCGGAGAAGTGGCACGAGCGGATGGCGCGCGCCTGTGTCGTCGCGCAGGGTGGGGCCTCCACTCTCGCCAGCGCTCCAATGTCCGGCCGCTTTCTCAAGCAATATTCGATTCCGCAATCCTACAGCCAGGCTATTCGGCTGGGTGAAGCCGTTGTGGCGGCAAGGCAGGCCCATGCCGATCCCATCCGTGCCATATGCGACAGCGAAAACGGGGAGGTGGTCTTCCGGGGCAAGATCGTCGATCTGAAGCGGAAGATCGAGGGCGGGTTCGTGCGCGGCACGGTGATGGTCCAGGGCTTCGACGGCTATGAGGGACAGGTGGGCTCCGTCCTCATCCAAAACGAGAACCTGGTCTTTTCGCGCGACGGCGTGGCCGAGGTGGTCGTGCCCGATCTCATCGTGATCCTCGATATCGACACCGGAGCCGCGATCACCACGGAGATGCTGCGCTACGGCCAAAGGGTGGCGGTGCTGGCGCTTCCCTGCCATCCGTTGCTTCGTTCCGAGGCGGCACTGGAGGTGGTCGGCCCCAGGGGCTTCGGCCTCGATCTCGCCTACCGGCCCATGGGCCGGGCCGAAAAGGAAAGGAAACCGTCATGACTTCGTTCCAGGTGACGTCGCAGGATCTGGAAGCGATCGCCATAGGCGGAGCGTTTCTAGGAACCGGCGGAGGCGGTGATCCCTATATCGGCAAGCTCATGGCCCAGTCGGTGATGGCCGAGAAAGGGCCGGTGACCGTCATTTCTCCTGACGAGGTCGCGGACGATTGGCTATGCGTGCCTGTCTGCATGATGGGAGCGCCCACGGTCATGGTGGAAAAGCTGCCAAACGGTTCGGAGGCGGCTTCGGCGCTGGCGCAGCTCGAATCCTTCCTTGGCCGTAAGGCCGATGCCCTGGTCTGCATCGAGGCGGGCGGCCTGAATTCCACCATTCCTTTCGCCGTCGCCTCTGCCACCGGCCTGCCGCTGATCGACGGCGACGGCATGGGACGGGCGTTTCCCGAGCTTCAGATGGTGTCCTTCACCATGCATGGCATCGCCGCCACGCCCATGGTGCTGGCCGATGACAAGGGCAACAGCTCGGTTATCAACGCCATCTCCAATTTGTGGACCGAGCGCCTCGCGCGCTGCCAGACCGTGGAGATGGGAGGGGCCGCCCTGGTCGCTCTCTATCCGATGAGCGGAGCCCAGGTGAAGCAGGGTATCCTCCGGCACACCATTTCGCTCATCCGGGAAATCGGAGAGACCATCGCCGGAGAGCGCTGGGCGCACCGCAACCCGACGGAAGCTCTGGTCTCCCGGCTCAAGGGAAGGCGCCTGTTTGCGGGCCGCGTCGTGGATATCGACCGCCGCACGGTCGGCGGATTCGCACGCGGGCGGGCAACCTTCAAGGGTATGGATGCGTACGAAGGGCAAAGCTTTCAGGTCGATTTCCAGAACGAGTTCCTTGTGTGCCGTAATGGGGAGGGCAGGCTGCTGGCCACCACGCCCGATCTCATATGCGCGCTCGACGCCGATGGCGGGCTGCCGGTCACCACCGAGCAGCTCCGTTATGGACTTGCAGTGACGGTCATTGGCCTGCCCTGTGACAGCCAGTGGCGCACGCCGCACGGCCTCGAACTCGTCGGCCCCCATTATTTCGGCTACCAGCATGACTATATTGCGTTCGAGGAGCTTGCTTAGCCCAGTTCACGCGTTGCTATCGCGTTTCGATCACCAACGCCACAGATTTCGCTTCGCATTCTGGATGTGTCAGGACCGATCGCTCCTGGCAGATTGCGGGATTGGTCAGCTGATCCACCCCCATTGAACGGGTCCACCTTGAAGTATGGTTTTGACCATGAAAGAGGACCACAATGGCAAACAAGCGACACAAGCCCGACGAGATCGTCACGAAGCTTCGGCAGGTTGAGGT
>Ga0182741_1003061_pt1 | contig 18314 bp, 21 predicted proteins | sample eDN5th37CBELigOP_FD_128874 | JGI IMG/M metagenome (GOLD analysis project Ga0182741, IMG submission 128874) | Enriched Organic Plus compost microbial communities from Emeryville, California, USA - eDNA 5th pass 37_C BE-Lig OP (version 2) (version 2) ... | reverse complement strand
GTCCCGGCTGAATCGGTCGCGCCCTGACATCAAGGCAACCCGCTGGTCTTGCAACCCGACCGGTCACCGGTAGCGTGTCGCGAGCGTGCGTTTCTTTGCAGGTCCGGCCGGTTCGCGCGAACTGTGGCTCCGACCCGAACCGCCGGGCCAACAGCTCGGCGAGGCGGTTCCGGAGCCGAGGTACAGAAGGCTCCGCTTCGTCACGGTAATGCCGCACAGCAGCCGTGCCCGGAGGCTGTTGCCGGCCGACAGTGGCCGTCCACATGCCTCCTCGAGCAACGGTCTTCTGCGTGCCTGGCGCTCGGGCGGATGGCGACCGCCCGCTTGCTGGCCGTCGCTGAACCGATGAGAGCAACAAGGCACCCCCGGCTCGACCGCCAGCTACGGCGTCGGACGGTGCTTGACGGAGTGCTTCGGTGCAGGGAGGGTACCGGCGCCATGGACGATTTCTCCTTCCCTGACGTCGTTATCGTCGGTGGTGGCCCCGCCGGGTCCACGGCCGCAGCGTTGCTGGCCGTGGCGGGACGCCGTGTCACTCTCCTCGAAAAGGAGGCGCATCCCCGTTTCCACATCGGCGAGAGCCTCCTGCCGCGCAATCTCGACATCCTGGAGCGCCTGGGTGTTCTGGATGAGGTACGGGCGATCGGCGTCCATAAGCCTGGCGCAGAATTTGTCTCCGATCGCACCGGCCGCAGCTGCGCTTTCCCCTTTGCCCATGCGCTCGACCGTAGCCGGACCCATGCCTGGCAGGTCAGGCGCGCCGATTTCGACAGGCTGCTCTTCGCCAACGCGGCCCACCGCGGGGCGACCGTGTTGGAGAACACGCGCGTCACCGATATCCACTTTCGTGCGGCCGGGGAGCGGGCCGTGGTCACCGCTCGCGGAGCCGATGGCGCATCGCTGGAGTTTCGGCCGCGCTATGTTCTCGACGCCTCCGGCCGTGACGCCTTCCTCGCCAGCCGAATGCGGGTGAAGGAGACGAACAAGTACAACAACACCGCCGCCATGTACGCGCATTTCCATGGCGTGGAGAGGCGCGAGGGCGAACTTGACGGATATATCAGCATCCACCTGGCCGAGGACGGATGGTTCTGGCTCATTCCGCTTCAGGGCGAAGTGATGAGCGTCGGCTTCGTCGGTAACCAGGCGGCCTGGAAGAGCCGGCGCGGCAGTGCGCACGAACTGTTCCTGGCACGCATCGCGGGCAGTCCCACTGTCGCAGCCCGGATGCGCGGAGCTGAGCGCATCTCCGACATCTACAGCACCGGGAACTACAGCTATCGCGCCCGGCAGGGGCATGGCGACGGATATCTCATGATCGGCGACGCCTACGGCTTCGTGGATCCGATGTTCTCGACCGGGGTCCTCATGGCGATGACGGCCGGTGAACTTGGAGCCAAGGCCGCGCATGCTTGGCTGGACGACCCTGTGCGCGGCCAGCGGCTGGCGGCAAGGACCAACCGGGAGCTGGCCAGCGCCATGGACCGGATCAGCTGGCTGATCTACCGCATCAACGACCCGGTCCTGCGGTCCCTCTTCATGGCGCCGCGCAACACGCTCTGGATGCGCGACGGCATCATCAACATGCTGGCGGGCAACCTGCGCGGCGACCCTCGCGCGGCCGTGCCGATCCTGTGCTTCAAGGCGATGTTCCACCTGCTGTCCGCCATGCACAGGATGGGCATCGGTCCTGCCATGCCGGAAGCCACGCCTCGCCAGCCGCATTCAGCGCCGGCAGCGGCATAGTGTGACACGGCGACCGATGCCGATGGCCGGTCCGGTCCTCGGTCGGAAGCAAGCGGCCTTGGCGCCGGCGTGACAATGCCCGCAGGCCGAGGCCGGGCTGGATGGGCCCGGCTCTTCGAGGGACATCGCACGCAGAACGGCCAACGTTGCCTTATTCGGCCGCTTCGGTCAGCCAGCGCCGGGCCGCCGTATCGGCGCCGGAGGGCAATGGTGCAGTCGGCGCCTCGAGCCAGGCCACGATGTCCTGGGCGACGGCCGCTCGCGCCTGGTCACGGAGCAGCAAATGATGCCCCTTCTGGTAGAAGGCCAGACGATAGGGCGCTCCCTTGGGGAGTACTTTCAGCAACAGCCGCACTGGATCCTCGGGAACGATCCGGTCATGCTCCCCGTAGAGAATGAGCGTTCTCTTGTCGAAGTAGTGTGCCGCGGCCAGCGCCTGATCCATCAGGTTCACGAGCCCATAGACGAGGTCGACCCGGAACTCCTTCGTCGTCAATGGGTCGTTCGACCAGCGCCGCATCGCCGCCTCGTTGTCCGTTGGGGAGAAGCCTGGGGCGGAGCCACGAAAGCCGACCGCCGGAATCGCGTGTGACGCCACCTCGAGTACCACCCTGGCGAAGCGGCTCATGGTCGCGCGGCCCCGCACGCCAGGCGCCACCAGTACATAGCCTTCGACGGGCGGTGGATCCGCGGAGGCAGCGGCGACAAGCAGCACGGCCGCCCCCATGCTTTCGCCCAGGAGGAAAATCGGCACGCCGGGATGGCGGGCCTTCAGAAGCCGCGTCACGGCTGACGCATCGGCTGCGAGCGTGGTGCTCCCCGCCCAGTAGCCGGGATGCGGCGCGGCACCGAACCCCCTCTGATCGTACGCGTAAATGGCGATCCCGCGCGCCGTGAACAGCGGTGCGGGGAGGTCGAAGGCATTTACGGAATAATCGCCGAAGCCGTGCAGGCCCAGCAGGATCGCGCGCGGCGCGCCCTCAGGCAGCCAGGCCTTGTATGGCAACCTGGCCCCGTCGGACATGACGAAGGCGTCGCGCGCGATCGCGGGCACGGAGAACGACGACCCCGCGGGGATCATCACAGGCGTGCATCCGGCAAGACCACAGGCGACCAGGCAACACAGGCCAAAGGCCAATCCGCGTCGCATCATCGGCGGCCGCCGGCCCTCCGTACCGAGGAATCCGGACCTGAGCGAACCGGTCCTGCCCAAGAGTTCTCTGGCGTCCCATTGCGCCCACCGGCTGGCTGCGGCGGCACGACGCGGCCTCTCGCATTATGGCGTGCCGACATACCGGCCGTCGCCACGAGGACATTGTTGACTCTGCCAAACATGGCGGATGGGCTCTGTTTGCGACGTCGTTCTCTGGCGGACACGCGAGGAAGACCATGCATTGCGGTCTGCCCGGCAACATCCACGATACTGCGAAGCCGACCGGATCAGCGACCGTGCAGGGCCGGCCGTTGAGCACAGCGTCACGCGCAGGTGATCATGCATGTGGCCGTTGCCGGATGTCGAGAGCGAAATCCCGTCGCCTGCGTCCCGCAGCGGAGCTGCGCCCGATGCACCGCTTCTGGCGGCGCATGATCCCGCCGGGCCCAAAGGGGGATCGTATCGTTCTCAGGAAGGCGGAAGCCGAGATCGGCCGGATCTCCAACCCCTGAGCGGCCCCGCTGCCGCCTGGTCGAGCCTCATCTGGCCCGGTCCCGCATCCAGTCGCCGGCCCGCTCGATCGCATCGCCCGTGCTCGTCGCTGCGCGGCCAAGTGCCTGGCCGGTCTGCGTCCCGGCCCTGTCGATTGCCGCTCCGGCACGCGTGGCCGGCTGCCGGCTCTCGCAGGCGGAGAGGCCCAGCAGGCACAGGGTCGCCAGAGTGACGATGGACGGAAGCGTAGCCATGATCTTGCATCTCCAGGATGTCATCGGCAGCACAGGGCTCGCCGGATCCCGCACAATCCTGCCCGCGCGACAGCCGGGCCGGACAGGCCGGCGCTGGGGAGGCTTTCGGTTTTCAAGGTTCAGATCGTCAGCGGCCACATGTGCCAGGTGACGCGCATGTACGACCTGATGGCGCGACCAAGGGAGCGCTGGCATATTACGACCATGGTGCGACCGGACTTCGCTGCTGGCAAGACTGTCGAGCGGACAGGGACGCAAGTCCCGGACGAGCCCTTCCTCGGCCCGGACGGGGTGGCAACGCTGCTGCTCTCCCTGCTGGTCATGGCGGCCTCCTTCGGCCTGACCCTCGCGACAGCGCTCGGACAGGTAATACTGGTCGCGCGCCGGGTTTCCACCCATCCACCTGCCGATGCGCGATGGCTGGTGGTGTTGGGGACCTGCCTGGAAGGCGATCGCCCCGGGGCTGCGTTCCGCGCGCGCCTCGACCGGGCGCGCATGCTGGCCGAGCATCGCCCTGGGCTGAAGGTCGCTGTTCTCGGTGGCTCCCGTATTGCAGGCGCGCCGGCGGAAGGGAGTGTCGGCCTGCGCTACCTGCGCGCCGCCGGGCTGGCGCCGGACCGCTTGGCCGCCGAGACGCGCTCGCGTCACACACTTGAGAATCTCCGCGCGCTCCGGGCCGGCTTCGCCGCCGACAATGGCACACATGACATCCTGTTGGTGACGAGCCGCTCACACCTTGCCAGGGCGGTGGTCATGGCGGCAGGGCTTGGGCTGTCCATCACGCCCTGCGCCGCCGAGGACACAGGCCGTCTGCCGGCGCGAGAACTCGCCCGGCTGCCGGTGGAAGCCTTTCTCCTGCACTGGTACCTGGTCGGCCGTTGTTTCGCCAGGCTCACCCGCAACCGGCGCATGCTGCGGCGTATCGCCTGAGGCCGTGGCGGAACCGCCTGCAACATGAGCAGCGCCGCGCCGGCGCTGCGGTCCATGGCTTGTGGGGCGCCGGCCTGCGAGGCATCGTGCGCAGAAGGAGTATTTCCGCTCCGCGCTTCCCATCACTGTTTTCTGTGGGTGATGGGCGGCAACCAAGTGCTGGAGGAACCACGTGCCGATCTTTCGCCGTAAGCTTGTTATCTCCGCCGTCCTGGCCGGTGCCCTTGGCGCCTGCGCGCGCACCGCTCCCATCCTCCAGGAGACGGGCGCCGACTTCGTCGGGCAGGCGACACTTGCACAGCGTGCCGATCAGATCCGGCTGGCGGGTGCCGGCCTGGGCTGGCAGATGGAAAGCCATGGGCCGGGACTGATCCGCGGCACGCTCAACCTGCGCTCGCACCAGGCCATCGTGGACATCCCCTTCGATACCCGCCGCTTCTCCATTCGCTATGTGGCCAGCACGAATCTCGACTATGACGGGGCGGTCATCCATCGGAACTACAACAGCTGGGTGCAGAACCTGCGGAACGCGATCGTCGCGCAGTCCTCCCCCAGCTCATCCTCCTGACCCCACCGGTGGTGTGGTCTCAGCCCAAGCCGCCGGTGATGGCGATAACCTGCCCGGTGATGTAGGCGGCGCGTTCCGAAGCGAGAAAGCCGACGAGATCCGCGACCTCCTCCGGCCGGCCGGCGCGGCGCGCCGGCACGAGTTGCGCGATGCGCTCGGGCGTCAGCACGGCCGCGACGGCGGGGCTCTCGATGATGCCCGGCGCCACGGCGTTGGCCGTTACCCCGCGGGAGGCATATTCCAGCGAGAGCGACTTCACCGCCCCGATCAGCCCGGCCTTCGCCGCAGCGTAGTTCGCCTGGCCGCGATTGCCCATGATGCCGGAAATGGAAGAGATCGCCAGGATCCGGCCCCAGCGCGTTCCGATCATCGGCAGGAGCAGCGGCCGGAGCGCGGCGTAGAAGCCGTGGAGCGAGACCTCCACCACACCGCGCCACTGCGCCTCTGTCATGCCGGCCAGCGGTGCATCCTCATGGGTGCCGGCATTGTGGACGAGGATCTGTACCGGCCCGGCCTCAAGCACCCGCTCCAGCACGGTGGCGGTGGCGGGAATGTCGGTGAGGTCGCACGCGACAGCGCTGGCTCGGCCGCCGCCAGCCGCGATCTCGGCGGCCAGCGCCTCGGCGCGGACGAGACCGGCATGAGCATGGATCACCACCTCATGCCCGTCCTCGGCCAGGCGGCGGCAGATGGCGGCACCGATCGGGCTTGACCCGCCGGTCACCAGAGCGCGCCGAACTGTGGTCACGTGGCGCCCCCGGGCAGGATGACCGCAGCCTGGCCGCTGAGCAGGCTGCGTCCCTGGCCCGAAACATCGAAACGATAGATGAAGCCGCGCGTCTCGGCGACCAGCGCCGCAGCCGTAATGCGCAGCGGGCCGGGGACCGTGTCGAGCCGCTCGGCCTCGAGCCGCACATCGCGCAGGCTGCTGACGAAGCCGGCCGGCTGCGGCCGGCCTTGCTCCACGGACAGCGCGCCATGCAGCGCCATGGCCTGGAGGGCGAATTCCAGGCCGCAGACCGCGGGCAGCATGCCGTCCCGGCGCAGCGGATTCTCCGGCGAGGCATGGCTCTCGGCCTCGCAGAGGATGCTCTCCGCATCCCAGGTCAGCGCGCGATCCAACAGGCACATCGCCCCTTGGTGCGGCACCAGGCGCGCAATGGCAGCACGGCCGATGAGGGGTGGGGTCAACACGGTGCGACTCGCAGTTCCAGATGCGCATCCTCCAGCAGCGGCACGTGCAGCACCGCCGCACGCCGCGCCGCCAGGGCACGCAGCAGCGGCAGGGCGCGCGCCGCGGGATTCTCCACTGCCAGCGCATCCAGCGCGTCCGTCGGCGGAGCTTCGGGCGCCGGCACGGCGCGGTAGCGCAGTTCGAGCGCTGCCCGCAGCGACGATCCGGACACGCTCCCTGGTTCCGGCCGCAGCACGAATGCGGCCGCAAAGGCCGCTCCGGTCGGTCGCACTGCGGCAAGCGGCGATGACATCGGGACGTCATAGGCACAGAGCAGCACGGCGCGGCCGCGAACCGCGACCGTGGTGACGGCCGTCAGCAGCCCCGCGGCGAAGCTGCCATCATAGCCACCCAGGCTGACCGAGGGCGCCGTCGAGCTGACGCCGATATGCCAGTAACCCGCAGGTGCATTGTGGACGGAGTTGTGGAACTGGGTAGGAGAGACGGTGACGCCGGCGGGATCGTGCAGCGCATCCAGGATACTGCCGACGATCACTCCGTCGCCATTGCTGCTGGCGAAGACGGTCTCGAGCGCCGCGCGGTCCGCCTCTTCCGCCGTTGCCTCGGCAGCAGCAGCCAGCGCCAGCCGCACAGTGGGGCTGGTCCGCCGGCGTTCGGTAGGCGGCAGCAGGGCAGGCGGGGGCAAGGTGACCTCCGTGCGCGTCCAGGGCGAACCGCCCGCCAGCACCGCCTCGCTCGCGGCCCAGCCGGGCAGCCCCGGGCCGATCACCGCCACGCTGCCGATCCAACACCTCATGGCCGGCGCCACGTCACGCGGCAGGATGGCCGACGACCAGGCTGCAATTGCTGCCGCCGAAGCCGAAGGAGTTGCTGAGCACCCGTCGGAGCGGTGCGGTTCGGTTACCGGCGGCGACGTTGCTGCGGAACTCCGGGTCGGGAGTCTCGACGCCGAGGCATCCGGGCACCAGCCCATCCTCCAGGCAGAGCGCGGCGATCACTGCCTCCACGGCACCCGAGGCGCCGAGCGCATGCCCCGTCCAGCCCTTGGTCGAGCTGCAGGGCACGGCATCCCCGAAGAGGTGATGGACGGCGCGATCCTCCATCGCATCGTTCGCGCGCGTGCCGGTGCCGTGCAGGTTCACGTAGTCGACCGCCTCCGGGTCGAGACCGGCCGCGGCAAGCGCGGCGCGCATCGCGCTGACGGCGCCGAGCCCCTCCGGATGCGGCGAGGACATGTGGTGGCCGTCGCTGCTGGCCCCCGCACCGAGCAGCAACGGCGCATCCTCGGGGCCGGCCGCGGCGCGCTCCAGCAGCATGAGGCCGGCCGCCTCTCCGATGGAGATGCCGTCGCGGTCGGCCGCGCAGGGGCGGCAGGGGCCGCCCCGGGTCAGCAGCTCGAGCGAGGCAAAGCCGTGCAGCGTCATGCGGCAAAGGCTGTCCACGCCGCCCGCTACCGCAGCGTCCACCAGTCCGGCAGCGATCAGCGCGGCAGCCTCCAACACGGCGTGGGCGCCTGAGGTGCAGGCCGTGGAGACGACGAGCGCCGGTCCCTTGAGACCCAGCCGCGCCCGCACATAGCGCGGCAGGGACTGGAGGTCGTGGGTGCGCGCATAGTCGAAATCCCTCGGCAGGGCGCCATCCGCGGGATCGCGCCGGCGGTAGGCCTGCTCGGTCTGCTCGATACCGGCGGTGCTGGTGCCGAGCACCACCGCCACGCGCTCGGGTCCGTAGCGATCACGCGCAGCCTCCGCTGCCGCCATGAAGCCATCACTCGCCAGTGCGAGCTCGGCCAGGCGGTTGTTGCGGCAGGCGAAGCTGGCGAGGGGCGGCGGCAGCGCGACATCCTCCAGCCCCGGCACGCGGCCGATCCAGATCCCCTCCGGCATGTCGGGCAGGTCACAGGGCGCGAGGCCACCCTGCCGTACATGCAGCGCCCGCCGCAGCGGCGCGACGCCGGGCCCAAGGGCGGTGACGACCGTACAAGCGGACAGGCTCAGTGGCCACATGGCGGCGGATTCAGGCATGGGCTGCGGGACGCGGCGTGAGAGCACAGGCCAGCAGGAAGGCGCTCGCGACTCCCACCGACACCGTCAGACCGATCCCGTGCAGCACAGGTGTCCCAGAGAAGGCGAGCAGTCCGAATGTCAGCAGCGTCGAGACGGCGCAGTTCAAGACGGCTCCCAGAGTGTCATCGGTCGCCGCGCCTGGATCGGTAGCGGCGCGGCCAAGAAAGAGAGAATAGTCAATCGCGAGCCCTGCCAGCAACAGCAGGGAGGCCAAATGGAAAAGTGTCAGTGCCTCGCCTGTCAGGGCGAGCACGGCCAGTGTCACCAGCAGCGCGCCACCGATCGGTCCGGCAGTGCGCAGCGCCCGGACAGGTCCTCCCAGTCCGAGAGCGAGCAGCCCGAGCACCAGCACCCCGCCGGCCAGCGCCCAGAGCAGCGTCACCCGGGCATAGGCGGCAATCACGCCCTCCGTCTCCGCCTTCACGTCCACGAAGAGGATGCGCGGGTCATCCAGCTGCGCCGCCACCGCGGCCAGGGCCGCGGGGTCCGTGACCCCCTGCGCCAGTGCGACGCCCTGCACGGAACCGCCACGGCGCGACAGCAGGGGGGATAGCCGCGCCGCGAGAGTGGGCGCGCCTTCGAGCGCAGCGAGGTCGAGCGGCGGCAGGGTACGGCTTTCCTCGACCCCGGCGAGGAAGGGCGCGAAGGCGGTGGGCCGGAAAGGCAGCCCTTCGGCCGCCGCACGCAGCGCCTGCTGCAGTGTCTCCGCCTCGGGCAGGGCATGCTGGCGGGCCCGCTGGGTGGCCGGGCTTGGCAGGTACCGACTGGGCAGATCGAGGCCCTGCAGGGCCCCGTCGCGTCCGATCAGGGGTGCCACGGCCGTACCCAGACGTTCGGAGGCTTCCAGCACCGCCGCCTCCGAACCTGGGCCGAGCGCGAAGAGAATCCGCACATCCGGCGCGCCGAGCTGGCTGCGCAGCTCCGCGTCGAGCGCCTGGGCGGCATGCGGCACCGGGCTGAGCGCGGCGAGATCCCGCTGCCAGGTTGGTCCTCCCGCTGCCGCCAGTCCCACTGCGGCCGCGAGCGCCACCGCGCCGGCCAGGGCCCGGCGCCCACGCAGGGCGGAGAGCGCCACTCGCAGCGGGGCGGGCAGGGGCCGCGCCATGATCCGCATCCCGGGCAGCAGCAGCGGCAGGATCCAGCGGGTGGTCGTGGCCGCGGCGAGCAGCCCGGTGCCGGCAAAGACGCCGAGCTGGACGAGGCCCGGGAAGCCCGAACCCAGCATGGCGGCGAGTCCGGCCGCGGCTGAGGCGGCTGCGAGCCGGAGCGTCGGCCAGAGGCGTGCGGCAGCCTCGCCCAGCCTCTCCTCAGGCCGTCGTAGGGTGACGAGCAGGATCGGATAATCCACCGTGACGCCCAGCATGGTCATGCCGAAGCCCAGAGCGATGCCGTGCACCGCGCCGCCAGAAATCGCGGCGGTGGCTGCAAAGCCCGCAATGGTTCCCGCGGCCAGCGGTACGGCGACGACCGCCAGCATCAGGAAAGAGCGGTAGCGCCAGAAGAGGAAGGCCGCGAGCAGTGCCACGGCGGCGAGTGAGACCCGCCGCACATCCGCGCGGATCACGGCCGCCGCCTCGGCGGCGAAGACGCCGGGGCCGCTCAGCAGCAACCGCGCCTGCCCCGGCCGGGCAGCGGCGAAGGCGGCCTGAAAGGTAGCCACTGCGTCGCGCTGTGCCTCGGCGTCGAGCCCCGCGCCGCGGGCGCGCGCGAGCAGCAGTGCGCGGGGTGGACCGTCGCCGGTAGCGAACCAGGCGCCATCCCACGTCTCGACCCGCGCCTCGGCCAGCCAGGTCCGGGCCAAGCCCAGGAAGGCGCCGGTCGGGTCGGCGAAGCCGAAGCGGACCAGCAGCGGCGAGGCGGAGGAGCGCAGCCCTTCGAGCAGGGCCTCCAGGTGCGGACGCAGCGCTGCTGGTGTGAAGGTCTCCGGCCGCGTCTCGGGCGAGAGGAGGTAGCGGTAGCGGAACAGCAGCGCCTGCTCGGCCTCGGACAGGCTCAGCGTACCATCGCCAACGAAGTCGAAGCGGCCGGAGGCGCGCAGGGCCGCGGCGGTCTCGCGTGAGAGCCGCGCCAGTTCCTTCGGATCCGCGCCCTCGATGCCAGCCAGCAGCAGCGTGGTGGCCGTGCCGCCCTGGAGTTCGTGGAAGAGGAAGGCGCTGGCCGGAGTGCGGCCCGGCGGCAGGAACTCCGCAAGGTCGGTCCGCAGGCCGACTTTCGCCGCCAGCACCCCCCCAAGGCCCGCCAGCAGCAACAGCGCAGCGAGAATCCGCGTCACGGAAGCGGGGTGATGCGCATGCGCGTCACGCCCCCGTTGCCCTCGGTGTCCACCGCCAGCACCTGCGCCCCGCGCCCCGCCAGGACGATGCGCTGCACGGCCCCGCGGAGGCGCCAGGAGAGGGGCACCAGGACCATGCGCCATGACCCGTCGGCAAGGAGGTCGAAGCCGATGTCGTAGTGCTGCCGCAGCGTCGCCAGGTCGCCCGCGAGGGTGCCTCGGATGGCCTCGACCAGCGCCCGCATTTCAGGCTGCTCCGCCAGGCTGAACTCCTGGCGGGTTCCGCGGTCCGGCCGCTCGTAGATTAGGCGGTCGCCGGTGACGCGCAGCACCTCCTGGATCGGTGTGGTGGTGCGCTTCTCCAGCCGGTCCGGCGCCACCCAGACGAGCGTACCCTCGCTCGGCAGCGGAAGGTCCAGCTCCGGAATCGCCTTCTTCTCAGTGAAGGAGGCTTGCGATCGGGGCACTGCGGCAAAGGCGCGCATCAAGGCCTCGAGCGCCGCCTGGTCAGCCCGGACGGGCAGGCTTCCCCCGGCCACCGGGACGAGAAGGACCGCTGCGCGCAGCAGGCTGCGCCGGGTGCGCCTCATGTCCGACGCTCCTGCCAGAAGTCGTAGAAGTTGAACCAGTTATAGGGGTGGGCCCGGCAGATTTCCTCGAGCCGCTCGGCATAGCGGCGGACGCGCTCGGCGATCGCAGCCTCCCGCCCGGCGCGGCCGGAGGGCAGCGGTTCGGCGAAGGGCTCGAAGTGGACCTCGTAGTGCCGTGGGCCCCGCCAGATGCCGAAGGCGAGCATCACCGGCGCGCCGAGCACGGCGGCAAGCAGATGGGGACCGGTCGGCAGCGGCGCAGGCTGGCCGAGGAAGGGCACGGGCAGAAGCCGTTCGCCGCGCGGCGCCCGGTCGGCCAGCAATCCCACCAGCCCGCCATTCTCCAGGCACTCCCGGGCGCGCAGCATGGCGTCGGTGGTGCCCAGCGGGATGATGGTGGCGGCACGGCCCGGGCCGCGTAGCACGTCGAAAACGGCCTTCAATCGTGCAGCGTTCGCCTCGTGCATCATGACCGCCACTTCCACCGGGCAGCCGGCATCGGCAACCGCGCGCAGTGCCTCGAAACTGCCGAGATGCGCGCCGAGGAGCAGGCATCCCTGGCCTGCGGCGATCCTCTCCTGCAGCACATCCAGGCCGTGCACCTCGATCCTGTACCGTTCCGCCCGGCCGGCGACCAGGAAGGCCCGGTCGAGAATGGTCGATGCGAAGGCGAAGTAGAGTCGGAACAGGTCGCCGAGCCCCGGCCGCCGCCCCAGCGCACGCCCGAGATAGACCCCTGCCGCCGCCCGCTGGCGCGGCGAGAAGGCCAGGAAGTAGGCAGCGATCGGGTAGAGCAGCAGATGCCCTGGCCACCAGCCCACATGGTGCACCAGCCAGACCATGAAACGGGCCAGCCGGATGCTGCCGCGCTCGGGCGCGGTGGTCCATTCTAGGGCGGCGGTTCCAGCGGGCTGCACGCAAGCTCCCCTGACAGGACGACAGTGCCGCGGCAACGACAACTGAACGCGATCCGCCCCGCATCGCGTCGATCGAACATGATCTCGACCGGATCTCCCGGCAGGACCGGAGCCGTGAACTTGGCACGCAACAGGCGGCCCCGGGCGAAGGCTGCCGCCTCCAGCACCGCATCCAGCAGCAGCACGCCGGGCACGATCGGCCGGCCGGGGAAATGCCCGGGCAGGGCAGGGTGGTCGTGGGGCACGGACAGGCGCGCCGCGACCTCGCCGCCGTAGGCGCGGCTCACGCGCTGTCCGCCACGGCAGTGCGCAGCGCCACCAGCGCCTCCTGCGGCAACTTGCCGAGGCGGTTGCGCGGCAGTGCCGGCACCAGAACGACCGGGCGCGGCAGGAAGACCGGCTCCACCCGTGCGCGGAGCGCATTCAGGATTTCCTCCGCCGAGCGCCCCGGGGCGACGACATAGGCGGTGAGCCGCGCAGCAGGATTGCTCTCTATGTCCTCTGGCGCAACGAAGACGCCGTCCTGCACCCCCTCGATCTCGGCCAGCACCCGGTTGAGCTCGGCAAGGGAGGCGCGTCGTCCCCCGAGCTTCACCAGGTCGGTCCGTCGCCCCAGCAGGCGGAAGCGCCCGCGCATGGTCGGCTCGATGGCGTCAGCCAGCGGAACCTCGCCCAGCCCGGGCACCACAGCGACCCCGGGCCGTATCCGTACCCCGCGATAGGGGAGCCAATCTGCCTCCGCCGCAGTGCGGCGGCTCGCCATGGAGCCGGCCTCGGTCGCGCCATAGATCTCCAGCATGGGAGTCTGCCAGTCCCGTTCGACGGCCTCCGCCATGCTTGGCGCGAGCGGCGCGGTTGCCGAGATGACCGCAGCGAGCGGCGGAGGACGCCGGATCTCGGCGAGCAGGGCGCGGAGGTGCAAGGGCGTGGTGATCAGCAGCCGTCGCGGCGGCAGCGCGGTCAGCGCGTCCAGCACATCGGTGGGAAAGAAGCTCTCCCCCGCATGGCACGCGACCGTCGCCTGCAGGGGCAGCATGATCGTGGTCTCGAAGCCGTACATGTGCTGCGGCGGCACGGTGGCGACGATACTGGTGGGCGTTCCGTCGCCACGACGAAGCCGGAAGCGCTCAGCTGCGGCTGCAGCAGCAGCGACCAGTGCGCCCCAGGGCTTGGGATGCGCCGCCGGCTCGCCGGTCGAGCCTGAGGTGAAGGCGATGGCAGCGACGCGCCCTGCGGGGATCGAAGGAGCCTCGATGGCGGCGCCGGTTGGGGCGCAGGATGCATGGTCGAGACGGATCAGCGGCAGCGGTGTCTCGGCCGGGCCGTCAGCCAGCGCATAGGTGCCGGGGTAGCGTGCGCAGAGCGCGGCGAGTCGCTGCGGGGCCGGATCCGCATTCAGCAGCGTCGTGTGCCCGCGCACCAGTGCCGCAGCAAATCCGAGCAGGGTGTGATACCGATCGGCGGACAGGTTGATCGCGTGGCCATGCTCCGGGAGGTGCGCTGCGAGCGCCGCCACCTCGCCCAGGAACCGCCCGACGGTGATTGCCTGGCCGCCGCGGTGGCAGATTACATCGGAGGCGGGCCGCGCGGTGAGCGGCCAGGACGCCGCATCCTCATCCTGCACCACGAGCGTGGCATCGGCGCCTTGCAGCATGTGGGGAGCCTCAGGCGGCATGCCGCACGGCCGCACCGTGGGAGAGCCAGATCGCCCGAAGGGTCCTGAGCGGCGTGGCCCGCCCATGCTCGGGGAAGCGCCGGTTGCGAAGCACGTGCTCACCCAGGAAGAGGGTGCCACAGGTGAGAGGCTGCACGACCGAAATCACCGCGATGGACCAGGAGGCGAGCGCCGCCGTGGCATAGGCCAGGGCGAAGCCGGCAAGCAGGGCGGACCAGACGAGGGTCAGCCGGCGCGTGTAGGTTCCGTCCGCATCCGGCAGGCCCGCGTCGAAGCGGCTGTAGCGGGAGATCAGCGGTTCCCGCCCGGGAAGCAGGGTGGCACCGAAGCGCAGGCACACGCAGAAATTGCCAAGTGCCGCCAGGACCGCGGGGCCATCAGACCCCACGAGGGCCACTGCCACCGCGCCGACTGCCATCTCCGTCGCCAGGGCGGCCGCGGCAAGGACGACGAAGGTGCTCGCCGCCAGTCGCCGCCCGACCCATGCACCGGCTCCGCGGCGCACGCCCCGCATGGCCTCAACGCGTCCGGTGCTTTTCGATGTGCCCGGTGAGGCTGCGAAGCGAGGCGAAGATGCGGTGGTTCCGCTCGTCATCAGAGCGCAGCTTGACGTCATAGGCCTTGGATACGGCGAGCGCGATCTCGAGCGCATCGATGGAGTCGAGGCCAAGGCCGTCGTTGAACAGCGGTGCCTCCGGCGCGATGTCCTCGGGCGCCACATCGAGAGAGAGGGCGGAGACGATCAGGCGCGCGACCTCAAGCTCCTGCGGGGACAGCCCGGCAGAGAATTCGTCGGTCGTGGGGGCGGGAGTGCCGGAGGACATTGAGTGCTCGTGGACCTCAGCGAGAGCGCCGTTCACGTTGGAGTCTTGGCGGCCTCCCGGTGTGAATATCAGAGCCTTGGCAGGGGTGGCAAGGAAGGCGGACCAGCGATGCCGCCGCTTTGGCAGCGTATTCGGGCCGGTCGGTTCGGACCCGCGATTTCGGGTGCTGGCGACCAGAGGGCTCAGTCGAAGGGTTCGGCGGCAGAAGCGATGGTGGCCTCCGACCGGTACAGCGTGAAGGACACGCCGCCGACGAGCGTCGCATTGAACTCGGAGCGGAACAGCGGGCTGTCGCTGTTCGTGGCGCCGGAGAAATTCTCGAGCCGTCCTCCCAGGGTCACCGAAAGCCGCTCGGTGACCGGAACACGGTAGGAGAATTGCAGGCGGAGGCCGAGATAGCCGCCGGAGGCATCGTAGGCCCGGCGGCCGGGCCGAACATGGTCCCGACCCACATGGTACCAGTAGTCCATCAGGCGACCGGAGGCGAAGATGGGGCCGATGCCCAGCCGCGCCCGCGACTCGTCGAAGACAAGCCCAAACCGCTCGATCGCGACCTCCGGGGCGAAGACATAGCCCCGGTACCGGATGCGCTCGAAATCGGTGGAGAAGACCGCGCGAATCGGCGTCTCCAGCGTGATCCGCGACCGGCTCTCCGTATTGCGCCAGACCACCCAGCGGAGCGACGGACCGACCTCGCCGAGCCAATCGAGGTCTGGCATGCCATCCCGCGCCCGGTTCTCGCTGGAGCGGGTGCCGAGCGCACCATTAAAGTTCAGTGTCAGCTCCAGATCCTCGTCGCGATACATTCGGCCGCGCACGCCGCGCTCATCGCTGCGCAGGACGTCGCCGCGAAAGATCAGCCAGGGCAAGGCGATGGCACGCAAATGGGACTGGCCGGCCGCGGGGTAGTCGGGCAGCAGGGCGCCGCCGCCGAAGGCGCCCGCCTCGAACAGCGGCCGCTGCGCTTCCTGCGCTGCTGCGGGGAGGGTGAACGCAGCGGCCGCCGCGAGCAGCGCGTGCCTCATGCCGGCCGTTCCGCTGCCAGCAGCACGTTCGGCAGGGGCGTGCGCCCCCAGCAGGGCGTGACCGACACCGCGAAGCCAGCCGCCTCGAAGGGCCCCGCGATGACATGCAGGGGCAAGGGCCGGATCTCGGCACCGTCACGCCGGACCACGCGGCCGACCCGCTCCATGGCGAAGCCCAGCCGCGCCCGCCAGCCGCAGTCGGGGTCGAAGGCACGAATCAGGACGCGTCGCCGTGCTGCCGCCGCAACGCGCGCGAGCAGCGCGTGCTGCGCCGCTTCCGGCATCTGCAGGAGGATGTCGATGAGCAGGGCGGTATCACAGGCCGGAACCGGCGCGGTGCCGAGATCGGCCACCGCATAGGCGGCCGGAAGGCCGGATGCGGCGCGTGCCGCGTCGGCGACCTTGGCACCATCCCGGTCGAGCCCTGTGACTCGCTCCGCGAGGCCGGCAGTGAGCAGCGCGAGGCCAAGCTGGCCGCGGCCACAGCCGAGATCGGCCACTGTACCGAAGGGCGCGGCGGCCGCCCGGCGAAGGACTGCCTCCGTTGCCGGATCGGTGCGCAGCTTGCCGCCGACGAAGCCGCGCACGAAGCGGGAAGCGCCGGCGTAGAGCCCGACGACGCGCTGGGTAATCGCGTTGAGCTCCGCAGGGCCGATCGCGCCCTGCAGCGGTGGCGGTTGCGAGGCGGACATGCATGGTGCTCCGGGGATCGTCGGATCGATCGTCTGTGACATCGGCCTAACGGGGCCAGGCGAAGGGGCTGGCGGGCCTTTGGGCCATGTAGGCGCGGAAAATGCCGAACTGGACGTCGCAGGTGACCTGCGTGAAGCCTGCCCCAGCCAGGGCCTGCTGGATCGTGGCAGCAGGGACGCAGGCGTCGATCGTGTCCCAGTAGTACTGCATCAGCGTCTTGGTCCGACGCCCTCCGCCCAGCCACCGGCTGAGGGCCGGCACCACTCTGCCCAGGTAGAAGCGAGCGGCTGCATAGGCCAGCCGGCCACTGGGACGCCCGATCTCGAGCAGCAGCAGGCGTCCGCCCGGCCGCAGCACGCGATGGTATTCGGCGAAGGCGACGGACAGGTCGGCGACATGGCGCAGCGCATAGCCCATGCTGACGAAGTCCACGCTCGCATCGCCGAAGGGCAGTGCTTCCGCCCGTCCGCGGACGAGCGGGACGGTGAGGGTCCGGCGCGCCTCCCTCAGCATGCCCTCGCTCAGGTCAAGGCCCAGGACATCGGCTGGCCTGCCCAGAATGCGGACCGCCTCGCGGGCGACCAGGCCGGTGCCGATCGCCACGTCCAGCAGCGTCTGGCCGGGCCGCAGCCCCGCGCGCCACAGAGCACGCCGGCGGTACCAGGCCCCGGAGCCGAGTGAGAAGGTCCGGTTGATGCGATCGTAGGATGCGGCCGTCGTATCGAAGAGGTCGCGCACGAAGCCGTCGCGGTCTTCCTCGGCGGCGTAATAGGCGGTGAGCGGCGGATGCGGCGCCGGCCGTAATCCGCTTGTCGCAGGGGCATCTTGCGGGCGCATCGATGCAATCCCGTCCGTCTTCACCGTCACCGCCAGAATCGCCCCGTTCCCAGCTTCGCTCGCGACCGCGTATTAGCGTATTCTGGGCGGGAAGGGGACTGGTGACGAGGCGAGGATGCAGCCGAGCAGCGCGCGGCGTGGGTGGGCGAGCTCTGCGTCGCCGGGCTGGATCACGTCCGTCTACTACCCTCTCGCCTTCTACTTCTGTCTGATGGTCTTCGGCGTGAGCTGCCTGCTCTGGAGCCTGCCCGCCTCCCTGTTGTATCGTCTCCTGCCCCGCCGCGTCGGGGAGCCGCTCGGCCAGTTCATGATCATGGCCGGATTCCGCTGGTCCCTCGGCGTCATGCGCGCGACGGGCGTCCTGCGTGCAGATCTTGCGGCACTGGACAGGCTGCGCGACGAGCAGGCCATCGTGATCGCGGCCAACCATCCGACCATGCTCGACGCGGTGCTGCTGATCTCCCGCCTCCCGCGGGTGGTCTGCATCACCAAGGCATCGCTCTGGGACAACCTGTTCCTCGGCGGCGGCGTGCGGCTCGCCGCCTACATCCGCAACGACGCGCCGCTACCGATGATCCGCCGGGCGGCGCAGGCAGTGCGGGAGGGCAGCCAGTTGCTGATCTTTCCCGAGGGCTCGCGCACGGCACGCGCGCCCATCGACCGCTTCCATCGCAGCTTCGCCGTCATGGCCAGGGCTGCCGGGGCGCCGGTGCAGACCGTGTTCATCGAAGCCGACAGCCCGTATCTCAGGAAAGGCTGGCCGCTGTTCCGCCGGCCACAGCTGCCCCTGGTCTATCGCATCCGGCTTGGCCAGCGCCTCGAGGTGAAAGGCGACCCGGACGCATTTGTCACTGGGCTGGAGACCTATTTCCGCGAGCATTTGCCCAGGGAAGCCCTCGCCTGATGCGACGCGAGACACGCCTGGTCCTGATCCCGAGCTACAACACCGGCCTGCGGCTGCTGGAGACGGTCCGCGAGGCGCGCGCGGCATGGCAGCCGGTCTGGGTGGTCGTGGATGGCAGCACGGACGGCACCGACATCCTGCTCCGCGAGGCGGCGCGTACCGATTCGGGCCTG
>Ga0182741_1003056_pt1 | contig 18335 bp, 19 predicted proteins | sample eDN5th37CBELigOP_FD_128874 | JGI IMG/M metagenome (GOLD analysis project Ga0182741, IMG submission 128874) | Enriched Organic Plus compost microbial communities from Emeryville, California, USA - eDNA 5th pass 37_C BE-Lig OP (version 2) (version 2) ... | reverse complement strand
TGCAAGCTTAAGCACTTCAGGCGCGTCGCAACCCGCTTCGATAAGCTGGCCAGGAACTTCCTGGCCTCGGTCGCTCTCGCCTCAGCCCGCCTCTGGACCAGAACTTATGAGTCCACTACCTAGGCGCCCGCGCGGCCGGAGAGATAGCGCTGCGGGTCCACCGGCGCCGTGCCGCTGCGGATTTCGAAATGAAGCTGCGGCGAGGAAACATCGCCGGTCTGGCCGACATAGCCGATCACCTGGCCCTTGGCGACATAATCGCCCTGCGCCACTAGCAGCCGGTCGGCATGGGCGTAAGCCGTGACATAGCCATTGGCATGGCGGATCAGGAGCAGATTGCCATAGCCGTTCAGCACACCCGAATAGCTCACCGTGCCGCCGGCGGCGGCGCGGATCGGCGCATTGTGGCGGGCGGCGATATTGATGCCGTCATTGCGCTCGCCATTGCGGGCAACGCCGAAGCCGGAAATCACCTCGCCGGTCACCGGCCAGGCGAAGGAGGCGCTGCCCGCGGGTGCGGGCGCGGGTGTGGAAGCCCGATAGGACGCAGGCTGCGGCCGCGGCGCGGACGCGACGCCATAGGCGGGACGCGGCGTCGGCACCGGCGGGGCGGAAATGCCCTCGCCGGAATCCTGATAGCTGTAGACGCGCGGGCCGCTCGCGGCCTGCGCAGGCGCGGCCGTGCTGCGCGCGGATGCGCGCTTCGCCGGAAGGCGGTCATTCACGTCCCAGGCGAAATAGGTTTCCGGCGTGCTGGTGCAGGCGGTGAGCAGCGGCAGCAGCGCGAACGCGGCCAGTGCGGCGAATTTGGAGCGGCGATCCATCTTTCATGCCTTCTGCACGAATGTCTCGAAACGGATCATCCGGCGGAAAGGTGAAAGGCAGCTTAACCATACGCACGGAACTCGCGCCGGGCGAAGTTCCGCCTTTAAGATTTCAGTGAGATTTCGCCCAGCGTTTCCCGCATCTTCTTCAGCACGGCATGTTCGGTGAGGTTCAGATGCAGCGGCGTTACCGAAATCTTACCGGCATGGATGGCGCCCAGGTCGGTGTCTTCCGGCGGCACCGCCTCGCGGCGGCGCAGGCCGATCCAGTAATAGGCGCGCTCGCGCACATCCATGCGCTGCACGATCTCGGTGGATTGCAGGTCGTAATGGCCCTGCGGCACCAGCGCCGTGCCGGTGACGGCCTTGGCGGGCACGCCGGGGAAATTGACGTTGATCAGCACGCCCTGCGGCCAGCCCGCCGCCAGCAGCGCGCGGACCACGGCGGGGCCATGCACTTCCCCCGCGCTGAGATCGAGATCGCCGCGCCCGCCCTCGCCCGGCGACTGGCTGAGCGCGATGGAAGGGATGCCGAGCGCGCAGCCTTCCATCGCCCCCGCCACCGTGCCGGAATAGGTGATGTCGTCGGCCAGGTTGGAGCCCATATTGACGCCGGACAGGATCAGCGTCGGCGGCTCATGCTCCAGGATGGAGAGCGCGGCCATCATCACGCAATCGGTGGGCGTGCCCGAGACGGCGAAGCGGCGCTCGCCGACCTTGCGCAGGCGCAAGGGGGCGGCCAGCGTCAGGGAATGGGAGGCGCCCGATTGCTCATTCTCCGGCGCCACCACCCAGACATCGTCGGAAATGGCGCGTGCGATGCTTTCGGCCACCGCCAGACCCGGCGCATGGATGCCGTCGTCGTTGGTGACCAGGATGCGGTGCTTCCTGGTCATGACGAGGCTTTGCCGATGACGGTCTTGCCGCCCATATAGGGCTGCAACGCCGTCGGGATCGCCACGCTGCCGTCGGGCTGCTGGCAATTCTCCAGGATGGCGACCAGGGTGCGGCCCACCGCCAGGCCCGAGCCGTTGAGGGTGTGCACCGGACCCTTCACCTTGCCGTCGGCCCCGCGCCAGCGCGCATTCATGCGCCGCGCCTGGAAATCGCCGCAGTTGGAGCAGGAGGAGATTTCGCGGAAGGCGCCCTGCCCCGGCAGCCAGACCTCGATGTCATAGGTCTTGCGGGCGGAGAAACCTATGTCGCCGGTGCAGAGCGTGACGACGCGATGCGCCAGATCGAGGCGCTTGAGGATTTCCTGCGCCGCGTCGGTCATGCGCTCATGCTCGGCGTCCGACTGTTCCGGCGTGGTGATCGAGACCAGCTCGACCTTGCTGAACTGGTGCATGCGGATCATGCCGCGCGTGTCCTTGCCCGCAGCGCCCGCTTCGGCACGGAAGCAGGGCGTGAAGGCGGTGAAGCGCAGCGGCAGCTCGGCCTCGTTCAGGATTTCGTCGGCCACATAATTGGTCAGCGGCACTTCGGCGGTGGGAACGAGCCAATAGGGATCGTCCTCGGAGGTGCGGAACAAATCTTCCTGAAACTTGGGCAACTGGCCGGTGCCGAACAGCGCCGCGCTTCTCACCAGGACCGGCGGGCTGACTTCGATGTAGCCGAACTTCCCGGTGTGGATGTCGAGCATGAAGGCCGCCAGCGCCCGCTCCAGCCGCGCCAGGTCGGACTTGAGATAGACGAAGCGCGCGCCCGATACTTTGGCGGCGCGCTCGAAATCCATCTGGCCCAGCGCCTCGCCGATCTCGAAATGCTGCTTCGGGTTGTTCAGGCCCTTGGGCGTGCCGAAGGCGCGGGCCGCGACCGGCACATTGGCGTTCTCATCCTCGCCGTCCGGCACATCGGCGGCGGGCAGATTGGGCAGCACCGCCAGAAGCTCGCGCAGGTCCGCTTCCAGCCTGCGCTGCTCCGCCTCGCCCTGCTGGATGGCGTCCTTCAGACCCGCCACCTCGGCCATCAGGGCGGCGGCCTGCGCTTCGTCCTTCCTCGCCTTGGCTTGGCCGATCAGCTTGGAGGCCTCGTTGCGGCGAGCCTGCTGCTCCTGCAACCGCACCAGCAGCTCCCGCAGCGCCTTGTCGGCGGCCAGCAGCCGGTCGGCCTCGGCTCCGGCCGTCTCCCGGAAGGCGGGGCGGCGGCGCAGCGCCGCCACGAAAGCGTCCCGGTTGTCGCGAACAGCCTTGATGTCGTGCATGATTCACCCGCGTTTGGCCGCGTCATGCCATGGCCCCGCCGCCCGGTCAAAACCGCCTTTTCCTTGCGGCCCGCCGCCCGGCAGGCTTAACGGCCCCCTAACGCGGTCCTTCGCATTTCGGACAAGCGCGAAACCAGGCCGCAACGGAACCCGGCTACGCTTTCCCCACGCGAAAGGGGACGACGCCGTGCCGGGGCGTATGACACCGAGAGCCTTGCTGGATGCGCTGGATGGGCAATTGTCCCGCCTGGGTCCGTTCGGCTCGGCGCTGGCGCTGACGCTCCTGGCGGTGGCCATCGTCGTTCCCACCCATTTCCTGATCCGCCTGGTGCAGGACGTGCCGCCCCGGCCGCAGGCGGTGATCAACCTGGTCATCGAGATGACCATCGTCATCTTCCCGATGATGCTCTATGGCCGCCGCGTCATCGCCGAACTGAAGAAATCCAAGGCCGAGCTGGCGGAAATGTCCCGCCGCCTGGAAATCGCCGCCGAACAGGCGCACCAGGCCAACCGCGCCAAATCCACCTTCCTCGCCAATATGAGCCATGAGCTGCGCACGCCGCTCAACGCCATCATGGGCTTTTCGGAGATCATGAAGGACCAGCATCTGGGTCCGGTGAACAATCCGCGCTACCTGTCCTATGCCAAGGACATCCACGCCTCGGGCCGCTATCTTTTGGGAATCATCAACGACATTCTCGACCTCTCCAAGATCGAGGCCGGGAAGATGTCGCTGGAAAGCGCCGAGGAATTCGTCTTCGCCCCCACGGTGCAGGGCTCGCTCGCCATGATCCAGAGCCTGGGCGAGAAGTTCGATGTCGAGCTGATCAACAATATGCCCCAGGACGGGGTGCGTCTGGTGGCGGTGGAGCGCATGGTGCGCCAGATCCTGATCAACCTGGTCGGCAACGCCATCAAGTTCACGCCCGCCGGCGGCACGGTCTGCGTCACCGGCGGCGCGCGCGCCGATGGCGGCTATGACGTCACCGTCAGCGACAGCGGCGTGGGCATGAGCGAGGAGGATATCGCCGTGGCGCTGACCCCCTTCGGCCAGATCGCCAACATGATGGGCGCCAAGCATGCCGGAACGGGCCTGGGGCTGCCGCTGGCCAAGGCGATGATGGAACTGCATGGCGGCACGCTGACGATCCGCAGCGCCCCTTACACCGGCACCGCCGTGACGCTCGCCTTCCCGGCGGCGCGGGTGCGCCTTGCGGGCGCCGGCGCGGCGCAGCGGGTGGCCTAAGGCACCGCCACGTCCTTGGAGGCGGCCTCTTCCGCTTCCGCGGCTTCCCGTGCCGCGTCCTCGCGGGCGCGCTGACGCTCGAACCACACCACCAGGAAGACCGAAATCTCGTAAAGCCCCACCAGCGGCACCGCCAGCGCCAGCATCGAGACCGGATCGGGCGGGGTGATCACCGCCGCCACCGCGAACATGCCGACAATGGCGAAGCGGCGCATCTCGCGCAGCTGGTTGGAGGTGACGATGCCCACCTTGCCCAGGAGCGACAGCAGCACCGGCAACTGGAAGGCGAAGCCGAAGGCGAAGATCAGCTTCATCACCAGGTCGAGATAGTCGCTGACCTTGGCCTGGAGCTGGATGGCCAGCGCCCCTTCCATCGCGCCGGGCGTCTGGAAGGTGATGAAGAAGTGGATGGCATAGGGCAGGAGGATGTAATAGGCGAAACCCGCCCCGACCAGGAAGCAGAAGGGCGTGGCGACCAGGAACGGCAGGAAGGCGTTGCGCTCATGGCGATAGAGCCCCGGCGCGATGAACATCCAGAGCTGCGCGGCGATGAAGGGAAAGGCCAGGCAGAGGCCGCCGAACATGCCGATCTTCACATAGGCGAAGAAGACCTCGCCCAGCGCGGTGAAGATCAGGTGTGCGTCGGGCGTGCCTTCCAGCGCCCGCGCCAGCGGGATGGTGAGGAAGGCATAGATATACTTGGCCGAGGCGAAGGCGATGACGAAGGCGACGACGAAGGAGACCACCGACCAGATCAGCCGCTTGCGCAGCTCGATCAGGTGCTCCATCAGCGGCGCCTTGGTGGCTTCGAGCGCCGCCTCGTCTTCCGGGGTGGGCGCGATCACGGCTGGGCGCGCTCGCCGGCGGGCGCGGGCGCGGCATCGGCCGGCGCCGGGCTGTCGGTGATCTGGAATTCGCCCGCGCGCGGCTCATCGGGCTCGGGCGCCGTGGCGGTGGGCGTATCGTAATAGACCGGCTCGTTCATGGTCTTCTGGATATCGGCCAGGGGGTTGCGCGCCTTCAGCGCCTCCACCTCCTTGCGCAGCTCGTCCAGCTCGGTCTGGCGCGCCATCTCGTCGAAGCTGCGGCGGAACTCGTTGGCCATGGCGCGCGCCTTGCCCGCCCAGCGGCCCAGCATGTGCATGAATTTGGGCAGGTCCTTGGGACCCACCACGACCAGGGCGACGCCGAGCACGATCAGCAGCTTCCAGCTAAAGAAGTCGAACATGGCGCGCGGTCTTCCCGGACGTCAGATGGGACGGACGTCAGACGGCGGTCTTGTCCTTGTTGACCGTCTCGGCGGTGCGGGCCTCGGCATTGATCACCTTGGGGTCTTCCTTGGCGCCCTCGCCCAGACCCTTCTTGAAGCTGTTCACGCCCTTGCCGAAGTCACCCATCAGTTCGGAGATCTTGCCCTTGCCGCCGAACAGGACCAGCACCACCACGGCCAGGATCACCAAATGCCAGACGCTGAATGCACCCATGACGCACTCCTTAAACCCTTGTTAGATCGCGCCTTTCCGCGAAGGCGCACCGGCCCTTCAGGCCACCCTTGGCCCTGTTAAAGCGCGGGGCGCAGCCGGGCGCAAGCCTGACCTGAAAATGGGGTTTCCCCGGGGCGTTTGCCAGGGTCATGGGAGACGTGCGCCCGGGCAGTGGTTCCGGGATGCCGGAACGCCAGCCTCAGGCGCACGCCCCAGGGACGGCGCATCCGCCAGGTCCAACCATCCGCGGCTCGGGCTTAAGCCCAGAGACCGGAGGCGAAGACGATGTAGCCGCCGATGCCGAGGAAGACGGCAGCGACGATCAGTGCGCCGACGATTTTCGCAACAAGGCCGCCGCGATCGGTATCTTCGGAGAGATGGATATCATGTTCCATGCAAGAGGCTCCTACCTGCTTTGACATGACGATGTCGTAATCATACGCGCATGCGACGTTTTTGTTGAGGGGGCAAAGCGTTTTGCACCGCAAAATCAGGCGGTTCTGGAACCTTCCCTCAAGGGAAGGTATCTCGTTTGCGGCCACCCACGCGCCATTGCGGATCGCCTTCGGCCTTGTCGCGCAAAGTGATCGGACGCCTTTCGAGGAAGGCCATGATCCGTACACGGACGGATGACCCGGCGCAACCGGAAGCGGAAAGCGATCCGCGCGCCATCCACCCTGCGACCCCCCTGCCCTTGGCGCTTGCACACCGGCATCCGCCGCTCCATGCTCGCGCCCGCTGAATGATTTGGGGAAACACCATGAAGACTCTGTCGCGCCGCATGATGCTGGCGAACGGCATTTCGCTGGCGGGCATGAGCGCCATCGCGCCCGCCCTGGCCCAGCAGCCGCCCGCGGCACCGCCCGCACCGGCCGGCGGGCGCGGCCAGGGCCGCGGCGGCCCGCCCCAGCCGCCGGTGATCGAGCGCTTCGATCCGGCGCTGGATGCGCTGATCGATTCCACCGCCAAGGTCGAGCGCATCGTCAATGAGGGCTTCCAGTGGTGCGAAGGCCCGGTCTGGATCGGCGGCGCCGACGGCTATCTGCTCTGCTCCGATCCGCGCCTCAACATCATCTTCCAATGGACGCCCAAGGGCGGCCTGCAGCCCTGGATGAACCCGTCGGGCCTGCAGACGCCGGTGGACCCGGCGATCTACCGCGAGGCGGGCACCAACGGTCTGACGCTGGGCCGCGGCGGCATCATGGCCGCCGACAGCGGCACCCGCGCCATCGTCCGCATCGACATCGCCACCAAGCAGCGCACCGTCATCGCCGACCGCTTCGAGGGCAAGCGCTTCAACAGCCCCAACGATCTGTGCGTCTCGCCCACCACCGGCGCGATCTATTTCACCGATCCGCCCTATGGCCTGACCAACATCCAGGCCTCGCCCCTGCGCGAGATGGACTATACCGGCGTCTTCAAGCTGGCGCCCGACAATACGGTGTCGCTGATCGGCAGATACCAGATGCCCAACGGCGTCGGCATCTCGCCGGACGGGCGCACGCTCTACCATACCGACGGCAATATCGGCTGGGTGGCGCATACGCTGGACGCGCAGGGCAATTCCGTCTCCGAGCGGCCCTTCATCGACCGGGTGGCGCAGAACTTCGCCAATCCCAAGGCCTCGGGCGACGGCCTCAAGGTGGATTCGGCCGGCAATCTCTGGCTGTCGGGCGACAGCGGCATCGGCATCTTCAACCCGCAGGGCCAGCGGCTGGGCCGAATCCGCATCTTCGGCTCGGCGCCCAATTGCGAGTTCGGCGCCGACGGCCACCTCTATATCGCGGGCGGCACGGGCATCTATCGCGTGCCGGTGAAGGCGAAGAAGCTGACCGTCACCTGATCGCGGGAATGACGGCACCGGCACATGGCCGCGGGCGCGCTCTTCGCTGCGCGCGGGGGCTGCTGCTGGTCCTGCTGCTTGCCGGTTGCGACCGGCCGGCGCCACCTGCGGCGGCGCCGCTCACCGACGCTTATGGCAACCTGATCGGCCCCATCCATGCGCCCGGCGCGATGGCGCGCCATGCGCTGATGGGCGTGCGCCTGCACATGGCGGCGCCGGCGGCCGAGGCGGCACTGGTCGCGCGGGGCTTCAGCCTGATCCCGCGAACCCCGGCCGAGGTCGAGGCCGAGCGGGACAGGCCCGTCCGCCGGCGGCGCTTCTGGATCGTGCGCGCCGCGGGCGACGCCTATCGCTTTCCCGAGCATGTCACGCTGTCCTATGTTCAGATGCCGGACGGCGGCTGGATCGTGGCCGCCATCGCCCATCACCAGCGCATCACCGCCGAAGAGCGCCGCGCGCCCGAAGCGACGCGCGGCATGCTGATCCGCCGCTTCGGCCAGCCCTCGCTCTGGAAGAAGGAGGTCTGGCGCGGCGAGCTCTGGGACGAGATGGACTATGTCACCGCCCAGGCGATGCAGGACCGCGACGGCATGGACCGGCTGCGCGCCTGCCACCAGGACTGGCAATGCGAGATGGTGCTGAAGAAGAATGACTGCCGCGAACCCATGCGCCGGGGAAGCGGCATGGCGCTGAAAATCTCCTTCGCCAGCGGCGGCAACCGCATCCTGTACGAGCTGAGCGATTTCGGGCTGCTCTATGCGGCGCAGGCAAAGTCGGAGCGGTTCATGAAGCTCGACCTGCGCGGCGCCTTCTGCGCGGTGCCCGCGCCCGGCGGCGAGCTGCCGATCGTGGTGACGGTGCCGGAATGATCAGCCGATCAGGATTTCGCCGCGCCGGCCCATGGCGTCGGCCAGCTCGCCCAGGCGCTTCTGCACCGGCTCGGCGGCGATGGCCTCGCGCTTCTTGGGCACGTCCAGGATCACCTTGGCGGGCGTCAGCCGCAGCCGGTAATGGGCGAACTCGCCCGCCGCACTGGCGGAAAGCGAGAAAGCGAAGCGCCAGGTGAGACCGAGCAGCCGCGCCCAGCGCTCATCCTCCTTGTCCAGAAGGGCCCCCAGCGCAAGCTGGCGGGGAAAATCCCCGTCGCCCGAATAGCGATGGAAGACCGAAGCGGCGATCAGGGCGCGGGTGCGATGGTCGGCCCCCGCGAAGGGCGCGGTCAGCACCTGGCCGAAGGCACCTACGGCGCGGTCGTCGGGATGGCGGCGCCAGCCTATGTCCGAGAAGAACGCGCTGGCCTCGCGGATGCGGGCCAACTGGGCGCTCTCGCCCTCGAACAGCACGCCGGTCCAGTCGAACATCTCTGCGGCATGGCCGGGCACCCGCGCCATGCGGGCGTTGCTGGCGCGGGCGAACGCCACCAGCGGGTCCGCGGCCCGCTCGGCCGGGGGCAGGCGCGCATAGAGCAGCCCCTCGCGCAGGCCATAGGCCGAGATCACCACATCCTTGATGCCGCCCGTCTCGATCAGCCGCTCCAGCACCACCGCGCCGAAGGGCAGCGCCTCGGCGCGGCGCTTGGAGACCACCTTGATCTTGCGCAAGGAATCCTTGGAGAGACCCGCCAGCAGCTTGCAGAGCCGCAGCGCCCGGCCGCGCGGGATGGTGTAATGCTGCAGGACATGGAGCGGGTAGTTCTGCTCTTCCATGTCCACCCGGGCGAAGGCGCGCCAGATGCCCCCCACCGCATAGAGGGCGGGCGCCGACAGGTCGGGCAGCGCCTTCAGCCCCTTGTCCACGATGTCGCGCGCCTTGTCGGGATCGTTCTTCGCCTGGTCCATCAGCCGGAGCGGCCCGAAGGGCAGCGTGAAGGCCTTGCCGGTGTGCCCCGCCTTCACCGTCACCATGTCCAGGCTGCCGCCCCCCAGATCGGCGGCCAGGCCATGGGCGTCGGGGATGCCCGCGATGACGCCTTCAGCGGCGGTGCGCGCCTCGTCCTCGCCCGCCAGCACCCGGATGGGCGAGCCCCAGGCCTTCTCGGCGCGGGCGACGAACTCCGCCCCGTTGGAAGCGTCGCGCGCCGCCGCCGTCGCCACCGCCTCGCGGGCCGTGACCCCCAGCCCGTCGGCGATCAGGCGGAAGCGCGCCAGCGCCTCCAGCGCCTCGGTGCAGCCTTGCGGGTGCAGGCGGCCGGTGGAGACCATGTCGCGGCCGATGGCGCAGATGGATTTTTCGTTCTGCAGCGTCGCGGCGATGCGGTTCTCGCCCTCATAGACGACCAGGCGCACCGAGTTGGAGCCGATATCGACAATGGCGACCGGCCCCTGGGCGCCATGCGGCGCCAGGCCGAAGGAAGGCTTGCGCAGATCGCCGACCGCCGACAAGGGTCAGGACCGCTGCTTCTGCATCTTCAGGGCGCGGCCGCGGCCGGAAAGCGAAGGATTGGTCATGAAGTAGACATGCGCCGAAAAGGCCTCGGCGTCCTCGGATCTGGGGTCACGGATATAGCTGCCATCGGGCTGCATATACCAGCTTTGCGCCTGATCTTTGAGCTGCGCCACCATGATCTGGTCAAGGACCTGTTGATGCACCGTGGGGTTTTCGAGCGGAACCAGCGATTCCACCCGCCGGTCCAGGTTCCGGGGCATCCAGTCGGCCGAGGAGATGAACACCTGGGCGTCCTTGTGCGGCAGGCCATGGCCGTTGCCGAAGGCCACGATGCGGCCATGCTCCAGGAAGCGGCCGACGATGGACTTGACCCTGATATTCTCCGACAGGCCCGGCACGCCGGGGCGCAGGCAGCAGATGCCGCGCACGATCAGCTCGATCTTCACCCCCGCCTGGCTGGCGCAGTAGAGCGCGTCGATCATCTGCGGATCCACCAGGCTGTTGAGCTTGACCCAGATGGCGGCGGGATGGCCCGCGCGCGCATGGCTGATCTCCTGCTGGATGCCGTCCAGCAGGCGCCCGCGCAAGGAGGTGGGCGACATGGACATCTTCTCCATCGCCACCGGCTCGGCATAGCCGGTGATGAAGTTGAAGAGCTGGGCGGCGTCGCGACCCAGCGCCGCATCGGCGGTGAAGAGCGACAGGTCGGTATAGATGCGCGCCGTGTTGGGGTGATAGTTGCCGGTGCCGAAATGGGTATAGGTGCGCAAGGTGCCCGCCTCGCGCCGCACCACCAGGCTCACCTTGGCATGGGTCTTGAGCGCGACGAAGCCATAGACCACCTGCACGCCCGCCCGCTCCAGGTCGCGCGCCCATTTGGTGTTGGCGGCCTCGTCGAAGCGGGCCTTGAGCTCCACCAGCGCGGTGACGGACTTGCCCGCCTCCGCCGCCTCGATCAGGGCGGCGACGATGGGACTGTCCTGACTGGTGCGATAGAGCGTCTGCTTGATCGCCACCACATCGGGATCGGTCGCGGCCTGGCGCAGGAACTGCACCACCGTGTCGAAGCTCTCGAAAGGATGGTGAACGATCAGGTCCTTCTCGCGGATGGCGGCGAAACAGTCCCCGCCATGGTCGCGGATGCGTTCGGGGAAGCGGGGAATGTAAGGCTTGAACTGAAGCTCCGGCCGCTCCGGCAGGATCAGCTTGGAGAGGTCCGACAGGCCCATCAGATTCTCGATGATCACCACCGCATTGTCCTCCAGCCCCAGATGGCCGGCGATGAAGCGGCGCAAGGATGGCGGCATGGACTTGCTGCATTTCATGTGGATGACGCTGCCGCGGCGGCGGCGCTTGAGCAGCGTCTCGAACAGCAGAACCAGGTCCTCGGCCTCCTCCTCCACCTCCACATCGCTGTCGCGCAGGATGCGGAACAGGCCCCAGCCCGAAACCGTCTTGCCGGGAAAGAGCCGGTCGAAGGACAACGCGATGGCTTCCTCCAGGGGCAGGAAGCGGGCACGCTTTTCGGTATCGGGCAGGCGGATGAAGCGGCGAAGCTGCGGCGGCACCGGGATCAGGGCGGTGAAGCTCTTGCCGCTCTGGCGGCCCTCCAGCTCCAGCGCGATGGTGAAGCCCAGATTGGGGATGAAGGGGAAGGGATGGGCCGGGTCTATCGCCAGGGGCGTCAGCACCGGGAAGATCTGCGTGACGACCTGATCCTCCAGGAAGGCCCGGTCGGCCGCGGTCAGCTCGGCCGGGCGCACCACGATCACCTGCTCGGCGCGCAATTCCTGATCGAGCGCCGCCCAGACCTTCTGCTGGTCGGCGATCAGGCCGCGCGCCATCTCGTCCACCGCCGCGAGCTGCTGCGCCGGGATCAGGCCGTCGGCGGAAGGCGTGGTGACGCCTTCGCGCACCATGCCCATCAGACCCGCGACGCGCACCATGTAGAACTCGTCCAGGTTGGTGGCGGAAATGGAGAGGAACCGCACCCGCTCGAACAAGGGATGGCGATGGTTGGTGGCTTCCTCGATCACGCGCCGGTTGAAGGCGAGCCAGGACAGCTCGCGGTTCACGAAGCGGTCCGGCGATTCGGCGTCTATGCCGGGGACTGTGGCGGCCGGGGACGCGTCATTGGCCGGGGCGCGCTCGGCCAAAGGCTCGGGAGAACTGGACATGGCCGAACCTTAAGGCCAAAGCGTAAATCTGTCATGACGGGGTTTCGGCCAGCAACTCGCGGATAAGGCCTTGGTTGATCGGCCTTTTCTCCGACAGAGCGCGGGCGTCGGCCCGGGCCACGAAATCGCGTATGGCGGACGGATCGCGCGCCAGCCGCTCCACCATCAGCCGCACCACGGCCTCGGGCACGGCAAGCTGGCGGTCGGCGAAAAGCTTGGCCGCCAGCCGGGCGAGCAGTTCGTCGTCCGGGGCGCCCAGGCCGAAGGCCAGGAGCGCGGCATAGCGCGAGGCAAGATCGGGCAGGCCCACGCGCCATTCCACCGGCGGCGCCCGCCCCGTCAGCAGCAGGGGATCGCCCCGCTCCAGAAGCGCGAACAGCGCCGCCTCATGCGCCAAGCCCGGGGCGGCATCCACATCCTCCACCGCCACGGGGCCGGACAGCGCGGCAGCAGGGGCTTCGGCCAGATCGGCGGCGCGCAGCACCGCCGCGCCCGCCTGGGCCGCCCAGATGCGCACCAGATGCGATTTGCCCGAAGCCGAGGGGCCGTACAGCGCCGCCGCGGGCGCGGGCCAGGCGGGAAAGCTGTCGAGGAAGGCGAGCGCCCGGGCATTGCCCGGCGCCGCCAGGAAATCGGCGCGGGTGAGATTGTCGCGGGGCGGAATGGGAAGGACGAACTGCATCAGGCGGGATGGCGGCGGGCGGTCATGGCGCGGATTAGGGATGCGCCATAGCCCAGGCCGGACAGCAGGGTAAAGACCGCCGCGGTGAAGGCGGCAGCGAAGAGAAGACGCGGCGCCTCCAGCTCGAAGGCGCGCAGCAGAAGGCAGCCCCCGATATAGACGATCTGCACCGCGGTCGAGATCTTGCCCAGGAGCGAGGCCTCGACCCGGAGCGGCACGGCGAAATAGCGCGCCAGCACCGCGCCCGCCACGATGCAGAGGTCGCGCAGGATCACCAGCGCCACCAGCCACCAGGGCGTCACGCCCACCTGCAGAAGCGCCAGGAAGCAGAGCAGCATCAGCAATTTGTCGGCGGCCGGATCGAGCCAGGCGCCGAAGCGCGAGGTCAGCCGCCAATGGCGGGCGATGAAGCCGTCCAGCCCGTCACTGAGACCCGCCGCGGCGAAGAGCAGGAAGGCGGCGGTGTCATGGCCCGCCAGGATCAGCCAGGCGGTGAGCGGCGCGGCCGCCAGCCGCAGGAGGGAAAGGAAATTGGGCAGGTGCTTCAGCACCGCGGGTCTCAGGAGGCCGGGGCGAGCAGCCATTGGCCGCCGCGGTTGGTGAGGCTGAGGCGCGCGCCCGCGAGCGCCTCGCGCAACTGGTCGGCCGACCCCATATAGGCGATCTGCATGCGGGCATAGCCGAGATTCATCGCCGTCAGCTTCACCTCCGTCACCTGGGAGAGGCCGGAGAGCGCGCCCTGCACCTCGTCCAGTTGCGAGAGGCTCACCACGCGCAGGTCGGCGGTGATGCGGTTGCGCTGGCTGGGGTCTATGGTGGTGCGCGACTTCCACATATCGTCGATGGCGTTGGCCGCGGCGATGGCGGCCGCCGGATACGCGGCGCCCAGGGTCTGGCCCGTGGGCACATCCACGCTGATGCGGGCGGAAGGCTGGTTCTGGGCCAGGCGGCGGATGTTCACCGTCACCTTGCCCCCGGCATAGATCGCCTGCACCAGCGCCGCTTCGGTGGCGCGGATGCGCGCGGCGGCGGCGGCGACATCGTTCCAGCCCGCGCCCTCGAAGGTCATGTTCGCCATGGCGCGCATCTCATCGGCGTTGGGCAGCGAATAGGGCACCAGCGTCTCCTGCTGCACATTGGGCGCGCCCAGCGCCTGGGCCCAGGCGCCGCCGGAGACATTCGGCGCCATCGGCACCACCAGGATGCGGTTGGCGTTGCCTTGCGTGAAGGCGATGCCCGCGCTGCGCAGCAGCCGGTTCACCGCGTCGGGATTGAAGACATAGGTGACGTTGGCGACATAGCGGGTGGTGGAGCGCCGCTCATTGGCGGCATTGTAGCCGCGCGACAGGCGCAGCAGCGCCGCCTGGTCCAGGTTGGGCTGGCGGCCCCAGTCCTTCTGCTGGGTGAGGCGGCGGTAGACGATCTGGAAGGCGCGCGGGCGCCCCTCGGCGATGGCGGTGTTGAAGGCCTCGGCGGCGGATTTGCCGGTGGCGTCCACCGGCAGGTTGGCGACGGTGTAGAGGTCGGCCCGGCCTTGCGCGAAGGCGGGCGCGGGGGCCAGCGCCAGGGCCGCACAGAAAGCCGCAAAGGCCGGAAGAATAACGGAAAAACGCATGTCCCTCGCCTGGTCCGCAGGAGCGAAATCGCCCTCCTTATATCACCTTGGGTGTATGGCGAAAGCGAGGCCGGGGCGGTGCCGGTTCCGCGCCCGCGCCGCCCCTGTGCGTAAGCGGCGGACCCGGCGTTGCGCCGCCGGGCACGGCCTCTATAAACGGGGCGCAATTCTTCCGTCGCGGAACCGATGCCGGGCAATGGCCTGACCTACAAAGACTCCGGCGTCGATATCGACGCCGGCGAAGCGCTGGTGGCGCGCATCGCCCCGGCCGCGCGCGCCACACGCCGCCCCGGCGCGGATGCCGACCTGGGCGGCTTTGGCGGGCTGTTCGACCTCAAGGCCGCGGGCTTCAAGGACCCCATCCTGGTTTCCGGCACCGACGGCGTCGGCACCAAGCTCAAGATCGCCATCGACACCGGCCGCTTTGAAGGGCTGGGGCAGGACCTGGTGGCGATGTGCGTCAACGACATCGTGGTGCAGGGGGCCGAGCCGCTCTTCTTCCTGGACTATTACGCTACCGGCAAGCTGGAGGTGAAGAGCGCCGCCATCGTGATCGAAGGTATCGCGCGCGCCTGCAGAGACACGGGCTGCGCCCTGATCGGCGGCGAGACGGCGGAGATGCCCGGCCTCTATGCCAAGGGCGATTTCGACCTGGCCGGGTTCGCCGTGGGCGCGGTGGAGCGCGACGCCATCCTGCCCCGGACCGGCACCATGAAGGCGGGGGATGTGCTGATCGGTGTCGCCTCCAGCGGTGTGCATTCCAACGGATTCTCGCTGGTGCGCAAGATCGTCGAGCAGGTGAGGCTGCATTGGGCGAGCGACGCGCCCTTCGCCCCGGGCCGGACGCTGGGCGAGGCGCTGCTGACCCCGACCCGGCTTTATGTGAAGGGCGCGCTGGCCGCGATCCGCACGGGCGGCGTCAAGGGCCTGGCGCACATCACCGGCGGCGGCATCACCGACAATCTGCCGCGCTGCCTGCCCGACGGCCTGGACGCGGTGGTGGACCTTGCCCGCATCCCCCCCCTGCCCGTCTTCGGCTGGCTGGCCCGGGCGGGCGGCGTGGCGGAAGCCGAAATGCTGCGCGCCTTCAATTGCGGCATCGGCCTGGTGGCGGTGACGGACGAGAAAGACGCTGAAGCCGTGATCGCCGCCTTCGCCGCGGCGGGCGACACCGCCACGCGCATCGGCACCCTGGCGGCGGGCGATGGCGAGGCCAAGGTGCGCTATACGGGCGCGCTCAAACTGTGAATCCGCCGCGCAAAGTCCCTGTCGGGGTGCTGATCTCGGGCCGCGGCAGCAACCTGCAGGCGCTGATCGACGCCAGCTTCGCCGAAAGCTTCCCCGCCCGGATCGCGCTGGTGATCTCCAATGTCGAAGGCGCGGGCGGGCTGTTGCGCGCCCAGACCGCGGGCATTCCCACCCGCGTCATTCCCCACCGGGGCAAGAGCCGCGAAGCCTTCGACGCCGAGCTGGATGCGGCACTGCGCGCGGCGGGCATCGAGCTGGTCTGCCTGGCGGGCTTCATGCGCATCCTCTCCGACGGCTTCGCGCGGGCCTGGGAAGGCAGGCTGCTCAACATCCATCCGTCGCTGCTGCCCGCCTACAGGGGCACACAAGTGCATGAGCGGGTGCTGGCGGCGGGCGAGAAACAGTCCGGCGCCAGCGTGCATTTCGTGGTGCCGGAGCTGGATGCCGGGCCGGTGATCGCCCGCGCCACCGTGCCCGTGCTGGCGGGCGACACGCCCGAGACGCTGGCGGCGCGGGTGCTGGAGGCGGAGCACCGCCTCTATCCCACCGCGCTCCGGCTGGTGTGCGAAGGCCGGGTGCGGCTGGAGAATGGTGCGGCGGTATCCGCCTAGACCCGCGCGGCGATCTCTTCCGAAGCCGCCCAGAGCCGCTCGCCATCGGCGTCATTGCGCGCGTGCACCGTCGGGGTATGGAGCCTGCCCTGGTAGAAATATTCGCCGGTGACACCTTCCACCTCCGGCGCGGCGGCCAGATGGATGATGGTGCGGGCGCCTTCCTCCGGCGGGATCGCGCCGATGGGCTTGGCGAGGCGCAGCACGCCCTGCATCAGCCCGCCCGACTGGTCGCCGAAGCGGGTGGCGACGAAGCCCGGATGCAGCGCATTGGCGGTGATGCCGCGCGACAGCCGCCGCGCCAGGGCGCGGGTGAAGAGGATGTTCATCAGCTTGGTGCGCGAATAGACGGCAAAGCCGTTATAGGCGCGCTCCGATTGCAGGTCGGAAAAATCCAGCACCGCGCCGCGATGGGCGTCGGACGCGGTCACCACGATCCGCCCGCCATCGGCGACATTGGCCAGAAGCTCGAGGGTGAGGATGAAATAGCCCATATGGTTGAGGGCGAAGGTCTTCTCCAGCCCGTCCGCCGTCACGGTGCGGCGGTTGAACATCGCCCCCGCATTGGCGATCAGCACGTCGATCCGGGGCTCGGCGGCGGCGATCTCCCGCGCCACGCGCTTCATCTCCGAAAGAAGCGACAGGTCGGCCAGATGCACGGCATGGCCGGCGGCGGGATTGGCCTTCCGCAGCGCCGCCTGGGTGGCGGTGGCGCGCACGGGATCGCGGGCGATATGAACGATGCGGGCGCCCTGCTCCGCCAGCCGGATCGCGGCGACCTCTCCGATGCCGGAGGTGGCGCCGGTGATGACGACGGTCTTGCCCTGCATGCAAAAGGCTCCCGTGGATGCGGGAGCCTTTTAGCACCTTACGGCTCGAAACTCGAATTAACCCACGATGTCGAGATCGCGGAAGAAGAACTTGATCTCGTTGGCGGCGGTTTCGGGCGCGTCCGAGCCATGCACCGAATTGGCCTCGATCGACTCGGCGAATTCCTTGCGGATGGTGCCGGGGGCGGCGTTGGCAGGGTTGGTCGCGCCCATCACCTCGCGGTTCTTGGCGATGGCATTCTCGCCTTCCAGCACCTGCACCACCACCGGGCCCGAGATCATGAACTGCACCAGGTCCTTGAAGAAGGGACGGTCCTTGTGCACGGCATAGAAGGCTTCGGCATCGGCCTGGCTGAGGCGGATGCGGCGGCTGGCCACCACGCGCAGGCCCGCTTCCTCGAACTTGGCGATGATCTTGCCGGTGAGGTTGCGGCGGGTCGCGTCCGGCTTGATGATCGAAAGAGTGCGCTCGACGGCCATTCTGGTCTCCAAAAGGGGATTTTGGGCGGCCTTATGCCGTGGGCTTTGCCAAATCGCAATGGCTTCCACGCGCTGCGGCCCCGACGGGCCTTGCCGCCCGGCCATGACGGGTTATAAGGCCCGCAAATGCTGGCAATCGACAATATCGTGGTGCGGATCGCCGGGCGGGAGATTCTCTCCGGCGCCACCGCCAACCTGCCCGCCGGGCGGCGCATCGGCCTGGTGGGGCGCAACGGCGCGGGCAAATCCACCCTGTTCAACGTCATTCTGGGGCGGCTGCATCCCGATGACGGCGCGGTGAGCTGGCCCTCCTCCTGGCGCGTCGGCGCCGTGGCGCAGGAGGCGCCGGGCAGCGATGTCAGCCTGCTGGACACGGTGCTGGAAGCCGATACCGAGCGCACGCGCCTTCTGGCCGAAGCCGAGCATGAAAGCGACGGCCACAGGCTGGGCGAAATCTATCACCGGCTGGAGGCGATCGACGCCTATACCGCGCCCGCCCGCGCCGCCGAAATCCTGGCGGGCCTGGGCTTCTCGGCGGAAGACCAGCTCCGCCCCTGCAGGGAATTCTCCGGCGGCTGGCGCATGCGTGTGGCGCTGGCGGCGATCCTCTTCACCGCGCCCGACCTGCTGCTGCTGGACGAGCCGACCAACTATCTCGACCTGGAAGGGGTGCTGTGGCTGGAGAATTTCATCCAGCGCTATCGCGG
>Ga0182741_1003055_pt1 | contig 18336 bp, 16 predicted proteins | sample eDN5th37CBELigOP_FD_128874 | JGI IMG/M metagenome (GOLD analysis project Ga0182741, IMG submission 128874) | Enriched Organic Plus compost microbial communities from Emeryville, California, USA - eDNA 5th pass 37_C BE-Lig OP (version 2) (version 2) ... | reverse complement strand
CTTCTCGCGCGCGTGCTCGACGCCGGAGCGTGCGACGGCGACCGGGTCGCCGACGCCGTTGCCCGGCTCGGGCGCCCACACCGGCACCCCGGCCTGCTGGCCGACGACCTGCAGCTGGGTGACGGCGTTGGGGCGCTGGAGGTCGGAGGCGACGAGCAGCGGGGTGTGCCCCTGCTCGCGCAGCCACCGACCGAGCTTGCCGGCGAGCGTGGTCTTGCCGGCGCCCTGGAGGCCCGCGAGCATGATGACCGTCGGCGGGCGCTTCGCGAACCGGATCTCGCGGCTGGAGCCGCCGAGGATCTCGATGAGCTGCTCGTTGACGATCTTGAGGACCTGCTGGGCGGGGTTGAGCGCCTCGGAGACCTCGGAGGACAGGGCCCGCTCACGGACCGCGGACGTGAAGGCGCGGACGGCCGGGACGGCGACGTCGGCGTCCAGCAGGGCGCGCCGGATCTCCGAGACGGTGGCGTCGACGTCGGCCTCGGACAGCCGTCCCTTGCCGCGCAGGGACTTGAACGTCGCGGTGAGGCGGTCGGACAGGGTGGCGAACACGCAGGCGATCCTTCGGTCGTTGGGCTGCCTCAGGATAACTGGGCTGCCGAGGGGCACCGCCCTGGCGACGAGACCGGACGGGTCGGTCGTCGCGCCCGGCGTCCGCCTGGTCGCGGGCACGACGAGCGACGGCCGCGACGGGGCCGGCACCGAGTGGTGCGGCCGCCGTCCGCGGCCGACGTACGGGTGCGTTCCGTGGGGCGCCCCGCTGCGCCGTCGGCCCTTGTGACTGACCGACCTGTTCCGGCTTCTGCCCGGACTCGCCGCCGCTGCCCCCTCTGCACCAGGCACCAGGAGCAACGGCTCGGAAATCGTCTCAACGGCGCCTCCCCCTCGGGTATTCCCCGTCGGTCGCGCCGAAGACCTGCCACCCTACGCGACCCCCGACCCGAGGCACGAGGCAATAGCGTCGCCGGCGCGTCGCGCCGTCACCCCCGCAGGTACCGCAGCACGTTGTCGGTGAGGATGTCGACCAGCCGGGCCCGCCACGCGGTCCACGCCTTCGGGCCCGCGGCGCGCGCGTCGGCCTCGGTGAGCTGGCGCAGCAGCGTCACCAGGTCGGCGCGGTCGTGCAGGGTCTGCGCCACACGCGCGACCACCGCGGGGTCGTTCGGGTCCTCGCTCGTCGCGACCTCGGCCAGCAGCAGGTGGTGCTCGACCAGCAGCAGCACGTCGCGTCGCTCGTCCTCCCCCAGCCCGATCCGCTCCAGCAGCGGCGCCGCCCGCCGCACGCCCTCGAGCGAGTGGTCGGTCGCGCCCGCCACCTTGCCGATGTCGTGGAACAGCGCCGCCCACAGCAGCGTGTCGCGACCCGGCTGCGAGCGCGGCACGTCGTGGGTGTTCGCCACCGTCTGCACCAGGTGCCGGTCGACCGTGTACAGGTGCACCGGGGAGTGCTGCGGCCGGTTCCGCACCGCCGCCCACTCCGGGATCCAGCGCGTCACCAGCCCCGCGAGGTCGAGCGCCTCCCACAGCGGCACCTGCGCCTCGCCGCTGCGCAGCAGCGTCAGCATGTGCTCGCGCGCGCTCGGGCTCCACGGCACCGCCAGGTCCGGCGCACGCTGCAGCGACGCGATCGTCACCGGCGACAGCGGCAGCCGGGTGCGCGCCGCGGTCGCGGCCGCCCGCAGCGGCAGCTCGGGGTCGGCGTCCGGGCGGGCGTCCACGCCCAGCACCAGCTCGCCGTCGTGCTCCACGAGGTTGTCGGCGACCGACCGCAGCCGCGGCGCCGCCCGACGCCCCCGCACCAGCACCGGGCGCAGCGCGAGCGAGGGACGCCGCAGCGCCTGCCGCGCGTGCCGCACCGTGGTGTCCAGCGCGTAGGAGATCGTGCGCGCCGAGTTCGCCAGCGCCGCCAGCAGGTCGTCCGGGTCCCCGGCACCGAGCTCCTCGGCCACCTCCCGCTGGTGCACCCGCAGCAACCGGTTGGTGTGCCGCCCGGTGACCCGCGCCAGGGCGTCGCGCACGTCGAGCAGGTGCGCGTAGGCCTCGTCGACCTCGCCGTGCGGCCGGTCGGTCAGCCACGTGGCCGACAGCGCCCACAGCACGACGGCGTCGCGGATGCCGCCGCGCGCCTCCTTGAGGTCGCCCTCGATCAGGTAGGCGAGCTCGCCGTGCCGCTCCGCGCGCACCCGCGTCGACGTCAGCAGCTCCGGCAGCCGCCGCCGCGCGGCCGACCGCCAGTCGGCCAGCACGGCCGACCGGGCGCGGTGCAGCACGCTGTCGTCGCCCGCGACCAGCCGCACGTCCAGCAGCCCGACGGCGGCCGGCAGGTCCGCGGACGCGACCCCCCGGCACTGGGCGAGCGTGCGCACCGAGTGGTCGAGGTCCAGCCCGGCGTCCCAGATCGGGTACCACAGCGCCTCGGCCAGCGCCGCGATCTCCTCGGCGCGGTGGGTCTGCCCGTCGTGCACGAGCATGAGGTCCAGGTCGGACGTCGGGCCCGCGTCCCGCCGTCCGTGCGAGCCGACCGCCGCGAGCGCCACCCCGGTGGTGAGATCCACCCCGGTGCGCGCCCCGGCGTCGACCCAGAGGTCGACCAGAGCCGTGTCGACCAGGTGCGCCAGCGCTCGCCGGTACACCGCTCCCCCGTCAGGTCGACCGGCCGCCGGCCTCGGCAGCGCCAGCCGAGCGGCCCGGAGGCCCCGCAGCTGCTGCTGCGGGGCCTCCGGGGACTCGCCGGCGGCAGGAACCGTGCCGGTCGGCAGGTCAGCGCCCGTGCCGTCAGAGGGCATCGGGTCCGCTGGCGCCGGTCCGGACGCGGATCACGTCGTCGACCGACGTGACCCACACCTTGCCGTCCCCGATCTTGCCGGTCTGGGCGGCGTTGACGACGACACCGGTCAGGGTGGTGACGTCCTCGTCGTTGACGAGCACCTCCACCCGCACCTTCGGCACCAGGTCGACGGTGTACTCCGCGCCCCGGTAGACCTCGGTGTGGCCCTTCTGGCGGCCGTACCCGCTCGCCTCGGAGACCGTGAGACCACGGACCCCCGCGGCCTCGAGCGCGGCCTTGACGTCGTCCAGCTTGTGCGGCTGGATCACTGCGGTGATGAGCTTCATCAGGCGATCCCCTCGTAGGCGCGCTCGGCGTGCGCGGTCTGGTCGATGCCGGTGACCTCGTCCTCCTCCGGGATCCGCCAGCCCATCGTCGCCTTGAGGACCAGGGCGATGACGAGCGTGACGACGCCCGAGAAGACGATCGCGATCACGGCAATGATGATCTGCACGACCAGCTGGCCGACGCCACCGCCGAAGAACAGGCCGGTGTCGGTGGCGAGCAGGCCGATGAGCACGGTGCCGACGAGGCCCGAGACCAGGTGGACGCCGACGACGTCGAGCGAGTCGTCGTAGCCGAACCGCGTCTTGAGGCTCACGGCGAAGGCGCTCGCCACACCGGCGAGAGCACCGAGGACGATCGAGGTCACCGGCGTGAGCGCGCCGGCGGCGGGCGTGATCGCGACCAGGCCGGCGACCACACCGGAGGCCGCCCCGAGCGAGGTGGCCTTGCCGTACTTGAGCTTCTCCACGAGCAGCCAGCCGAGGATCGCGCCACCGGTCGCGGTGGTCGTGTTGACCCAGGCGAGACCGGCCACCTCGTCGGCGCCGTAGGCGGAGCCGGCGTTGAAGCCGAACCAGCCGAACCACAGCAGCGCGGCGCCGAGCATGACCAGGGGCAGGTTGTGCGGCTTGAAGGCCTCACCCGGCCAGCCCTTGCGCTTGCCGATGACGAGCGCGAGCACGAGGCCCGCGACACCGGCGTTGATGTGCACCACGGTGCCGCCCGCGAAGTCGATCGGCTCCGCGATCGAGGCGAAGGGACCGGCGCCGGAGAGCAGGCCGTCGCCCCACACCATGTGCGACATCGGGAAGTAGGACAGCGTCGCCCAGAGGCCGGCGAACACCAGCCAGGTGGCGTACTTGGTGCGGTCGGCGATCGAGCCGGCGATCAGCGCGACCGTGATGATGGCGAACGTGGCCTGGAAGCCGACGTCGACGATCGTGGGCATGTAGGCGCCGGTCTCCTCGTTCAGGATCGAGACCGGGTCGAAGCTCCCGCCCAGACCGAACTGGTCGAAGGGGTTGCCGACGATGCCGCCGAGGCTCTCGCCGTAGGACATCGACCAGCCCCACAGCACGTAGATGCAGCCGACGACGGCCATCGCGCCGAAGCACATCATCATCATGTTGAGGATGGACTTGCTGCGGGTCATGCCGCCGTAGAAGAGGGCGAGACCGGGTGTCATGAGCAGCACGAAGGATGCGGAGACCAGCATCCAGGCTGTCACGCCCGTGTCGAGGAACGGTTCCATGCAATCTGCTCCCAACACCGGCGCGGGCGGCCGGCACGGGAGACACGCTGATGGAGGCCGGTTTCCCCGGCGCACCGCGAGTGTTACGGCGCTGTGACGGAAAGCGGCTGCGTGTGAACGTTCGGTTTCGTGACCCGCACGGGACCGGATGCTGAGACGTGAGCGCTCACGGGCCGTCCGGTCCCGGCCCGACGGCGCTCAGCCGACGATCGCGTCGACGAACTGCGCCGCGTCGAACGGCGCGAGGTCGTCCGGGCCCTCGCCGAGCCCGACGAGCTTGACCGGCACCCCGAGCTCGCGCTGCACGGCGACGACGATGCCGCCCTTGGCGGTGCCGTCCAGCTTGGTGAGCACGATGCCGGTGACGTCGACGACCTCGGCGAACACCTGCGCCTGTCGCATGCCGTTCTGACCGGTGGTCGCGTCGAGGACCAGCAGCACCTCCTGCACGGGTGCCTGCTTGGCGATGACGCGCTTGATCTTGCCCAGCTCGTCCATGAGACCGGCTTTGTTCTGCAGCCGGCCCGCGGTGTCGACGATGACGACGTCGGCGCCGTTCTCGCGCCCGGTCCGGACGGCGTCGAACGCCACCGCGGCGGGGTCGGCGCCCTCGCGGTCGGAGCGCACGACCGGCACCCCGACACGCTCGCCCCACGTGCCCAGCTGCTCGGCTGCGGCGGCGCGGAAGGTGTCGGCGGCGCCGAGGACGACGTCCTTGTCCTCGGCGACGAGCAGCCGCGCGAGCTTGCCGACCGTCGTCGTCTTGCCGGTGCCGTTGACGCCGACGACGAGGATCGTGGCCGGGTGCGGCTCGCCGTCGTCACCGAGCACCGGGCTGGCGGCGATGCGCCGGTCCATGTCCGGGTCGACCAGCCTCAGCAGCTCCGAGCGCAGCAACTCGCGCGCGACCGCCGGGTCGTCGGTGCCCTCGACCTGCACGCGGGTGCGCAGCGCCGTCATCAGCTCGTCGGTCGGGCCGGTGCCGAGGTCGGCCAGCAGCAGCGTCTCCTCGATCTCCTCCCAGTCGCCCGTGCTGAGCCTGCCGCGCGAGAGCAGGCCGAGCAGCGTCTTGCCGAGCGCACCGGAGCGCGACAGCCGGTCGCGCAGCCGCACCATCCGCCCGGCGGCGGACTCCGGCCGCTCGACCGTCGGTGCGGCCGTCTCGCTCCCGGGCGGCGACGCGCCCTCGGGCGCCTCGACCGGGCGCTCCTCGACGGCGACGGCGGTGCCGCCCTCCGCGGCCGGTTCGTCGGCCGCCGGCGGGGCGGACGGCGTCGTACCGGTCGGGTCCGAGGGGCCCGACGAGCCGCGCGAGCGGGAACGGAACAGCGCGAACCCGCCGCCGGCGAGCACGACGATCGCACCGACGGCGGCGAGGATGATGTCCTGGGTCTCCATAAGGGTCACCAGTCTGCCGCAGCCGGGCACGCCGAAGCGCCCGGCCGGGACGGCCGGGCGCCGGAGGTGCTCAGGTGCCGGTCCCGGTCAGCGGCCACGACGCCCGGACACGACCTCGCGGAGGTCGACAGGGCGGTGGTAGGCCTCGCCGGGCTCGGCGAGCTCGAGGATGTCGGAGACGCGCAGGTCACCGGTCTCGGCCGTCGGCTCGGCCAGTCGGGCGGACTCCTCACGGATGGCGGCGATCTCGCGGCCGGGGCGCACGCCCCGGAACGACTCGCGCAGCCAGGAACCCAGCCCGGACTCCGGCAGGTGGCGCCGGACGAGCACCAGCACGACGACGAGGGCGATGACCACGGCGACGGCGGAAACGATCAAGGGGTTCACGGGAATCGAGTATCACCCGCCGCGGCGAGAAACCGGACGGGCGCGCCCAGCCTTCACCGAATCGCCACGCGCCGGCCGCTCAGACGGGCTCGTGCAGCCGCTGGCTGATGACGGTGGTCACACCGTCGCCGCGCATCGTCACCCCGTACAGGGCGTCGGCGATCTCCATCGTCCGCTTCTGGTGCGTGACGACGATCAGCTGGGAGTCCTCGCGCAGCTCCGTGAAGATCTCCAGCAGCCGGCCGAGGTTGACGTCGTCGAGCGCCGCCTCGACCTCGTCCATGACGTAGAACGGGCTGGGTCGCGCCTTGAAGATCGCGACCAGCAGCGCGACGGCGGTCAGCGACCGCTCGCCGCCCGAGAGCAGCGAGAGCCGCTTGACCTTCTTGCCCGGCGGCCGCGCCTCCACCTCGAGCCCGGTCGTGAGCATGTTGTCGGGGTCAGTGAGCAGCAGCCGGCCCTCGCCGCCGGGGAACAGCCGGCTGAAGACGCCCTCGAACTCGCGCGCGGTGTCGGCGAACGCCTCGGCGAAGACGGTCTCGACGCGCTCGTCGATCTCGCGGATGATCTCCTCGAGGTCGGCGCGCGACTTCTTGAGGTCGGCGAGCTGCTCGGTGAGGAACCGGTGCCGCTCCTCGAGCGCGGCGTGCTCCTCCAGCGCGAGCGGGTTGACCCGGCCGAGCTGGGCGAGCGCGCGCTCGGCCGCCCGCAGCCGCTTCTCCTGCTCCTCGCGCACATAGGGGCGGGGCTCGGGCAGCGGCGCGTCCGGGTCGTCGCCCGGCTGCGGCACCGCCGGCACCAGCTGGTGCGGCCCGTACTCCTCAACCAGCACCTCGGGGTCCATGCCGAGGTCCTCGACAGCGCGCTGCTGCAGCTGCTCGATGCGCAGCTGCTGCTGGGCACGGGCGACCTCGTCGCGGTGGACGACGTCGGTCAGCTCGGCGTACTCGGCGCCCAGCTGGTCGAGGCGGGTGCGGACCTCGGCGATCTCGCTGTCGCGGGCCGCGCGCGCGGACTCGGCCTCCTCACGCGCCCGGTGCGCGAGCGCCACCGAGGTCTCGATCGCCGCGAGCGCGCGCTCGGCGCCCTGGCGCACGAGGTCGGCGACCCGGGCCTGCTCGGCCCGGCGGACCGCGCGCTCCTGCGCGACCTTGCGGGCGTGCCGCTCGGCGTCGGCGGCACGCTCGAGCGACTCGGCGCGGCTGCGCACGTGGCGGATGCGCTCCTCGATCGTGCGCAGCGCGAGCCGGGCGTCGGTCTCCGCCTGCCGCGCCTGGGTCGCCGCGGCCGCGGTCCGGTCGCGGGCGGCGGTGGCCTCCTCGAGGTCGGCCTCGGCGTCGGCGGGCTCGCGCTGGGCGACCTCGAGCCGCTCGACGAGGTCCGCGAGCTCGGTCGCGTAGCGCTCGCGCTCGGCCTCGGCCGCCTCGATCGCGGGCCTGATCCGCTCGATCTCGGCGTTCGCTGCCCGGGCGGCGGAGCCCAGCTGCCCGAGCCGCTCGGCGACCGCGGCCAGCTCGGCGTCGGAGGCGTGCAGAGCCGCGAGCGTGCGCTCGACCTCGGCGTTGGCCGCCTCGAGCGCCTCGCGCGCCGGGCCGAGGGCGAAACGGGTCTGCTCGATGCGCGCGGTGGCGTCGGCGAGACCCTGCTCGGCCTCCTCGCGCGCGGCGTGCAGCTCGAGCACGCTCGGGCCACCGGTGCTGCCGCCCCGCACCTCGGTGCGGGAGAGCACGTCGCCGTCGCGCGTGACCGCCGTGACGTCGTGGGCGTTGACGACGGCGCGCGCGGCGGCCAGGTCGTCGACCACGACGACGCCACGCAGCAGCCGCGCGAGGGTGCCGCGCACGCGCTCGTCGCCGTCGACGAGGTCCCTCGCCCAGGACGCACCCTCGGGGGCGTCGCCGGGTGCGGCGTCCGCCGCGTCGCCGTCGGCGACGACGAGCCGGACCTGGCCGGCGTCCTCGGCGCGGACGAAACGCAGCGCGTCGACGGCGTCCTCGACGCTGGTGGCGACCGCGGCGTCGGCGACGGCGCCGAGGGCCGCGGCGACCGCGGTCTCGTAGCCGGGCTCGACCCGCACGTGGTCGGCGAGCGTGCCGGCGATCCCGGGCAGGTCGTCGTTCTCCAGGAGCGCGCCGGTGGCGTCCTTGCGCGCCAGCGACAGCGCGAGCGCGTCGCGGCGGGCCGTCCAGGTGGCGCGCTCGCCCTCGGCGGCCCGCTCGGCCTCGACGAGCCGGGCGACCTCGGCCTCGGCGGCCTCCTGCGCGGCGAGCGCCTCCTCGTGCGCGGCGTCGAGCCCCTCCTCGCCCTCCTGCGCGCCGACGACCTCCTGCTCGAGGGCGGCGAACTGTGCCTGCGCGGTGCGGGCGCGCTCGGTCGCGGCCTCGAGGTCGGCGCGCAGCCGCGCGAGCTCGGACTCGGTACCCTCGAGCCGGCTGCGCCGCGCCGCGACCTGGCCGGTCAGGCGCGCGAGCCCCTCACGCCGGTCGGCGACGCCGCGGTGCACGGCCGCGAGCGCCTTCTCGGCCTCGGCGGCCTCGGCCTCCAGCCGCTGCCGCTCGGCGAGCGCCCCCTGCAGCGCGACCTGCGCCTCCTCGGCCTCCTGCACGAGGTCGAGCTCCTCGCTGCGGGCGCGCCGGGCCTGGTCGTCGAGGTCGTCGGGGTCGCGGCTGCTCTCCGGCTCCGCGGTCGGCGCGCCGAGCAGCCGGCAGCGCTCGGCGGCGAGCGTCGCGGTGCCGCGCAGCCGCTCGCGCAGGCTGGTGAGCCGGTAGTAGGTGTCGGAGGCCTCGCCGAGGACCGGCGCGGCCTTCGCGGCCGCGGCCTCGAGCTCGGTCAGCCGTTCGCGGGCCTCGGCCTGCGCCTGCTCGACGGCGGTGCGCCGGTTGCGCAGCGCGGTCTCGTCGGCCTGCTCCTGCGCGAGTGTCGCGGTGAGCTGCACCAGGTCGTCGGCGAGCAGCCGGGCGCGGGCGTCGCGCAGGTCGATCTGCACCACCTGGGCGCGTCGTGCGACCTCGGCCTGCCGCGCCAGCGGGCCGAGCTGGCGCCGGATCTCGGCGGTGAGGTCGGTGACGCGCGCGAGGTTCGCGGCCATCGCCTCGAGCTTGCGGACCGCCTTCTCCTTGCGCTTGCGGTGCTTGAGGACACCGGCGGCCTCCTCGATGAAGTGGCGGCGCTCCTCGGGGGTGGCCTGCAGCACGGCGTCGAGTCGGCCCTGGCCGACGATGACGTGCATCTCGCGACCCATGCCGGTGTCGCTGAGCAGGTCCTGGATGTCGAGCAGCCGGCACGGGGTGCCGTTGATCGCGTACTCGCTGCCGCCGTTGCGGAACAGCGTCCGGGAGATCGTGACCTCGGTGTAGTCGATCGGCAGCGCGCCGTCGGTGTTGTCGATCGTCAGGGAGACCTCGGCACGGCCGAGAGGCGGGCGCGACGACGTGCCGGCGAAGATGACGTCGGCCATCGCGCCGCCGCGCAGGCTCTTCGCGCCCTGCTCGCCCATCACCCACGCGAGCGCGTCGACGACGTTGGACTTGCCGGACCCGTTCGGCCCGACGACGCAGGTGATGCCGGGCTCCAGGTGCAGAGTCGTCGCGGACGCGAACGACTTGAAGCCGCGCAGCGTCAGCGTCTTCAGGTGCACGGCGGACAGCCTACGGGGGTCCCGGAGATGGTCCGACCAGCACACGCCCGCTCGGCGGGGCGTCGCGCCCCGGAGCCCGGCGGGAGGCTAGGCGTCCTCGTCGTCCTCGTCGTCGGCGATCTCGACCTCGTAGGCCTGGTCGACGACGTCGGCCTCGTCGGCGCGGCCCTCCAGGTCCGGTCGCGCGGTGGCCGGGTTGTAGTCCTCGCCCGGCTCGGCCTCCTCGGCCGCGAGGAGCGGGTTCGCGGGGTCGAGCTCGTCGGGCTCGACGTCGATGGGATCGCGCCAGTCCTGCGACGGGTTGGTCATCGTTCCTCCTCGTTCCTCCTGCGTGCGGACTGCCATCCTCCCCCGCGGACTCCTCAGAGGGCGGGGAACCAGAGGGCGATCTCGCGATCGGCGGACTCGGTGGAGTCGGAGCCGTGGACGAGGTTCTGCAGCACCTTCAGCCCCCAGTCCCGGCCGAGGTCGCCCCGGATCGTGCCGGGCGCGGCCGTCGTCGGGTCGGTCGCGCCGGCGAGCGAGCGGAACCCCTCGATCACCCGGTGCCCCTCGACGACGGCGGCCACCACGGGGCCGGAGCGCATGAACTCGACCAGCGGCTCGTAGAACGGCTTGCCGACGTGCTCGGCGTAGTGGCCGGCGAGCAGGTCGGTGTCGGGGACCCGCATGTCGAGGGCGACCAGCGTGTAGCCCTTGGCCTCGATGCGCCGCAGGATCTCACCGGTCAGCCCGCGGCGGACGCCGTCGGGCTTGACGAGGACCAGGGTGCGCTCGGGGGTGACGTGCTCGCTCATGGGTTCAACCTATCCTCGACCGCGTCGCGCTCCGCACGCTCCTCGTCGATGCGGCGCCCGAGCACGAGCGCCACCACCCAGATCGCCGCGAAGACGGTGCCCATGACGAACATCGTCGGCACGACGACGCCCGAGGCGATCAGCAGCAGCTGCACGGCCGAGCCCAGCCAGATGCCGGACGGGCGGCGCACCAGACCGGCGGCCACGACGCACAGCAGCGCCAGCCCGCCCGCCACGCCCCAGATCGGACCCACGCTCGTGCCCGGCTCGCGCAGCCCGAAGGCGACCAGCGCCGCGAACAGCACGACGAAGACCTCGAAGGTGAGCACGGCCGAGCACAGCACGGCACGTGCGGAGCGCCGGCGGGGGCGGGCGGCGGGCGAGGAGCTCACCCGGTCAGGTTACGGGCTCGACCGGGGCTCCTCGCGCCGCCGAGGACCCGCCTCAGGTCTCGCCGAACCCGGACTCGATCTCGGCGACGACGGCGGCCAGCGCCTCCTCCGCCTGCGGCCCGGTCGCGCTGACCTCGATCTCGGCGCCGCCGGTGAGGCCGAGCGACATCAGCGCGAGCACGCTGGCGGCGTCGACGCCGTTGATCGTGACGCCGGCGTCGAAACCGGCCGCGGTCCGCGCGACGGTCGCGGCCGGCCGCGCGTGCAGCCCGAGCGGGTTGACGAGCGTCAGCGACCGGGTGCGGGCGCCGCCGTCGTCGGCCGCCGGTCCCCCGGCCGTCGCGCCGCCCGCCTCGCCAGAACCGGCGAACCCGGTGACGGCGGTGCCTGCCGCCGCGACGACCGCGTCGAGGTCGCCGCCGCCCTGCGCCGCGACCGCTGCGGCGACCGTCGCCTCGACGAACGGCGCGTCGACCAGCCGCACGCGCTCGTCCTCGAGCATCTCGAGGACGGACTCCGCCGTCAGCGTCGCCGAGCCCAGGTCGGTGAGCACGACGACGGCGTCCGCGCCGGCGGAGAGCGCACCGGTGACCGCCTGCTCGACGAGGTCGAAGCTCGTGCCGACCCTGCCGTCGTCGGTGCCGCCGGCGGCCCGGATGTCGACGTCGGGCGCCATCTGCGCCGCGACCTCGACCAGGCCCGCGGCGAGCTGGGCGGAGTGGCTGACGAGGACGAGCGCGGTGCCCACGCTCATGCCCCGGCTGCCGACGCCGCGGTCTCCAGCAGCAGGGCCGAGCTCTCGGCACCCGGGTCGCGGTGCCCGGCCGAGCGCTCCCCCAGGTAGGAGGCGCGGCCCTTGCGCGCGACGAGCGGGTCGGTCGACTCGGCACCGGCGCGCGCGGCGTCGGCCGCGGCTCGGAGCGCCTCGGCGGCGCTGCCGCCGCTGTCGGCGACCTGCTGCGCCGCAGCGGCCGCGGGCGTCCACGCGTCGACCATCGTCTTGTCGCCGACCTCGGCCTTGCCGCGCGCGACGATGCCCTCCAGGCCGGCGGCGAGCACCGCCGCGACGCCGGCCGCGTCGAGGGCGTCGGTGTCCGCCGCCTTGGCACCCCGCAGGAACGCGGTGCCGTACAGCGGACCGGCGGCCCCGCCGACCGTCGACATCAGCGTGGTCGCCACCAGCTTGAGGACGTCGCCGACCGTCGACGGCTCCGCGGCGTCCAGCTTGCCCAGCACCGCGGTGAACCCGCGGTACATGTTCTCGCCGTGGTCGCCGTCGCCGATCGCGCGGTCGAGGTCGAGCAGGTGCTCCCGGTGCTCGGTGACCGTCGCGGCGGCCGCCCGCACCCAGGACAGCGCCCAGTCGATGCCCAGGTCCGCCATCAGACGCCCCACCGCAGCGCGGCCGTGTGGACCGGCGCGTCCCAGAGCCGGGTCGTCTCGTCGTCGAGCCGGAGCACGGTGATCGAGGCGCCCTGCATCTCCAGCGAGGTGATGTAGTTGCCCACCAGCGAGCGCGCGACCGTGGCTCCCAGCGCCTCCAGGCGCGCCCGCGCGTGCCGGTAGACGATGTAGAGCTCCGAGCTGGGGGTGCCGCCCATGCCGTTGACGAACAGCAGCACCTGCTCGCCGCTGCTCAGCCCGAGGTCGTCGATGACCGGGTCGAGCAGCATGTCGGTGATCTCGTCCGCCGGTGCGGCCTTGATGCGACGGCGACCGGGCTCGCCGTGGATGCCGATCCCGATCTCGATCTCGTCCTCGGGCAGGTCGAAGCTCGGCTTGCCCGCGTGCGGGACCGTGCAGGCGGTCAGCGCGACGCCCATCGAGCGGACGTTGTCGTTGACGTGGGTCGCGATCGCGAGAACCGTGTCGAGGTCGTCGCCGCGCTCGGCCGCGGCGCCCGCGATCTTCTCGACCATGACGGTGCCGCCCACGCCACGGCGGCCCGCGGTGTACAGCGAGTCCTCGACCGCGACGTCGTCGTTGACGACGACGGCCTTGACCGCGATGTCCTCCGCGTCGGCGAGCTCGGCGGCCGTCTCGAAGTTGAGGACGTCGCCGGTGTAGTTCTTGACGATGTGCAGCACGCCCGCGCCGCCGTCCGCGGCCTGGGTGGCGGCGAGGATCGGGTCCGGGGTGGGCGAGGTGAACACCGCGCCGGGCACCGCGGCGTCGAGCATGCCGACGCCGACGTAGCCGGCGTGCAGGGGCTCGTGACCGCTGCCACCGCCGCTGACGAGGCCGACCTTGCCCGAGACCGCGCCCCCGGCCCGGGCGACGAACAGCGACTCGGGGTCGCCGCTGGAGGTGACGATGTCGGCGTGCGCCTGGACGAAGCCCTCCACGGACTCCGGGACGACGTCGGCGGGGTCGTTGATCAACTTCTTCACGGCCGGCTCCTTTGCGGACTCTGACGGTGTCGGTGGCGTGCTCGCCACCTGCCCATACTCTCCCGCCGTCGGAGGCCTCACGGGGTGCCTTTCGTCCCGCGGCCGGGCCCAGGCGGACGTGACGCCGGTCACACCGGGGCGGGCGGCGGCAGGGCCGTGCCGGCCGGCCCGCGTCAGCCCGCGGGCGCGGTGCGCGGCAGCTGCCGGGAGATCGTGTCGAGCAGGTGGACGAGCAGCATGTAGTCGCGCACCGTGCCCAGCGAGACCGACGCGAACCGTCCGGTCGGCAGCTGCGTGATGCTCACCTGCCCCTGCGCGAGCACGATGCCGCCGTAGCTGGGCCACGGCAGCGTCCTGCGTCCCTGCCCGATGCCGGCCCTCGACACCTCGAAGGCACCGAAGCCCACCGACTCACCGCGGTTGAACGCCTCGATCGCCGGGCCGACCTTGGCCTCGACGACCCGACGCTGCGCCACCTGCTGCAGCGTCTCGTGGTCGGTCAGCCCCTCGAGCGCGAGTCCCTTGAGCCCGGGAGCGGTGATGCTGTGGGTGGCGGTGCCCTTGCCGGGGGTGATCGTGTACGTCACCTCGCGCCAGGGCAGGTCGCGCACCTCGTTGTGGGCGACGACGCGGACCCCCTCGGGGAAGGTCTGCACCAGGGTGCCGTTCCTCGGCACCGAGCCGATGAGCAGGCCGACACCGATCGCGCCGCAGAGGAGGGTGCCGACGAGGTAGGCCCACGCCTGCGTGGTGAACGCGGTGAGCGTGCAGTAGATCGCGCCGCCGGTGAACAGGGCGCCGATGACCAGCATGAGCAGCGAGGTCGAGACCGTGCGCGAGTGCGACCCGATCGGCTGCCCGTGGTCGGGGCGCAGGGCGCCCGCGAGCGCGACGTCCTGCCGCCACCGCAGGTAGGCGATCACCCCGAACGCGATCCCGAGCAGAGCGAGCCCGAGCGCCGTCCAGCCGATGGTCGCGTTGACGAGAAGGGCCTCGTCGAGCATCTGCCGGTGGCTCTGGGTGCGGGTGACGACACCGGTCCGCGAGATCGTCTGGCAGATGTCGCCCGGACCCATCACCTCGCCGTCGCACGTCGCCTCGACGGCGCGGGTCGCCGTCCACACGTAGGCGGCGGCGCCGCCGACCGTGACGAGCGCCGAGGTGACGAACGCCCACACCGGGGTCGCGCCGAACCGCGCGGCGCCGTCCGGGGCGGGCGGCTGCGGACCGGGCGCGGAGGGCTGGGGCTGAGGAGGCACCGACATGCCCGCGACGCTAGCGGCGCTCCCCCGCCGGCCGCGACCCCCGCCGGTGGGGCGATCTGCCCGTCAGCGGCGCTCGACGGCGACCTGGACGACCGCCCACGACAGCGGCGGCAGCCGCAGCGTGACCGTCTCGCCGTCGACCGCGACGCCGTCGAGGTCGCGCAGCCCGACCGTCTCGCCCTCGATCGTGTTGGCGCTGAAGCGGTCGCCGCCCTCGGGCGTGGTGAGGACCTCGGCGCGCGTGACCCGGGTCGCGGTGAGGCCGCGCAGCACGGCCTCGACGTCCGCGCTCTCCTCGAGACCGCGGTGGGCGAGGAACAGGGCGACGACGCCGTTCTCCTCGTCCCAGGTCGCGCTGACGTCGACGACGTCGGCGCCGCCGTAGCGCGCGGTCTCGACGACGTCGGAGGTGACGGCGGTGCGCAGCACCTGGCCGCGCGCGAGCGCCGACGTGCGCGCGAACGGCCAGAAGATGCTCTGCCGCCACGCGGGGCCGTTCTCCTCGGCGCGGATCGGCGCGATGACGTTGACCAGCTGCGCCTGGTTCGCGATCTTCACGCGGTCGGAGTGCCGCAGCAACGAGTTGAGGAACGTGCCGACGACGACGGCGTCGGTCACGTTGTAGGTGTCCTCGATGAGCCGCGGGTGCTCGCGCCAGGTCGCGGCCACCGCGCTCGGCTGGTCCTCGGTCTCCAGACCGGTCTGGTACCAGACGTTCCACTCGTCGAAGGAGAGGTTGATCTGCTTGCGGTGCTTGCCGGAGGCCTTGATCGCGTCGGCGGTGCTGACGACCGACTCGATGAAGTAGTCCATGTCGAGCGCCGAGGCGAGGAAGCTCGCGGCGTCGCCGTCGTGCTCCTGGTAGTAGGCGTGCAGCGAGATGTAGTCGACCTCGTCGTAGGCGTGGCGCAGCACGGTCTGCTCCCACGTGCCGAACGTCGGCATGCCGGAGTTGGAGGAGCCGACGGCGACCAGCTCGATCGTCGGGTCGACGAACCGCATGGCCTTGGCGGCCTCCTGCGCGAGCCGGCCGTACTCCTCGGGCGTCTTGTGACCGATCTGCCACGGGCCGTCGAGCTCGTTGCCCAGGCACTACAGCTTGATGTCGAAGGGCTCCTTGGCGCCGTTGGCGATCCGCATGTCCGACAGCCGGGTGCCGCCGGGGTGGTTGGCGTACTCGACCAGCTCGCGCGCCGCGTCGACGCCCCGGGTGCCGAGGTTGATCGCCTCCATCACCTCGACGTCGGCCAGCCGGGCCCACTCGACGAACTCGTGCAGACCGAACGCGTTGGTCTCGACCGTGTGCCAGGCGCCGTCGAGCCGGACCGGGCGGTCCTCGACCGGCCCCACGCCGTCCTCCCAGTTGTACCCGGAGACGAAGTTGCCGCCCGGGTACCGCACGACCGTCGGTCCCATCTCCTTGACGAGCGCGAGCACGTCGCGGCGGTAGCCGCGCTCGTCGGCCTCCGGGTGCCCCGGCTCGTAGATGCCGGTGTAGACGCACCGGCCCATGTGCTCGACGAAGGACCCGAAGATCCGGCGCGGCACCTCGGAGACGGTGAAGTCGCGGTCGACGACGATCCTGGCGCGGGACATGCAGCCTCCTTCGAGGGGGACGGACGTGGGGTGAGGGCCGTCGACGACCGCGGCGCGGCGGTCGCCGACGGCCGGGGCGTCACGTGCCGCCGAAGCCGCTGGTCGCGACGCCCTTGATGATCTGCCGCTGGAACAGCAGGAACACCACGATCAGCGGCAGCGCCGCCAGCACGGCCTGCGCCATCACCTGCGAGTAGACGATGCCGTAGGCGCTGATCACGGTCTGGAGGCCGACCGGGAGCGTCATCAGCGCGGTGTCGTTGATGACGAGGAACGGCCACAGGAAGTTGTTCCAGGCCCCGATGAACACGAAGATCGCGACCGAGGCGAGGATCGGCCGCGACAGCGGCAGCACGACCGACCAGAAGATGCGGGCGCGGCCGGCGCCGTCGATGCGTGCCGCGTCCTCGAGCTCGATCGGCACCTGGTCGAAGAACTTCTTGAGGATGAACACCATCGCCGGCGCGATCACCTGCGGCAGGATCAGGCCCCAGTAGGTGTCGACGAGCCGCAGCGCGAGCATCTCGTAGTACAGCGGGATGATCAGCACCTGGCCCGGCACCATGATCGAGGCGATGACGACGGCGTACAGCCAGCCACGGCCCTTGAAGTCGATCCGCGCGAACGCGTAGGCCGCCAGCGCGGAGATCGCGACCGTGATCGCGGTGATGAGCACCGACGTCAGGAGCGAGTTCCACGCCCAGATCGGCACGTTGCCGACCGCGAGCACCTCACGGAAGGAGTCGAGCGTGAACCCGTTCGCCGGGATCCAGCTCGCGTCGGGCGAGGCGGCGTCCTCCTCGGTCTTGAGCGCGGTGTCCACCGCCCACAGGAACGGCAGCAGCCACGCGACCGCCATGAGGACGAGGACGACGAACGCGACGACCCGGCCGGGTCCGACCGTGCGGCTCGGGCCACGACCGCGCCTGTCGATGCCGGCGGCTGCGGGGGCGGCGGGTGCGGCGGCGCTCATGAGGCACTCCTTCGCATGACGCGGAGCTGGACGAGCGAGATCACGATGATCATCGCGAAGAACACGTACGAGATCGCGGCCGAGTAGCCGAACCGGAACGCGGTGAAACCGACCTCGTACACGTACTGGAGGATCGACCGGGTGGCACCGCCGGGGCCGCCGCCGGTCATCTGGTACACCTGGTCGAACAGCTTCAGCGACGCCAGCACCTGCAGCAGCAGGATCAGCACGGTCGTCGGCAGCAGCTGCGGCATCGTGATCGACCAGAACTGGCGGAACCGGCCGGCGCCGTCGATCGAGGCCGCCTCGTACTGCTGCGACGGGATGTTCTGCAGCGCCGCGAGGTAGAGCAGGAAGTTGAAGCCGATCGTCCACCAGACGGTGGCGATCACGATGCCGAGCATCGCGGTGGCCGGGTCCTGCAGCCACGCGCGGCCCTCGAAGCCCAGCATCTCCATGACGGCGTTGGCCGCACCGAGCTGCGGGTTGAAGATCCAGACCCAGATCTGGCTGATGACCGTCGAGGCGAGCAGGAACGGCATGAAGAACGACAGCCGCCACAGCCACTGACCCGGCAGCCCCTGCTCGACGAGCACGGCCATGACGAGGGCGATGACGACGAGCGGCACCGTCGACAGCAGCGTGAACCAGGCGGTGTTGCCCAGCGAGCGCCACATGTCGCCGTCGCGGAACGCCTCGGCGTAGTTCTCGACACCGACGAACGCGCCGCCGGCACCGGTGAGGGAGATGTCCGTGAACGACAGGTAGACCCCGTGGATCATCGGCCAGATCAGGAACATCAGGAAGAACACGAGGAACGGGGCGACGAACAGCCAGCCCGCGACCCGGTCGCTCGAGCGACGGGTCCGGCCGGGGTCGGTGATCGCCGCGACGGGAGGCTCCGTCGTCCCCGTCTGCGCGGTGGTGGACATCGGTGCGCTCCTTCCTAGCCCGCGACCGGGTTCGTCATGCCGAGCAGGGTGTCGACGCGCCGCATGAAGCTCTCGAAGCCAGCTGCGGCGTCGTCGCCGGAGAGCAGCACGCCCTGCACGTACTCGGCGAAGTAGCTCTGGAAGTTGCTGCCGGACCCGCCGAACCAGGCCGGCGGGTCGTAGTTGAGGATGTCGGCGGCGTTGG